>Ga0335081_10013310_pt1 | contig 13298 bp, 13 predicted proteins | sample Lox_Sample_35_FD_206713 | JGI IMG/M metagenome (GOLD analysis project Ga0335081, IMG submission 206713) | Soil microbial communities from Loxahatchee National Wildlife Refuge, Florida, United States - Lox_Sample_3.5 | ecosystem: Environmental > Terrestrial > Soil > Wetlands | place: USA...
GAGAATGTTGCATTGTCCCCGTCGAAATGCAACACATCGACTTCGAGGAACCGTTACCCTCATGGTTGGAGGCGTTACCCGAGAAAGGAGAATTCTCGATGTCGGTTTCGAAGAAGGATCGAAGTGAATTCGAGGCAGGCCGTAAGGACCGCGAGAAGGGTGTGTTTGAGCAGGCGTTCAACGACATAGTCGTGAACCACTCTGACACTCCTGCGTATTACAAAGGCAGAAGTGGCAGACAGTTCGATGACGACAAGAAGAAGGAGAAAGATTGAGAACCCGGTCTATCAAACAGCCACGCGGCGGTTATTCGGGCGCCGCTGGAACATCCCTGGACTGCGCCGGATAGTTGCGGTAATCGGCAAGGTCATAGCTTGACAAGGAGATGTCCGTTTAATATCTTTTGCCTCGCACCCTTCGTTCGGTTGCCTGTCCCCACAATCGAGGCTCGTCCTAGCGAGCCATATGTAATTGATTTGATAAATTCTTGCGAGCATCGGCTGTAACCCCGATGCGACTTCAAGGGAGGCAAAACATGTCTTCGGGCGCAGCTACCGCCGGGCCTCTTATGTATTGTACAAAATGCGGGAAGCCACTGACGCCCGGGGTGCGCTTCTGTGCCGCGTGTGGAGCCGCCGCTGGGCCGACACCGTCCCAAAGCAGCTTGTCCACTGGGACTGCCGCGCCCAGCACGTCCGATGTTGAGAGCCTAGAGCGTTCGGCTCAGGAGCATCCCGACGATGAGAGTTATCAGAAGCTGCTAGCCGTTGCACTTCATGATGAAGCGTTGGCCAACTGCGAACGTGATCCCAAGGATGGCAGCCTCTTATTTTCATCAACTCTGCAAATCAGTAAGGCTCGCGAACAACTGACGAGGGCGCTGGCTCTGAAATTCAGCGACGTCCCGTTGCGATCTAACCTAGAGACAGCACTTCAAGACGTCAACAAAATGGAGCAGCGCAAATTCGTCGGGAGCTGGTTCCTAGTGATCATTTGGGGGCTTTTCTACATTGTCCCCGGTGTCTTAGCTTGGGCAGCATTTCGACGCCCCCGCTATCTCATCAACAGGGACTACCTCGATCATCTGAGAACCGGGAAGCATATAGGCGCTGGTGCCCGAATGGGCGGCGCAATGGGAAAGGTCTATGACTTCTGGGACAAGATATCTCCTCAATGGGGCTGGATTTTCGGGCTGGCGATCTTTGTCATCCTGAGTCCGATTTTCGTGTTGCTAGGTTTCAAGGAGAATTACCTGGACGTGAAAAAAGAAGAGATACCGGCTACCGCGTAATTTCAATGGGAGCAACCGGCACAGCCCTGTCGTGCAGAAGTTGTGGCGCGGCGGTCTCACAAGGATCGCGCTTTTGCGAGCATTGTGGGACCCGCCTGACTGTTGACCTGGTGTGTGTCCACTGCGGAGCCGTCCTAGAAGCAGATGCTCGATTTTGCGGCCGTTGCGGAGCTAAGTGCCTTCGCCCTTCCGAGAACAATACGGCAGCAGAACTCCTGCTAGCAGCAACCGGGCTCTCTTTACAACAAGCGTTTCCGCAAATGATTCTCGACGCATGCCAGTTCTGTTTTCAGAAGAGCCCATCCGCGGATCAGGCAGCAGTTGCGGCGGTGCTGGCCATGCACGCAAACGCGAGGCTCGGGCGCTTTTCTGAGGCTAGACAATATGTAATCAAGGCGCGGCAGTTCTATGCCGCTCATCTCAAACTGACACCGGAACAAAAGGAAAAATACGTCGCGGAGCCTTATCTCATCGATGATCTTCGATCCGCAGGCGACCGCGACTTGGAAGATAACCCGTGGCTTTGGCCAATATTAGGACACGCAGAGTCGCCACTCCTTCCCGACTCCTACAATGGCGAAACAGAGGCGGCCCGGCAAAAGCAAGCTCTGCAATCTTGGGTCGAGTTTGTGGCGAACCGCCGCACTGGGTTTATTGGCATCTTAGGTTTTAGTTCGTTTGCCACAGGTCAGTTTTCCTCCGCCGCCCGGCACCTTGAGAAACTACTGCTAATCGGGAGAAGGTATGAGCATCTTGAGCCTTGCAGACAGGAACTCGTGTGGCCGCGAGTGCTTGTTGGCGATTGTTATCGCGAGGCTGGTGCGATCGACAAGGCCAAGCGAATCTGGCGTCGAGCAGCTTCTATCCGCGTTTGTTTCGCTACAGAGCACGACGATTTTACTCGATGCGTGTTGCCTTGGATCGAAAAGGCAGAGTCCCGGCTGCTAGATCTTGGCGAAACCCTTCCAGCGTCGGAAGTGACATTGCGAGCAGCCGAACACCTCCGCCAAGCCATGTCGCATTTGCTGGCGGCTGAACAGTTTGAGACCAAAGGAGAGGACCTGACGGATCGAGTCCGGCGCGCAGGAAGCCGATATTCCGAGTTGTTGCAACGCGCCCTCACCGAACTCCGGCAGGTCGAATCACTAGACATGTTTGCATGGACCAAAGCGCCAATCGGCGATTCCGAACGATGGTGTCGCTACGAATGGGCAAGGGCTGTAGCGCTTCAGAAAAGCGCAATCTGGCAGATGTCGAATGACCGATTGGCACTGGCGGTCGCGTCGCTGAAGGAAGCCAATGAGCTATGGCCCACCCTTTCGTTTTTCGCAGTAATGGGCGGCCTGCAATCTGCTTGCGGTCTCACGGCAGATGCAAGGCAAACGTACCAGGCGTGCATTGACCGCGTTGATGAACTAACCGCAGTGGAATCGTCGGAAGACAGCGATCAAACCTTGAAGGAAGTGCACGAAGCCCTGAAGTCACTGTCGACCTGAGGCGTTATACCCGGCTCCAGCTGACACACAGCGTGCTGACGGTCTTGTCGGCGTGATTGGAAGAATGGCCGGTTTCTTGGAAAGGCGCGACAATGGCGAAGACCTACAAATGCGCGAAGTGTGGCGGGCAAATTTCCACCAACGTCTATTTCTGTTCGACCGAAGAGTGGTATCTCTGCTGGGACTGCGTACGAAAGGCAACGTTCACGAGTGAGCTTACGTGTCCACAGTGCGGCAAAAAGGTACACCGGATCGACAGATGAAGCTAGGGCGTTCCAGGCTGCTAATTGAGAATCTCTCTATCGGGGAGGTTTTGTGAAGAACCCATTCGAGAAGGCTGCTGAGAGAGAACGTGAGTGCCCGGATTGTCGTGGTAGCGGAAAAACATCGGACGGGAAGACATGCCGCCGGTGTGAGGGGAAGGGCGTCATATTGGTTAGGTAGGAGAAGGTTAACATTGCGGCCCGGACAGGAAGACCATGGGTGATCCGTTTAGACTGTTTGGGCGTTTGCTGCTCGCAGCATTCAAGATCGTGGGTTACCTGATCACGGGTGCGGCGGAGACGGCTTGGTATGTCGCGCACGGGCGACGAGACCTTATCGGACAGGTGATCGGAGATTTGGGCCGAGGGATCACAAACGCCCTCTCGCAGGTTTTTTCAGAGTGAGACAACTACGGGTTCAGGCACTCGAGGATGCATATGAACAAGAACTCGAAGAATTCTGACGACCTCGTGATTTCTTTTGGAACGGGAGAAAGGAAGCAGATCGTTCAAGACAAAGCTCTGACCGTTAAAGTCGCTGGCCAGACAGTCTCAGTCGGTAGTCCGCGCGGAGTCGATCTCGTATTTGTTATCGACACGACAGGTTCGATGTCAGATAAAATCACGGGACTCTTGGAAAGCTGCGAGAGATTCGTGGTTGAATTCTGTGAACTTGGCCTTGACCACAGGATGGCGGCGGTGGCGTTTGGCGACCTGACGGTCCCTGGGGATCGGATCTCCATCGTCAAATTTACAAACAGCATCGCAACGATCAAATCGGCACTGGCGAAGATTCCGCGGTATTCGGGCGGGGGAAACGAAGGAGAGTCCTCTCTCGAAGCGATGGATCACGCTTTGAACTTACCGTTTCGGGCCGAAGTGGTAAAGGCAGTTGTCCTTATCACAGACGAGCCAGCGCTCCAACTGAAGTTCTCGGCCGAGTCTATCGTTCGCCGGCTCGGTGAGGGCGAGTATTTGGCATTCGTTGTTTCGCCAGACGAGCCCTATTACAGAGCTATGGCAAAGAAAACTGGCGGAAAGTGGTATGCGATATCGAGCAGCGTAAATCTCGAGTCCATTTTGGAGATGTTTAAGAATCTTGCGAGCCAGCTTTCGACAGTGGTCTCCGAGGTATATCGCCTTGGAGACGGGAGCCTGAAGCAGTATTTACAGCTTAAGCCGCCTGATCGATAAGCTCAATTCAGAATGTCAAATTGAGGACCTGCCAGCCGTGTCCACCCGTCATCGGAGCGATTACTATAAGATTCTTCAAGTCGATCCTTCAGCGGAACCAGAAGTAATAAAGGCAGCGTATAAGAACCTCGCGAAGAAATATCACGACGATCACAACAAATCGAAAGACGCGCACGAACGAATGGTCGAGTTAAATGAGGCATACGAGTGCCTGAGCGACCCTATAAGACGCGCTGAGTATGATCGTGAGCGTTTAGCGGGAGCAGGAGCTTCGCCCCGAAGCGGAGATTCCAGTGACCCGCCCCGGCCAATCGTCAATCCCCGTCATCTGGACTTTGGTGCGATAGAAAAGGGAGAAATTGCCAGCAAGCGACTAACAGTCGACAACGGCGGAGGGCCAGCTTCAGAACTGAACTTCAATTTCGCCAAAGATGGTGGGCCGTTTCGTGTCGCAAATGTCGCCCGGGCGTTGGTCGATCGACCCTTTCCTAGAATTGTGACGATTGAAGCCTCTGCACTAGGCTTGAGTATCGGCCAGAGTTATTCGAACTACCTTGAAGTCGATTTAGACGGAGTCACCGACAGTGCGCTGCTCGAATTCAGCGTTTGCGAACCTGCCGCGGACCCGTGGGCATCAGCGAGTCACTCGACCGCAACGTCCCCCCACACGGCATCATCTTCGGGGACGCCCACCTCAGGGGGAACCTTTTCGGCGCACGTCTCCGTGTCGGCCTCCCCCGGCCCCACAAAGACAGGAATGACCAAAGGATGGGCCATCGCACTCGGATGCATTGCCGGGTTCATCTTCGCCCAGATGGCAGGACCAATTGCCGTCCGGACATTGCAAGCGGCGGTAACGCATCCCCCCGACTGGCTAATAGCCTTGGGTGCTTTCTGGATCTGCACGTGTTCAATTGTCGTCGGTGTAGTCGTCACAAGCACACTGATGAAAAAGGGAAAGCGTGCCGGAAAGGTCACAGCTTTGGGGGTGCTCGCGACCCTGGGGCTCGCGGTGGTGGTTTATGTCAGTGCAAGTAACCCAGCATCAAGGTCCAACCTCGGCGACGCGGAGACGGCTATTCCAAAGGTGGTAAACCAAATTTATTCTGCACTGAACGACGGGAGAGTAAGGGACGCTACGCCGTTTCTTTCAAAAGAAATTGCCGGTAATTCCCAATCCCTGGATTACCTGTGTCGGCCATCCGAATACAGGGCCCACTACGTCTTATCAATTTCAGCGTTACAAGATGGAAGTTACTTGGTGAGAGACCGGGCGCTCTTCAAACCCTTCACCGAGAGAGCGAGGTTGCTATGGTTCAAGTATTCGGGAGCGGGCTATTTCTTGTATGCGGCCCGCGATGATGCATTCACACAAGAAGTCGAAACGGCCACGGACACGGTGCGCCAGTTTATTTATGCCGCGCGCGCGGGCAAATGGGATGTCGTAAGGCGCTACGCTTCGCCGCAATTGCCCGTAAACGAATTGAAACTCCCAGAGTGGCAGTCGTATCTGTCCCGGATTGGTAGCGTCCAGATTCAGCGCTATATCTACAATCCGGAGATTCGCCGTATTGATCGCGGCTCCGTTCGAAATGACGCTGGAATCATCGAAATCAATGTCCACGCCACCCTAGAGGGGCATAACTGGTTTCCAGATTTTCTCATTGATCCGACGACGGGCAAGATCGTTAAAGCTTTCTACCCTGAGCGAATGGGAATGTATACGAACACGACTGGTGCGCCGACACCAGACGGGATCACAGATCCCTGCATCGACCGTGATGCCCTGAAACGCTTCGGCCTTGTCGCTGATGGCGAAGCATCCGCTGCATCCGTTGTGGGATCGCAAGAGAGGGTGGCGCCGCCTACGACAGAGTCGACCGGGCCGCTGGCTGCCGCTAGACAATCGATCCCCGCCGTCGTGAGTCGAATCTATTCCGCTTTGGACAGTGCCCGACTAAATGACGCGGGGCCGTTGCTTTCGGCAGACATACTCAAGAATCCAGAAACGCTCGACTTTCTTTGTCAGCCGTTCACCTATCGCGGCCACTATGTAGTATCCGTCGTAGAACAGGCGGATGGATCATTCCTAGCGCGGGTCCGTGCGCTCTTTAAGCCGTTCAGAGAGGGTGCGTACACTCTCTTCTTCAAGGAATCGGAAGGCGGTTTTGTTTTGTACCGCGTTGAGACCGACCCCCTAACCCAAGAGCGAGAGGCCGCCGTAGATGCCGTGCGGCAGTTCATCCTCGCTTCCCACAGCGGCGATTGGGAGACTGTGCGCCGCAACTCGTCGCCGCATCTGCCGATCGACGAAATGAAAGCACCTGAATGGGAACGATACCTGTCAAGAATCGAGCACGCCGACGGAGATGGTCAAGTGACCGTCAATTCTGGGCATGGTGGCATTACGCTGGGCCTAAGATTTGGCGTGAGAAATTTCCAAGATCCGGACTTCTTAGTTGATCCCGCAACTGGAAAAATTATTCGTGCCTTCTTCAAGATTGGGACAAACTTCACAAATCTCTCGAGCCCACCGAATGACTCAGGCATCAGCGATCCGGATATTGATGAGTACACGTTAGCGAGGTTCGGACTCGAGCCGAATACGGCTTCCAAGGAGGAGAGTTTTCGGATAACGACCAAGCAAGGTGAAGTTACGGTCAGAGATTTTACAAAGAATGCCGCCTTCATTACACAGGACGGCAAGACAGTGGCAGTTGTAAACAGCGGGAAATATTCGATTGTGTTCTATCGGCCCGATCAGAGCTTTGCAATCAGTCTTCTCGCGAAGCCGTTTCCGATCGTGCGTCAGGAAGCCGAACGAGCGTTACTTTCGACACTCAACATATCAGAACAGGACGCTTGCAAGCTGTCGGTATATGAGGGAATCCCCATCAGCGTAGATCAAAGGTACCCGGGAGTGAATTCCCCTCTCAGTTTCTGCGATGGAAGTTTGGACTTTCAGTAGGGTACTCGCTGCGGACAAATCGACAAAATCCACATCCGAGACTCATTTGCTGTCAGGCGATTCTGGTCACGGATACCGGAACACACGGCCCTTCCTCTCTGGCAACCAGCGCGGCTGAGTCGTCCGTGGGATAATTCAGTGTGATGTGGGCAACATATAACGTGCAGCACTTCTCTGCCACTGATAGAGGGACGGATAATCGGACACCCGCTTCTGGGACTGTTCGCTCGCCCAAAAGTTTCCATAGATAGTGAGGTGGACGTACCATGCATGAGAGTGTGCCCACGTCACAAGTTTGTCCTGGCACTCCTTTGCGGCTCTCTCACGCAGGCATCGTTGCTTCGCTGAGTGGATCAGAGAACTCCAGTCGGCAGATGTTGCGTCATTAGTGTTCGGTGCCAACTCGCGTCGGCCGCTTCGGAGTCTTCTCTTCAACTCGGAAGCGACATCCTTTGGCAGTTCGATGTGAGACGCGAGCAAGGGCCTGACCCACTGTGCCGTTGCTTCCAGATCGATGTATTTCTCAAGAACGCACTCTGCCTCTGAATAGCTGAGGGTGTTTCCGACCTTGGCGGCGAGGGCGAGCCGTTTCCATTTCTTAAAGGCTTTTACAGACTGCATCGCGGGATTGCTCCGCTCATTCTCGCACTGCTCCCAGTGAGCCCAGTAAGCCTCACAACGGACATGTCTAACGCCGTAAAAGGTAAGCGCGTCAAGCCAACCCTCGCGCTTCGCATAGCGAAAAACCGTGCTATGAACCCACTCAAGAAGTCGAAAGCCAAGCAATTCGGGTTCGGCTGTTGCGGCTCCAGTCGTTAGGAATTGGGGGCACCGCTTTCGAAGCGTCTTGAGCACTTCAGGAAGCGCACGATGTCCCGAGCCGAGAACGGCCCGACTCCAAAGCGACAGGGCTTGCCACTCGGGATATGCCTCGTACGCCGGACGAAACCGGTTCCATGGAATTTCCATCAGCTGCTTCTTCGCTCGGCGGCTCGCAGAGGCGTGGACGTTCCGCTCGAGAGTCGAGAAGTGTTGGTGTGCAGCTGCAGTTGATGAGCGCATTCCGAAATCCACTTTGTTGCAGAGGCCAAACGAGGTGAGCCTACAGAGAATCAGAACTGCAATCAAGCCACTGCAAGCGAACCGTAGTCATAACAGTTGGCACTGGCCGCAGTTTTAGTCGGTGCAAGCGCCGACGCGTGTCCCGGTTGGACGGCCTGCGTTTCAGTTGAGCTAGCCATAAACAAATGCAGTGGCGGAGTAAATTCGATCAGGCGCAGCAGGAGAGCGGCGCGGTATAGCCATACTGCGCCCCGACATAGTTACAGGCTGTTAGCCAGCAAAGAATCGACTGCCTTAACTTTTCACTCCTCAATTGCCTCGACGAGCTAGCCATGAATTGTGTGACTGGTCCGAGTGCTGCGTGGAGTGACATCGATTGAAGGCTCTGTTGTCAGAAGCCGTCGAGGCATTTCTTGCAATCGTCTGGGAACACGACGTTTGAGAGCGATTGCCAACGCGACCGCAGGCAACAACGTAAGGATCTTTCGGTCAATCTCGGTGTTTTCTGCGCCGCAGACGAGGCTGGCCGACATGTAGTCGCAAGCTTTTTCAGTTATGGTCGCGCCCTCATACGTAGGAGGAGTCTTGTTTGCCTCAATCGACCAACTTTCAAAGGGCCTGCAGGATGCCCAATACGTGATCGACCCTGTAACTCTGGAGATCGTGTTTCTCGCAGCCAAGCTGCAAAAGCCCCTGCTCATTGAGGGCCCACCTGGCTGCGGAAAGACAGAACTCGCGTACGCCATCGCGACGGCCGCTGGAGCGCTGGTAGAGCGTCTGCAGTGCTACGAGGGAATCACCGAAGAGAAAGCCATTGGCCGATTCGACGAGTCGCTGCAAAAGCTTTACTTGGACACGCAACGTGAACTCCTTGGGCAGGACTGGGACTGGATCGGGCGCCGCGTCCATTCGATCGACTTTTTTGCGGAAGGGCCCCTCATGAGGGCACTTCGGTACAAGCGTGGACCCTGCGTTTTGCTCATCGACGAACTCGATAAGGTCGACCACGCCTTCGAAGCGCTGCTGCTCGAGATTCTGAGTGCTTGGCAAATCACAATTCCGAAACTCGGCACAATTAAGGCGGAGTCGATTCCCTTCGTGCTCTTGAGTTCGAATGAGGAGCGGCGTCTTGGCGATCCGCTGCGTCGGCGATGTCTCTACCTGCGGTTCGACTACCCTACCGTCGAGCGAGAAGTCGAGATTCTTCGCGCCAGAGCATCCCGGCAGGACCATATGCTGCTCGGTCAGATGGCGGGCCTGGCCCACGCCCTGCGAGGCTGGAACATGGAGAAACCTCCGTCCATCGCCGAAATGCTGGTTCTCGCGCAGGCTCTAGAGATTCTCGGAGTCAACGAGATTCGGCCCGAGCAGCGGGATGTCTTGCTCCCATTGCTGGCCAAAACGGAAGGCGACCGCGGGCGATTGTTGCTGCGCGAGGGATTCGAGGGTCTGGTCGCCGATTCAAAGATCTATCGGGACAAACTTGCCCGCGCGGCCGCGCAGGCCGTGCTGGCGAGCCAAGGAGGTAGACAGTGAAGCTCTCTGCAAAGTTCATCCTAGTGATCGCGATTCTCGCGGCGGCGCCAACGAAGACGGTTCGAGCCAGTGAACCCGAGATGGGCCGTGAATGCGTCGCGTTCTACGCTTTCGCCTATGGTGTGCCCGTCGAGCTTGTGGACGCCGTCATCCAGGTAGAGTCCGCATGGAATCCCTACGCGATCTCAAGCAAGGGAGCGGCGGGATTGATGCAGTTGATGCCGGCTACAGCCATTCGTTTTGGGGTGCGAAACCGGTTCGACGTAGAAGAGAACGTTCGCGGCGGCGTCACCTATCTCGCTTGGTTGATTCGTCTATTTCGCGGGGATCTGCGCCTGGCCGTAGCTGCTTACTACGTTGGCGAGTCAGCGATCCTTTTGCGGGGACTAGCATATTCCTCGGAAGACGTTTTTCGATATGTGACTCGCGTAGCGGAAGCGTATCGGAGATTACGCTTGGAAGCGCACACGCATTCGTGGACTGCGGACGCACTTGTTCCTGCTGGAGGTACGCAATGAAACTGCGCCTCGGTTCTTTCTTGCTCTTGCTGTCCGCTGTTTCGAGCGTTGCCTCAGCGCAGATTCCTCTGGTCGAACCTCGTGTGCTGACAAAGACGGATCAGAGCGATCGAGTCGCCACCGTCGAGATCGCCTCGCGTTTCGTCACGGCGATCCGCCTGCCTGAGACCGTCAGCTCAGTCGTGGTCGGTGACCCGTCCAAATTTCAGGTCGAGCACTCGGACCACGAGGCCAAACTTGTTTTTGTCAAAGCCCTTTCGGCAGCCGCGAGTGAAACGAATCTCCTTATTTCGACTGTGAACGGGCACGAAATTAGCCTCCTGCTAGTGAATCGCGGCGACGCTGTGTCGGATCCTCACCCCATCGATTTCCTCGTAAAATACGAGATTCCACGCGGGTTTTTGGTCAATCCATCGGGATTTCCGTTCGCGCTAGTCGGGGAGACTCTCCCGCTCTTTCAAAGTGGGGAAGGCACTGGCGGTTTGCAACCAGCGTTGGCGCTCGCTCCCGCATCCGCTTCCGTTTCGCGCGCTACACCGAACGCAGCTCTACCGACCAACGATCCATCGACGCGCGCGACGTCCATATCCCAACTCGACAGACTCCTCGAACAACAGCAGAGGGCGCCGTTACCCTCCTTATACGGAGAGCACACCAAGCAAGAACTGGCCGCAGGCGACCGCGTTCGCGCGGGCGTTAGCGAAGTGATCGATGGCGGCGAACGGGTGGTCGTTCTGTTCTCGGTGGTTAATCCGACCAAACACGCGATCCTTTTGATGCCTCCGCAGATTCAACTTGGGGGAACAGCGACTTCAGGAAAGCTCGTTCATCACCAGCGATGGTCGACCGCAGAGCAACTCCCCATCGACGATTTTCGGCTCGATCCGCGCCGCCTAGGCCCTGGTGAACGCGCGGATGGCGTTGTAGTGTTTGTCCGTCCGCCGTACAAGCAATCGAACGAAACGTTATTTCTGCAGATGGCGGAATCCGGAGCGGTGGACCGCCCAGCCCTGGCTCCGATCGGATTTGGGGTAAGCACATCGTGGGAGGAACGGAATCATGGAAGCAAATGAACCGAAGGTCCGCGAACCTTTAGAGGAGACCGCGACGGACCAGCCCCAGTCCTTCGAGAACGACGCACATCCAGGATGGCGCGAGACCTTTCATCAAGCTTTTGAGAAAGCACGACGCGAAAGCAAGCCCGTGAATCGCACCGGGCTAGGGCGCGATCACAGCCGATCATTGTTTCTACTCGCTGGAGCCGTCATTGCCGTCTTGTTGCTCTTCTTGGGGGTATTTTCGTCGTCGACGCGCACACGGAAATCGCTCCACACGCGATCCGTCGGAACTCCTAATCTTGGTCAGAAAGTCAGCCCGGAGCAGCAGCACAACGAATCGGCTGGGTCGCCGACGCCGCTCCTGAGCGCCCAAGTTGGCTCCCCTGATACGGCAGGCTCCAGCGGCGTCACCGCCGAGGATGTGGACCGAACCGCGCGTCCTGTCCCGCCACCAATGAATGGTCAGCGACATCCTGTCCAGACTCATGCTCCGGCGCAGGCCGCTCCCTATGCGCTTGGGCAAATCGATTTCTCGAACCCAACGCCCGGCAGGACCGCTCCGGAAACACCTTCAGCGACAAGAGCGGAAACGGATGATTTGCGAAAGGCATCACTGGTGTTCGTGAGGAGCCCGCAAAACGTGCCAACCAGCAGTGAAACCAGAGCCACAACCGCCGCAGTGGACGACAGGCCTGCGCTGGCTCTGCCAGTGGGTACGCGACTGATCGCCCGTCTGGAATCGGAGGTGAGCACCGCTGTGAAGGATCCAGTGGTGGCAACGATTGAGTACAACTACGAGAAAGGTGGCGAGATTATCGTTCCCGCCGGAGCAAAAGCGACCGGCGCCATTCAGCAGGCCGACAGATCCGGCAATATGCAAATTCGCTTCACCTCGCTTCAAATGCCGGACGGGTCCACGGAAAAGCTGGAAGCGTCCGCGATGAGCCTTACGTACGGCCCTCTCAAGGGCACTGTCAGCGGAAAAAAGACGGGAACGAACTTCCTCGTGCGCACCTTCACAGGGCTCGGTCAAGCCGCGACCTATCTAGTCGGTTCGGGCGGGCTAAGCGCTCCGCTCTCCGAGAGCGCGTTTCTCCGAGATCGGATTGCAACCAATATCGGGATCGCCGGTGATCAGGAACTGAACAATCTCACGTTCAATCAGAACATTGTAGTTACGCTCTCCGGCAACACGCGCTTCTATATCGTCATGGAGAGCGATACTGGTCGGCCGGAAGCAGCGCCTATTGCAAAGCAACAGTCGAACGCTGCTCCTGCAATGTCAGTGGACGAACTACGCCAACTGTTACAACTCCGACAAGAGTTGAACGCGATGTACCAGCAGGACGGAGCCGCGCAGAACGCCGCGGCGTCGGCGGCGCAGTGAGACGGATTGAAGAATGGAACCGAACTGGAAACCGTTGATTGCCAAGCTCGGCGAGAAGCGCTGTGCGGGGTTCATGTTTATGGGGAGGATGAATGGCATCAACCTCTACAAGCACGGAATCGTCCGCATCTATCTGAATCTGGATGACCAGGGTCGCTGCTACCTGTGCCGGGAAAAGGGGCGTTTTGAAGAGACGAAGTTCGCCGTCGAGCTCGCCAGAATCGAAGCGGCTCTTGCTGACCTCGGAGAAACCCTTGAGAGCGCTTACGACGATTCCTACATCGAAGAGAAGAGAAAAGCTCTCGCAAGGACAGGCATTTTAGAAGAACGCATCGAAATCAAACCCGAAGATTGGACCATCCATTAGTCCACTGCCTTTCCTCTGAAGAGATCTTCCACTAGAAATCCCACCATCGTTCGAACTGTCGTAAAAAAGGAGACAGCGGCCGAGTGCGCAAGCCGCAGGTTCTCGCAGCACGTCTGGCCTTTTTTGAGATCCCACTTTTTTGACATTCCCCCGAACTC
>Ga0335081_10013312_pt1 | contig 13297 bp, 12 predicted proteins | sample Lox_Sample_35_FD_206713 | JGI IMG/M metagenome (GOLD analysis project Ga0335081, IMG submission 206713) | Soil microbial communities from Loxahatchee National Wildlife Refuge, Florida, United States - Lox_Sample_3.5 | ecosystem: Environmental > Terrestrial > Soil > Wetlands | place: USA...
TCAGGTGTATGCCGCGCCGCTCGAGCTGTATGCAGGTCTGCCGATGTCCCTCGGCGAGCTGGAGCGCGAGCTGCAGCGCCTGCAGTACCGGCGCGTGGAGACCGTGCAGCGCCCGGGTACCTATCGCAGGAACGGCACGCGACTCGAGGTGGCGTTGCGCCCCGCACGCTTCGCCGACGAGGCGCGCGCGGCCGCCATGCTGTCGGTGACGGCCTCGGGCACGGCGATCACGGCGCTCACGGACGCCGGCGGCCATGAGGTGCCGCTCGCGCGCCTCGAGCCGCAGCTGATCGGCAGCATCTTTCCGATCCACGGCGAGGATCGCATCGTCGTGGGCCCCGCGGAGGTTCCCGCATTGCTGCCCGCGGCGCTGAAGGCCGTCGAGGACCGCAACTTCGACACCCACCACGGCATCGACCCACTCGCGATCGCGCGCGCCCTGTGGGTGGATGCGCGCGCCGGGCACTTCGAGCAGGGCGGCAGCACTCTGACGCAGCAGCTCGTGAAGAGCTACTTCCTCGATCCGCGCCGCACCGCCGGCCGCAAGCTGCGCGAGGCGATCATGGCCATGGAGCTCGAGGCTCACTTCTCCAAGGCCGATCTGATGAACGCGTACATCAACGAGATCCATCTCGGCCAGGACGGCGACCGCGCGATCCACGGATTCGGGCTTGCGAGCCAGTTCTATTTCGGCAAGCCGCTCGCCGAGCTCGATCTGCCCGAGGTCGCGACCCTGGTCGCCATTGCGCGCGGGCCCTCCTACTACGACCCGCGCCGCCATGCCGACCGCGCCCTGAAGCGCCGTAATCTGGTACTCGCGCTGATGGCGGAACAGAAGGTGGTGAGCGTGGCGGATGCGCGGACGGCGAGTGCGCGGCCGCTCGGGGTCACCCCACGCGCGGCCGGCGCGTACTATCCGGCGTACCTCGATCTCGTGCGCCGCACGCTGCGGCGCGACTACCGCGAGGAGGATCTCACCGAAGCCGGCCTCAAGATCTTCACCAACCTCGATCCGCGCGCGCAGGAGCAGGCCGAGCAAGCCCTGGAGCGCGAGCTGACGCGGCTCGAGCGCCCGCACAAGGCCGACGATGCGGTGTTGCAGGGCGCCGTCGTCGTCACGAGCGCGCAGAGCGGTGATGTGATCGCGGTCGTCGGCGGGCGCAACGCGGCGTTCGATGGCTTCGACCGCGCGCTCGATGCGCACCGGCCGATGGGCTCGCTGGTGAAGCCCTTCATCTATCTGGCGGCACTGGAGAGCGGCCGCTACGACGCCACGAGCGTCGTGCCCGATGAGCCGGTGAGCATCCGCCTGTCGCGGGACAAGCTGTGGCAACCGGAGAACTTCACCCACGAGACGTACGGCCCGGTGCCCCTGGTGCGCGCGCTTGCCGAGTCGCTCAATCTCGCGACCGTGCATCTGGGCATGGACATCGGCCTCGACCGTGTGGCGCAGTCGCTGACGCGCTTCGGCATCGAGGCGCAGCCGCAGAAGGTGCCGGCGCTGCTGCTCGGCGCCTTCGATCTGACCCCGCTCGAGGTGGCACAGCTCTACAGCGGGCTTGCGAACGGTGGCTTCCGCACCACGCTGCGCGCCGTGCGCGAGGTGATCGACAACGATGGCAAGCCGCTCAAGGCGTTTCCTGTCGATGTGACGCCGGTGGCGCAGGCCGATGCGGTCTATCAGACCGACCGCATGCTGCTCACCGTGATGGATCGCGGCACCGGGCGCGGCGCGCGCGCGGTGTTGCCGGCCGATCTGACCGTGGCCGGCAAGACCGGGACGTCCTCCGACCTGCGCGACAGCTGGTTCGCCGGCTTCTCGGGCAGCCATCTGGTCGTGGTGTGGGTGGGCTACGACGATGACCGGATCAGCGGGTTCACCGGCTCCTCGGGGGCACTGCCGGTGTGGTCGCGCCTGATGGCCGCACTGCATCCGACGCCCTGGCGCGGTGTCATGCCCGACTCACTCAAGGAGATCACCATCGACTATGCCACCGGGCTCTCCCCGCCGCCGGGCTGCACGGCCGATCCGGTTACCGTGGTGGTTCCCGCGGCGAAGTCCGATCCGCCTGCGAAGACCGATTGCGGCGGCACGGGGCCCGCGGGCTTCATCGTGCGGGCCGGACAGTGGCTGCGCGGCCTGACACACTGATCCGCTATCATCCGGCGCATGCTCCGAGCCGGTACTGTGGTGTTGGCGGCCGCCGCGAGTGTGCTGGCCGCCGGCTGCGCCGCTGAGCCGTACGAGGCCTCGCCGCCGCCGGAGCAGCAGCCTCCGAATTCCGGCGCGGCCTTCCCCCCGCCGACCGGATCGGCAATTCCGGGCGCTCCGGCGCCCAGCGCTCCGAGCTCCCCCGCCGTGCCGCCGCACGCGTTCCATTTGAGCGCCGCCTCCGCGGCGCTGGTCTCGCAGGCGCACGCGCAGGCCGCCGGCGGCAACACACCGCTCGCACTCTCGACCGTGGAGCGGGCGCTGCGCATCGAGCCCGACAATCCGCTGCTGTGGATCGAGCTCGGGCAGATCCACGAGGGCAGCGGCAATTACGCGCAGGCGGACGGTATGGGGCGCAAGGCGCTGCAGCTGGCGAGCGGGGATCCGCGTGCGCAGTCGGCGGCCTGGCGGCTGATCGCCGAGTCGCTGCGGGCCCGCGGCCACAATCCGCAGGCGAGCGATGCGGATGCGCGCGCCGAGGCCCTGCAGGCGCACTAGCGCGGATCAGGGCCGCGCTGCGTGGCGCGATTCGAGCTCCGCGACCACGCGCTCGAGCGGCAGGTTGCGGCTCTTGAGCAGCACCAGCAGGTGATAGATCAGATCGGCGCACTCGGCGATCACCTTGGCATCGTCCTCGGCGACGCCGGCGAGCGCCAGCTCCACGCCCTCCTCACCGACCTTCTGCGCGATGCGCTTCGCGCCCTGTGCATACAGTCGCGCCGTGTAGCTGCCCGTCGGCTGCGCGGCGATGCGCTGCTCGATCACGCGCTCCAGGGTGGCGAGGAAGAGCAGGCGCTGTGCCGCCCCAAGGGGCGCCTCGCCGAAGCAGGTGGACGTGCCGGTGTGGCACACCGGGCCGGCCGGGCGGGCCGCGACGAGCAGGGTGTCGCGATCGCAGTCGGCGCGGATCTCGAGCAGCTCGAGGTGGTTGCCGGAGGTCTCGCCTTTCTCCCACAGCCGCTGCTTGCTGCGGCTGAAGAACACGACGCGACGGCGCTCGAGGCTCGCACGCACCGCTGGGGCGTCCATGTAGCCGAGCATGAGGACGGCGCCGCTGTCGGCATCCTGCACCACCGCGGGCAGCAGCCCTCCGGCCTTGGCGAAGTCGAGCCGATCCACCTCGGCGGTCGTCACGAGCATGGGCGTACCTCGATGCCGGCGGCGCGCAGCGCGCCCTTGAGTGCGGGAATGGAAATCTCCCCCGAATGAAACACGCTCGCGGCGAGCGCCGCATCGACCTCGGCGTCGCGGAACGCGGCGTGGAAATGCTCGATCGCGCCGGCGCCGCCGGAGGCCACGAGCGGCACGCGGCATACCGCGCGCACCGCCTTCAGCTGCGCGATGTCGTAGCCCGCGCGCACGCCATCGCTCGCCATGCAGTTGAGCACGATCTCCCCGGCACCGCGCTCCTGAGCCTCCCGGACCCACTGCAGCGTATCGCGGCCGGCGTCGCGGGCGCGGTCGGGACTGCCGCTGAGCTCGAAGGCGCGATAGCCTTCCGGGACCGTCTGACTGTCGATGCCGACGACCACGCACTGGCGGCCGAAGCGGGCGCTGAGCGCATCGATCAGGCCGGGATTGGCGAGCGCGGGTGAGTTGATCGAGACCTTCTCCGCACCGGCATTCAGGACCTCCTCCGCGTCCGCGACCGAGCGGATGCCGCCGGCCACGCAGAACGGAATATCGAGCGCCCGCGCGACGCGCCGTACCCACTCGCGATCGACCGAGCGCCCCTCGGGACTCGCCGTGATGTCGTAGAACACCAGCTCGTCCGCACCCTCGTCGCGATAGCGCCCGGCCAGCTCCAGAATGTCGCCGACCACGCGGTGCTCGCGAAAGCGGACGCCCTTTACGACCTGTCCGTCGCGGACGTCGAGACAGGGGATGATGCGTTTGGCAAGAATGGTCGCAACTCCTCGGATGTCATGCGCTCCTCGAGCAGCGCCTTGCCGCTCACCGCGGCGGCCACGCCGATGCGCGCGAGCGCCGCAAGATCGGCGGCATCGCGCACGCCGCCCGAGGCCTGCCAGGCGAGCCCGGGAAAGCGGCTGAGCGCCTCGCGATAAAGCGGCAGGGCGGGACCCGTCAAGGCACCGTCGCGCTCGATGTCGGTGCACAGTACGTGCCGGAGGCCCCGTTCGACGAACGGCTCGAGTGCCTGCCACAGCGTGACGGCACCATCTTGGGTCCAGCCCCGGGTGCGCACCCGCGGCGTGCCCTCGGCATCGCAGCGTACGTCAAAGGCAAGACACAGCCGCTCCGGGCCGAACTGCGCGAGCCAGCCGGCGACCTCGCCGGGACGCTCGACGGCGGCGCTCCCGACCACGACCCGGGCAACCCCGTGGCGCAGCAGATCATCGGCGGCGCCGGCGCTGCGCACGCCGCCGCCGGCCTGCACGCGCACGGCCGGCTGGGAGGCGAGGGCAGTGATGATGGCGCGATTTGCAAGCTGGCCGTCCCTGGCGCCATCGAGGTCCACCACGTGCAGCCAGGCCGCCCCCAGAGCGCGATAGCGCTGCAGCAGCTCGTGAGGGGCGAGCTCGTAGCGCGTCTCGGCTGCGAAGTCGCCCCTGAGCAGGCGCACGCAGCGCCCGTGTCGCAGGTCGATGGCCGGCAGCAGCAGCATCAGCTCACCTTGAGGAAGTTCGCAAGAATGCGGGCACCGGCGTGGGCCGAGCGCTCCGGATGGAATTGAGCGCCCCAGTAGTTGTCCGCGCGCACCAGCGCCGCGAGGCTCGTGCCGTAGTCGGCGACTGCCAGTGCGCTCGAGGTGACCGGTGCGGCGTAGCTGTGCACGAAGTAGACATAGTCGCCGCTGCGCCAGCCCTCGAGCAGCGGATCCTCGGCGACGGCGCGCAGCTGGTTCCAGCCCATGTGCGGGACTGGCAGCCCGGGACGCGGCAGCAGCTGCCGCACGGTGTCGGGCAGGATGCCGAGGCAGCGCGTCGAGCCTTCCTCGGAGGCTCGGTAGAGCAGCTGCATTCCGAGACAGATGCCGAGCACCGGCTGCTTGAGCTGCCGCAGCGGCGCGATCAGTCCCGCAGCCTCGAGGCGTCGCATGGCATCCGCCGCGCAGCCCACCCCGGGCAGAATCACGCGCGGCGCGGAGCCGATGGTCGCCGCATCGCGCGTCACGTGGGCGCGCGCGCCCAGGCGCTCGAGTGCGAACTGCAGCGAGGCGAGGTTGGCGCCGCCGCTGTCGATGATGACCACCTCGCTCGCGCTCACAGCACGCCCTTGGTGCTCGGCAGCTCGTGGCCCTCGCGCCGCATCGCCTGGCGCAGCGCGCGGCCGACGCCCTTGAAGCACGCCTCGATCATGTGATGGGTGTTCTCGCCGGTGACGCTCACGTGGATCGCGGCTCCGAGCGATTCGGCCAGCGAGCGAAAGAAATGCGGCACGAGCTCGCTCGGCAGCGCCCCGACATGATCGCGGCCGAAGTGTCCCTCGAAGCGCGAATACGGCCGGCCCGAGAGGTCGATGGCGATGTGCGCCTGCGCCTCATCCATCGGCAGCAGGAAGCCGTAGCGGGCGATCCCGAGCTTGCCGCCGAGCGCGCGTCGCAGCGCCTCGCCGAGCGCGAGCGCGCAGTCCTCGACCGTGTGGTGCTCGTCGATGTGCAGATCGCCGCGGCACTCGAGCTCGAGCGCGAACCCGCCATGCTTGGCGAGCTGCTCGAGCATGTGATCGAAGAAGCCGATCCCCGTCTTCACCCGCACCGGCTCGCTCGCATCCAGATCGACACTGACGGTGATGTGCGTCTCGCGCGTCCTGCGCTCCAGGCGTGCACGGCGGCTGGTGAGGGCCCGAACGACCGCGGGCCAGATCTCCTCCGGGGCTCCGCCGCGGCGCACGAGGAGCCCTCGCACGCCGAGGTTGCGGGCGAGCTCGAGGTCGCTCGCCCGGTCGCCGACCACGGCGCTCGCGGCGAGGTCGACCTGCTCCGTGCGCAGGAACTCATCGAGCAGGCCGGTGCGCGGCTTGCGGCAGGCGCAGTCCTCGTTGGCGTGATGCGGGCAGATGAACACTGCCTCGAACTCGATGCCCTGGGACTTGAATGCCTCGAGCATGAACTCGTGCGCGCGCGAGAACGGCTCGAGCGGATGGGAGGCCGTGCCGAGGCCGTCCTGGTTGGTGACCATGACCAGGCGAAAGCCGGCGCGCTTGAGCTCCTGCAGCGCGGCAAAGACACCGGGCATGAAGCGGATCTTCTCCAGCGAGTCGACCTGCTCATCCGGCGGCTCCTCGATGAGCGTGCCGTCGCGGTCGATGAAGAGCACCGCGGTCATGCCCAGGCCTCGAGCAGCCGATCGTTCTGTTCCGGTGTCCCGACCGTGATGCGCAGGGCGCGACCGAGTCCCGGCTGCGCGCGCACGTCGCGCACCAGCAGGCCCGCGGCGCGGGCACGGGCGAGCGCCGCCGTCGCATCGGCGAACTCCGCCAGCACGAAGTTCGCATCGCTCGGCCACAGGTGCGTCACGCCCGGGCACCCCGCGAGCGCACGGCTGAGACGCTCGCGCTCGGCGCGGATGCTCGCGACGCGCAGGCGCGCCGCCTCGAGCGCGCGGCCGTCGGTGAGCTGCAGGACCGCCTCGATCGTCTGTTGCGTGAGGGCATAGGGGGGAATGATCTTGCGCAGCAGCGCGATCACCTCGGGTGCCGCGATCAGCGTGCCGCAGCGTGCGCCGGCGAGTCCATGGGCCTTCGACAGCGTGCGCAGGACCGCAAGGTGTGGCCGCTCGGCCACGTGCCGCGCAAGGCTCGGGGCAGCAGCGAACTCGATGTACGCCTCATCGATCACGAGCACCGCACGCCCGGCGAGGGCCGCCTCGAGCTCGAGCAGCGCGCCCGCATCGATGAGGTTTCCCGTGGGGTTGTTCGGGGAGCAGACAAAGACGAGCTTCACCTCCGGGCCGCAGCTGGCGAGCACCGCTTCGGCATCGAGGCAGAAGCCGGCCTCTGCCTTGAGCGGCACGCGGATCACCGCGGCGCCCTGAATGCGCGCGGCGACCGCATACATGCCGAAGGTCGGCGGACACACGATAACCGAGTCGAGGCCGGCACGGCAGAACGCCCGCGTCAGCAGGTCGATGGCCTCGTCGCTCCCGCGTCCGACGAGCACCGATTCCGGCGGCACCCCATAGAGCGCCGCGAGGCGCGCGAGCAGCGCGCGCGGCTGCGGCTCCGGATAGCGGTTGAGACCGGCGCTCGTGAGATCCTCGGCCGCGCGCCAGGGCAGCTCGTTGGCATGCAGCCGCTGCAGAGTGGGATCCCACGCGGCATGCTCATAGGGCTGCAGCGCCAGGATCTCGGGACGGGCGAGGGCGAGGGGGGAGGGCCGAAGGGTGGGTTGCGCGGCCATCCTCAGGCGGCTCCGAGTACCTGCAGGCGGCGCTGCACGGCGTCCGCATGCGCATCGAGCCCCTCGAGCTCGGCGAGCGCGACGGCCACGGGCCCGAGGCTGCGCAGGCCCTGCGCGGTGAGCTCCTGCACGGTGATGCGCTTGACGAAATCAAGCAGTGACAGGCCACTGTAGGCGCGCGCGTAGCCGTACGTGGGGAGCACGTGGTTGGTGCCCGAGCAGTAGTCGCCGAGCGGCTCGGGCGACCACTCCCCGAGAAACACCGATCCTGCGCTCCTCACTTGGTCGAGCCAGCGGCGCGGCTCGGCGACCTGCAGGATCAGATGCTCGGCGGCGTACTCGTTGGCGACCGCGATCGCCGTGGCGAGATCCGCCACGATGATGCAGCGGCTCGCGGCGAGGGAGTGCTCGAGGATGCGCTGGCGCGCGAGCCCCGCGCGCTGCGTCTGCACGGCCCCCGCAACCGCGCGGGCAAGCTCGCGGGAGGGCGTCACGAGAACGGCCTGTGACTGCGGATCGTGCTCGGCCTGCGCCAAGAGGTCAGCCGCGACGAATTCCGGCCGCGCGGCCTCGTCGGCGATGACCAGCACCTCGGAGGGACCGGCCGGCAGATCGCAGGCCGCACCCGCGGGGTCGCAGGCGACCAGCTGCTTGGCCGCGGTCACCCAGGCGTTGCCGGGACCGAAGATCTTGTCGACCTTGGGGATGCTCTGGGTGCCATAGGCAAGGGCCGCGATCGCCTGGGCGCCGCCCACCTTGAACACCGTATCGACGCCGCAGAGCTGCGCGGCGGTGAGGACCGCGGGATGCGCGCTGCCATCGCGGCCCGGCGGCGTGCACAGCACGCGGCGCGGACAGCCGGCGAGGCGCGCGGGCACGGCGAGCATGACGACGGCCGAGGGGAGCGGCGCCGAGCCCGCCGGCACGTACAGTCCAACCGCCTCGATGGGGCGCAGGATGCGCTCGCAGCGCACGCCCGGCATCGTCTCGAGGGCGAGGGGCGGCAGGTGCTGGGCGGCGTGGAAGCGTCCGACGTTGTCGATGGCGCGCTCGAGAGCGGCGATCTGCGGCCCGCTCAGGTGGCCACGTGCGGCCGCCATCTCATCGGCATCGACGGCAAGGTCGGCAAGCCGCACCTGATCGAAGCGCTCGGTATAGGCGCGCAGGGCGCTATCGCCCTCGCGCCGTACACGATTGACGATCTCGCGGGCCTGCTCGCTCACGTCGTGCTCCGCCGCCTGCATCGGGCGCGCGAGGATCGCACGGCGCTCGCGGGCATCGAGCTCTTCCCAGATCACGGTGCGCAGAGTGCTCACGCCAGCATCTTCTCGACCGGCAGCACCAGTACGGCGCTGGCGCCCGCCTTCTTCAGCGCCTCGAGCGTCTCCCAGAACACGTTCTCGCGGCACACGGCGTGGACTGCGACCTTATCGGGGTGCCCCTCGAGCGGAATGATGGTGGGCGACTCGCTCCCGGGCAGCAGCCGCCGGATCTCGGCGAGCGCCGCGCGCGGGGCATGCAGCATGATGTACTTGCTCTCGCGCACCTGCTGCACGCCATCGATGCGCATGAGCAGCCGCTCCACCCATTCGTCCTTCTGCGCCGGCAGCTGCAGCGGTGTGCGGATCAGCACCGCGTGGCTCTCGAGCACGGTGTGTACCTCGCGCAGGTGGTTGGCCTGCAGCGTCGAGCCCGTCGAGACGAGATCGCAGATGGCATCGGCGCGCCCGAGGCGCGGGGCGATCTCGACGGCGCCCGAGAGGACGACGATCTCGGCGTCGATGCCGTGGTCCTTGAGGAAGCGCTCGAGCAGAAACGGATAGGTCGTCGCGATGCGCTTGCCCTGAAGCGTGGCGGGCCCGTCGAAGGGCGCGGTCTGCGGCACTGCGAGCGACAGGCGGCAGCGTCCGAAGTCGAGCGTGCGGATGCGCTCGAAGCGCGCCGTGTGGCCGCGCGCGGCGAGCTCCAGGCGCTTCTCCTCGAGCACGTTGAGCCCGACGAGCCCGAGATCGCACACATCCTCCTGCACCAGATCGGGAATGTCGTCGTCGCGCACGAACAGCACATCGAGCGGCATGTTCTCGCCGTAGCCCATGAGCTGATCCTTGCCCCGCGAGAGCTTCAGGCCGCAGCGGCCGAGCAGGTCGAGCGACGGATCGGTGAGGCGACCGGACTTCTGCACCGCAAGCTTCATCCGCATATCGCTGTCCATGAGCCGCATCCTTTTCAGTCAGCGCGCGCCATCCAGGCGGCGGGCGGCGAGCGTGTAGCCGCCGTTGCCGCTCGCGACGAAGCGGGCGACGCGGCCGATCGTCGTGACGCTGACACCGGTCAGGCGGTGGATCTCACGGTAGGGCACGCCGCGGCGCAGCCACTCGACCACCGCCCAGCGATCGGCCATGGCCTCGATCTCCGCCGGTGTGCACAGATCGCGGAAGAACGCCCGGCATTCCTCGGGAGTGCGCAGGGCGGCGACGGCGGCGTACAGGTTGCGCTCGGCGAGCGCCTCCTGGCGCGGGGTGACCTTGTGATGCTGCTTCATGGAGCTGTTGCGTGTGCGTGCTGTATCAATGTAACAACGTGCTAGTACGCTATCACAGACGGGACACGAACGTCACGCGCTTTGCGGCCGGGCGCCGGACCGAGCCCGCCCCGTGACATATTGCCGTGCGCGCCGCTCGCGCTGCGGTGCAGCAGCTTGACCCTCGCCGGGGTGCACCATAAACTTCGGCGTACTCATCGAGACCGGCTGAGGGAAAGGCCCTTCGACGCCGGGGCAACCGCCGCACTTAACCTGTGCGGAAAGGTGCCAACTCCTGCGCCCTTCCGGGTCTTCCCGGGGCGGCAGATGAGCTTTGGTCAGCGTAGCCTCTGCGCGCGTGGACGATGCGGCAGACGATGGGCGCGACCAACCCGCCTCAAGACCGGCGGGTGCTCTGCAGGGGTGATCGGTGCGGCCGAGCCTCGAGGAACTAAGCGGAGCCCCGTCGGATGAACGCAAGCGTTGAACCCCTCTCCCGCGACCCGGGTCGCAGCCTCGCCGGCCTGCGCGCCCCGGGCGCGCGCGAGTCCGTGCTGGAGCTGCCCGGCGAGTTTGCCCTGCACCATGGGGGCGCGCTGCGCGACGCGCGCATCGCCTGGCGCCTCGTGGGGCCTGCCGCGGCCCCGGTCGTGTGCGCTCTCGGTGGAATCTCCGCCACGCGCCGCGTGTGTCGCAGCGGCGCCGATGAGCCCGAGGGCTGGTGGGAGCAGATCGTAGGTCCGGGCAAGCCGCTCGATCCGGGCGAGTTCCGTGTGCTGAGCTTCGACTTTCTGGGCGGGAGCGGTGAGTCGACGAGTGCGGGAGCGGGGGATTTTCCGAGCATCTCCACCTACGATCAGGCCGAGGTGCTGGCGCGGCTCCTCCAGCACCTCAAGATCGGCTCGCTGCATGCCATCGTGGGCGGCTCCTACGGCGGGATGGTCGGTCTCGCCTTTGCCGAGCGTCATCCCGATCGCGTGGCGCGTCTGCTCGCGATCGGCGCCGCCGACCGCGCTCACCCGATGGCGACCGCTTGGCGAACGACTCAGCGGCGCATCGTGCGCTTTGCGGTCGCCGCCGGTGATCCGGGTCAGGGACTCGAGCTCGCCCGCGCGCTCGCCATGACCACGTACCGCAGCGCCGAGGAGTTCAGCGCGCGCTTCCACCCCATCCCGAGCCGCGAGGGCGGGCGCTTCGTGTTTCCCGTCGAGCGCTACCTCGAGGCGCGCGGCCGCGACTTCGCCGCGCGCAACCGCGCCGAGGGCTTCCTGTGCCTGTCGGAGTCCATCGACCTGCACGCCGTGGCGGCGGCGCGCATCGGCGTGCCGACCACCGTCGTGGCGGTGCGCGAGGATCAGCTCGTGCCGCTCGCGGACATGCGGGCGATGGCGGCCCGCCTCCCGCATGCAACGCTGACGGAGATCTCCTCCGTCTACGGTCACGATGCTTTCCTCAAGGAGACCGAGCTGCTGCGGCCGGTATTCCTCAATGTCCTGCGGAGCCCCACGTGAGTCACGATGCCGATCCGGTCACGCGCGCCGTGCGCGCCGGCCTCGAGAGCGACCCGGTCACGGGCGCGGTGGTGCCGCCGATTCATCTCAGCTCGACGTTCGCGTTCCGCGCGTTCGGCGAGAAGCGCGGCTACGACTACACGCGCTCCGGCAATCCGACGCGCGACCTGCTCGCCGGCGCACTCGCCGAGCTCGAGGGCGGGGCCGGGGCCGTGGTGACGGCCACCGGCATGGCGGCGATCACCCTGATCGGGTATCTGCTGCCGGCCGGCGCCCGCATCCTCGCACCGCACGACTGCTACGGCGGAACCTACCGCCTGTTCGATGCCTGGCGGCGGCGCGGGGAGCTCAAGGCCGATTTCGTGGATTTCGGCGATGAGTCCCAGGTGCGCGCGGCCCTCGCGGCCGCACCCACAGCGCTGCTGTGGATCGAGACGCCCAGCAATCCACTGCTGCGCGTCACCGACATCGAGAAGTTCGCGGCCCTCGGCCACGCGCACGGCGCGGTGGTGGTGGTGGACAACACGTTCCTCTCGCCGCTGTGGCAGCGGCCCATGGAGCTCGGTGCCGACCTGGTCGTGCATTCGACCACCAAGTATCTGAACGGTCACAGCGACGTGGTCGGTGGCGCCGTGGTGGCACGCACCCGCGAGCAGCACGAGCGCCTCGTGTGGTGGGCCAATTGCCTGGGCGTGACCGGGGCACCCTTCGACAGCTACCTGACGCTGCGCGGGCTGCGCACGCTGAGCGCGCGCCTCGAGCAGCACGGCCGCAATGCGCTCGCGCTCGCCGAGTGGCTGGCGAAGCAACCGGGCGTGAGCCGAGTGTATTACCCGGGTCTGCCCACTCATCCCGGTCACGAGCTCGCGCGGCGCCAGCAGCGTGGCTTCGGCGCCGTGGTCACTCTCGAGCTCGCCGGCGGCCACGACGCGGTGCGGGCGCTGACGAGCGGTCTCAATTTCTTCTCGCTCGCCGAGTCGTTGGGCGGCGTCGAGAGTCTGATCGCTCACCCCGCGACGATGACCCACGCCGCCATGGACCCCGAGGCTCGCCGCCGGGCCGGACTCACCGACGGCCTCGTGCGCCTGTCGGTCGGCATCGAGGCGCTCGAGGATCTGCGTGCGGATCTGGCGGCGGGGCTGGAGCGGGCGCGCGGGGTCTCAGGGGCTGGCGAGCCGCGCGAGCACCGCCGCCCCAGCCTCACGCGTTGAGACCGGCGAGGCTCCGGCGGCTGCGATGTCCGGCGTACGCGCACCCGCGGCGATCGCCGCGTGCACCGCGTGCTCGAGTGCCTGAGCCTCGTGCTCGAGCTTGAGCGAGTGGCGCAGCAGCAGCGCCACGCTCGAGAGGGTTCCGTACGGGTTGGCAATACCGCGGCCGGCAATGTCGGGCGCCGAGCCGTGAATCGGCTCGTACAGGCCCCGGCGTCCCTCACCGAGCGAGGCCGAGGGCAGCAGGCCCAGGGAGCCCGCGAGCATCGAGGCCTCATCGGTCAGAATGTCACCGAACATGTTCTCGGTGAGCAGCACATCGAAGTCGCGCGGGCGGCGAATCAGATGCATGGCCGCGGCATCGACCAGCATGTGCTCGAGCGTGAGCTCGGGGAATTCCGCGCGCACCACTCGCTCGCACACCTCGCGCCACAGCCGCGAGGTCTCTAGCACGTTCGCCTTGTCGATCGAGGTCAGCTT
>Ga0335081_10013314_pt1 | contig 13295 bp, 13 predicted proteins | sample Lox_Sample_35_FD_206713 | JGI IMG/M metagenome (GOLD analysis project Ga0335081, IMG submission 206713) | Soil microbial communities from Loxahatchee National Wildlife Refuge, Florida, United States - Lox_Sample_3.5 | ecosystem: Environmental > Terrestrial > Soil > Wetlands | place: USA...
CTCGACATCATGCGGCGGACAACGCCGCCGGCCATACAGTAGACCACGAAGCTCTCGCCGCCCAGCGAAAGGACCAGGTCCGGACGCTTGCCGAGATGGCCCAGCGCGGCTTCGATGCAGATCGACTCTGGAAGGTAAGGGAGCGAAAGGAAGGAAACCGCCTGAGGTCCCGTCACGACAGCGCCGTCAGGCGTCCGGTGGCGGTGTTCCAACATCCAGCGGATGGTGCGCTCCGGGTCTCCCCCGTGCCTGCGGATATCGGTCTCCATTGAGCCATCCTCATGGAGACGCACCCGCTTTACCGAGACGGCGCCGATGTTCCAGCCCTCAAAAACCGGGCCGGGGAGAGGTCCACTACCGGCCGTCCCCTCCATATTTCGGACCTCCAGGTCCGTCTTAAGGATACACCCGCCACATGGTAAGTGAACCAACTGCAAGTACCAGGGCTCCGCTTTCGCTTCCGGCCTTGCGCCGCCGCCGCCAAAGCCGCCTCGAGCAAGCTCCCGGCCTCATAGCAGAGCCCGGATCACCCCCACCCACATCTGCGGCGTCTGCTGCGGCGCCATCTCCACCGTCGCGGAAAGTATCGCCCGGCATTTCGCGCACGAACTCCCCTCCGAGACGATCCCCGCGATCTTGGGCCGCGGCCGCCGCTCCTGCAATTCCATCGCGAACTGGCACACACCGCTGAGACGGCAGTTGACGATCACCACGCGAGGCTTGAGTTTCAGTTTGTCCAGCAGACTCCGCGCCTGGCGCACGGTAGCGGCCGGGATAAGGTGGATCTTACGGTTTTCTAGTTGAACCGCCAACGCCAGCAGGAAGGCGACGTTGTTGTGGACCGCCAGAACGGTCGCGGGCATGCACCTCCTGCCGATCAGCCGACTTTGGCCAGCCGCTCGACGCCTTTGGCGCGAAGCCGGTATTCGTGCTTCAGGATGCGGACCGCAGTTCCGCGCGGGGAGCTTCGCAGGACCGTGCCCGTGACCGCCAGACGAAGGCGATGACTGCCGTCCAGCAATGCTGGCCAATCGACATACAGCTTGACCAGTTCTCCGACCGGCAGCGTAGACCCGGTCCGGATGAGAATCCCGTGACTGCTCATGTCACACGTCACGCCCTGGCCTCGGCAATCCTGGAGTACGTATTCAACGGGAGCGCACACTTCAAAACGCCGCTGGGTGCGGCGTTCCTTCGCAGCGCGATAATTCTTTGCGGCGGGAGCGGGGGACATTCTCCCTCCTTTATGTTTCGATATGCGGTTCTACTTTACGGATGATTCCATGCGGCGGACACATGTGTCAAGCAATAAATCGCGGTTGTGGAAAAGTGCGTTTCTAGCCGTACTGGAATTTAGGTACCCCTCACCGTTTCAATAGGTTCAAGACGCTGTCACCACGAGACGCGAACCAACGAAACGGCCAAGCGCGGGAGCGTGAACTGCACCTCGATATCCCTATCTTTCGGCCACAACCACACCGGCGAACCGAGCATCTGCAACTGGCCGGCGGCTTCCAGCGCGGCATACTGTTCCGGCGAAGGCTGCGCCGGCGAACCCATCCGCTGCCACGCCGTGTAAGCGTTGCTGTGCTGGTCGTCGATGCGGTAGTGCGCCACCAGCACGCGGCCGGCCTGCCGCGGCAGCCCGGCGAGCACCAGGTGCACGGGCGCCGGCGCCGCGGGCAGATCCTGATCGTGATAGTTCCACAGCAGCACGGCCATCTCACGGTCGTCCGCCGTCGCCATGGCGTCGATGTCCGGCTGGCCGTGCACGCCCGCGCTCAGAATCTGGTCCAGGCCGGCGGCCGCGCTGCTCTCGACGCGCACGCGCGTTCCGCGCATCAGGCCGGTCATGCGGAAAAGGTTCAGGATCGGTTTGTCAATGCCGTTGGTGGCCAGCGTGCGGAAACCGGCGAAATACGGCTGCTTCTCGAACTCGAACGCCCACGTGAGCATCCCCTCCAGGTTGGACTGGTAGCGGTCCGCCAGCCGGATGACGTTGGCGAAGGACGCTGCGGTGTAAGCCGCGTACATGGCGCTGTTGCGGTAGCCGTTTTGCGGATACTGCGACGCCACGCACGCCGCGCATCCCTCGGGATCGCACTCGCTCAGCACGATGGGCAGCGCGCGAAACTCGGGGAAGTCCCGCACGATCTCCAACCCCCGCTGGACGTCCGTCAGGTTGTTGCGAAGCCCCATCATGACGTGGCCGTCCACGGCGCGGGTGGCGCCTTTGGCGTGAAAGCTGATGAAGTCCAGCGGGGCTCCGCGCTGGCCGCTCGCGCCGTTGACTCCGTGCGCGCAATGCTCCAGAAACTGCTTGAGAAACGCCGCGGCCCTGGCGCTGCCGGGACCGGTGGTGGCGGGTCCGCCCACCCGCGCCGTGGGGAGCGCCCGCTTGATGCCGTCGGCGGCGTAATCGTACAGCTTGTTGTACTCCTCCGGCGTGCCGCGCCAATAAGAGATGTCCGGCTCGTTCCACACTTCCCACGACCAGGTCTCGACCTCCGCGCGGCCGTAGCGGTCCACGGTGTGTAACACCCAGCGGTGGATCAACTCGCCCCACTTGGCGTAATCTTTGGGCGGATACGACCAGCCGGCGCCGTCGTTGGGCTGGCCGAAGTGCCGCATGTACGGCTCCGGGTGAGTGGAGAGCGCTTCGGGCATGAATCCGATTTCCACGAAGGGCTTCGCTCCGGCCTGCCGGTACGTGTCGAAGATCCGGTCCAGGATGGTCCAGTCGTAGACCGGCTTGCCGCTCCCGTCCTCGGTGTAGACGTTCGTCGAACCCCACTTCAGCGCCGGCGTGCCGTCGCCGGTGACCAGCAGGTGGTGGGCGCGGATCTGCACCGCGTTCGGACTCAGCGCGGCCAGTTCGCCAATGAGCTTCTTCCCGTTCGTTGAGTAGGTGTAGTTCGGCTCGTCGTAGCCGAAGTAGGCATAGATCGGACGGAATGGGCCCGCCTTGCTGGCGGCATCCACGCGGATTTCGACGGGCGGCTGGGCCGGCAGCACCGCCGCGAAGAGAAGGAGAATCGCAGTGCGCATGACGTTGACGGAGAATCTATCATGCGGCGCGGAACCCGGCAAACCAGCCCCGATCTGCCCCGATCTGGTACCCTGCCTGGTACCTTGCCTGGTACTATCCAAACTCGCTCCGGGCGCTCATATCATGGTCCAATCGTCATGTGGCCGCGACCCCTCGCGGCCCGGGGAGGCGTTCTAGAGATGATGTCTGCTGTCAGGTTGCGCAGAAGTCTTCCAGCTCCGTCGCTGCCGGTGTTTTTCGCTCTGCAGGCACTGGATGTGCTCACCACCATGATCGGTTTGCACGCCGGCGCTGCGGAGGCAAGCGTGTTTGTGGGCCGGTTGATGCAGTTTGGTCCGTTGCAGGCGCTCCTGATTGCGAAGGTGTTCGCTCTCATCCTGGTGGCGGCGGCCATCAGCTTCAAGCGGGCACGAGTCATCGTCTTCCTGAACTATTGGTTCGCAGCCATCGTCACCTGGAATCTGTTCACCATCATGTCTACGTTGCTCTCGCAAAGAGCCTGACCCGACCTCGGATAATTCTGAGTGCAGACCGGGAACATCTGTAGACGGATGTCTGAGCGCTTTTAGAAATCACCAAAAAGTCCCATTACCAGCGAGGTACGGGTAGACCTTTTGCGGGGAGCGAACTCCGGTCACTATAGATTTCGGACCGGACTATGATTGAGGCGTCCCACCATTACGCTCTGCTATCGATCGTCTTCATGATGGGTTTCGTGATGCTGTTCGACGGCATCCACCGGCGGAACCAGCGCTACCAGCGGATCTGGTCGATGTACCGTCAGGTGATGGGCGGCGCCGCTACGCTTTGAAGAAGGCCTGCAAAAACTTGTTCCAGCGAGCCTCCTTGCTGAACTGTAACGCGGCGTAGTCCGGCGAGTACTCCCCCGCGGGCGGAAAGTAGATGGACACGCCCGTGGCGCGCTTCACACCCGACCCCCACCTGGCATTCTGCGTGACAAAGCCCTTGCCCGAGACCTTCAGCGCCGCCTGGACCGCGGCCGCCGCCTTGCTCGAGGGCGAGGTCCTCGGCAGGCGGCTTACCAGTTGAGCGGCGAAGTCCCCCAGATCGATGTATTCGGGATACTCGAAGTGCTGCGCCGTGTTGCGGGCCAACGCCACGCCTCCCGCTACCTTCTGGATATCTTTCAGCAGCGCGCCGCCAAGCTGGTCCACCGCATCGAAAGCGGTCTGGATCTGGCCCAGGTTGAGGGCCGATTGCGTGGCAGCGCCGTCGCGCGATGCGACGCCGTTTTGCTGGTACCATGCGCCGTACCGCTTGGCGATGGTGTTGGCCAACTGCGCGCCGGTCATGGCGGGCGTGCCGGTGAGGTCCTTCAGGACGTCCGCGTAGGGCCAGCCCGCGCCGGGTTCGGTCTCTTCCGATCCCACCATGTAACCGGCGGCGTCCTTCATTTCGAAGGCGATCTCGAGCATGTTCATAAGGCACGCGTCGCAGCCCAGCACATCGACCTTCTGTCCCCCCGGCAGGCCTGAAGCCACTGCCATGCGCAGTTCCTGAGTGTCGAGGTAATCGTGAGAGCCGCAGTCGATGGCGATGGCGCGCTTGGCGTCTTCCAGTCCGCCGATCTTGCGCGCCGTGGTGCGAAACAGCGACCGCTTCACGCGCTGCAGTTTGCGGGCGCGCGCCGGCTTGGCGGATCGGATGGAGTTGTAGTCGAAATCGGACGGCAGGTTTTCCCACCCGCCGCCGTGGTTCCAGACGTCCACCAGATAGTGTGCGGCCGGATACGTTTTGGCCCCCCACTGGATGAAATCCGTGAGCACCTTGGGATCGCCGCAGTCGACTCCGGGCATCTCTTCCACCACCGGGAGACTGCCCTTTTCGACGCGGTACCGCGTGGTCTTGTTCTCCTCGGTATCGAACTGAACGATGACATTTACCTGCGGTGTGGAGCCGACCTGCTGCATTTCCTTCAGGTCGTCGTCGCCCGCGGATTCGAGGTTGTTGTCGCCGGCCATGTAGACCAGGAATGTCCATTGCGCTGTGTTGCTCATTGAGCACCTCCGAGAACTCTATTATGAGGGAAGGGGCGCGGTCGGCAGTCGCCAGCCACAGAAAACGATGGCCGGCGCCACCTGCTGAAACCCGGTGACAGACGGAACGTTCACCGGTTTTTCACCGACGACAGCGTCTGCGGCCGCAAGCACCCACGCGCGCGGAAGTCTTCCAGGCTCGCAAACGGCTTCCGGCTGCGCTCGGCCAGCCACGCCGTCACCTCCGCCTCAGTGATTCCCGGAATGAGGCGCATGATCCCGGGTTGGACCGTGTTGAGATCGAATTCGACCGGGCTATCGCTGTTAAACGCCGCCAGCCGAACCTTGGTCCCGGGCACTTCGCAGGGGATCTCGGGCCCCAGGCGCGACAACAGCATCTCGGGATTCGCCAGCACCTGCTCGCGCCACCTTTTGCGCGCGGCCATGATGCCCTGCATGTTCATGCCAGCCATGTCCAGCCGGAGCGCGGCCAGGTAGTGATCTTTCCACAGCGCGGCCGCCGCGGGATCGACGAACATACCGTGACTCAAATCGTTCAGCGCGTCGGCCACCACCGTCTTCTGATCCGGGAACTGCTTCATGTACTCGATGGCGAGCTTCAGCAGCCAGGGATTGGAGCGGTCATCCGCCTTTGAAGCGAACAGGCCGTGCATGGCGGTCAGAAGCTGCTGCTCGCGCTGGTCGACGACCGCTTCAGCCGGGGGTGCGGCGCCGCGCATCACGAACAGGAAAAAGAAACTGGCATAGAAGCCCTCCGATTGCAGCAACTGGTTGGCATCGCGCACGGTCGAAAAATCGCGGGCCTTCTCCAGTTGCACGCGCAGGTAGTCAGGGCCCTGGAAGGCGCCATCGAATGAGAACGCGTTGTCGCGGACTTCCTGGTAGCGGGCCAGGTTCTGCGAATAGCTGGTCAGGTCGGACGCGTTGCGGAAGTATTCCAGCGCCTGGTACGGCCCGTCGCCGAACAGCACCTGCCCGTGATCGTAGCGCTGGCGGATGGCCGGATCGCGCGCGGTCTGCGCTTCGAGCGTCTCCAGGTGGATGGCGTAGCCTTCGGTGAAAGCCGTCTTGCGGTCCGACAGCGCCGCGGTGCTGTGCGGAATCGACGCGATGGGCTCGCCTTCCAGCAGCCGCCCGCCGGCTACCAGGGCCATGGCCATGTGACCGGTCTCGTGCAGGAGCGTGGTCTGGAAGCGGTAGGGCTGCGGATCGAGCAGGATGTACGGCTCGCGCGGATATTCCGCGACGCCGTCCGCATTCTGGATGCGGAAGCCCACGGCCGCATGGTTGCCGCCGGCGACCAGCGCGATGTAGTAATCCGGCGTGCCGCCTCCCGGCCTGGCGATCTCGCAGGCCGCGCGGTACAGCCGCAGGGCCCTGTCGGCGGACTCGTTGTGCAGCCACTCCAGGTAGCGCGACGGATCGGCCACGCGGCGAAACAGCGGCATTTTTTCGGCGATTTCGGCGCCCTGCGTGTCGATCCTGGCAACCGGTTCCAAAAAAACGAAGTGGACTACGTCCTGAGCCGGCAACGGCCATACCAGGCATGCCACCAGCAAGAAGCGGCGGGTCATCACGTTATTTTGCGTCCAGCACGTCCCGGTAATACTGCTCGTATTGCGGAATGATCTTGTCCGAGCAAAACCGTTCGGAGGCGTTCCAGCGGCCGGCTTTGCGCATGCGATAGTGGAGGTCCTCGTCGGTCAGCAGCGAGACCGCGCGCGAGGCCTGCGCCGCGATGTCGCCCACCCCTTCCAGAAAGCCGTCTTCGCCGTGAGTGATGAGCTCGGGAACGCCGCCCACGCGCGTGGCTACCGGCACCACGCCGCACGCCATCGCTTCCAGCGCCACCAGCCCGAACGACTCCAGGTCGCTGGGCATCAGCAGCACGTGCGCCTGGGGGATGAGCCGCTCCACGTGGTTCTGCTTTCCCAGGAAGGTGACGTGGTGATCCACCTTCAGCTCGCGTGCCAGGTGTTCGGCGGGTCCGCGGTCGGGACCGTCGCCCGCCATCAGCAGGTGCGCGGGAACGCTCTTGCGCACTTCGGCCAGAATGCGGATGCAATCCAGCACGCGCTTCACCGGACGAAAGTTTGAGAGGTGAATCAGCAGCTTTTCCCCGGCCGGGGCATACTCGGCGGCGCCCTTCTTGGCGTCGTCGGGGTGGTAAAGCTCGCAGTTGACGAAGTTCTTGATGACCCGGATCTCGTTGGGCACCTGGAACACTTCCACCGTGCGTCCGCGCAGGTACTCGCTGATGCAGGAGATGCCGTCGGACTGCTCCATGGAAAACCTGGTGATGGGGTAATACGAGCGGTCCGTGCCCACCAGGGTGATATCGGTGCCATGCAGGGTGGTGATGAACGGCAGGCGGCGCACCGGGGCCAGCATCTGCTTGGCCAGCATGGCGGCGATGGAATGGGGGATGGCGTAGTGCACGTGCAGCAGGTCCAGGTCGTAGGATTCGGCCACCTCGGCCATGCGCGACGCCAGCGCCAGGCAGTACGGCGGGTATTGGAAGAGCGGGTAGGTGGACACCTCGACTTCGTGATAATGAATGCGCGGGATGCCCGGATCGAGCCGGATGGGGTTGGCGTAGCTGATGAAGTGGACGTTATGGCCGCGGTTGGCCAGCTCCAGCCCGAGCTCGGTGGCCACGATGCCGCTGCCGCCATACGTGGGATAACAGGTGATACCGACGTTCACTTGGCCAGCGTAGCATTATGCGCCGGCGGGCCGGAACCCGCCCGACTCAGACAGCAACCGGGCCGGAATGATGATGATGGTGACGTATCCGGGGCAAAAAAAAGACCTGACGTCGGTCGCCTCGTCAGAATCTTGTGCAGAGAGATGCGAAACCTTGCTCGCGCCAGGCGGGCGGAGCGCGTCGAATGCGGGCAACTGGACGCCGGGCGCGCCTACTGCGACTTGGCGGCGCGCTTGCGCTTGTACTCCCAATGCACCAGCAGGCACAGGCAGCCGATGATAAACAGAAAGAAGATGGTTGCAATCCAGTAGATCATGTTGCCTGAGTCTAAAGCGGCGGGCGCGGGGTTACAAGTACACTTCAGTAGACTAAGGCGCGTTTCCGTCCGATAGGGGCGCCGTTACAGCCCAAGGGCAGCGCGCAGCCTAGAAGGTCTGCCAGGTAAGCGCGGTCTGGTAAAGCAGAGTGTCGTTATGCGCGACGTTGATGTGATGCTGGGCCACTGCCAGGGCGGCGTCCTGGGCTTCCGCGGCGGTGGCGAACTTCTCATCGTGCACCACACTGTCCCCGTGCCGGTGGTCCTTCAGCGTGAGCAGCCAGTAGCCCTCGCACTGCTCCACCGTAAGCTCGACATAATCGTACTTGGCTTTGTAACCGTGCACCAAGCTCATGGGTACTAGTATAAGAGAGCCGAGCCTGCCACAGCGCAACGGCTCCTCGGGCTGTCCTGGGCGCCGCCGGCTCTTATTTGAAGTTCTCCACCAGCTTGAGGTCGCTTTCCTGCCGGTCCGTCTGCGCAAACACGATGGTGCGCTCGTCGGCCGAAACGCTGAACAGGGTGCCGGCCCCGAAATCGGCTACGTCCGTAGGGAAGCGAACGTACTCGAACTTGCGGCCCGTGTCGGTGCGGAGGACCCAGAGGCTTCGCGCGTTTGGAAAGTAATAGATACTGCGCCCCGCCAGGGCGTAGCGGTACATGACGGCTTCGGGCAGCACCAGCTTGGGATCGCCTCCCGCTGCCGGCATACTCCAGAGGCCCTGGTCGTTGGTGTAATAGAGCAGCTTGCCGTCGGGCGCTTCGAACGGCTCGTTGCCGAAGTTGTGCGTAAGCTGGTTGGGCGGGCCTCCGGCCGGCGATACCTTCCAGATTTCGAGCCTGCCGCTGCGGTTCGACGCGAAGTAGATCCATTTGCCGTCGTGCGAAAAGCTGGGGCGGATATCCCGGAACTCTTCGTTCGTGACGCGGCGCGGTTTGCCGCCCCCGGCGTTGATCGTATAGATCATGCTGTGGCCGTTTTCGTAGCGGTCGAACACCACTGTCTGGCCGTCCGGGGACCAGCGGGGACTGCCCAGCGCCGTGGGCCCCATGTCGGTAAGCGCAACCTGGTTGGAGCCGTCCGCGTTGGCCGCATGAATTTCGTAGAATCCCCAGCGGTCGGAGTTGAACACCAGGCGCCGGCCGTCGGGCGACAGCATCGGCTCGCGGTCCAGCGCGGTGGAGTCTACCACCGCGGCTACCCGGCACTGGTCGTAGGGCCTCGGTCCGCCGTCGGGGCCGGGGCCGTCCATGCGGTAAATGTTGGTATCGATGTGGCGCTTTTCATAGGCCAGGCGTTGGCCGGAACGCGACAGCGACGGCCAGCGTACGATGCCGTTGTCGATGCCCAGCGGCTGCATGGCCCCGCCCAGGATCAGCCGGAACAGCCCGGCATGTTCTCCCCCTTGTCTGACGGAAAGAATCAAGCCGCGGCCATCCGGCTGCCAGGCCAGCTCCTGTATGGTCTTGTCATAAGCAGTTGCCTCGCGCTCCCGCCCTTGCGTGGTTCCGTCGAGATTCACCTCCAGCAGGATGACGGCCCGGCTGAAGGTATCGCGGGCGCGAACGAAGGCCAGGGTTCGGCCATCCGGCGAGAATGCGGGGGATGAGTCGGATTGGTAGCCCCGGGGCAACGAGCTGGCGCGGTGGGCCTCTCCGGATTCAGTGGAAGCAATCCAGATGGAAGCCGGGCTGCTGTCCTCCGTACCCGAGAAGGCCAGGAACCGGCCGTCGGGAGACCAGGAGAGCGAACTTCGATAAGTGGTGCTGACATAGATGCTGCCCCGCGGGAACAGGATGAGCTGGCGCTCCACGCCGCCCAGAGCGGAGACGAGATAGACGGCGTTGTCCCGGAGAAAGGCCAGACGGCTGCCGTCCGGGGACCAGGCGGGCGCGTGGTCGGGGGCCGGGTTGGTGGTCAGGCGGAGCGCCGCACCACCACCTACCAGGCGCACATAGATGTCGAAGTTGTCCTGGTGCTCGCCGTCCCAGGCGAAGGCGACCTGCTTGCCGTCGGGCGAGAGCGCGGGTTCGTACTCCAGGCCGGAATAAGTGGTCAGCGGCTTCACGGGCCCCCAGGCCGCAGCCGGCGGCCGGCTGAGCGCCCCCCACCACCAGGCTCCCGCGGCGCCCACCGCCAGCCCGATCGACAGAGCCGCGATCCAATGCCAGGCCCGGCGCGGTGGCGCCGCCGCTGCGGCCGCGGGCACGCCGGATTCGATTTCGCGCTGCAGATCGCACAGGCTGATCTTCAGATCGGCGGCCGACTGGTACCGCCAGGCCGGGTCCTTGCGCAGACACCGCTCGATGATCTTTTCGAACTCCCGCGGCAGCCCGGCATGGATCTCGGCGGCCGGCTTCGGGTCCCCCTGCAGGATGGCAGCCAGCGTCGAGATCTTCGAGCGGCCGAGAAAGGCGCGCTGGCCGGTAGCCATCTCGTACAGCACCGCACCGAAGCTGAAGATGTCCGCGCGCGCATCCACTCTGCGGGCCTCGGCCTGCTCCGGCGACATGTAGGAGACGGTGCCGAGTATGCTTCCTTCCTCGGTCTCGGGCGTGGGACGGGTGAGCTCGGAATCGCTCGCATCGTGCAGATCGGAGAGCTTGGCGAGGCCGAAATCGAGCAGTTTCACCTGGCCGTCGTCGGCGATCATGATGTTGCCCGGCTTGAGGTCGCGATGGATGATGCCGGCGGCGTGCGCGCGGGCGATCCCGTCGGCGATGGGGATGGCATACTTCAACAACTCCGCCAGCTTCAGGCCGCCGCGCGGGATGAGCCGGTCGAGCGTGCGCCCGCCGACGAACTCCATGACGATGTAGTCGGCGCCGTCCGCCGTGCCGATGTCGTGGATGGTCACAATGTTCGGGTGATTGAGGGCGGAGGCGGCCTTGGCTTCCTGGATAAACCGTAGCTTACGATCGGGGTTGGCGACCCTGTCGGCCTGCAAAACCTTGAGGGCGACCATACGGTCGAGTTGCGTGTCACGAGCTTTGTAGACCACGCCCATACCGCCCTCGCCGAGCTTCTCGAGAATCTGGTAATGCGCGATGGTCCGGCCGATCATGGTTTACGTTTGGACCAAGTCTACTCCCGATGTCAGACCAAGGCAACGCCGGAAGGGGCCGGAAGGGGAGGACTGAAGGGGAGGACGCCGGAAGGGGACGATTTCTTACGACCCGGTAGCACCAGCGGCAGGCGATTTATATCACGGCTGCAACCCCACGCACGCGGCACCCGGGCGGTGGAGGCGGTGGAGCATACTGAGCCCGAGAATTGCGTCGTAGCACGGGGCTCACTGCACGGGAATCCGGAACTTCACGCCCGCCCCGCGGCCGGGGCGCGATTCGAGCAGCAGATCGGCGTTCAAGGATCGGGCGCGCCGCTTGAGGCTCGCCGGGCCCAGCCGCAGCAGCTCCAGTTCCTCCAGCGTATAGGTTCCGGAAAAGCTGAAGCCGTGGCCGTTGTCGTCCACCGAGATCTCCAGCCCGCGGTCGGTCTTCTCCATGGCCACGGCCACGCGGGTGGCGCCGGCGTGCTTCTGCACGTTGTGCAGCGCCTCGCGGATCATCTGCAGGACCTCCGCCGTCATCTCCTGCGGCAGGCCTACCGGAGTGTTGGCGCCGATGAAGGTCACGGGGATGCCGCTTTCCTTCTGAAAGGCTTCGGCGGCCCGCCGGGCAGTGGCCACCAGGTTGCCGCCGTCCACGTCCACGGGCCGCATACTGTGCAGGAAAACGCGCAGATCGCGCACCTGGCCTTGCGCCAGCGTCTGCAACTGCCGCAGGTCCTGCATCCCCGCGTGGAAATCGCGTTCCAGAAGCTTGCGCAGGATCTCCAGGCGCATCTGCAGGCTGATGAAGCTTTGCAGGGGGCCGTCGTGGAAGTCCGAAGCGATCCGTTGCCGCTCCCCTTCGCGGGCCTTCTCGGCGGCGTCCTGGGCTTCGTACACCTTTCCGTTCAGCCGCTCCACAGTGGCGTTCTGGCGTCGCCGGTTGACGGCGAATGCGTAACCCAGCACGCCCGCCACCAGCACCGTCGGCTCCAGTTGCGCAAGCCCCGGGGTCGAGAACAGCAGGCCGCAGAAGATCGCGCTGATGCCCGCGATCACCGACAGCTCCACCGGTCCGTAGAACACCAGGGCTTCGCCCAGAAGGTACAGATAAAGACCCGCGCTCAGCCACGGCAGCTTTCCCGCGCCATAGGTGGCCACAATCAGGAAATAGACGGTATCGGCGAACAGGGCCAGCAGGCCCAGCATCCCGCTCTGCCCTTTGCGCCGCAGGGCCACCAGAACGCTGTACACGAAAAACAGCACCAGCAGCGCGTTGTACATCCACCCCTCGGCCGGCAGGTAGACGTAGCTGAGAACCAGAGTGCCGGACGCCAGCAGGGTCCGCCCCCAGACCATCGACTGCGGCCACGTGAGTTTGTGCGAGGACGCCACGGGATTACTTGCGGTAGAGGTAGAGCGTATGGCTGCGCCCTTCGCCGTCATCGGCGACGTTCTCGACTTTTTCGGGCGTCCAGTTGCTGAATTGGAAGTCGTGCGACACCACGCGCGCCCCCTTCTTCAGTTGCTTGTCGAGCAGCGGCTGGACCTTGTCGATGAATCCCGGCAGCAGGTAGACGGTGATCAGGTCGGCGGAGCTGTAGTTCTCTTTCAGAAGGTCGCCGTTGATGATGCTGGCGCTCTTCTGCAAACCGAGCTTCTGGATCCGGTCCATGCTCCGTTTCGCGAGATCCTTGTCCAGTTCGACACCCACGGCATCGGCATGGAACTTCTGGGCCGCCATGATGACGATCCGGCCGTCGCCGGAGCCCAGGTCGAACATCTTCTCGCCGGCCTTCAAACCGCCGAGCTGGAGCATCTTTTCTACGATCGTCTCGGGAGTGGGATAGTAGGGGGCGAGCTTCTCCGCATCGCCGTCCTGCGCCAACAGTGCAGTGGCGCACAGCGCCGCCAGCAGGCCGAGCTTGTTCATCCGGACACCTCCATCCACCGGCTCCGTACCCAATGTAGCACCGGGCCGCGAAGCTTTTCCACGCAGTTGAGGAAAAGCCTGTGGAAACAGGGCCGCCAGGAGGCTTGATCGCACGTCCAGCCACCGCCCTGTAACATTCTGCACCGCGATTCAGCAGGAGCCCTGCCAACCCCCTAAGTCATTGTAAAAACAAGCAGTTCAAGGATGCGCAAGAGCTGTTTC
>Ga0335081_10013315_pt1 | contig 13295 bp, 12 predicted proteins | sample Lox_Sample_35_FD_206713 | JGI IMG/M metagenome (GOLD analysis project Ga0335081, IMG submission 206713) | Soil microbial communities from Loxahatchee National Wildlife Refuge, Florida, United States - Lox_Sample_3.5 | ecosystem: Environmental > Terrestrial > Soil > Wetlands | place: USA...
AGATCGACTCCAGCTTCGTGCGATCGATCGAAAAGGCGCCCGACGCCGCGGCAATCGTGCACGCCGTGGTCAGCCTCGGCCGCGGCCTCGGCATGAAGGTCACCGCCGAGGGCGTCGAGACCGCCGAGCAGCACCTGTTCCTGCGCGCCGCCGGCGTCCACACCATGCAGGGCTACCGCTTCGGCAGGCCCGGCGAAGCGAGCCAGATCGACGCCCGGCTGGCCCATCCCGACGACTACCGCGTCGGCAGCCCCGACCAGGAAGTCGCGCTGGCCGGCTGACGCCGTCATCCCGACCGGCCGCTGGCGATTTGGTGCGCTGCAAATAATAACTATCTAAGATTGCGTATCGCCGAGAACCGCCGTAGACTGCCGCTGCGGTCCGCCGCTTCGCGGCCGCAGACCATCAAGTCTTTGCATCGGGGGCACCGATGGCGAATGGCGACGCGGGTGGCACGGGCTGCGGCGCAGGCGATACGGGCGGCGTGGGCAAACCCGCCAACGGCAGCTACGCAACCGACATCCAGCCAAAATTCCGCGACGTCGACATCGCCTGCATGGCGCGCCGGCACATCAAATTGGCGGACGCCACGTGGATGTGCGATGCGGCGCCGACCTTCGACTTTGCCGATCACGGCAATGCGCGGCACGTCTATGACTTCCTGAGCAGCAAGCGCATGCCGCCGGACGGTCCTTGGCCGCAGGATTGGCTCGATACCTATCAGAACTGGATGACCACCGGTTTCTTGCCGTGAACCTGTGCCGGGAGAAAGCACATGCGCGTAGCACGATGGGTTGCGCTCGGCGTCGCCGTATTGCCGTTCGCCGCCAACGACGATGCCCGACGGTTGCTGATAGCGGAGGCTTGGACCCAGACCGGCACGGTCGTGCCGCAACCGGTGCCGAGCGGCTTCGGTTTCCCGACCGATGCCGCGACCATCAACGGCTGGGTGAACAACGCCGACGTCGCTTCGATGCGCGATCACGCTTGGAAGCTGTGGGCGGGAATGACCTCGCCGTCCGGCCAAATCGGCGACGGCAAGGATTTGCCGATTTGGGAAACCTGGTTCGGCTCCGAAGATATTTTTCCGCAGCCGAATGTCGCGCCGCAAGCCAGGACCGCCGAGGCATTGTTACGACCGCGGCAGCGCCCCCTTCGCGTGTTCGAGCAGCCCTTGCAGTTCCGCCACAACAGGGCGCTGCCGGCGGCGGCCGCGGCCGCCATCGCCGCCAGCACCAACGTGGTCTCGTTCAACAAGTTCGATCCCGAGGCGGCGACCTTCATCGTCAGCCCGCAGGCCGGACCCGGCGGGGCGACGTTCCAGTACAATCAAAGCAACAGCTTGGGAAACTTGAACCAAGCATGGCCGCCGAACACGACCGGCCAAAATCGCGCCATCAACGAATTCCCGGTGCGCGGCATCGAAACCAAGCCGGTGTTCAGTCTGGTCAAGCAGAGCGGACTGACGCCGCAGCCGCTGTGGCAGGGGCCCGCCGGCTCGACCAACCCGACCAACCCGACGCCGAATACTTGGACGACCTGCGTGCTGATCGATCCGACCGGCAGCGGCGCCATCCGCCCCGCCACGCCCGCCGAGATCGCCGCCAAGAACAACGTGCGCTCGTCGGCTTGCACGACCTTCCTCCACGGGCCGTTGAGCCTGTTCTATTCGTTCCAGATGACGGCCGCGGAGGCTGCCTCCTACAACAGCGCCCAGGGCGGCGCCGCCGCCGCCGGCGACTACGCCGTGCTGGTCGCCATGCACGTCAACACCAAAGAGATCCCGTTTTGGACCTGGCAGACCTATTACTGGCAGCCCGGCGGCGATACGCCGAACGGATTTCCCGGCAGCAAGGTCGGACAGCCGGCAACGCTGCCGGCACCGTGGAACAATTACGCCCTGTGCACTAATTACAGTCAGACGGCGAAGCCCGGCAGCGCCACGATGGACGTATGCCTCAATCCGTATCTTGAGACCTCGCCGTCGATTCCGGCCGGCATCGGCTCGAACTGCATGAGCTGCCACGGCACGGCGCGCGTCGGCGACAGCGGCGACTATCCGCCGAACTACAACGCCCCGATCGATTTCTTCGGCGATCCCGCCTACTTCAACGGCAGCACGACCCACACGGATTTCTCCTGGGCCATCGCTTTCGCGCCGTAGACCGAACCGCGCACAAGAACGCCGGCCGCTGACCCTGTCGTGCCCGCGAAAGCGGGCACCCAGTAAGCGCGACCCGTGTTGTACAATTCCCCGCGGTGAGGATACTGGATCGTCCGCCTGCGCGGACGATGACAGGACTGGGGAGAGACGCCGATGACCGAAAAAATCGCAGTCGTGACCGGAGCCGGCACCGGCGTCGGCCGGGCCGCGACCTTGGCGCTGATGCGCGAGGGCTACACCGTCGTGCTCGCCGGCCGGCGCAAGGACATGCTGGAGCAGGTCGCCAAGGAAGGCGCGCAGACGCCGGGCGCGGCCCTCGCCGTGCCGACCGACGTCGGCGATCCGGCTTCGATCAAGGCGCTGTTCGCCAAGGTCAAGGAGACCTACGGCCGGCTCGACCTTTTGTTCAACAATGCCGGCATCGGCACGCCCGCGACCTCGATCGAGGACATGCCGCTCGACAAATGGAACGCGGTGGTCGCGACCAATCTGACCGGCGTCTTCCTGTGCACCCAGGAAGCCATCAAAATCATGAAATCGCAAAACCCGCGCGGCGGCCGCATCATCAACAACGGCTCGATCTCGGCGCATACGCCGCGACCGGGGGCTGCCGCCTACACGTCGACCAAGCACGCGGTCACGGGGCTCACCAAGCAGACCTCGCTCGACTGCCGGCCCTACAACATCTGCTGCGGCCAGATCGACATCGGCAATGCGGCAACCCCACTCACCGAGCGCATGGTGCAGGGCGCCGGCGTGCCGCAGCCCGACGGCCGCATGATGATTGAGCCGCGCATGGCTGCCGAGGACGTCGGCCGCGCCGTGGCCTACATGGCGAACCTGCCGCTCGATACCAACGTGCTGTTCATGACGGTTATGGCTAATCTGATGCCCTATGTCGGGCGCGGGTAATCCGTCATTCTGAGGTGCGAGCAAAGCGAGCCTCAAAGGATGCGGCCGAGGCGCCTCGGCCGTGGCCCTTCGAGGCTTGTCGCTTCGCGCCGAGCGCCTCAGGGTGACGGCTGACAGTAACGCTCGTCGTTGACGCTCAGCGATCTGCTCGGCACGGCCGGCGTCACTAACCAACCGCCGTCACCTTGATCCTAGTGCCGGCGCGCACCTTGGCGAGCGTCTTCACGTCGCCCAGCGCCTTCGCCCAGATGTTGCAGGGGCTGGCGAGCCGCGTCTCCGCACCTTGCGAGATCGGCGTGCGGCCGAACCCGATGGCGATCGCGTTGCCGTCGGGCCAATAGGCGATCTCGCCCGGCGTCACCACGGCGCGCGCGCCCTTTTCGCGCGGCACTTCGACTGGCGTCTCGAAATAAACCTCCTCACCCCAGGTCAGCGCCGATCCGTCGAGCGGCAGCGCCGCGGCGATCGCCTTGGCCGTCGGCGTGTCGAGCAGCTCCGCGTCGAGCGTCAGCGAGCCGAAATCGAAACGGATGCGCATTGGATTTTCCTTTCTTCGTCCCGCCCTTTTTCACGAGCACGAAAGATAGACGGCGAGCGCGACGCCCGCGACTCCCTCTCCCCTTGCGGGAGAGGGCGGCGTGCATGGCACGCCGGGTGAGGCCGTCGGCGACGCAAGGATTCTCGGGCCCTCACCTGATCGCGCTTAAGCGCGATCTGTCCTCTCCCGCAAGGGGCGAGGTGAAATGCGCGCTCCCGTTCTCGCGATGCGGCTTGCATCCGAGCTTTGCCACGCCAATCCCAATCGTTTGCCTCCAAACAAATAAAGGGAGGCGGAGCGCCGGTAGGCGCCACTGTCTCGCAAGCCGCACCACGCATCCAGATGTTGCCACCTGCCTGCGCTTCGGATGCGGCGCGCGCCACGGATGGCCTGGTTGCCCAAACCGTCCGCTTCGGGCGCGCACGCCTCTCGGCGCTCCACCGCGGCTCTCGCTCAAGGTTTTTCAGGCCTTGAGCGCCACGACTCCGGGTCAGGTTTCCTGGGACTTGGTCCACGCGGCGTTAGCCACGCTTTCCTGTCCCAGTCCAGCGGAAGCACCCCGCGCACCGGTCGTAATGCCGGCGGACATGATGCCCGAAGCCGCCCGGGAGCGGTTTGCGAGACCGCGCGCGGGCACCGCACCCGCCCCACCTTCAGGATCGCATCCGAAATGTGCCTTCGATGGGCGGGCTAATTCTGAGGTATCCATATCCGTGACGATTGTCGATGACGGCGCGACACCGCTAGTGGGAAAGCGCTCTCCTGTTCACAATTTCATAATAAAAATAACTAGATGCCGAAGCGGAGCCGCGTTCTTGGCTACTCAGGTTGACCTTTTTCAGATCGTGCTATGACTAGCACAATAATAGTGCTATTAAATCATGCTTGGCAACGGAGAACAAGAATGGCCGAAGGACAGAAACCGACCAGCAGGGTGGAAATTAAAATTGGCAACCTGACCTTTGCAGCAGAAGGTGACCAAGATTGGCTCGGCGAGCAACTGAGCAAAGTGATGAAGGCAGCTACTTCAGCAATCTCGCAGAACGAAGTTGTCAGCCCTCAGGAGATGAGCAAGCCTCTGCGCGCCTCGAACACGATTGGCTCGCTCGCATCATTTATCAAAACGGCTAATGCAGAGACAAAACAGGTTCAGCGCTTTCTAGCCACTGCCGGTTGGCTGCACCGCCGGGGTTTGACGAAACTCACAACGGCGGCCATATCCGCCGCTTTAACGGAAAATCATCAAAAGCGCCTTGGAAATCCAGCCGACTGTCTGAATCAGAACGTATCAAAAGGTTACTGTGAAAAGGATAAAGACAGCTTTTTCATCACTCCAGAGGGTTGGAAGGCTTTGGGTTATGAACAATGAATACTCGACGCTTCTACACCAAGGTTAGGCAAAAGATCGCGAAAGACTCCGATCTTGCTGACTTCTTTGCGTACTATTTAACTATTGAATTGGGTCGACCGGTTGCGTCGATTTCGGAAATAAAAAAGTGCTACGAGGACTGCGATCTTCACCCGCCCGGCTGGTTGGCGCCATACTTTTCCAAGGGACTAAGGTCAAAGCCGCGACGATTTATCAAGAGAAGGACAGGTTATGGGCTCGAGGAGAGAATCCGAGAGCAGATAGCTACTCTTATCAGAAGTGACAACAACGGTACAGCGACAGAGAGCAATCAAGAGCTGGCTGGCATCGAGTATTCAGGCATCGCGGGGGGATCGAAAGATTGTCAGGAGGCAGTAGAAATGCTCCTGCAATATGGGCTTCATATTCAGCGCGTTCGTATTCTTACCTGCAAAAATCGACATTGTTTGTTGGTTACAGATGACATTGGAGACCCGATCGCAGTCAAGTCCGGATTCTCGTCCAGATATGGAGGTGAAGGACCACGTCGATTTTCACACGTAATTCAATTGCTCGATTCGCATGGTGCGGAAATTGAAGAGTTCGACGTCGAGATAGCAATTATCGAGCGCCTCGACAACTCGGCGCTTACTCAACAAGACCTCAAGCGACTGGATCAGGCTAAGCCTATAACACCGTCTCGTTGGCACTCCTATGTGTATGAAGCTGACTTTGTCCGTGGGCGTGATGGAACGTTATGGAACGAATTTCCCCCGGTCATGCCATTTGCAATCATCGATAACCGAATTATGGATCTTGCGATTTCGTTCTGGAGCGATCCGGATGACAGGCTGCTCAAGGCATACAGGCGATTAGAAGACTTAGTCCGCGCGCGGACAGAAATACAAGAACATGGCACAAGATTATTCTCTCAAGCATTTATTGGAAATAGCGCCAAGCTGACATGGCAGAGTATTGAGACCACCGAAAGGATTGGCCGCGGAAACCTTTTTACGGCAGCCTATATGGCTCACCGAAATCCGCGAGCTCATCGAGAGTTGAAAAGTTATCACGATGCACAACTCTCAGAGTTCTTACTTCTTAATCACCTTTTTCGGCTGGAGAAGGAGGCGGGCTAGTTGATGCCCGCGATCAAACCCAGGCATGACGGCAGAGAGTCTAGCGCGCTACAGTGACACCCGAGAATCGGGGCCTCACCCTCCATGCAATCCCTCCAATCCGCCCTCGGCGTCGTCGCCATCATCGGCCTCGCCTTCGCCGTTAGCGAAAACCGCGGCGCGGTGAATTGGCGGCAAGCCGGCATCGGGCTTGCGGTCACCATCGTGCTGGCGCTGGTGATGCTGAAGGTGCCGAAGGCCGAGGTGGCGTTTGCGGCGATCAATGCCGCGGTCGATGCGGTGGCGAGCGCGACGCGGGCCGGCACGACGTTCGTGTTCGGCTATATCGGCGGCGGTCCCCTGCCTTTCGAGGTCAAGGAGCCGGCCGCGACCTTCATCCTCGGCTTCCAGGCGCTGCCGGTGGTGCTGGTGATGAGCGTGCTGTCGTCGCTGTTGTTCTACTGGCGCATCATGCCGCCGATCGTGCGCGGCTTTTCCTGGGCGCTGGAGCGGACCCTCGACGTCGGCGGCGCGGTCGGGCTTTCCACCGCCGCCAACATCTTCGTCGGCCAGGTCGAGGCGCCGCTGTTCATCCGGCCGTATCTCGCAAAGCTCTCGCGCGCGGAAATGTTCGTGGTGATGACCGGCGGCATGGCGGGCATCGCCGGAACCGTGTTCGTGCTCTATGCCACGATCCTTTCGAAGGCGATCCCCGACGCCGCCGGCCATATCGTAGTCTGCTCAGTGCTCGGTGCGCCGGCGGCGATCCTGATCAGCCTGATCATGGTGCCCGACCCGAAGCACGCCCATACCGGCGGCGCGCTCGCCGACCTGAAAGTCGAGCAGGTCGCGACCTCGACCATGGACGCCATCGTCAAGGGCACCGGCGCAGGGCTCGAGCTGCTCCTCAACATCGTCGCCATGCTGATCGTGTTCGTGGCGCTGGTGCATCTCGCCAACGCGGTGCTCGGGCTGTTGCCCGATCTTTACGGCGCGCCGATCACCCTGCAGCGCCTGCTCGGCTTCGTCATGGCGCCGGTGTGCTGGCTGATGGGCATTCCGTGGAACGAAGCCGTGACCGCCGGCGGCCTGATGGGCATCAAGACGATCTTGAACGAGCTGATCGCCTATCTCGAACTCGCGGCGCTGCCCGACGGGGCGCTCACGCCGCGCTCGCGGCTGATCATGCTCTACGCCATGTGCGGCTTCGCCAATTTCGGCTCGCTCGGCATCATGATCGCGGGCCTCTCCACCATGTGCCCGGAGAAGCGCGACGAAGTGGTGTCGCTCGGCTTGAAGTCGATCGTGTCGGGCACGCTGACGACGTGCCTGTTGGGCGCGATCGTCGGGATGCTCTCGTAGCCTGGATGAGCGCAGCGATATCCAGGAGTCAGAATCCCGGATGTCGCTTCGCTCATGCGGGCTACGCGCTGCATGGAGCCAACAGGTCCGGCCCGAAGTGCGGGTAATCGTCGGCGTCGGTGGCTATTTCGCGAATTGCATCTTGGAGGAGAATTCCGTCGCCTTTGGCGGCTCCTCGGCCGACGTGTCATCGACGGGGGGCACGTCCACACCCAACTCTTTCAGGAATCTGCGAGCGACCGAGTTTTTCGGCTCAGCGTTCAATACGGCATTGAATTCCCCAATTGCCGCATCGCGCTGGTCGAGGCCGATATAGATAGCACCGAGATCGTTGTGCGCAGGCACGTAGTTTGGTTGGACGGCGATCGCCGCCTTGAACTCGACGATCGCCTCATCGACCTTGCGTTCCTCCCGCAGCGTATCGGCGAGGCCGTAGTGGGCGGCGGCAAGCGCCTGATCGGCCTTGATGGCCGCGCCGAACTCGGCGATGGCGTCGTCCCACCTCCTGGCGTCGCGCAACGTCTTCGCCAGACTGAGATGAACGATCGCATTTTTCGGGTCTAGCTTGGTCGCCTTCGTAAGCTCGACAATCGCCTCAGGATAGTTCTCCTGGCTCCGCAGGGCGGTGCCAAGATATTCGTGAGCCAGCGCGTCGCCGGGATTGCATTTGACCGCCTCGCGATACTCCCTGATCGCTTCGTCGGTCTTGTGCAAATCTCTCAAGGTGACGCCAAGGTTATAGTGCGCCGGCGCATAAGCCGGATCGAGCGCGATGGCCAGGTGATATTGTTCCATGGCAGCGTCGAGTTTTCCCTGCGCCTTGAGGACATTTCCGAGATTGATATAGGCCACTGCCAAATATCGATCGATCCGGATTGCCGCATTGAGGGCTTCGACCGCCGCGTCCAACTTGTCGCGCTGCTGCAGGAGGCTGCCCTTCAGATTGTAGGACCAGGCGACGTTGGCGTCGGTTTCAGGCAACTTCGCGATGATGTCGTCCGCCTTGGCCAGTGCGCCGTCCGGATCGCGGATGCTCAGCGCCGCAGCCAGGAAATAGGGTTGGATTTCATCCAGCACTTTGGGTGCGGCGTCCGCCAAGAGGCTATCGGGATCGCTTATATCGACGCCTTTGTCGTTGGCGTAGATTTCGCGGCCATCCAAGCGCAGCCGCAGCCATAGCTTATCGTGGATGATGGTGAATTCCCCGCCAATCGCGCGGCTGCGTGTGCTGCGCAGCATCGTGCGTATGGAGGTCATGATCGCGTCGAGTGAGATTCCGACCGACGGCACAACGATGTCGGGCAACTCGCCGTGCAGCGCAACGTCCGGCGACCGCATGTGCGTGTTGGTCGATTTCACGTATTCCTGCAGTGCGTCGCGCAGGCGCTGGCCGGCAACTTCCGGCGTATAGCCGCCATCGGCCAGCGATTTCGGCACCGACAGCGACTGGATGACGGTCACATGCTCGGTGAGCCCGCGGACGATGATCGCGGCGAGGATTAAAATGACCAGCACTGACGCCACCCTGGTGAGGAGCGTATAGAAGTTTTGAAAAGCGTAGTTTGCCGCGTGCGTGAAGATCGGCTTCGCGCGGCTAAGAATCCGACCCCAGGTCGCGATGGCCTGCCGCCACGCCGCGGCGGCTTTTCCGAACGCGTTTTGCTTCTCGGTCGGATGGCTGGCCATGATGCCGCCCCCTGCAAACCAGGGCCGAATTTATCATTGTTCGACAGTACACGCGCAACTCAAAATAGTTCCAATTCTAATCGAGGTCTATGCGTTGCATAACGCGGGCCGCGCCAATCACGCGCTTTGCGGCTGTGAACGGTCCTCGGTCAGCGGTCGACCGTCGCCTCTCTTCCACGCGGCGAACCAGCGCGGGAAGCGCTCATCGCCCTGCCCCGGCCGCCACACGGCGTAGGCGTTGCCGTCTTCGGCGACCAGCACCACGGCGTCCATGCCCTTGGAGCGGCGCAAGGTCTCGATCGCCTGCGCCGGCGTCTGCGCGATGGGGCCGGCGACATTGAACGAGGTGTTGACCGCGGCCTCCTCGCCGTTTCGCCGCCCGAGCGCTTTCAGATAGGCGTAGGTCAGCGGATCGGTTTGTTCGCGCACGATCTGCAGCCGCCCGGTGCCGTCGGCGTGGATCACCGCGGGGATGCGCGCCCGCGCGTCGGGTTTCGCCTGGGCGGTCAGCACCATGTAGTTATAGGCGTTGTAGTCGGCGTCGCTCGCGCCATCCGACAGCGCGAAATATTTCAACGCCGCCTCGCGCGTCACCATCGGCGCCAGCGGCCGGATCGCCTCGCGGTATTTGACGCGCGCGTTGAGCAGCTCCCGGGTGGCGGGATTGCGCGGATTGGCCAAGATCGAGCGGTGGCCGAGGGCGCGCGGCCCGGTTTCGCCGGCGCCCTGATAGAGCGCGACGATGCCGTCCTGCGCGGTCATGTAGGCCATCAGATCGGCCACCGCGTCGCGGCCGCTTGCGCTTGCGACATTGCCCAGAGGAGTGAAGGCGACATCGGATGCGGCAGCGAGCGCATCGCGGATCGCGGCATCGCTTGGCGCCGTGCCGCAATAGAACGCATGCTCGAGCGGCGCGCCGATGCCGGCGCCGCACAGATAAGCCCCCATGAAGGCCGCGCCGAGCGCGACGCCGGCATCGTTCGGCGTCGGCGGCACCCAGAGATGCAAGCGCGCGCGGCGGCCGAGCGTGCGCTGGTAATAGGCCGCGTCGAAATGGTCGAGGAGCCGCATGCTGCCCACGGCGTTGAGCGCGGTGCCGCCGGTCAGCACCAGCTGATCGCTGCCGGTCGTGCGGATCAGATGATCGATGATGTGAATGAGCGCATCCTCGAACACCATCTGCGTGGCGGCGGCCTTGTCGAGGCGCTCCTGGGTGTCTTCCTTGTGGCGGATATCCTCGACCCGCAGCACGGCGTCCGGATTCCACATGTCTTTCAGCGCAATCGGCGGCCCGAGCACGTCGATCAGCGCCTTGGTGTAGGGCTTGCCGAAATCGCGCGGCCAGTTGGCAAGCTCGCGATTGACGAAGACCTTGCCGTCAGGCGCGAGGTGGAAGATCTGCCTTAAGCTTGCGTAGAACGGATTGGTGGCGCGGTCGTAATTGCCCCAGGCCGCGGCGCCCATGTAGCGGCCTTCGCTACTGAGTAACGTCCAGCCGCCCTGGGTCGAGGAGATGATGGCGTAGAACACGCCGAGCGAGTCGAAGATGCTGTCGTTGCAATAAAGCTCGCGCATTGCGCCGCGCTCGACGACGTAGAGCGAAATCGCACCGCGGTCGCCGAAGCCGTCGAGGGCGGCGATCATCACCGGCCGCTCGCTGTTGGCAAACGGCGACACCGCGTACGAGAACCAGGCGTGATTGTCGTGATGGGCCGTGGCGATCACCGGCGCCGGCACGCCGAGCCGTTGGCCAAGCGCGCGCGCCATGCGCATGCCCCTCTCCACCGAGCGCATGCTGAACGCCGTGAGGTCGTTGTTGCGCAGATAGCTGAAGCTCGCCGGCGCTTCTTCCATCACCGTGCGCGCGACCGTGGCGATGAAGGCGACGTTGTCCCAGGCGGAGAACCAGCCGTCGATGCGCTCGGGGCCGAGGCCCGAGCGGCGCAGCATGGCGACCAGCTCTTCGATCGACTTTTCCGGAAATCGCGTGGTGTGGCGCTCGCCGGAGAAACGCTCTTCCTCGTTGTTGCAGATGATCTTCGGGCCCGAGGCGCGGCTCACTTCAATCAGCGCCACGCCGGAATTGTGCGTGCCGGAGCCGCAGATGCCGCCGAGATAAAGCGTCTCGCCGCGATCAAGTTTTTGCCGCAGCGCCTCGAAGCGTTCGGCGGCGAACGCGCTACCCGCGCGATGAATGCCGCGGCGGGCGCAAAAACTCTCGAGGATCGGTAGCGTCAGCCCATAACCAATACGGCCGAGCCAAGGATGCCGGGGACCAATACGCATATCAGGGATCAGGTATCGGGGATCAGGTGTCAGGAATCAACCTGACTCCTGATCCCCGATACCTGACACCTGACTCCTGAGATCAGTGCAGGCGAAACTCGCCGTCGACGGCGCGGAATTCGGCGGGCTTGATCAGCCGCGCATGGGCCACCGTCACCGAGTGCAGCGGGCCCTCGAGGGTTTCCAGCCAGAAATTGAGGAATTTGTTCAGCGCCGGAAAGCGCGGGCACAGATCGTAATCCTGCCAGACGTAAGTTTGCAGGAGCCACGGATGATCGGGTCGCCGGTACAGGATATTGGCGGTGGTCAGTCCGTAGCCCTCGAGCTGCTGGCGAAAGTCATCGGAAACGCCACGCGTTGGTGCGGCCGAAGCCTGCTTCGACACCATCTCGTCCTCCGTCCCCATTCCGCGAGCCAATCCTTTTTTGACTCGCCCCCCGATTTCAAGCCTCAAGATTGAATAAGTTGTTTATTTTCAAGGCATTAGCAGCATCCGCCAGGTCCTGCTAACAGCCAGCGGAGGCTTCGGTCGCCGGCTCATTGCAAACGCCAGCCGTGGCCCGCAGTTGCCAGCGTGGTGGCACCTAAATTTTTGAATTTCCAAGGGAACCTGACCCATTAACCCTTTGGAAGGAGTTTGCCGCGGCCCGTTGGCAATCGGCCGCCGCGAGTGCTAAAAATTTTGCCGGCCCCTCTTGCGGGCCAAAAATCACGCCCCTATGTCGCGGCCAAGCGATTCAAGCGGGGGGACCTCGCGACCGATCGCTCCCGTCTGTTCGTTGCAACGTTTCCAATCGTCTAGGAGGAGGACACCATGAAGTTTCGTCCGCTTCACGACCGCGTCGTCGTCAAGCGCATCGATGCCGAAGAGAAATCGGCCGGTGGCATCATCATTCCCGATACCGCCAAGGAGAAGCCCTCGCAGGGCGAAATCATCGCCGTCGGCCCGGGTGGCCGCGACGAGTCCGGCAAGCTGATCCCGATCGACGTCAAGGTCGGCGACCGCGTGCTGTTCGGCAAGTGGTCGGGCACCGAGGTCAAGATCGACGGCCAGGAGCTCCTGATCATGAAGGAGTCCGACATCATGGGCGTGCTCGAAGAGCAGGCCGCCAGGAAGAAGGCCGCGTAAGCGTTCATTCCTCATCCTGAGGAGCCGCGCGAAGCGCGGCGTCTCGAGGGATGAGGGCACCACGTTCAACCCATCATCCTTCGAGACGCGCCTTCGGCGCTCCTCAGGATGAGGCTTCGAAAAACTGGAGTAGAGCAAAATGGCTGCCAAGGAAGTCAAATTTTCGGTCGACGCGCGCGACAAGATGCTGCGCGGCGTCGATATTCTTGCCAATGCGGTGAAAGTCACGCTCGGCCCCAAGGGCCGCAACGTGGTGCTGGACAAGTCGTTCGGCGCTCCCCGCATCACCAAGGACGGCGTCACCGTCGCCAAGGAAATCGAGCTTGACGACAAGTTCGAGAACATGGGTGCGCAGATGGTCCGCGAGGTCGCCTCGAAGACCTCCGACATCGCCGGTGACGGCACCACGACCGCGACCGTGCTGGCCGCGGCCATCGTCAAGGAAGGTTCCAAGGCGGTCGCCGCCGGCATGAACCCGATGGACTTAAAGCGCGGCATCGACCTCGCGGTCGAGACCGTGGTCGACGAGCTGAAGAAGAACTCCAAGAAGGTCACCTCCAACGACGAGATCGCCCAGGTCGGCACCATCTCGGCCAACGGCGACCAGGAGATCGGCCGCTTCCTCGCCGAGGCGATGAAGAAGGTCGGCAACGAAGGCGTGATCACGGTGGAAGAGGCCAAGAGCCTCGAGACCGAGCTCGACGTGGTCGAGGGCATGCAGTTCGATCGCGGCTACATCTCGCCCTACTTCA
>Ga0335081_10013316_pt1 | contig 13295 bp, 10 predicted proteins | sample Lox_Sample_35_FD_206713 | JGI IMG/M metagenome (GOLD analysis project Ga0335081, IMG submission 206713) | Soil microbial communities from Loxahatchee National Wildlife Refuge, Florida, United States - Lox_Sample_3.5 | ecosystem: Environmental > Terrestrial > Soil > Wetlands | place: USA...
CCGAACTGGAGCAGCGCCAGCGCGAGTTTCTCGCCGGCTGGGGACCGGCCGTGCCTCGAGACGCCGGCGATTCCGTGCTGCCGGATTTCGATGCGCAGTGCCAGGCGATGCTCGAAGCTAGGCCCCGAGCGATCTCGTCGATCATGGGACTCTATCCGCCGGCCTTAGTCGCGGAGATGAAGGCGCGCGGAATCCTGTGGCTCGCCGCTGCCACCACCGTGATGGAAGCCCGCGCCGCCGAAGCCGCAGGCGCGGACGCAGTCGTAGCGCAGGGCATGGAAGCCGGCGGCCATCGCGGAGCCTTCCATGCCGATTCCGCGGAGCGCGAAATGGTCGGCCTTTTCGCGCTGCTTCCGCAGATCGTGGATGCCGTGAACGTGCCGGTCATCGCCACCGGCGGCATCGGCGACGGCCGCGGAGTGGCGGCTGCGCTGATGCTGGGCGCGAGCGCCGTGCAGATCGGGACGAGCTTTCTGCGTTCTCCCGAAGCAAAAATTCATCCTGCGTACGCTGACCGGATTGGCAGCACGGAGGCTCACGAGACCCTGGTGACGCGCGCCTTCACCGGCCGGCCGGGGCGCAGCATCGCCAACCGCTACGCTCTCACATGCGCAGCCCCGGATGCACCCGCTGCGACGCCTTATCCCATTCAGCGTGGGTTTACGCGCGCAATGCGCGATGAGGCCGTCAAGTCCGGCGACTCCGAAAGAATGCAGATGTGGGCGGGCCAGGCAGCGAAGCTCGCGCAGGCCAGGCCGGCAGCGGAGATCGCGCAGAAGTTGTGGGACGAGGCGCAGAGCCTCTTATCCTGATCCGAAGTCATCTGTCCAGTACTCATCTGTCATCCTGAGAAACGTCCGCTGCGCCGGGGTCCTCAGCGACAGGTCTTCGTCGCTGGGGTGGGCAAGCGGACGTGTCGAAGGATCGGCGGTTGTCCTTCTTTCGGGGACAGGCCATTCGTCCTCCATGGACACAATAGCCGCCGTTTCTAGCTCTCCGGAGCCTCCCTCGCGAGTCTGCAACCGTTCGCTTACCATCGAAGATGTTGGCAACGCGATGCGCGAGAACCTGTCTACGCTGCTCGATGATTTTCGCCGCTACGGGCGCGACATCGCGATCGTGCGCTACAAGGGCGTGCGGCGCAAAGAGACGACCTATGCCGAAATCGCGCGCCAGGCCGGGCGATTCGCGGCGCTGCTCCAGTGTCGGGGCATTGCGGCCGGCGAGCGGGTCGCTATCTGGGCCGAGAACAGTGCCGAGTGGATCGCCGCCTTTCACGGCTGCATTCAGCGCGGCGTGATTGCCGTCCCGCTCGACGCCTTCGGCAGCGCCGATTTCGCGGCTCGCGTCTGCGCGGACGTGAAGCCAAAGCTCATAGTGGGCGACGCCACGCTGCTCCGGCAGTTGCCGCAAGAGCTCTCGCGCTTGACCTTTGAAGGATGGACCAGCGCGCTGCCCGCCGAACAGGAAGGCCCGGTCGCCGGTCTCTCGCAGGACACTCCTCTGCAGATTCTTTTCACTTCCGGCACCACCGGCGATCCCAAGGGCATTGTGCACACGCACGGCAATGTGCTGGCCAGCGCCGGGCCCATCGAGCAGGCAGCGCAAGGGTATCTCAAATACGAGCGCATCATCCATCCCTTGCGCATCCTGCACACGCTGCCGTTGAGCCACGTCTTCGGACAGATGATGGGCCTGTGGGTTCCGCCGATCTTCGCCGCCGAACTGCACTTCGAGAACCGTCTCGTCGCGCCGCGCCTGCTGGAGGCGATTCACCGCGAGCGCATCTCTGTGCTGGCCGCGGTGCCGCGCGTCCTCGCGCTGCTCAAGTCACATCTGGAGGGGATCAAGCCCGGCCTGGCCGATCGCATCGATGCCGCGCGCGGGATTTCGGCGTGGAAGCGCTGGTGGCGATTTCGCGACGTGCACGGCGCCTTCGGCTTCAAGTTCTGGGCGCTGATCTCGGGCGGAGGCGCGCTGCCCGGCCCGCTGGAGCAATTCTGGAACGCGTTGGGATTTGTGCTGGTGCAGGGTTACGGAATGACGGAGACGACCGCGCTCATTACGCTGAATCATCCTTTCCACGTGGCGCGCGGCTCGATCGGCAAGCCGCTCGCGGGCCGCGAAGTCAAGCTCGGACCGGACGGCGAAGTGCTGGTGCGCGGCGCATCGATCTCCGGCGCAACGTGGTCGGGTGGCGAGCTCAGGCAGCGCGGCGACGAGTGGCTCGCAACCGGCGACCTTGCCGAGGAGCAGGCCGGAGGCGAGCTCAAATTCCTCGGCCGCAAAAGCGAAACCATCGTGACCGGGGCCGGAGTGAATATTCATCCGGAAGACCTGGAGTCGGCGCTCGAGCAGGAACCGGGAGTCGCGGCGTGCGCGGTGGTTCCGGTGGAGACACCGAATGGTCCGGCGCCGTTTGCGGTGCTGGTGCTGCGTGGAGCGGGCGCGCAGGCGAACGTTGCCATAGAGCAAGCAAATGCCCGGCTGGCGGAATTTCAAAAGATCCGCCGATGGGCAGTGTGGCCCGATCCGGATCTGCCGCGCACTTCGACCGGCAAAGTGCGACGAAAAGCCGTCGCCGAATGGCTCGCCGCGCAGCAGCCGAACGGCAGCGGATCGCGCGCTGCGGTGGCGAGCGCGTCGCAACGCGGCGACTGGCTGCTGGGACTGATCGCGCAAATCACCGGCGAGGCGCCGCCCGGGGCCGGCGATGAACTGCGGCTGAGCGAAGACCTGCATCTCGACAGCCTGGGTCGCGTGCAGTTGCACGCTGCGATCGAAGAGCGGCTGGGTGCGGCTCCGGAAGAGGGCGCCCTGGACCCGGCGCAGACTCTTGGCGAGCTGCGAAGGTTGCTGGGTGGACGGACCAGCGCCGAGTCCGACGGGACTTCAGCGCCGCAGGCTTCTGCTTCGCCGCATGCCGAGCGAAACACGCAGGCGGATATGCCGGTATCGCCCGCGAAACCAATGGACGCCGCTCCTCTCAGCGGCGAGGCACCCCACGCATCCCACGACTCCAAGCGAGCTGAGGTTCCTTCGCAATGGATCTACGCAACAGAGGCGCAGCGCGGAAGGCATGTCTATCCCCATTGGCCGTGGTGGTGGCCGGTGCGCTGGGCGCGGAACGCATTTACCGAAGTGGCGATGCGGCCGCTGGTGCGGCTGCTGGCCAAGCCGAAAGTCGTCGCGCCGAACCGTCTGGCCGCGACCGAGCCGATGCTGATCGTCGCCAACCACGTCACCACTTACGACGGGCCACTCGTCGAGTATGCGCTGCCGGGCCGCATGCGGCGGCGCATGGCGGTTGCCATGTCGGGCGAGATGCTCGATAACTTCCGCCACTTTCGCAATCCCGAGCGCGCCGGGCGATTCTATCCTCAAGGCCCGTTGTCTTATTTCTTGATCACGGCGCTCTTCAACGTTTTCCCCCTGCCCCGGTTACGCGACTTCCAGCGCAGCTTTGAGCACACAGGAGAAGCACTCGACCACGGCATGAACGTCATGATCTTTCCCGAGGGCACGCGATCCGAAGGCAAGCTGGCGCCTTTCCGGCCCGGCATCGGCCTGCTGGTGAAACAAGCCGATGCCCCGGTGCTGCCCATGGCGATTCGCGGCCTGGGCGAGCTCAAGGCCGGGCAGCGGAGATGGTTTCGCTCGGGAGCCATTGAGGTTCGCATAGGCGAGCCGATTCGATTCGCGCCGGAAGAGTCTGAGGCGGCGATTACCGCGCGCCTGCACAGCGAAGTGGAGAAGCTCTTGGAGGCATTGTGAAGGGCACGGGCCTTACAAGGCTGCCAAAGAGAGTCTTTTGAGGCGAAAGTCATGAGTCAGGGCACGACTTTAGTCGTGCCGCAAACAGGCCTTCTTTCTGGTTCTTATCTCGCGGACTTCAGTCCGCGAGATACATGCTTCTCACTGTTTTCCGAGACCTTCTTAGCCTGTCGCAGATATGGGATCCACGACTGCGGACTCGGATCCCTCAATCTGGTATAGGAAAATGGAAAGAGACAAGAAATGAGTGAAAGGTCCTCAACCGAACCGGAACTCAAGGCGCTCCTGCGAGCGGCGCGCGAAGTGGCGCGCAACTCCTATTCTCCGTATTCGCGCTTTCGCGTAGGAGCGGCAATCAAGCTGTCCAATGGCGAAATTGCCACGGGAACGAATGTGGAAAACGCCAGCTATGGGATGACGATCTGCGCTGAACGCTCCGCCGTAGTGCGCGCCGTGGCGCAATTCGGCCCCGAGATCCACATCGAAGCCGTCGCCATCGCGAACCTGAACGACTCGGCCAGCCCGCCCTGCGGAGCCTGCCGCCAGGTGCTGGCCGAGTTCATCGCGCCCGACGCGCCGGTGATCTTCGCGGCAACCGACGGAGTGCGGACAATGGCGTTCTCCGAGCTGTTGCCCTTAGCGTTTGAGATCAAGCGCAAGTAAGGCTGCGATAATTGCCTGAAAGTGCCGATCGGGGTGTCTTCATTGTGTCCAACGCTTCGTCTGCTCAACTCCACACCATCGACCTCATCCGCAAGAAGCGCGACGGCGGCGCGCTGGATGCGCGCGAGATCGCGTTCCTGGTCGAAGGCGCGGCCGGCGGTTCGATTCCGCCCGAGCAGCTTGCGGCCTGGCTGATGGCGGCGTGGCTGCGCGGGCTCGCGCTCCAAGAGATTCAGGCCTTGACCCTCGCCATGCGCGACTCGGGTGAAAAGCGCTCGCCACGCCGGCTCGGGAAAGTCGCCGTCGACAAGCACTCGACCGGCGGCGTGGGCGACAAGACCAGCTTTCTCGTCGCCCCCATTGCCGCGGCCTGCGGACTCGTTGTGCCCATGATCAGCGGCCGCGCGCTGGGCCACACCGGCGGCACGCTGGACAAGCTCGAGTCCATTCCCGGCTTCCGCACCGCGCTCTCGCTGGACGAATTCGAGTCGGTTCTCGCCCAATGCGGCGCGGCGATCGTGAGCCAGACGCCGAAGCTCGTTCCCGCCGATCGCGTGCTCTACGCGCTGCGCGACCGCACCGGTACGGTGGAGAACCCGGGGCTGATCTGCGCGTCGATCCTGAGCAAGAAGCTCGCCGCGGGTCTCGACGCGCTCGTGCTCGATGTGAAGACGGGTTCCGGCGCCTTTCTGCGCAAGCGCAAAGACGCCGAGTATCTCGCTGCGCTGATGGTGGCCACGGCCGAAGCTGCGGGAACGCGCACTGTGGCGCTGATGACCGACATGGGCCAGCCGCTGGGGCGCATGGCCGGCAACTGGATCGAGCTGATGGAAGCCGTCGAGATGCTGCGCGGCGACCGGCCGGAACAAAGCGAGGACCTGCGCGAACTTTCGCATCGGCTCGCCGGATGGATGATTCACCTCGGCGGCAAGGCCGATTCGCCCGAAGAGGGTTTGGCGATGGCGGAAAACGCACTGAAAGATGGTTCGGCTTGGCGCGTGTTTCTGCAAATGATCGAAGCGCAGGGCGGCGACTCTCGCGTTTTTGACGATCCCGCCGCGTTCCACAAGCCCGGCGCAACGCGGGTGCTGGAAGCGTGGCAAAGCGGCACCATCGCCGAAATGGAGACAACGCAGATCGGCTGGGCCGTCCAGCGCCTCGGCGCAGGCAGAGAGAAGGCCGGCGAACCGGTCGATCCTCACGCCGGAATCGAATTCCATGCCCGACGTGGCGCGCGCGTCGAGCGCGGCCGCCCCATCGCAACGCTCTACGCAACCCGCGCGGAAATGCTCGCCGAGCCGATCGCATTGCTGCGCAACGGCATCACCATTACGGACGCACCGCCCTCCCCAGTTCAGCTTGTGGACACCATCTTTACTCGCCAAAATGCCGAGGCGTACCTGCGCAATGCTGGTAAGGTGGAAAGATAGCTGACAGTGAACAGTGGTCAGTGATCGGTGGGCAGATCGCCGCTGTGCCGGTTCTTCTCTGATCTCTGATCACTGTTCCCAAGGAGCTCCCATTTGGCGCGATTCACCGGTGTGCTGGGGATCCTGGCCGTGCTTGCCGCGGCATGGCTGTTCTCGACCGACCGCAGGCATATCCGCTGGCGTACGGTGGCCTGGGGCCTGGGGCTGCAACTGGTTTTCGCGTTTTCTGTGCTGCGCTTTGACTTCGGCCAGCGCGCCATGGCCTGGGCCGGCGATGTGGTCAAGTCGATGCTGGGCGCAACCTTCGCTGGCACGCAGGTTCTCTTCGGCCAGCTCGGCCTTCCCAATGCCGGCGCCTTCGGTCAACTGCTGCCAGCCAATCCGCCTAACATGGGCGCGATCTTCGCGTTCCAGGTACTGCCCACCATCATCTTCATCTCCGCTTTCTTCGCGGTCATGTATCACATCGGTCTCATGCAGATCATCATTCGCGGCCTGGCCTGGCTCATGCTCGTCACCATGCGCATCTCCGGCGCCGAAAGCATGAACGTGGCCGCATCGATCTTCATGGGCCAGACCGAAGCGCCGCTCACCATCCGGCCGTTTCTCAGCGGCGCCACGCGCAGCGAGTTGATGACCATTATGACCAGCGGCATGGCGCATGTTTCGGGCGGCATCATGGCCATGTACATCGCGCAGGGCGTCGAAGCCAAGCATCTGCTGGCGGCGGTCATCATGACCTCGCCGGGAACCATCCTTCTCGCCAAAATGCTCGTGCCGGAAACCGAAGTGCCGGCCACCGAGGGCAAGGTGGTCATTCCCGAGCAGGAAGAGCATAAGGAAGAGAACCTGATCGGCGCCATCGCGCGGGGCACCATCGACGGCGGCAAGCTGGCCCTGAACGTGGCCATCATGCTCATCAGCTTTCTCGCGCTCGTCGCCCTGCTCGATCAACTGCTCGGCTGGATGCACCTGCAGGCCGGCCTGCACTGGATGCCGAGCAGCCTCGGACAGATCCTGGGTTATGCGGGCGCGCCGGTGGCGTGGCTGATCGGCGTGCCGTGGCGCGACGCTCCCGCGATCGGCAACCTGCTGGGCACGCGCATGGCGCTCAATGAGGTCGTCGCTTATATCGGCCTCGGCGCGCAAAGAACCCTGCTCGCGCCGCGGTCTTTCACCATCGCCACCTTCGCGCTTTGCGGATTCGCCAACCTCGGCTCCATCGGCATGCAGATCGGCGGCATCGGCGCGCTCGTTCCCGAGCGGCGCAACGACCTGGCGCGCCTCGGCGTCCGCGCCATGATGGCCGGCACTATGGCCAACCTGATTTCGGCATCGATCGCGGGGATCTTTCTGGGATGATTTTGGAGGTCTTCGGTATCTGGGTGCGCCACCCTCACCGCGGCGACCGCCGCTTGGGCGGGGCACCCGGTCTTAGATTTTTTGGCGAGCGCTGAATCCACGCCGACCCGTGGCGAGCTCAGTCCCCGAATCGCGCCATCCCTCGCGCTTTTGCCTTCGCCGCTTCTTCTTCGCGATTCTTCGCCGGCGCCGTGGTCTCGAGCGCCGTCAACAACCGCATCGACACAGCCGCCACTTCATCCACGGCGGCGAGGAACACCGCTTCATTCGACTTCGAGGGCTTCGTAAACCCCGAGATCTTGCGCACGAACTGCAGCGACGCGGCGCGAACCTCCTCCTCAGTCACCGGTGGATCGAAATTGAAAAGCGTTTTGATGTTGCGGCACATGGGGTCACCTCGCCAGGCATCGAGATTCGCATCTTGAGTTTACCGTTCGACCGCGATCTGTAACCATATCCAGGGAATCTCTGAACGAGTCGCCGCTTTGGAGGGGCACGGCTTCAGACGGGCCAAAAGGGCAGTAAAACGGTGTGGGCTTTAGAGTGTGCGTGAGAACTCAATTCGAGAGAGTTTGGACGTGCAAACTGGAGGAAGCAGCGGCCTTCAGGCTGCTGAATTCAGCGAAAAACATCGCGGCGGCTTTAGCCGCGGGCATTTGAAATCAATTTTCACTGCTACGGCAAGAGTTCTCACGCAGACTCTTTAGCCCCTGCGGGATGATTTCCGACTTGCGAAGAGCCTACTGAGAGGACAATGACCTACTTCGACCAGGTGATGGAAGCGGCAGCGCATCTGCGCGAAAGAATTCAGGGCGCGGCCGGCCAAACCGCGCCGCAAATCGCCATCGTTCTCGGCTCGGGGCTGGGCGCCGCTGCCAACGCTGTCGAGCAACCGGTCATCGTGCCCTACGCGGAGATCCCGCACTTTCCGCAATCGACCGTCGAAGGCCACTCGGGACGCGTCGTCGCCGGACTCTTGAACGGTGTGCCTATCGTGATCCTGCAGGGCCGCGTGCATTCCTACGAGGGCTACTCGCCGGCACAGGTCACGTTTCCCATGCGCGTGCTGGGCGCGCTGGGCGTGCGCGCCGTTGTGCTCACCAACGCGGCCGGCGGAATCAGGGAAGGTTATCGCGTCGGCCAGTTCGTAGTGCTCGCCGACCACATCAATTTCACCGGCTTCAATCCGCTGGTCGGGCCCAACGAATCCCGCTTCGGATTCCTGTCCGGCTCGGGTCTGCGCTTCTTCGACATGACCGAAGCCTATTCGAGGGCTCTGCGCACGCTGGCGCGCGAAGCAGCGCAGGAGGAGGAAATCGATCTCGAGGAGGGTATCTACCTCGCGCTCAGCGGTCCGAGTTTTGAAACCCCGGCCGAGATTCGCGCCTTTCGCACGCTCGGCGCCACTTTAGTCGGCATGTCCACCGTGCCGGAGACGATTGTGGCGCGCCACATGGGCATCGAGGTGCTCGGAATCTCATGCGTCACCAATCTCGCCGCCGGACTGAGCGGGACGCAACTCAGCCACGAAGAGGTCTTCGAGGCCGGGCGCAAGGTCGAAGACTGGCTGGCGCGGCTGCTCGCGCGCCTGGCGCCGAAGATCGCGGCGCGGCTCACGCAGCCCGCGATGTAACCCCGCGCGGCCCGGCCGAAGCCCCATGCTGTCCAGTTTGGTTCATTTTACGAGGATTCATGTGAAACGCATTCTCCGCCGATATCACTGTTATTACGGTGGTTGAGGAATGAGGATCGCTGCGGCTCAAATCCGGCACAAGTTGGCAGGGTGGCTGCGCCAGGGCGTCTCGCCACGGCGCCTGGCGCTCACGCTGGCCCTTGGATTTGCCGTGGGATGCCTGCCGGTCGTCGGTCTGCCGACGGCGCTGTGCGTGGTGCTGGCGCTCGTGCTGCGGCTGAATCTGCCGGCAATTCAGGCCGCGAACTACGCGGTCATGCCGCTGCAGCTCGTGCTCATTGCGCCCTTCGTGCGCCTGGGCGGATGGCTCGTCTCGCTGACGCCGAAACACGTTTTGGGCGCGCGGGCTCTGCTGCATCTGTTTCCCGTTCATGTTCTCTGGCATCTTGTCAGCTTAGCCGGCCAGGCTCTGTTGGCGTGGCTGGTAATCGCAGTTCCGGCCGTCGCTTTGCTGACCATTATCCTCACCGTGCTGCTGCGCAAGGTGCCGGCGCTGGCGAGCGAATAGCCGGCCGGCAAGCCGGCTTGCCCCAGCCATCGAGGGCCGGGCAATAAGCCCTTCCGTCCGGCCTCAATCCTGCTTCTCTTCAAAATCGCGGATCGCCTTTCGCGTGGCGTCATCCGCCTGGAGCCAGTCGAGCAATCGATCGGTCACATCGACGTCCCGAGGCTTCAGTTCCTGCGACGAAATGGGAACAACGTCAGACAGGCTCTCCGATTGCTCGATCTCTTCAAAGGCGGGCTCGAGCACATCGAGGATGTTGGCGATGGCCGCCTTGCCGGCGAGTTGGTTGTGCGCCTGCTCCTGCGCTTGCTCGCCCCACGCATTCAGCTCCCTGATCCTGGCGGCGTTGTTGGCGCGCCGGGCCTCGTCCATCTCCATCTGCTTTTGCTTCAGCATCGCCGACCATTGCGGAGAGCGATAGTAGGCGATCACGATCGCTGTGCGGTCGAAGGTTCCGATTCGATCTTCCTGGGCTGCGGACCGGAAATTGGTGAACGATATTGCGAGCAGGAAAAGAATCGCTGCAATTCGCTTCATCGCCGATGACCCTCTTTCTCGGCCTCCATTTCTCCGACGCCCGGAAATCTAGCACCCTGAGAGCAGTTGCGGATGTGACGGGCTGCACATCGGCGGGAGGGAATGCTTTTCCTGATTCCTGCACAGCGCTCCACAGAGACTGGGCAGGGAACTCGCCCCTAGAATGTCGCCATGCCCGAGGGCGACACCATCTTCCGCACCGCACGCACACTCACGCGGGCGCTGGCCGGCAGGCCGATTACCGGCTTCCGCTCCAACTATCCGCTGCTCACGCGCTACAACGACGACACCCCCCTGGCCGGCCAGACCGTGGAGCGCGTGGAAGCGCGCGGCAAGTGGATGCTGACCTATTTTTCCGGCGGCGGAATTCTGGCCACGCATCTGCTCATGAGCGGAAGCTGGCACATTTACCGGCCCGGCGAGCCGTGGATGGTTGCCGCGCGGCACATGCGCATCGTGCTCGAGAATGCGGACTTCCAGGCCGTGGGATTCCACGTACCGGTCGCACAGATGCACACGGCGCAGACTCTGGCCCGCGACCGCCGCATTCCGCAGCCGGCCCTCGACGTGCTCCGCAGCGAGTTCGATTGCGGCGCGGCGGCGCTGCGCATGATGGCCTGCGCTCATGAGGAAGTTGGCGACGTGCTGCTGCACCAGGAGGTACTGGCCGGCGTGGGCAATGTCTTCAAGTCGGAGGTCTGCTTTGTCAACGGCGTGAGCCCGTTCTGCAAAGTGGGCGCGCTTTCGCGGGACGACGTCATGGCGCTGATCGGCTGCGCGCAGCGGCTGGTCGCAGCCAATGTGCTCGAAGATTCCGGCGACCGGATCGTGACCTATCACGGCCGCTGGCGGCGCACCACGCACCGCACCGATCCGGGCGAGAGTCTGTGGGCCTATGGCCGGCGCGGCGAGCCCTGCCGCCGCTGCGGCGAGCCGATTCGCAGCCGGTTGCAGGGACCTGACGCCCGCGTCACATTCTGGTGCCCGCAATGCCAGCCCATGCCGGATGGTTCCCAGATCGGCGGCTGAAAGCGATTGCTTGCGGGGATTGCGCGGTTAAGGCGAAATCCTCCTCTCGATTCTGGGTACCCCGAGTGTCGATATCGAGAGCTGCATGCGCCAACGATTCGCTTGCCGTATCGGCGGATAACAATCACGAATCCAGTTACACGCTTGCGCCCAAGTCACGCTGTCATCCTGAGGAGGTCGCCGCGGCGACCGACGAAGGATCTGCGGTTGTCTGTAGGATTTCTTGGGGTCGAGCGCTCGGCGCACTTCAACCAGGTAACCGAAGAGCAACCGCAGGTCCTTCAGCTTCGCCTCAGGATGACCGATTTCCTTGGAGGCGACGGCCGCCTGTTTCCCGATCGCGTTCTTATCCGCTTTGCCGTATACCATGTACAGCGGAGGCGGGTTTCCCCTCTCGCCCCCGGCAACGCGACACCCGATTGCGGGAGACGAGCAGATGAAACCGTCGAAGAAAGCAGATTCTTCCGCCGGCGAGAACCAGCTTGCCGGGTTCATCGCCAAGTTCGACCCGGAGAATGCCGAGTTCATTCGCGCTGCCCGCGCCGCGCTGCGCAGGCGCATGCCGACCGCCTATGAACTCGTCTACGACAATTACAACTTCTTCGTGATCGGTTACTCTTCCACGGAGCGGACCTCGGACTGTATCCTCTCGCTGGCCGCCGACGCCAACGGCGTTCAGCTCATGTTTTATTACGGAGCCACGCTGCCGGATCCAAATGGACTGCTTCGCGGAAGCGGCGTTCAGAACCGCGGGCTTCGCCTGCAGAGCGCTTCGGACCTGGCCAAGCCGGAGATCGAGGCATTGATTGCCGCGGCGATCGCGCAGGGAGACGAACCGCTGCCCACCGAAGGCGGAGGCCAGTTGATCATCAGGTCGGTTTCCGCGAAGCAGAGACCGAGACGGCGACTCGCGCAAAAGAAGTGATCGAAATAGGTCCGTTGTAATGACGCGGCAGTCCCACCCTTTCCGCCCGCCGCGGCGTATGGAAAAGGATGGACTCCCTCGGCATAAAGCTCCCGCCATGAGCTGCGGTTCCCGCGATCAATTCCCGCTCTTATTCCCCAGGCCCAGGAGCTTCTGGAAGAAGTTGCGGTTGTCCGGCGGGTGATCGCAGGTATTGGTTGGCGCCGTGCCGTTCAGGAAGGCGGCTTCGTAGCTGTCCGGGCACGCCGCATCGCTCAGCAGGTTGCTCACCTTGTCGAGCTGGACAACCTGCACGCCGTCGGGCGGCGTAAAGTCGTGGGTATCGGAGTACTGCGGCAGCTTTACCGCGTTCTTCATGAACTCGGCCCAGATGGGGCCCGCGGCAAAGGCGCCTTGCAGCTTGATGTCGGTGTAGTCATCGTTGCCGATCCAGACAATGCACAGCAGGTTGGTGGTGTAACCGGCGAACCATGCGTCGTGTTCGGTGCCGGTTTTTCCGGCCGCCGGCGCCAGAAAGCCCATATTGCGAACGCCCGCTCCGGTGCCGATGCCGCTCAGCACGTCTTCCATCATTCGCGTGGTCAGATAGGCTACACGGGGATCGAGGACCTGCCGCGAAGTGGGCGTGTAATCGGAGACGATGTCGCCGGTAGGCGTGCGGACGCTGGCTACCATCCACGGGTCGATGTGCAGGCCGTTGTTGGCGAAGACGGTGTAGGCGCCGGCCATCTCCAGCGGAGTGGCGTCATAGGCGCCGATGGCCACCGACGGCGTGCCGCGGGCGCTCTTGACGCCGGACTGGCGCGCCAGCTCCGCCACGCGATCGAAGCCCACCATGCCCGCCAGAGCGATGGTGGCGTTGTTCAGCGATCGCTGCAGAGCCACTCGCGCCGTGACCAGCCCGTGGTACTCGCCTTCGAAGTTCCGCGGCGTGTACTCCTTGTCGCCCACTTCGTAGGTGGTCTGTTCGTCGTTCAGTATGGTCACCGGCGAAAAGAGCTTGTCCTGCCCGGGGAGTTGGACGCCTTCGGCGGCCGTTGCGAAAGCCGAGGCGTAGACAAAGGGTTTGAAGATCGATCCGGTGGGCCGCGCCGAAACGGCATGATTCAGCTGCGAAGTGCCGTAACTGCGGCCGCCGACCAGCGCCAGCACCTGGCCGGTGTGCGGATTGAGCGCCACCAGCGCCACCTGCGGATAGACCAGCGGCGTATCGATGCCCCTCTTTTTGCGGCGGGCATGCAGCCGGTCCACCAGCTGGTCTACCACATGAATCTTCGTTTCTACGGCTTCGGTGGCTTCGCGCTGCAGATCGGGATCGAGCGTGGTATAGATGCGCAGCCCCTCGCGGTTAAAGTCGCGGTCACCCAGCTTCTGCAG
>Ga0335081_10013317_pt1 | contig 13295 bp, 14 predicted proteins | sample Lox_Sample_35_FD_206713 | JGI IMG/M metagenome (GOLD analysis project Ga0335081, IMG submission 206713) | Soil microbial communities from Loxahatchee National Wildlife Refuge, Florida, United States - Lox_Sample_3.5 | ecosystem: Environmental > Terrestrial > Soil > Wetlands | place: USA...
GCCGGGACCAACGCCCGCAACGCCGGCGCCACCCGCGTCCACACGCCGCTCAGCCCTTCGCCGGTACGCGCTTCGCTCATGAAATCCACATAGGCCGGGGCTGCGGCGCCCTCAAGTAACCGATTCTTAACACTGTGGACCGCTTCTTGCTTGTCAGGGCATTGCGGGGCAGCACTGCGGGAGCGGACGGGCCAATGAAGATCTACGTGCTCTTCTTGCTAATCAGCGTCATTGTCGGCTTTTCTTATATTCCAAGCAGAAACCGCGTGAAACCGGCCGAGCCGGCGGCGCCTGGTTCGCTGCCGGCGAATGCCTAACCGCTGAGCAGCGGCGCCGGTTGCGTCGTCTTGGCGGCCCACACTTGGTCGCTCGCACTTAGTCGCCCGCCAGGGGCAGCACCGCATTTCCCCGCAGCACCGCCTCGGCTTCCGCCGTCGGCCGTCCGGCCGCGTCGGCAAGCGTAAAGCCGGGCAACAGCGACAGCGGCGCCCGGCTCGCCTTGCCGGCGCGCAGCAGCACGCGGATCGCGGGCGCGCCCGGCCTCGGATGCACCGGCAAGACCGCGATCCCGCCGAACCCCTCGGCGAGCGCCGCCAGCACCGCATCGAGACCGTCGGCGCGCCAGATCAACGTCACCACTCCTCGCGGACGAAGAAGCCGCGCCGCCGCGCCCACCCACAGGCCGAGCGTCTCCCGTGCGCCGACATGCGCCAGGCGGCGGCGGCGATCGGGCGAGGGATGCCCGGGCGCGTTGAACGGCGGGTTCATCAGCACGCGGTCTGCCGCGCCGGCCGCCAACCCCTGCGCGGCGAAGGCGCGCTTTGGCGCCTCCACGTCGAGGCAGACGACGCGCACGCGCGCGCCGAGACCATTGCGCGCCGCGTTGTCGCCCGCGAGCGCCGCCAGCGCCGGATCGATTTCCAAAAGGGTGACGGCAAGGCCTTCGACGCGCCGCGCGAGCGCGAGACCGGCGGCGCCGACGCCGGCGCCGAGATCGACCGCATGCTCGCCGGCATGGCCGCCGGTCGCCGCCGCCAACAGGATCGCGTCATGGCCGACGCGGTGGCCGCCGCGCGGCTGGCGGAGCACGAGCTTGCCGCCGAGGACTGCGTCCTCGCTCGCCCCGGCGCGCTCAGCCGGCATCGCGGCGCAGCTCCTTGCCGAAGCCGGCCTCGGCAAGCAGGCGTTGCGCGGTGTCGAATTCATCCTCGTCGACGAGGATGCGGCGCGGGAAGATGCCGATCGAGCCCTCGAGCACGCTGATGTTCTGATCGGCCACCATGTGGTTGATGCGCGCGCCCTTGAGCAGCGCCTCGACCGCCGAGATGAGAACGGCATCGTTGGTGCGCAGGAGTTCGCGCATGCTCAGCTCCGGCGCCGATCCTCGCCCGGCGCGCGCAGCGCCAGGTAGGCGAGGAGTTTCAGCTCGCGCCGGCCGCGGGTGACGGTATCGAGGATCAAGCCGCAGGCGATCGACAGAAAGGCGAGCACCATCAGCCCGGTCGAGAGCACGGCGGTCGGCAAGCGCGGCACCAGGCCCTCTTCCACATAGGTGATGAAGATCGGAATGGCGAGGCCGACGGAGGTGATGACGAGCGCGATGCCGAAGCCGCCGAACAGAGCGAGCGGCCGCTCGGCGCGGTAGAGCTTGAACACGGTCCAGAGGATGCGCAAGCCGTCGCTCCAGGTCGACAGCTTCGAAGCCGATCCGGTGGGGCGGGAATAGTAGGGTGTCGCCACCTCGCCGACCGGCAGCTCGAGCTGCAGCGCGTGCACGGTCAGCTCGGTCTCGATCTCGAACCCGCCGGAGAGGACCGGGAAGGATTTCACGAAGCGCCGCGAGAACACCCGGTAGCCCGACAGGATGTCGCTGAACGCGCGGCCGAACATGTGGGCGACGACGCCGGTGAGGATAAAGTTGCCGGCGCGGTGGCCGCGGCGATAGGCGGCCTCCTCGCGGTCGATGCGGCTCGCCACCACCATGTCGAGCCGGTCGTCGACGATCTTGGCAACCATCGCCGGCGCGCTCGGCGCATCATAGGTCGCGTCGCCGTCGACCAGCACGTAGACATCGGCTTCGATGTCGTTGAACATCCGCCGCACCACGTAACCTTTGCCCTGATGGGTCTCGCGGCGAACCACGGCGCCGGCTTTCTGCGCCATGGCGGCGGTGTCGTCGGTCGAGTTGTTGTCGTAGACGTAGACGGTCGCCTCGGGCAACGCGGCGCGGAAATCGCCGACCACCTTGGCGATCGCTTTTTCTTCATTGTAGCAGGGCACCAAGACCGCGACTTCCAGCCGCGTTCCGGCGGCGTTGCCGGCAAGGCGCGCATTGCTTGACATTGCCCCTCTCAGCCGCCACGTCGATAGCACGATCGCCGGTCGTCAACGCGGGAAGCGGGACGCTCGCAACCGCGCCGGCAGACTTGCCGCCTCAGCATAGCGTTTCTATGCTCGCGCGTCCTCTGTGGAGAAATGGCGTGGCCGTCATTGTCCCCTTCGAAAGTCGGCGCGAGCCTTCGATCGATCCGCTGGTGGAGCTGGTCAATGCCGACATGGAGCGGGTCAACGGCGTCATCCTCGGGCGCACCGGCTCCGAGGTGACGATGATTCCCGAAGTCGCCAACCATCTGATCAATTCCGGCGGCAAGCGGCTGCGGCCGATGCTGACGCTGGCGCTGGCGCGGCTCGCCGGCTATGGCGGCGACGGCCATATCAAGCTCGCGGCGGCGGTCGAGTTCATGCACACGGCGACGCTGCTGCATGACGACGTGGTCGACGAGAGCGAGCTGCGCCGCGGCCGGCTGGCGGCACGGATGCTGTGGGGCAACGACGCCAGCGTGCTGGTCGGCGATTTCCTGCTCGGCCAGGCGTTCAAGATGATGGTCGAGGTCGGCAACCTCAAGGCGCTGGAGATTCTCGCCGCCGCCGCCGCGGTGATCGCCGAGGGCGAGGTCATGCAGCTCGCCGCCGCCAAGAACACGGCGACTTCGGAGGACGAATACATCGCGGTCATTCGCGCCAAGACCGCCGAGCTGTTCGCGGCCGCCTGCGAGGTCGGGCCGGTGCTCTCGGCGCGGCCGAAGGCCGAACTGGCCGCGTGCCGGTCGTTCGGGATGAATCTCGGCATCACCTTCCAGCTGGTCGACGACGTGCTCGACTATGGCGGCGCCGCCGCCAAGCTCGGCAAGAATGTCGGCGACGATTTCCGCGAGGGCAAGATCACGCTTCCGGTCGTGCTCGCCTTCCGCCGCGGCGGCGACGTCGAGCGCGAATTCTGGCGGCGCACGCTCGAGCGCGGCGAGGCGACCGACGCCGACCTCGAGCACGCCATCGGGCTCTTGATCAAGCACCGCACGCTCGAGGACACGATGGGGCGCGCGCACCATTACGGCGCGATCGCCCGCGACGCGCTGGCGCTGTTCCCCGACTCGCCGATGAAGGCGGCGCTGGCCGAGACCGTCGATTTCTGCGTCGCGCGCACGCACTAGGCTGCGCGGCGGCGCGTGACCTTGCGCAAGACGAGCTTCCGCGTTTTTTGAATGAGCCCTAGCCGAGGATGCAGGCGCGCACCCACCAGTGCGGATGATGGCCGGCGAGAATCTTTGCTGCCGCAATGGCGGCGGCCGCGGACGGGAACAGGGCGAAGCAGCTCGCGCCGGAGCCGGACATGCGCGCCAGCCCGCAGCCGGGAAGCGCCCGCAGCGCCGCGAGCACCTCGGCGATGACCGGCGCCAACGCGATTGCCGCGCCTTCGAGGTCGTTCGGCTGCGGCGCCAAGAGCTGCAGGATCCGTTCGTAGGGCGTCGCCTCTGTCACCGCCGAAAGGTCGAGCGGCGGGGCGCCTCGGCCCGCAGCGGTCCAGCCGGCAAATACCTCCTTGGTGGCGAGCGCCGCCCCGGGATTGACCAGCACCGCGTCGAGCGCGGGCAGGATAAGCGGCTCGGAAAGCTTCTCGCCGATGCCGGACATCAGCCGCGAGCGCGCCGCGACGCAGACCGGCACGTCGGCGCCGGTTGCGCGCGCCGCCGCATAGAGCCGCGGATCGTCGGCCGCGAGCCGGTTGGCGCGGGCGAGAAGCCGCAGCGCCGCGGCCGCATCGGTCGAGCCGCCGCCGATCCCGGCCGCGACCGGCAGGTTCTTCTCCAGCTCGAACGCACCCAGGACGAGGCCGGGGACGAGCGCGGCGAGCGCACGCGCCGCCTTGAGCACCAGATTGTCGGCGCTGCCGCCGATCTGCGCCGCGTTCGGCCCGCGCACCGCGAGCGCTGGCTCGCCGCCGGGCGCTAGGCTTAGTCGATCGCCCAGATCGGCGAAGGCGACGAGGCTCACAAGCTCATGGTAGCCGTCGGGGCGGCGGCCGAGCACCCGCAGCGTCAGATTGACCTTGGCCGGCGCGTCTTCGACGAGCGAAACGGGCAACGACACTCCTCACCCGCCGCTGCCGGTCTTCTTCGCCTTGGCAGCGTCGGCTGCCGAAGAGGTGTCCTCGGGCAGCCCGTCCTTGAGCTTCTGCTCGATCTTCGGCAGGTCTTCCGCCTCCGGATTGAGATCCTTGGCGTGCGACCACTGGAAGTGCGCTTCGAGCACGCGGCCGACCCGCCAATAGGCGTCGCCGAGATGGTCGTTGATCGTCGGATCGTCGGGCTTGAGCTCGACCGCGCGCTCCAGGTTCTTCACCGCTTCGTCGTAGTTGCCGATGCGGAAATACGCCCAGCCGAGCGAGTCGACAATGTAGCCGTCGTCAGGCCGCTGCTCGACGGCGCGGCGGATCATGTTCATGCCTTCATCGAGCTTGTTGCCCTGGTCGATCCAGGAATAGCCGAGATAGTTGAGCACCAGCGGCTGATCCGGAAACAGCGCCAAGGCCTCTTTCAGGTCGGCCTCGGCCTTCGGCCATTGCTTGGAACGCTCGTAGCAAATGCCGCGGAAGTAGAACGTCACCCAGTTCGCCTTCTCGGGCTTGACCAGATTGGCGATGGCCTTGCCGTAGACGTCGGCGCATTGCGCGAACTGCTTGCGGGCGCGCAGGATATTGCCCAGCGCCAGGATGGCTTCGGTGTCCTTCGGATGCTCGGCGATCAGCGGCTCGAGCCGCTTTTTTGCTTCCTCGGTGCGATCGAGCGTGTCGAGATCGACGGCGCTCTGGATCTCGGCGTTGCGCCGCAGCGACGACGACGGCGGGACGCGGTCATAGGTCTTGATCGCCAGCTCCGGCTTCTTCAGCGATTCGTAGAGATCGGCGAGCGAAAGCAGCGCCATCGGATGCGCGGGCTCGAGGTAGAGCGCGAGCTGGAGATAGATGAGCGCCAGATCCTCGCCGCCGCGCCGGCCGATCGTGTTGCCGATCCCATACAGCGCCTCGGCGGCGCCGGCCTGCGGCGTTTCCGCGAGCGACGGAAGCCGCTCGCCGGCGGCGACCTCCTTCATCTCCTCGACGACCAGCGGAAATTCCGGAACCTCCTTGTCGAACGTCTGATAGACCTTCAGCGCCTCGTCGCGGGCGCCATGGCGCGACAGGTAGCGGCCATAGGCCTCGACGGTGCGCACCGCCCTCGGATCGAGCTTGTAGGCGCGCTCGTAGCGCTTGCCGGCTTCCTTTTTGTTGTTGGCGTTGTCGAGAATCATGCCGGCATGCTGGTCCTTGAAGATGCCGTACCAATCGGGTCCGGCCAGCCGATCGAGCGCGTCGAGGGCGCCGCGGGTATCGCCGGCGCCGGCGAGCGCCCACGCCTGGAGCAGCGCCGCGGCGAGATCGGTCACCGGGCCGCGCACCGATTGGGCGAAGTTCTGCTTCGCGGCAACGTATTGCTTCTGCTTGAGCGCGCGCACGCCGATCACCAGCCGGGCGACGCGATCGGTGCGATCGATCTGAACCAGCCGGTCGGCGAGCTTGCCGGCCTCCTCGATGTCGCCGTCGATCAGGACCGAGAGGAAGGCGCGGCCGAGGAGATCGGCATTGCGCGGGTCGGCCTTGAGCACGTTGCGGTAATAGGCGGCCGCGGTTCCCGAATCGCGCTCGAGGCCGGCATGCCGCGCGGCCAGATAGCTGCCCGAGACGGTGTCGTGCATGAGTTCCTGCGGCGTCGGCGCCTGCGCGGCGAGCGCCGAAGGCAGGCCGAAAATGACAGCCGCACCAAGGGCGGCAGCGTGCCAGGACACGAGCGACTTGGTCACGAGATCTCCATCGGCAAACGAGAATCGGGCCCGGAAAGCGGCAGCGAGAATGGACTTTTTGCCTTGCATCCGCAAGGACGCGCGCCAGCGCGCTTTTGCATCCGCAAGGAGGCCTGCCTGCGCGCTTTTGGCAATTGCGTACGCTTGATTCCGCTGTGTTCACCAGGCTCCGCGGATCGGCAATACCAAACAGCCGGCACCCATAGAACCGCGCGGACCGCGCGGGCCTTAGGCCGAAACGGCGGCGAAATCGCGGCAACGTGCCTGAGCCTGCCCGACGCGTGCGGCTTGCTTACATATTCGGATAGTTCGGCCCGCCGCCGCCCTCGGGCGGAACCCAAGTGATGTTGCGGTTCGGGTCCTTGATGTCGCAGGTCTTGCAGTGGACGCAGTTCTGCGCGTTGATCACGAAGCGCGGCCCGCTTCCTTCCTCCACCCACTCATAGACTCCGGCCGGGCAATAGCGCGCCGACGGCCCGGCATAGACGTCATGCTCGGAGGATTTCTGCAGGGCGTTGTCGCGCACCTTCAGGTGCACCGGCTGATCTTCCTCGTGATTGGTGTTGGAGAGATAGACCGAGGAGAGCCGGTCGAAGGTGAGCTTGCCGTCGGGCTTGGGATAGTCGATGCGGCGGCATTGCGCCGCGGGCTTGAGCGTCGCCCAATCCGGCTTGCCGTGGCGCAGCGTGCCGATGAGCGAGAAGCCGAGCGTATTGGTCCACATGTCGACGAAGCCGGCGGCGACGCCGGCGAGCGTCCCGAGCTTCGACCAGAGCGGCTTGGCGTTGCGCACGCGCCAAAGATCGTGGCCGATCGCCGAGCCGCGCCAGGCGTCCTCGTAGCCGGAGAGCTCGTCATGGGCGCGGCCGGCGGCAAGCGCGGCGGCGACGTGCTCGGCGGCGAGCATGCCCGAGAGCATCGCATTGTGGCTCCCCTTGATACGCGGCACGTTCATGAATCCCGCCGCGCAGCCGATCAGCGCGCCGCCCGGAAAGGCAAGCTTCGGCACCGACTGCCAGCCCCCTTCGGTCAGGGCGCGAGCGCCGTAACAGATGCGCTTGCCGCCGGCAAAGGTGTCGCGCACGAGCGGATGCGTCTTGAAGCGCTGGAATTCTTCGAACGGCGAGAGGTAGGGATTGGCGTAGTTGAGGTGGACGACGAACCCGACCGCCACCAGATTGTCGGCAAAATGATACATGAACGAGCCACCGCCGGTCGAGTTGCCGAGCGGCCACCCCATCGTGTGCTGGACGAGCCCCCGGTGGTGCTGCGCCGGCGCGACCTGCCATAGTTCTTTGAGGCCGATGCCGAATTTCTGCGGCTCGCGATCCTTGGCGAGCGCGAAACGCTCGATCAAGAGCTTGGACAAGCTGCCGCGCGCCCCCTCGGCCAGTAAAGTGTATTTGGCGCGCAGCTCCATGCCGCGGGTGAAGCCGGATTTGTGCTGTCCGTTCTTGCCGACGCCCATGTCGCCGGTGGCGACGCCGGCGACCGCCTCGCCCTCGAACAGCAGTTCGGCGGCGGCAAAGCCCGGATAGATCTCGACGCCGAGCGCTTCCGCCTGGCGCGCGAGATAACGGCAGACGTCGCCGAGCGAGACGATGAAATTGCCGTGATTGCTCATCAGCGGCGGCATCGGCAGGTTGGGCACGCGCAGCGCGCCGGATTGGCCGAGGAAATAGAACCGGTCGGTGGTGACCGGGGTGTGGACCAGCCCTTCCTCGCCGCGCCATTCCGGCAGGAGGCGGTCGAGGCCGACCGGATCGATCACCGCGCCGGAGAGGATGTGCGCGCCGACCTCGGAGCCCTTCTCCACCACGACGACGGATTTGTCCGGCGCGAGCTGTTTGAGCCGGATCGCCGCGGCGAGCCCGGCCGGCCCGGCGCCGACGACAACGACGTCGAACTCCATCGCCTCGCGGGCGGGAAGGTCGGCTGCATTCATGAGCGGCTCCGCGATGCTCGACCGGCAATTCTCAACCGGCAACCCCTCAACCGGCAACCCTCAACTGTCGTGAATCTATATATGGCTTCCAGGATGCTACTCCACGGAAGCAAAGTGAAAAAGCAAGCTGACAAAACGGTTGCCGCCGCCTCCAAATCTCGGGCCCCTGAGCCTAGCCGGCCGGAATCCCGTGCACCAGAAGGCTTAAGGTGGCGCCAGCGCGGCGATCGCGCGAGATCTCCTGATATTCGGGCGATTCGCCAAAGCGCCGGGCCGCGCTCTCGTCGGGAAACGAGAGCAGAACCACCTTGTTTCGCTGCCAATGACCCTCGAGCACCAGCGGGTGCTCGTCGGCGGCAAGTAAGCGCCCCTCGAATTTGCTGAACACGCCCATGAAGCGCGCTTGGTAGCGGTCGTAGGCCGCGCGATCGGTGAAAGAGAGCTGCGCCACGACGTAGACGGTCATGCCCGCTCGTTTCTTCTACGTTCGCGCCGGTGCTTGGTCTGATCGCCGACGATCGCCGCGTAGGTCGCGCGAATGAGGTCGTCGACTATCGGCGGAGGGACTTCGCGAGCGCGCAAGTGCGAGCCGACGGCGGCGCTAGGCACGTCGACCAGCACGAATCGCGCGCGGCGCATTGCTTCGGCGTCGATCCGGCCGAAGGTCGTGCGCGCAAAACGCTCGATACCGGCGGTGAAACGCTGCGCCTGATCGGCAACGCCGCGCTTGAGCGGCGCCGGCCAATTGCCCTGCACGAAGTCGTTGCGGTTGTGGAGCAACAGGAGGCGCGCCTCGTTCAGGTGCGACCGCACCCACATAGGCATATGCAGCGCCGCCGCCAGTCCGTCCCCGGATTCGATCGCCGCAAAGAATCCCTTCTGATAGTCGAGCACCGTGGTCAGCCACAGTTCGCCCAACAGCAGATCGCGCGACTCGAACCGATAGTAGAAGGAACCGCGCGGCGCCTTGAGGCGCTCCATCAGCGAGCCGACCGTCACTGCGGCGGGGCCGTGCTCGGCGGCGACGCTGCGCGCGGCGTCGATGAAGTCGGCGCGGCTGAACTGCGCGTGCCCCATAGGCGGCTCCTGCGTCACACGCCTTCGACGGCGATGACGTTGGCCCTCGATACGCGCCGACGCAGCGGCTTCAGCGGCTCATACTCTTGCGAGGTCCACCAGCGCTTGAGCGCCGCCATCGTCGCGTACTCGACGCAAATGATCCGCTTCGGCTGCCAGTCACCCTCGAGCACTTCGTGGGCCCCGAGCCGGATCAGCGGCCGTCCGCCGTATTTGGCAGTCAACGGCAGCGCCTGGCGCCGATATTCGTCGAGCGCGCCCAGGTCTTCTACGTCGAGATCGACAATCAGGTAAGCCGCCATGGGTCGCATTCCTCTCATAGGCCTGCGTCAATTTGTAGACTATACTGTCTAGACACATGAGTCAACAATTGCCAAGATGTAAGGTAACGAGCATGACAATGCTGGAAGATAGGCGTGCAGCAGATATCGAGCGCCTGCTCGCAGCGGTGCGGCAGACGATGGCCAAAGTGGCGATTTGCTGGGCGGCAACGCCCGCCGCGAACGGCGACGTCAGCGTACGCGTCGTCGAGCCCATTGGGGTTGCGCCCGACGAGGAATGGACGATTTTCTTCGCCACCTCGGCACGCTCGCGCAAAGCCAAGGAGATCAAACGCGCCGGACGCCTGATGCTAGGCTATCAGCACCATCCCGACCGCAGTTACGTCGCGCTGTACGGACGCGCAGCGCTCACGGTCGAACGATCGGTGATCCGCGCGCATTGGCGTGAGCCGTGGCGGGTCTACTTCCCGGGTGGCCCGGACGATGCAAATCTCGTTATCGTCCGCCTCATCGTCGACCGCATCGAGCTTTGCGTCCCCGGCGTTGCGCCCGAGCCGTTCGGTAGCGGCCATGTGACAGTCGCGCGCGAGGCTGCCGGTGCCTGGACGATTGCCGCAAACTGAAACGATCTGCTGACCGCTCCCTTGAGGCTGCGATCTGCGCCTTTTTTTGCTCCGGGAGAAAAACTCCATGCGCACTTCGATGCTCTACATCGCCGCCTTATGCGCTGTCGTAGTTTCTCTGGCCCATTCAATTCTCGGCGAGCGTCGATTGATCGGGCCGATGGTCGACAATGCGGCGCCGAGCCCAACAGTGCTCAAATCCCGGCGTGTACAGCGGATCCTTCGCGTCACGTGGCACGGCGTCTCGCTCAACTGGATCGCTCAGGCAGCTATTTTCGTCATCGTGGCGCAAGTTGCGCCGCAGGCGCAGGGCAGCGTGATCGTCGGCGTGATCGGCGCTTCGTTCCTGGTCATGGCCGGGATCAGTTTCGCCGCCTCGGGCACAAGGCACATTGGCTGGCCGTTGCTTACTGCGATCGGAGTCGCAGGCTTGGCCGCCTCGCTGATGTGGTGAAGAAACCCGCACCGCACTATGATTATCGTGGCAACCGCGCTTGAACAGGTGTTTCATGCTTTGATCGGCTTGCCTAGACTCGGCCGAACCACGAATCGCGCTCAGCGATGAATTCCGACCGCCGCAACGCCCGCGAACTGCTCGCCTTTTACCTCGACGCCGGAGTCGACACGTTTGTCGGCGAGGCGCCGATCGACCGGTTCGCCGACGAGGCGCCGCTTTCGCCGCCGCGTGAAACCGGAAGGCCCGACGGCGATGCCGTAACGGCGGGGATCAAAAGCCTGGCACCGCGGACCGAGCCGGCGGTTATTCGCACGGCGCGATCCGGCCCCGCCCTTTCAGGAGAAGGCTTGGCGCGAGCGCCGGCCGCGCCGGCCGCGCCAGCTTCACCCGAAGCCGCCATCATGGCGGCGCGCGACGCCGCGAGCACGGCAAAAAATCTCGACGAATTGCGGGCGCTGCTTGGCGCCTTCGAGGGCTGCATGCTGCGCGCGACCGCGACCCAACTCGTCTTCGCCGACGGCAATCCCCAGGCCCGGGTCATGTTTGTCGGCGAGGCGCCGGGGCGCGACGAGGACATTGCCGGCCTGCCCTTCGTGGGCCGCTCGGGCAAGCTGCTCGATCAGATGATGGCGGCGATCGGGCTCAACCGCACGCAGGTCTATATCGCCAATGTCGTGCCTTGGCGTCCGCCCGGCAACCGCACGCCGACGCCGCAGGAGACCGCGATCTGTCTTCCGTTCATCCGCCGCCAGATCGAGCTTGCCGGCGCCGAGATCCTGGTCTGCCTCGGTCAGCCCTCGACGCAGACGCTGTTGCAGACCCGCGAAGGCATCACCCGCACGCGCGGGCGCTGGTTCAAGTTCGCGGCCGGCAGCCGGCAAATCCGCGCGCTCGCCACCTACCATCCCGCCTTCCTGCTGCGCAGCCCGCTGCAGAAGCGCCTCGCCTGGCGGGATTTTCTGGCGCTGAAGAAAGCGCTGGCCAGCTAGGTCACCCGATCCAGAACTTGACCGCGAAGATCGCCGCCAGCACCAGCACCGCCGGCTTGGCGTCGGCGAATTTGCCGGCCACCAGCTTGGCCAGCGCATAAGTAATAAAGCCGAGCCCGATGCCGGTGGCGATCGAATAGGTCAGCGGCATGGTCACCGCCGCGACCACCGCGGGCGCCGCCTCGGTGATGTCGTCCCAGTTGATCTCGGCGAGCCCGCGCGCCATCACGCAGGCGACGTAGAGGAGCGCCGCCGCCGACGCATAGGCCGGCACCATGCCGGCAAGCGGCGCGAAGAACAGCGCCGCCACGAACAGGACCGCGACCACCAGCGCGGTCAGCCCCGTGCGTCCGCCGGCGGAGACGCCGGCCGCGCTCTCGATGTAGCTCGTGGTCGTCGAGGTGCCGATCAGCGCGCCGAACATGGCGGCGAAGCTGTCGGCGATCAGCGCCTGCTTCATGCGCGGCAGATTGCCGTCGGCGTCGGTCAGCCCGGCCCGATGAGTGACGCCGATCAGCGTTCCGGCATTGTCGAACACGTCGACGAACAGGAAGCTGAGGATAACGATCAGGAAGGAGCCCTCGGCGATGCGCGAGAAGTCGAGCTGAAACAGGGTCGGCTGCAGCGACGGCGGCGTCGAGACGATGCCGCCATAGTGCGCGAGCCCCAGCGGTATGCCGATCACGGTGACGATCAGGATGCCGATGAGCGTGCCGCCGATGACGCGCCGGTAGTTGAGCGCGGTGATCAGCACTAGGCCGAGCAGGCAGAGCAGCGGCACCGGATTGCGCAGGTCGCCGAGCGTGACCAGCGTCGCCGGCGAGGCGACCACGATCTTCGCCTCCTCGAGCGCGATGATGCCGAGAAACAGGCCGACGCCGGCCGAGATCGCGAGCTTCAGGTTCCTGGGGATGGAATTGATGATGTATTCGCGAATCCGGAAGATCGAGATCAGCAGGAAGATCACGCCGGAGCAGAACACCGCGGCCAGCGCCTGCTGCCAGGTGTACTTCATCGCCAGCACGACCGTGAAGGCGAAGAAGGCGTTTAATCCCATGCCGGGCGCGAGCGCGATCGGATAGTTGGCGTAGAGCGCCATCACCGCGGTCGACACCGCCGCGGCAATGCAAGTGGCGACGAACACCGCGCCCTTGTCCATGCCGGCATTGCCGAGGATCTGCGGATTGACGAAGACGATGTAGACCATCGTCAGGAAGGTGGTGAGGCCGGCGACGAGCTCGGTGCGCAGGCTGCTTCCGGAATTGCGCAGATCGAATAGGCGGTCGAGAACGGACGGCGCGCTCGGCGCGCCCGATGCGACGGGTTTGTCCATGGCTTTCCCCCTCAGCTCCGCGCAACTATATCACAGGAAGTCCCGAAGTCCGCGGCCGCATGCGACGGAGTTCGTCCCATGGCGCTCAATCTGGCGCTCGATCCGGTTCTGCTGTCGCGCCTGCAATGGGCCTGGGTGATCGCCTGGCATATCCTGCTGCCGGCCTTCACGGTCGGGCTTGCCTCCTACATCGCGGTGCTCGAGGGGCTGTATTTCTTCACCGGCCGGGACATCTGGCTCCGCATATCCGGATTCTGGACACGGATCTTCGCGGTCTCGTTCGGGATGGGCGTCGTCTCCGGCATCATCATGCCGTTCCAGTTCGGCACCAACTGGAGCCGCTTCACCGACGCCACCGCCGACGTGCTCTCCCCGCTCCTCGCCTATGAGGGGCTGATGGCCTTCTTCCTCGA
>Ga0335081_10013319_pt1 | contig 13294 bp, 8 predicted proteins | sample Lox_Sample_35_FD_206713 | JGI IMG/M metagenome (GOLD analysis project Ga0335081, IMG submission 206713) | Soil microbial communities from Loxahatchee National Wildlife Refuge, Florida, United States - Lox_Sample_3.5 | ecosystem: Environmental > Terrestrial > Soil > Wetlands | place: USA: Florida...
GATCCCGATGTAGCGGGCGGCGACCAGGGATTCATCCGCATACAGTATTCCCGCGGGGGCGGGCAGAACAACGTCGTGGAACTCTCGAATGCCGGAATCACGATTCACAGCGGCACCGCGATTGACATCAATGCCCCCAGTGTGACGATCAACGGGCGGCTGGTGGTTCCGGCCGCTGGAAACATCTGAGGAGATCCAGGTCTTGGCGAGCCCGTCTCTCATTCCGTGCATCGAGATCCCGCAGACGCATACGTTTCAGGTGCGGCTGCCGTTCGGCGGGGCGTTGCAGTCGTTCGCGAACTTCGCGGATGGCCCGCCCACGGATTGCGCCCTGATCCACAGCCTGATGCTGCAGGTGATGCCGGCTTTGGGCGGCATGACCTGTTTTCTGAACGTCCTCAATGTCGTGAAGGCGTTGAAAGAGTTCGCTTCCAGTGCCAACCCGCTGGGCAGCCTCGGCGATCTCGTCACCGCCACGGAGAAAATGCTGGGATGTCTCAACGTGTTTACGAATATCCCGTCGATGGTGGGGGACATTCTGCGGCTGATCATCGCCTATCTTCGCTGTTTTATTCATGCCGTAGAGAGCATCCTGGAGTTTCAGGCGCAGATCGATTTGAATGCCGCCCAGGGGAATCCGGTGATGCTGGCGTCGCTGTCCTGCGCTCAGAAGAATGCCAGCACCTCGATTGCGCAGCTCATGCAGGCGCTCACGGTAATCGGGCCGCTGATGGATGTGCTGAAGCCGATCATTGAACTGGGTCCCGTGCCGGTGTCGCTGCCGTCTTTTCAGGACGTGAGCGCGGCCAAGGACATCGACTCGATGCTCAAGAGTCTCGATTCGGTGTTGAACGATTTGCAGCAGGTGGCGGACGCGCTGCCATAGCGGGGAAAGGAGCAAGGGATGCCCGTCAGTCCAAGCAGAGTTTATACCGGAATCGGATGGAAGTTCCCGGTACAGGTCCGCCCCGGCGGCCAACTGATTTTCTCTTCGGGAGAACAGAACATCGAAGACTCCATCTGGATCATCCTGGCTACGGCGCGCGGCGAACGCCAGATGCTGCCGCGGTTCGGCTGCGGGATTCACGACCTGGTGTTCGCTCCGAACAATCCCTCCACGCAGGGCAACGTGGCCCATCTCGTAAAGGATGCCTTGACCGAGTGGGAGCCGCGCATCGATGTCCTCGACGTGAATGTCAGCGCCCCGCCCGGCGATGCCAACACGCTCCTGATTCGCGTGGATTACCGGATCCGTTCGAACAACACCTTTGGGAATATGGTCTATCCGTTTTACATCACCGAAGGAGTGGGTCAATAGACCATGCCGCTCCAAGCGCCCAATCTCGACGACCGGCAATTCTCCGACATTGTCGCGGAGGCGAAGACCCTGATTCCCCGGTACGCGCCGGAGTGGACCAACTTCAACGAAAGCGATCCGGGCATCACGCTGGTGGAGCTGTTTGCGTGGATGACGGAGATTATCATTTACCGCCTGAACCAGGTGCCCGACCTGAACTACATCAAGTTCCTGCAACTGATCGGCATCGAGCTCGAGCCGGCCAGGCCTGCCGCCGCGGAAATCACGTTCACCGTCACGAGGCCGGACGTGTCCACCGCCATCGTCCCGATGGGGACGCAGATCGCCGCCACCGGAGCTTCCGGCGCCCCCATCATCTTTGAAACCGACGCGGCATTGATCGCCATCGGCGCGGCGCTGGCCGCTTTGCAGACTTTCGACGGCTCGGGCTACACGGTACAAACCAGCAAGAACGCCAACGCGGGCCAGTGGTTTTTTCCATTCGGCCAGAATCCCCGCCCTGGAAATGCGCTGTTGCTGGGCTTCTCGTCTCCGGTTACGTTTCCTTCCGATCAGATCAATCTTGCTGTGACTCTGTTCGAGTCCAGCCTGTCGCAGCCGGTCTTGCAATGCGCCGGCGCCGTTCCGCCGCCTGCCATGCCGGCGTGGGAATACTGGGACGGCCGGGAGTGGCAGCCTATCAGCCTGGACAGCGACGACACACGCGCCTTCACACAGAACGGCCACATCTTCTTCCCGGGGCCGGGCAGCGATCTGGCGATGGCGCAGATCGGCAGCGTAAGCGGCAACTTCTACTGGATTCGCGCCCGCCTGGTGAGCGCCTCTTACGAGAACCCGCCGCAGGTTTCGGCGATTCGCACCAATACCACCGGCGCGACTCAGGCCCTCACCTTCAACGACGAGGTGTTGGGCGGCAGCGAGGGAGTCCCGGGCCAGACATTCCAGGTGGCGAATGTTCCAGTGGTGGCGCGAAGCACCCCTCTTCGCGTGCAGAATCCCGACGGGACCATCGTAATGGTGAAGAGCGTCCGACTGGAGATCGACGAAGGCCAGGGCTTCCTGGTCTGGCAGGAGGTGGACGATTTCTTTTCCTCCGGGCCGAACGACCGGGTGTTCACCATCGACCGCAACCTGGGCCTGATCAGCATGGGGGACGGCGATCACGGGCGCATTCCGGTGGCGAATCAGGCCAATCCGGCCGGCAACGTGGTGGCGCGCCAGTATCGTGCCGGTGGAGGCAGTGCCGGCAACGTCGGGCCCGGATCCATCAACCAGATTCAGACGTTCGTCCAATCCATCGATACCGCGACGAATTTCGATCCTGCCGCGGGGGGCACCGACGAAGAGAGCTTGGCCGACGCCAAGCTGCGCGCCGGCCTCGCGTTGAAGAGCAACGATCGCGCCGTTACCGCGGAGGATTTCGCTTACCTGGCGACCCAGGCACCCGGAGCAAACGTCCGTCGCGCATTGGCACTACCGCTGTTTCACCCGGATTTTCCAAGCGGACAGATTCCAGGTGTGGTGACGGTGATCGTGGTGCCGGATTCGATTGCGCCCAACCCCACTCCAAATCAGACCACTCTTCAGGCGGTGTGCGCCTATCTGAACACCAAGCGCCTGTTGACTTCGGAAGTGTACGTCGTGGGCCCGGTATATCGCACGATCCGAATCGACGTGCAGCTCATCGTCCTTCCCGGATTCGATCTGGCCACGGTCAAGAACGCGGTGCTCGCGGCCCTCACGACTTTTTTCGATCCCTTGAATGGCGGCAGCGACGGAACAGGCTGGCCTTTTGGCGGCGAGATTTTTTACTCGGATGTGTATCGGGTGATCTTCGCGACCGAGGGGGTCGCGCGCATCAAGGACAACCAGTTGGTGATCTGGCTGGATGGTGTGATGCAGCAGTTCTGCCGCGACGTTCCGATCAACCCGGGCGAGCTGCTTGCCAACGACCCGCAAGGTCACAACGTGCAAGTCTCCTACACGTAATCCACATGAGCGCGACGCCACACTTCTTGTTGAACGGCCTGGCAGGATGGCAGGCAGCCAGCCTGGATCATGCCGTTCTGTCATGCGGCGGCGAGGAGCTTTCGCTGCAGCCCATGCCGGGGTCGCTCCGGCCGTTGGTGGACGATGCCGGAAGCCTGGGCGGTTTTGCGGAAGCCATTGGCGTGGCCGTGGACAGCCAGGATCGTGTGTACGTGCTGGATCGAAAGGCCTGCTCGGTAAAGCGCTTCGACCGCTGCCTCCAAAAATTCGTGACCCTGCCCTGCATCGGTGGCACCGGCGGCGAGTTGCGGCGGCTTCGCTCACCTAACGGGCTCGCGGTGTCTCCTTGTGACGACCTGTATATCGCGGACACCGGCAATTACCGCGTGCAGATCTTCTCGCTCCAAGGACTCGCGCTCCGCTCGATCTGGGGTCCGCTCGAAGTCAATCGTTCGTCGTCCGGCATTGTTGTGCAGCAAGCGGTCCCCACGCTCTCCGCGAGCAGCGGAGCGTATTCGTGCGAGCCGGTCCCGGTCTACCCGACGGGCACCTGGCAGCCGTGGGACGTAGCTCCGGCGCGCGGCGGCCGCGCGTATGTCACCGACTACGCCAACGGTCTGGTCCACGTGTTCGATTCCGGCAGATGGAGAAGGGCTTATGACGGCGCCGGGCCGAATACGCCTCCCCTGGTGAAACCCACGCGGGTGGTGCTCGATGGCGAGGGCCGGATCTACGTTCTGCAGGAAGGCGTGCCGTATGTTGTGGTGCTGGAGGCCGACGGCAAATTCCTCGGAACTGTGACGGCGCCGGACCAGGTACGAGGCCGCTTCTGTCCCGTGGCTGTGGCGGTCGATCGCAACGGCGATTTGTGTTTGAGCGATTGCATCACGCGCCAGGTTTACTTCTATCAGCCCAATGGCGACGGCGGCTGGTGCGGATTCCGGTGCTGCGGCTCCATCGCGGCGTTCGCCCAATCGATGATCTTCGACCGCAGCGGCGCGCCGGTGTTGGCGGACGGCTCACAAGGAGTCTGCGCGCTTCAGCCGGGCGCCCAATACCCGCTGCAGGGGCGCTACTACTCCGGTCCGCTCGACAGCCGCACTTACCGTTGCGTATGGCATAAGCTCTCTCTCCGTGGGATCGTTCCGCCGGGCGCTTCCGTGCGGGTGGACACGTTCACCTCCGAAGCTTCCAAGCCGATCGACGAGATCCTGAGTCTCGCCGAGAGCCGGTGGTCCACCGGGCAACTCGATACCGACACCTCGGCACGCGACTGGGATTGCCTGTTGCAGGCGCCTCCTGGCAGATACCTGTGGCTGCGGCTCACGCTCGCCGGTGATGGAACCGTGACGCCTTCGCTCAAACAACTGAAGGTCTACTACCCCCGCATCACGTCGCTGCAGTATCTGCCCGCGGTCTATCGCGAGTCGCCCTTAGCGAGCAACGGCGGCGGGGGCGGCGATTTCCTCGACCGCTTCCTTTCGATTTTCGATACGATCCGCGGCCGCACATCGGACCAGATTACTTATCTCGCGCGTTTTTTCGACCCGAAGGCGACGCCCGCAAAACCCGCCGGCGCCGGGCAGGCCGACTTTCTATCGTGGCTGGCTTCCTGGCTGGGATTGAGCCTGCAGAGCGGCTGGCCAGTAGCCAGGCGGCGGGAACTGGTGCGCCGGGCGCACAGGCTTTATGCGTTGCGCGGAACGCCCGAAGGCATGAAGCTGCACATTGAGCTGTATGCCGGCGTCCGCCCGCAGATCCTCGAACTGTTCAAGCTGCGGCGATGGGTTTTCGTGGACGGATCCCGCCTTGGCGATGCAACGGTGTTCGGAGCTGTCGTGACGAAACGCCTGCAGGTGGGCGCGAATTCGCGCATCGGATCCTTCAAGCTGATCGATTCCGGCGACCCGAAGCTGGATTTATTCAACGCGTATGCGTACCAGTTTGTGGTAATCGTGCCGCGTTGGCCCGGCGCCAGCGCCGGCGACGAAATGGCCCTTCAGCAGGTGATCGACATGGCCAAACCGGCACATACGCAGGGCCGGTTCGAATGGGCTGAGCCCCGCTTCCGCGTGGGCCAGGTTTTCGTGGGCGTGGACGCCGTCATCGGCCGCTACCCGCTCGGGGTAATTGAGGGACAGGGAAAACTCGGGTATGACACCGTGCTCGGCAGCCCGGCCGATCGGGGAGCGGCGCCACCGATGAGGATCGGTGAAACGTCACGCGTGGGTTGCAGCACGGTTCTGAAGTAGAAAGCGAGGCCGCAATGGGCGACTGCAATTGCAAACAGTCCAGCCACCAAACGACTGGAGTCTGCGTGGAATGCGATATTCCGCAGATGGCGCGCAACCATTACTTCACGGGGAAGCTGCTGGTCGAGCGCGATTTTACCGACGAGCAGCGATACGAAATGGGTAAGCTGCGCCGCCACAATCAGCGGCTGCATGGATGGGGCACGGTTTGCGGATTGAAGGTGGATCCGCACCCCGTCTGCGGCGACCAGTTCGTGATCGTCGAGCCGGGGACCGCCATCGATTGCTGCGGGCGCGAAATTTTCGTGCACCGGCAGGAATATTTCGATTTCAAGGACCGCTTCCTGTCGAACTGGCAGGCCCAACACGGACCGGGCTCACAACCGGATGCGAACCCGCACGTGATCCAGGTCTGCGTCTCCTACAAGGAGTGCCCCACCGAGGATGTACCGGCGGTGTTCGACGACTGCGGCACCGATTCGTGCCAACCCAATCGCATTCTCGAGTCGTACTGCTTCGACGTGCTGATCGACCCGCCGGCGAAGCCAAAGGACTCGCAGGCGATCCGCCTCGATTGGTCGGCCACCGTAAACCTGGCCAATGCTGTCGGCGTGGTGGAAGACGACGCAACCAAACGCATCTATGTTTTGACTTCGTCCGGCACGACCGCTACCGTGTATGCGGTCGATTCGGAAAACAATTCCATCCTGGCGTCGCAGGCATTCGCGCAGAACACCGGTGTGGCCATCGCGGTTTCACCGGCTGGAGATTTTATCTATCTGGCGCTCCAGCCCACGCAGCCGGCGGGCATGCCGCCGCAGATTGTCGTATTGGCCGCGGCGAACCTCACCAGCACGATCAACACCCTGCCGGTGACGGGAGCGGCATCGGGCGATTCCGTGCGGCTCGCGGTTGTGCCAGCCCCGGATGGCCGTCTGCTCGCCGTATCGCCGGCGGCCGGCGTCCTGGTATGGGCGACCGACATCAATACGACAAATCCCCCCGCGGCACCCAAGAGCGTCGTGGCGGGCACCAGTCCGGTAGACATCGCGGTGGGGGAAGACGGCCAATTCGCTTATGTGGCCAATTCGGGAAGCAGCAACGTGAGTGCCGTCGCATTGACCTCGGCGGGACTGACGGTGACCACGTTTGCGGTCAATCTCGGGACGGCCAAACCAGCGGCGATCGCGGCAGCAACCACCACCAAGGGTGATACCCTGACGGTGCTCGACACCACCGCCGGAGCTCTGTATTTCATCGCCATCCCTCCCGCCGGTCCGGGATCGGCCGCGGGTATTGGCGCCGCTATAACTGGCTTCGCCCACCCGGCCATCGATGTGGCGATCTCGCCCGCCGGCCGTTGGGCGTATGTTTTGGAGAAAGACAGTGCGGTGCCCGGGAAGGGCTTCATCCAGGCCGTAGATGAGCACGCAGTCGAATTGAACCAGCCCAATCCCATATCCGATCCGGTTCTCGTCGGAACACAGCCCAACGGCATTGCGGTGAGTCAGGATGGCTCTCACCTTTACGTGAGCTTCAGTGGCGATGGCGGCGCGGTCTCAGGTGGCGTGGCGATTGTCCAGGTCATCCAGACAGATTGTGCGGACCTGTTCCAGGACGCCATCGACGGTTGCCCGGACTGCACAGGCGGCAACTGTATCGTTCTTGCCACCATCACCGGGTACGTGTTCGGCGCGACGGTGACGGGTGCTGAAATCGACAATCTCAGCGACCGGCCGTTGTTGCCGAGTACCCGAACCATCACCGACGTGCTGCGCTGCCTGCTCCAGCAGGGGACCGGGGGCGGCGCGGGTCCGCAGGGTCCGCCCGGACCTCCGGGGCCGCAAGGTCCCGCGGGGCAGGATGGCGCTCCGGGGCCCCAAGGACCGGCGGGACCGGCCGGCCCGCAAGGCATACAGGGAACCCAGGGGCCGGCGGGCCCCGGTCTGGAAACCGGCCTCACCCGCATCGATGCCTTGAGCTGGCAGCACGGGCAAACGGCGCAGCAGCTCGTCCCGGTTACGGGCCCGGGCTTCGAGTCTCGCGGGCTGGTCTTCCGCTTTACCAAGCCGGTCGCCGTCGCCGCGCAGATCGACGTCAATGTGTTTCGCGTCGGCATCACGGCTTCGAAATTGAATCCGGCGTGGGGCAACTGGACGGACTTTGTGGCGGGGCGGATTCTTCCCGTCACACCGACCCTGGATGCGACCGGCCGGATTATCTCGGCGGTTGTGAGCGCCGACCCCGCCATCGGCGCGGCCTTCGTTCCCACCCCCAGCGCGGCCGGCGGACTTTTTCCGCAGCAGAGCCCGGTCTGGGTTTATTTCCATGGAGACTTCGTTCTGGATGCGAGTGGGCGGGCCATCTGCTCGCAGTTCGTCCGGGCGCAACTGCCGACCGGCGAAATTCCGGCGGGCGGAAATCTTGGAATCCAGGGCGGCATCTTCGAGAGCTGGTTTGTCACCGCGTAAAGGAGGATCGAATGGCGACCACCACAGCAGGTAGTTCGAAATCGCCGGCGAAAGCAAAATGCTGCTGTCCCGCATGTACCGGCCTCGAATGCCTGGATCGCACCAGGTTCTTCGCGGGACAATTGCTCACGGAAGCCGACCTGAACAACGAGCAGTCGTATTGGCTGGCGAAGAGCCGCCTGCACAATCGGTTTCTGCATGGTTGGGGCGTGGTCTGCGGCCTGCAGGTGGCCTGCAGCGAGTGCGATGGCTGGGTCACCATCAAAGCGGGATACGCCATCGACCCGTGCGGCAACGACATCATCGTGTGCACGGAGCAGCCGTTCAATGTCCTCAAGGCCATTCAGGCTTGCTGCGCGCCGCCCAAGCAGAGCAACTGCTCCCCAGTTCGTGCCGCGCCGCCAGCCGCGTGTCAGGATACGATCCAGCACTGGTGCATCACGATTCAATACCAGGAGCAGACCTCGCGCCTGGTCACTGCCTTGAAACAGACGCAAAGTAAGACATGCGGATGCGGTTGCGGCGGAACGAGCCATGGCGGCTGCGGCTGCGGATGCGGGGGAGTCGGTGCGAAGAACGGATCTTCGAAAACCGCAACGGCCGCCGCCTCGACGCCTGGCGCCTGCGAGGCCACTCGTATCATCGAAGGATTCACACTGTCGGTCTGTGCCGAACAGGAGTCGTCGCAGTCCGCGCCCTCGCAAGGGGTGCAATGCATTACCGGCGTGGAAAAGATCCTGCTGCAAGCGCCCGATTTCAGCACAACCGGGAATTGGACCGCGCAATCGGCATTTCAGGCGGCCTGCAACTATCTCCTCACTGTGCAGAATCTTCTGGCATCCAGCTCGTTGGTGCATTGCACGATCTTGGACACCGTGAATGGCATCCGCATCGTTCCCATCGCTTCCAACCAGAAGCTGGATGAATACATCAGCTCTCTGAACGTGATCGTGACCGAGATCAAGCAGCAGCTCTTGCTGGCTGCCGTGGACTGCCTATGCCTCGGCCTGCTGCCACCCTGCCCGCCCGACCCCTGCGACAACCGCGTGTGCCTGGCCTGTGTTTCTGTGCAGAACGGCAAAATCATCAACGTCTGCAACTATGGATGCCGCCGGCAGGTGGTCACCTTCCCTGCGCTTTTATACTGGCTCTCTTTGTCCGGCTTGGATAACGTGCTCAATCTCCTCACCGCGTTCGTGGAGAGAGTCTGCTGCGGCACGCTCGACCAGAGGGTCTCCGGGCTGGGCACCTTCAACCCGCGCGAAGCTTTCACCACCGGCGGAATCAGTAATGCGGGATTGATGAACCGGATCGCGTCCACGATCCTCGCCCAGAATCTCGGCGCGAGCCTGGTGAACGCCGCCGCTCCGCAGGGGAATGCGGTCGATCTGAGGCCCCTGGTCGGCCAACCGACCGGGACGGTAAACCTGGCCCTGCGCCAATCCGGCATCGAGAACATCAGTACCGTCAGCGTGGACGCGGATCCTGCCTGGGACGACAACGCGGTGGCTGCCAGCACGCGTTTCGCCCCCTCGGCGTTCCCGACCCAAGCCGCTCTCACGATCTTCACCAAAGGCAAGTTGGTGGTCGGCTTTGATGTCACCAATCCGACCGACATCCTGAGCAGGCAGGTTGCCGCGCTTCAGCAACAGGTCGAATCGCTGCAGCAGCAGTTGAGCAAGCCGAAATGACCACGGAGCTGCTGCCGCCACGGATCGGCAACAGGGAGCGGAAAGGAACCTACCCATGGCGAACATCACCGACATTGAGCGTTTGAACTACTACGAAGGCGAGTTCCTCGGGGCGGTGGATTTCGAAGCCGAGCAGGAATACCACCGTGACATGCGGCGCCGTCACAACCTCGGCCAGCATACCTGGGGCATCGTCGCAGGTCTTGATCTGGCGCAGGTCCCGAACGGCAATCCGAACGGCGAAGTGGACATTTACCTCATGCCCGGCATGGCGGTGGACGGATTCGGCCGCGAGATTGTCGTGCTCGCGAAATCCCAACTCACGCCTGCACTCTTCGCCGCATTCTTTTCGCCATCACCCAGGATCATGAACGTCTGGATCGGCTACGACCAGTTGCTGCAGCAGCCCTCCGGCGACGCCTGTGCCGCGGCCAACCAGCCTGACGCCTTCAGCCGCACCCAGGAAACGTACCGCATCGTGATCAACCCGGCGCAGCCGGCGAATGATCCTGTGGTCGTGGACGGAGCAGCCCTCGTCCCACCGGTCCCCCAGCCCTCGCCTCCCACGGCTGCACCGGGCGTTGAAGTTCTGCCCTTCGACGACTCGGTGCCGTACCAGGAGTTTCCTTCCGACGATACCGCCGCTACCTGGTTCGTCCCCCTGGGCCAGGTGCAGTGGGATGCCGCCAATCAGCGATTCCTGCCGATCGCCGGCGGAGTGGCTGACCTGGGGCGTATCTATGCGGGGTCGGTGGGCGCCACCGCCTATGCTCCTGCGGGTACCTTTACCATCCAGGACCGCGACACGCCCTCCCCGCTCGCGGATTTTCCCGCCTACAACGGAGTTGCAGTCGAAATAGAAGGCTCGTTGCAGGTGGACCGCCTCTTGAACGCGGCTCAGCAGGCGCTGATCGGGGCAGTGCAGGATCCCGCCGCGCCGCCGCTCACCACGCCCCTGACCATCGTCGCGAGTGGAACCGGCGAAGAGCTGGTGGAGTTCCGCAATCCGTCCCAACAACCGACCTGGCACATCGGCGAGAACCTCAATGGGAACACGCCCGGGCTGAACATCGGCGAGATCACTCCCAAAGGTGCGCATAATGAGTTCCGTCTCTTTATTCAGCCCACCATCACTACCCCCGCGCCCAGCGACCAGAACGTGGGGGTCGGCACTGCGGGGCCTCGCAATCCGGTCGGCATCCGCAGCCGTGGGGCTTGGGAAGAACTGCTGAGCTTCGAGGATCCCAGCGGCTCAACCAACTGGCACATCAATCAGAACCCGCAGGGCAAGGACCCCCAGGGGAATCCCTTTGTCCGCGGCCTGAACTTCTCCGAGACCGGCGCCGCGGACTTCCGACTGTTCCTGGCCGAAGGCGGCAACGTGGGAGTGGGGACACCGCTCCCGCAGCAGAACCTCAGCGTGAACGGCTCCCTGAACATCGACCAGGGGAACCGCAACGATGGCCAGTTCAATCCCGGTCTCACGTTCGGCAGCACCAGCGGAGAAGGCATCGCCTCCAAGCGCAGCCCCTCCGGCAATCAGTTCGGACTCGACTTCTACACGGATTTCGCGACTCGCATGAGCATCACCAACGGCGGCAATGTGGGGCTGGGCGTCACTGCCCCCAATGCGCAATTGCAGATCTCCGGAGGCCAGTGGAACCTGACCAGTACCGAGGGCGACCTCAAGATCGGCAATGATGCGATGCGTCTGAAGTTCGGCATCGCGCTCGCCGGCGCAAGCGCCGGCGATGCCCGTATTCGAGCCATGGGCGGCACCAGCCGCCTGATGATCGGTTCCGGAGTCGACGACACGCTCACCGTTGTCAATGGCAAGGTAGGCATCGAAACGATCACGCCGGGCGCCACCCTCGACGTTGTGGGCGATATCCGGGCGTCGGGAGGGATTTCGGCCAACTCGCTTTCGACGGGCGGCGGCATGACCGTGAGCGGAAACCTGTTCGTGCAGGGGGACGTTACCGTCAACGGCAGATTGAACGCTCCCACCAAAAACGGGTGTGTGGCCGATCGCTTCCTCTACCGCGAAGGCCGGCCACTGGAGCGCGGCGACGTGGTGGTGGTTGGTTCGCACTCCGCGACGCACTCCTATGGACCCGACGGCTCCATCCCGCTGGTGGAGGTGGAGCTTGGAGCGGAGCCTCGCGATCCGCGGGTGTGCGGCATCGTGCATACACCCGAGCTTGGCGACGAAGAGAACCCCGGCATCGATTCGGGCGCTCTGGGCGGCGCCAAAATCGGCCTGATGGTCACCCTGGGCGCGTACGCATACTGCAAGGTGGATGCGGGCCCGGCACCCATCGCCGCCGGCGATCTTCTGACCACCAGCAGCACGCCGGGATACGCGCAAAAGCTCAAGGGATCTTCCCGCGCCGGCATCGTCATCGCCAAAGCTCTGGGCACTCTCGAGCGCAACCGGGGGATCATTCCCGTGCTGGTCTCACATCAATGAAGGAGGTGACCTCAGTGAGAGAGAGACTCGGCCAACTCCGCAGCGAGTATGAAAAGGGCCACCAGCAACTGGCCCTGCTGGAACAGCGCCGGCAGGATGTGCGCGCCACCATGCTGCGCATCAGCGGCGCCATCCAGGTACTCGAGGAGCTGATTGCGATGGAGGACGAGCCCGCGGCCGAAAGCCTTCCCGCTCGTGCGTGCAGGTGAACGCCGCGGAGACCGCCGAGCCTCGCCTCACCATCGATCTCTGGCGTACCACCTATATCCTGCCTGCTTCCCATCCCGCGGCGCACGATTTGCGCGCCCGTCTCGACAAGATGGTCGCGTCTGAAATACCGGAGGCATGCGCCCGCTGGCTGAGCACCGTAGTCGATACGACCGGCGAGTCGGTATGGCTCATCCGCGAGCTAGATGTGGATTTTGCGGCCACGGTCGGCGGGCGATCCACCGAACTGCTGCCTGCGATGTGGGCCAAACAGCTCGCGCTTGCCATTCGGCGCGCGCTGACGGAAGGCGCTTCCGGCGACAGAGTGCTGCACTTTCCGAATCGCGCCGCCTACCTTGCGCAGTTCGTTCGCGACTTTACCGCCGATCGCGCCTGGAGCAAGTGGTGGTACGACGAGTTCGAATCCCTGCGCAGCCTTCCGGTCAGCCGGGCCATCCGCGAAGCTCTCTGCCGCGACCCCGCTCACGGAGTCGGTGCGCTCGCGGACCTTGCCGCCAATGGAGGATTACGCGATGCCGTGAGCGTGCTGACGCCGGCCGACGCGGGCGCAGTCTACCATACATGCCGCCCTTCTTCCGGCGGTGGCGGCACGAATGCGGGCACGCGAAAATGGGCGGCCGTTCTACTGGAATCGTGGAACGACCAGCCGCTCTCCGCCGATGGGAATCCCTTTCGCGACGCCCTGTGGCTGTTCGCCCAGACGATATCGCGGCATCCCGGCGCCGCCCTCGACCCAGACCTTGCCGCTGCGCTCGACGGTTTGCTGGAACTCCGCGCCGTACTCGCGTCGATCGGCTCCGCGCCTGCTGTGGACCGGCTGATCCGCAGTATCGCCCAATCGGATTCCGGGGCGGCCGCTTTCGCGGCTGGGGATT
>Ga0335081_10013320_pt1 | contig 13294 bp, 10 predicted proteins | sample Lox_Sample_35_FD_206713 | JGI IMG/M metagenome (GOLD analysis project Ga0335081, IMG submission 206713) | Soil microbial communities from Loxahatchee National Wildlife Refuge, Florida, United States - Lox_Sample_3.5 | ecosystem: Environmental > Terrestrial > Soil > Wetlands | place: USA...
CCTCGTTCAGCCGCTTGGCCTCGACCACCACCGTTTGAATGGCACCGCCTTCATCGCTCGACTGTGCGAGCGCCGCGGTCACCAGGGAAAAGGACACTGAGGTCGCAACGCCGAGCGCAGCGATCGGGAATCGAAATGAGCACATGGAGCACCTTCTGCAAAGCTTAAATGCCACGGCGCGCCCGACTGCTCGAGACGCGACGTACGAGAGAGCGTTAGGACTTAAGCTTGAAAGTGCGGAGGACCGCGGCTGCGCGGCGTGGGATTGTCCGCGCCCACCACGGGATAGAACGAGCCGGGGCTCTTGAGGTGCGTCGCATCGATCGCAGCCACCCCGGCCACGCTGCCGGCTGCAGTACTTGTGACCTGGGCAAACGCGTAGCAGGCGGGGCAGAAGCTGCTGTCGACACGCTGTTCATCGCTCTGGAACTGAGCGCCACTGACGTGGGTGAGATAGCGGAGATGGCTCAGCTCATGCAGCACCGCGCCGTGCTGCGCAAACAGCAGCAGGAGCGGCAGGATGAGGCTGAGACGAAGTCGACGCATACTCGCGGTCCGCGCTAGGGCAACGACCGAGACGAAGTGTACCTGGATGTTTGGCCCGCGTCTTGCGGGCAACCGGAAGGCCAGGCGGGCTGCAGCTCTTAGTCCTCAAGCAAGCGCCTTATCCCACTATTTCTTCAATGACCATCGGCCCCGATCCCAGCCTCACCAAGGCACCTTCCTGGCACACCCAATCTGAGCTCGACACATTCCCGGCACAAGCGTCATGGATCGCGTGAGAGCCCTGCACTGGCGCTGAATCCAAGATAACGGACGCGTCGTCGCCATAGAGGGTTAATGAACACCTCCGCATAGGTGGCTTCATCGTAGCGCGCATCACTTCTCGTGCGGAGCAAGAAGCGAGACGCACTAGCTACGCTAGCCCTCCCCTCGACCCCAACAGGATCAGTTTGCCGCCTCGTCAGGCCGCAATCTGTAGCCGAGGCCGGGATCGGTAACCAGGTACTTTGGCCGATGCGGATCCGGCTCGAGCTTGCCTCGGAGCTTCTTGATGCAGACACGGAGGCTTCGACTGTCCCCACCGTGGGTTGGGCCCCAGACCTCCCGCAATAGCTGATCTTGCGTAACGATGAAGCCAGCGTGCCGTCCCAGGGCCTCGATCAGCCGATACTCGAGGGGCGTCAGATGAACTTCGCCCTGCAGCCCCTGTGTAACGCGACGAGCAGTATCGATTCGCAAGTCGCCGAACTTGAGCACCTGCGTGTGATCGGAGCCGCGGATGCCGCGGCGCAACGCCGCTCGCACCCGGGCGAGGAGCTCGGGTGCACTAAAGGGCTTGGTAACATAGTCGTCCGCGCCAGCATCGAGTGCCGCGATCTTCTGGTCCTCCAGATTTCTTGCTGAGACGACCACGATCGGCACAGGCGACCAGGCGCGCACCTGCCGGATGACCGTGAGCCCGTCACGGTCCGGAAGACCCAAGTCGACGAGCAGCAAGTCGGGCTTGTGAGCGCGGGCTTCAATGTCAGCTCGCGCTGCGGTCTCCGCCTCAACCACTCGGAACTTCTCGGACTCAAGCAGCGCGCGGAGCACATTGCGGATCGCCGGGTCGTCCTCGACCACGAGAATCTGGTGCATAGCCTGCGTCATCCGTCTGCCTCGGCGCGCGACAGTGCCGCAGCTTGCGCGGTGGTGCTTGCGGTGGCGCCCAACTGGCTTGGCTGCGAGTTGGCAGGTTCTTCAGCCGGCGAGATCGCGGGGAGAGTGAATTCCAGGCGAGCCCCGCCACCGGGACGCTGGCGTGCCTCAATATCTCCGCCATGTGCCCGCACAATAGCTCGGCAGATGGCTAGCCCCAGTCCGACGCCCACGATCGTGCCTTCTCCGTTGCCGCGCTGGAACTTCTCAAACAGTCGTGCAGGATCGCCGGGTGGCAGCCCTGGGCCGGTGTCATCGACGCTGATACGCACGAATGCTCCCTCGGGCACCGCGGCGATCGTGACACGGGTGCCGGCGGGGGTGTACTTGGCAATGTTGTCCAGTAAGTTGCAGAAGAGCTGTACCGTCAGCTTCGCATCCACCCACAGCTGCGGTAGATCCGCGGGGATGCGTAGCTCGACCGGGTAGCCCTTGACGCGCGCATCCATGACACTGAGCGCAGCGTGCACCAGTTCATCCAGCGCTTCCCAATCGCGCCGCAGGGTCATCTGACCAGCCTCGAAGCGCATCAAATCGAGGACATTCGAGATGAGCTCCGACATCTCGCGGGCCTTGGTCTCGATGGAGCGCGCAAGCGCTTGGCGTGTCCGCGAATCAAGTGAATCCCCTTGTTCGGCGAGCGTGCTGCCGGCGCCCGCCAGCACGGCGAGCGGTGTTCGCAAGTCGTGCGAGATCGAGGCGAGCAGTGTGTTGCGCAGGCTTTCGCTTTCCGCAGCCACCCGAACGGACTCGGCACGTTCGGCGAGTTCGGCCCGCTCTAGGGCAATGCCGATCTGGCCCGCGAACGTCTCAAGCAGATGGTGCTGCTCCGGTAGCAGAACGCGTCGTCGATTGCCGGGAAGTACGGCAAGCACGCCGAGATGGCGCTCGGTATCTCCCAGCGGAAGATACAGGGCGGCAGCCGCCGCAAGTGTATCGGTCCCCAGGCCGGCCTGGCGGCCGTGATCGGTCACCCATTGCGCCACGGCAAGGTCCGCGCCGACCAGCGACTGCTCGAGCGGCCGGTCGGTCGGATATCGCAGCTTGCCCGTGGAATCCGGAAGAAGGACTGCCGCCTTGCTGTCGAAGACCTCCGCAACGTGCCGTACGGCGACACGGGCCATGTGTGCGGTGCCGCGAGTTGCCGCAAGCTCACGGCTCATTGCATAGAGCAATGCCGTGCGGCGCTCGCGCGCCCCGGCGACGCGAGTCTGCTGGCGCACGCTTGCCATCAGAGTCGCGATCACGAGGGCGACGATCAGCATGACGGCGAAGGTCACCAAGTACTGTGCGTCGGTGACCGCAAAGTTGAAGCGCGGCGGCACGAAGCAATAATCGAATGCAGCGACGTTGAGCACGGCGGTCAGCACGGAGGGCCCCCGGCCGAGCCTCAGTCCCGCGACCGTCACCCCGAGCAGGTAGACCATGACGAGGTTGACGAGCTCGAAATGCGGGTACATGAAAAACGCAACCGCTGTACAGGCGGCGCTGATCAGCACCGCTCGGCCATAGCGATTCCAGCGGATCGGCACCGGCACGCCATCGGCGCGCTCAACGCGCGCGCGGCGTGGCATGTTGCGATCAGTCGGCGCGACGGTGAGCACATCGAAGCCGCGCGCGCGACGGGCGAGCTCGGTCGCCGTGGACGGTCTTATCAGGGCGCGCCAACCGAAGCGCTTGGGGCTGCCCAGGATCACGCGCGTGGCGTTGCGAGTCTGTGCATACTCCAGCAACACCTCGGTCGCCGTCGGCCCATCCAGCGTCACGGTTTCAGCACCGAGCGACTCGCCGAGTCGCAGGATCTCGATGCGACGGTTGCGCTGCGTCTCCGACAGCCTCCTGAGAGCGGGTGTCTCGACGTAAACGACCGTCCAGTCGGCATCCAGTGCATCGGCAAGCCGTTTGCCTGTTCGCACCAGTTGCTCCGACTGGGCATCGGGCCCGGTGGCGACGATGATCCGCTCGCCGGCAAGACGCGGGCGGGAGAGACGATCCACCACGGCCGAGGCGCGCGCAGCCGCCTCGACGCGGTCGGCGACACGGCGGAGCGCGATCTCGCGCAGCGCCATCAGGTTGGGCTTGCGAAAGAAACGCTCGACGGCGTTCGCGACCTCATCCTGCACGTAGACCTTGCCGGCGCGCAGACGCGCGAGCAGATCATCGGGCGGTAGATCGATCAGCTCGACCTCGTCGGCCTCATCGAACACGCGGTCCGGTAGGGTCTCGCGCTGCCGCACCCCGGTAATTTGCGCCACCAGGTCATTCAGGCTTTCGAGATGCTGGACATTGACCGTGGTCCACACATCGACACCGGCCTCGAGGAGTTCCTCCACGTCCTGCCAACGCTTCGGGTGGCGCGCGGCCGGTTCGCCGCCAACCGGATTGGAGTGAGCGAGCTCGTCCACCAGCAAAATGGCGGCTCGACGCTTCAACGCGGCATCGAGATCGAATTCGTTGCGCGTGATGCCACGATAGCGCACGGCGAGCGTTGGAAGTCGCTCAAGCCCCTCGAGAAGGCGCTCGGTCTCGACCCGACCGTGCGGTTCAACGTAACCGACGACGACATCGGTGCCGGCTGTGCGGGCGCCGCGAGCGGCCTCGAGCATGGCATAGGTCTTGCCCACACCGGCCGACGCGCCGAAGAAGATGCGCACCCGTCCGCGCTTGGCCCGTGCTTCTTCGGCCGTGACCTGCGCGAGCAGCTGGTCGGGGTCGGGGCGTCGCTCGTTCATGCGCTGTAGGGCTCGATGAGAGGGCCGGTGATGCTAGCGCAAAGGCAAGCCGGCCGCCCCTCTTATGTGGTGCCGGCCATCCTCTCCGCAGCCTCGACGCACTGCCGCGGTGCCGGAATCTTGAGCTCAGTGCTTTGAGGCGGCCAACGCATCCAAGGCAAGATTGAGCTCAAGCACGTTGACGCGCGGCTCTCCGAGCAGGCCGAGCAGCTTACCCCGTGCATGATTCGTGATCAGCTTCGCAATGGCCTCTGGTGCCAAGCCCCGCACGCGGGCGATGCGAGCGGCCTGATAGTTGGCTGCTGCGAGGCTCATCTCGGGGTCCAGACCACTGGCCGAAGCCGTCACAAGGTCGACCGGCACGGGGGCCTTGTTGGTCGGATCTGCGGCATGCAGCGCATCGATGTTCTTCTTGATCCCGTCCGTGAGCGCCGGATTGAGCGGGCCCAAGTTCGATCCCGTTGAGCCCACACCGTTGTAAGGCTGTGGCGAGGTGGCAGACGGCCGACTCCAGAAGTACTTCGGGTCGGAGAAGTTCTGTCCGATGAGCTCCGAGCCGACCGGCTTGCCGTCCTTGACGATGAGGCTGCCGCCCGCTTGGTGCGGGAACACCACCTGCGCGATACCGGTCACGACGAGCGGGTAGGCGATCCCCGTGACCACGGTCATGATCACAAAGAGCACAAGAGCCGGACGAATGAGCGAGCTCATGTTCAATTCCTCTTCAAACCAAGTGCGTGAGCACGAGCCCAAGGTCGATGAGCTTGATGCCCAGGAACGGGATGAGAATGCCACCCAACCCGTAGATCAGGAGATTCCGGCGCAGCAGCAGCGCAGCGCCGAGCGGGCGGTACTTGACGCCCTTCAGCGCGAGCGGAATCAGCACGACGATGATCAGCGCATTGAAGATCACCGCGGACAGGATCGCCGAGAAGGGGCTGGCCAGGCGCATGATGTTGAGCGCGTTGAGCTGCGGATAGGTCGTCGCGAAAGCCGCCGGGATGATCGCGAAGTACTTGGCCACATCGTTAGCGATACTGAAAGTGGTGAGTGAGCCGCGCGTCATCAGCATCTGTTTGCCGGTCTCGACCACCTCGATCAGCTTGGTGGGGTTGGAGTCGAGATCGACCATGTTGCCGGCTTCCTTGGCCGCCTGAGTCCCCGTGTTCATGGCGACCGCGACATCGGCTTGCGCGAGCGCTGGCGCATCGTTGGTACCGTCGCCGGTCATCGCGACCAGGCGCCCCTCGCCCTGGTGCTGGCGAATGAGTCGCAGCTTCGCCTCCGGGGTGGCCTCGGCGAGGAAGTCATCGACGCCCGCCTCGGCGGCAATGGCAGCGGCGGTGAGCTTGTTGTCGCCCGTGATCATCACGGTCTTGATACCCATGCGGCGCAGCTCGCCAAAGCGCTCCTTAATGCCGCCCTTGACGATGTCCTTGAGCTCGATGATGCCAAGAACCCGCGCGCCATCGCTCACCAGGAGCGGCGTACTGCCTCGCCGGGCGATCTCATCCACGGTGGTGAGAATCGCTCTCGGGAACACTTGGCCGAGGCCCTCAACATGCTTCTGGATGGCATCGGGCGCGCCCTTGCGGATCTGCCGTTCGCCGATGTTCACGCCGCTCATGCGGGTGTGTGCCGAGAAGGGCACGAAGGTCGCGGCGAGCGACTGCAGATCGCGCTCGCGCAAATTGAAGCGCTGCTTGGCGAGTACGACGATGCTGCGGCCTTCCGGTGTCTCATCCGCGAGCGAGGCCAGCTGTGCGGCATCTGCGAGATCCTCCTCCTTGATCCCCGGTGCCGGTATGAAGGCCGAGGCTTGGCGGTTGCCCAGCGTAATGGTGCCCGTCTTATCGAGGAGCAGCACGTCGACATCGCCAGCGGCTTCCACGGCGCGACCCGAGGTCGCGATGACATTGGATTGCATCATCCGGCTCATGCCCGCGACGCCGATCGCGGATAGGAGCCCGCCGATGGTCGTGGGAATAAGGCACACCAGGAGGGCAATGAGCGCCGTGATCGTCACCGGGACGCCGAGCTTGGCAACGGCGACGCTGTAGACCGAGTAGGGCAGGAGCGTCGCGGTCGCGAACAGGAACACGAGCGTGAGCGCGACCAGCAGGATGGTGAGCGCGATTTCATTCGGGGTCTTCTGGCGCTTGGCGCTCTCGACCATGGCAATCATGCGATCGATGAAGGACTCGCCCGGGTTGGCGACGATGCGTACCACGATCCAGTCGGACAATACCCGTGTGCCGCCCGTCACCGAGGAAAAATCTCCGCCCGATTCGCGAATCACGGGTGCGGACTCACCGGTGATGGCGCTCTCATCTACCGAGGCCACGCCCTCGATGACCTCACCATCCCCGGGCATATAGTCCCCGGCTTCGACGAGCACCACGTCACCCTTGCGCAGCTGATTGCCCGGCACGCGTGAATGGCGCGTGCGGTCCGTGGGTGAGGCGAGCTTCTTGGCTATCACCGTCTGCTTCAGACCGCGCAGGCTCGCGGCCTGCGCCTTGCTGCGGCCCTCGGCCAGGGCCTCCGCGAAATTGGCGAACAGTACGGTGAACCACAACCAGATGGCGACGTTGAAGATGAACCAGCCCGGTGCCTCACCGTGCCCGCCGAGGGCCTGGAGCCATAGAGCCGTCGTCAGAATGCTGCCGATGTAGACGACGAACATGACCGGGTTGCGCCACTGGATGCGCGGATCGAGCTTGCGCAGCGCATCCATGCACGCCGGCCATAGCAGCGAGCGGTCGAACATCGACAGCTTGTGGCGCGCCACGACTTTGCCGGGAGCCGGCGGCTGCGGACTTACGGTCACATTGGATCGGGTGAGTTCAACCATTTCACTTGCCCCACATCATGAGGTGTTCGACGAACGGGCCTAAGGCGAGCGCGGGTATGAAAGTGAGCGCGCCGACCAGAAGTACCGTGCCGATGAGCAGAATGACGAAGGTGGGTCCGTAGGTGAGCATCGTGCCTGCGGTCACCGGAATGCGCTTCTTAGCCGCGAGCGATCCTGCGATCGCGAGCACCGCGACGATCGGCCAGTAACGGCCGAGCCACATGCAAAGGCCGAGCGCGGTGTTGTAGAAGGGCGTGTTCGCGGAGATGCCGGCGAAGGCGCTGCCGTTGTTGTTGCTCGCCGAGGTGAAGGCGTACAGGATCTCAGAGAATCCGTGCGCCGCAGGGTTCGCAACACCGGCCTGGCCGGCGGCCACGCTCACGGCGACCGCCGTGCCAGCGAGCACGATGAAGGGCATCACGAGGATGGCGACCGAGCTCATCTTCATCTCGAACGACTCGATCTTCTTGCCCAAGTACTCGGGCGTGCGGCCGATCATGAGACCCGCGATGAAGACACCGATGATCCCGAAGATCAGCATCGAATAAAGTCCCGTGCCGACGCCACCGAAGACGACCTCGCCCAGCTGCATGTTGAAGAGCGGCACGAAGCCCCCGAGCGGCGTGAACGAGTCGTGCATCGAATCGACCGCACCGCACGAGGTTGCCGTGGTGATGGTCGCGAACAGGCTCGAGGCAGCGATGCCGAAGCGCGCCTCCTTGCCCTCCATGTTGCCACCCGGTTGCACGGGGCTTGCAGTCTGGTCAACGCCGAGCGCAGCGATATGGGGATTGCCCACCTGCTCGCTGTGAGCAGCGATCCCGAGTTCAGCTACGAGCAAGATGGCCATCGCCGCAAAGATGGCCCAACCTTGTCGGGTATCGCCCACCATGCGCCCGAAGGTGTAGGTGAGCGCCGCCGGAATCAGCAGGATGGCCAGCATCTCGAAGAAGTTCGATAGCGGCGTCGGGTTCTCATAGGGGTGGGCGGAGTTCGCGTTCACAAACCCGCCGCCGTTGGTGCCGAGCTCCTTGATCGACTCCTGCGAGGCCATTGGACCCATCGGCAGTGTCTGCGTGTGGGTGGAGGCGTTCTCCATGACCGGGTTGCCGGCCTTGTCCTTGACGGGATTGCCGGCGGCGTCGACCTTGGGCTGCTGGTAGTCGAGTTTCTCGATCGTCGTCACGTCCTTGTAGGCCGAGAAATTCTGCACCACGCCTTGGCTGACCAGGAGCAGCGCGACAATGGTCGACAGCGGCAGAAGCACGTAGAGCGTCGAGCGGGTCATATCGACCCAGAAGTTGCCGATGGCCTTGGCACTGTGGCGCGCGAAACCACGGATGAGCGCGATGGCGACAACAATGCCCGTGGCTGCGGAGAGGAAGTTCTGCACCGCAAGCCCCGCCATCTGCGTGAGATAGCTCATCGTGGACTCGCCGGAGTAGCCCTGCCAGTTGGTGTTGGTGATGAAGCTGACGGCCGTGTTGAAGGAGGAGTCAGGCGAGACGTTTGCGAAGGCCTGAGGATTCAAGGGCAGCCAGACCTGCAGTCGCTGCAGGGCGTAGACGGCAAGCGCGCCCAGTGCGTTGAAGAGAACCAACGCGATCGCGTACGTCTTCCAGCTCATATCGGCGGCGGGATCCACGCCGCAGACCCGATAGATCAACGCTTCCGCCTTAGCGCCCACTCTCAGGGGCCATATAGGCCGGCCCTCCATCACGTTGGCGATGTAGAGGCCCAATGGCTTCGTGCAGAGCAGCACCAGGATCAGGAAGGTGGCGAACAACGCCAGCGAGCTGGGCGTCATCAGAATTTCTCCGGTTTAAACAGCGCGTACAAGAGATAGATGAACAGGCCCAGGCACAGCAGGCCGCTCACGATGTAAGAGGCACTCATTCGCCACCTCCGAGCCGGGATATTCCCCAGACGATCCAACGGGTCACGGCATACAGAGCGACAATGATCAACAGGAACACGACGTCCACGGTTACGTCCCCCACGCCGATGAAGGCGTGCGTACTCTAGCCCTGTGCGTGTGAACACCGGGTTAGGAAATCTACCTAGCACTCCTGCTTTGCACTGCAGCACCCCTCACAGCAGATCAGGACCGATCATGCGGTGGCCCCTGAGAGCCCTCTGCTCCAAGCGTGCCGTCGATGCGTATCGAGCTCGCCTCAGACTCCCGAGCGAACCGACCTTAAGGCCAGCCCGCGTCTACATGCTCGGAAACTTGTACACGGCCTGGAGCGCAAATTCGGACAGGTTATCGGCGAACTCCGGCGCCGCCTCGCTGCCCGTCAGCGCAGGATTCGTCCGCAAGAACACCCGGTCGCTCGCCTTGTCCAGACGACCCTCGATGCGCAGCTCGAAGTTCTTCGAGGGGTCATAGCCCACGGTTAGAGTGCCTTCCTTGAGCTTCTCCCCGCGAATGCCGGTCAAGGCCCCGTCCCTGTCATCCTCGTACTCGAGACGCACTGACGCCCGCCACTGATCGTTGAACGCGTAATTGATGTAGCCCGCCACGCCCGACCAGCTCGCCGAAGAGCTGCCGGCGCCGAAGGCCTCATCCTGCTTGTCCCAATCGACGTTCAGAATGAAGGTGAGCGCGGAGGTCGCGTTGTAGGTGGCCACCACATCCACCAGGGACCGCTCGCCCGCCAGCGGCGTGGGCTCAGTGAGTCCGTATTTGCCGAAATACCCCTGGGCCGTCAGCGAGAAGATCTTGTTCGGGGTCCACGCAAGTCCGAGCTCGCCGCTCTTTGAGCCGTACGACATGGATGTGGTGTTCCAGCCGTTGTTGATGCCGCCGATGAGGCTCAACGTGTCATTGAGGGCCCAGGTCGCGCGCATCCCTGTATGGGTGAGCGGCTCGTTCTCGAAGAACAACAGTGAGCGCGAGAAGTTGGTGTTGAGCGGCGGGGCGATCACCTCAGCGCCTGCCAGCGTGACGAACTTGCCGGCGATCACGGTGAGCGGTCCCGTTGCATATTGCACGAACGCCTGCTTCACATCGACCGATGTGGCGTTGCCGTCCTCCGCCGCGTGCAGGATCTTGGCGTCTTCGCCGGCGATCACATCTACCAGCGCGCCGAACCCGTTCTTGGGCTGGTAGGCAACGGTGAGTCCCGCCTGATCGAGCTGGAACGTGTCATGCTGGATGTCGAACTGGTGATAGGTGTACGGCCCAGACTGGTAGCCATTGAATGCATAGTAAGAGGCCGCGACGTAGCCATTGACCGTGATCCCCGAGGAGCTGAGGAGGTCGCCGAGGCTCGTTGCCGCCGGGGCCGGGCTTCCAGCGTCGGCCGCCCACGACAGTTGCGGTAGCGCTGCAAGGACCGTCATCGCGCTGTAGAGGAAATACTTGCTAGGCAGGGTCATGCTTGTTCTCCGTGACGATTGGCGATCCAGCTCGAGCAGCCCGCAAACGTGCGTGCTGTGCTGTGACGCGCGCGCGATAGGCCCTGCGCGCGCGCTCTCGTGCCGCCTCCTCGCGCCGTGCAAGCCAGAGCGCAACGCCGATATACGCCAGCAACAGCAGCGTCAACATACCGAGCACCGTATTGAGCCGCTCCACGTCGAGCACCGTGATTTCAGAAACGCGGCGATGCTATAGCGCTGCGCGTTAGCGCGGGGTGAGCATTTCCTCGCAACTCCTCGAGCAGCAATGCGATGCAGGGCAAGTCCACATCCCTGAAATGCTCACAACGAAATAACGGCGAGTCGCACTAGCATCACATTCAAGTTGAACTGAGAACGGATGCGCCGCCATGGACATCGACCGAATGAACACTGTACTGGGAGTGCTGACACTCTTGTACGGAGCCTACATCGGAGTGGCTCTGTGGTACTCGCGACGGCGCGATGCCGCGCGACACAACGGCCCGCGCGCTCGACGCTCCTTCACAATTCCTCATGCGACGGTCGGGAGCGGCGGGGCGGCTCGGCTTGGGCTGCCGCTCATGAGTCTAACCATCGAGCCGCGCGATGATCATGAGAGATCGCGCCCACGGCATCGCCCGCGATCGCTTGCCTCGCGCGCGGCCCAAGGTCGCCGCCCGCACTGAGCGCACTTCAATCCCGGGGGCTAGCGTTCCGGGTAATCCACAGCGAGCGCTGCTGCAGCCCGGCGGGCGGTGGTCTTACACTCTGTGCTTCCTCAGATGAACAGCGTACCCGGCCCGGGCCCGTTCACCTGCGCGGTCTGCGTTCCCAAGCTGCAGCGTCCCGATCGGCGGCGTGGTGTGCGGCAGCGCTGATTCGCAGCATCGCGCCACGGACTCGTCGACACCACCTTTGCGGACGGGTTCCCCGCGTGGAGCGCCGGGGTCGGGCCCGCAGCAAGGCGACGGCGATATACGCACCATAAAGCGCGGTCATCACGGAAAGCAAAATGTAGGTCTTGTCCATTGCGCGCTCTCGATAGGGCCCGTGGGGATGTGCGGCATGACCGGCTAGCGAAGCATCGGTAGAGGAGGCCCTTGCCGGCCCTTCTGGAAGTAGCAGATCCTCACTAGCGCGGGCCACAACTCGATCGATCGTTGCGCCAGAAGTGTTCGTCGTAGCGGGCCACGGTCTCGCGCCACTTGACGCAGGCGGTAACTCAGAGTGACGAAGGACCGGAGCTTGTCTTGCATGCTAGCGGATCCCCTCGCCGCACAGCTGTCTGTTGAGATAGGTGGCGACCAGGAGAGTGCCGGGCCCTATCCAGAGCCGGTCCGGAGCGATCTCAGGCCGAGCAGCGAACCCACTCTGGAGAGCGGCGACGCGCTTGGCGGTCTCACATGCGCCCGGAGCTTCGTCTCGTTGGCTTCGGTCGGCATGTACAGGCGCACAACCTCTGGTAGCGAATTCCATAATGTGGTTCTCCACTATCGGTCTCCGTCGACCAAAAATGCCGCCGGACGCGGCGATTCGGAAGACATCGCGGTGTGAGCATTTCTTCCGAAAGTAGACCGAGCGCTCACAAGTGTGACTCAAGCAAGGAACTGCCCGTTCGAGCCGATTTCCTCACAACCCGCTAACGCCGCAATAGCATTGCCGACACAGTCGACGAGCCCGGCGAGTGCGACGGCTGACATGGACCGATTGAATAGGGTGCTGGGCGCAATGACGATGCTCTTCGTGCTCTATGTCGCAGTCGCCGTGTGGTATTCGCAGCGACGGGATGCGGTACGGCCAAATTAACAGGGCCCGCGGTGGCTCTGCCCACCGCGCGGCGCAACGTATGCGCGAATCAGTAGGCCACCAATGGATCAACCCTGGTCACGCGGAGTCGTGACGGATCGACCCCAAGAGCGCGGCGGAGCCTGAGTAATGACAGAGGCCATGCACCTGATCCTCGTGGTCGAAGATGATCCGGCCATTCGCAACCTGCTCAGGGCGCTGCTGGAATCGGAACGCTTCAGGTTTACCGAAGCTACAACGGCGGGACGTGCCGAGATGGAGGCTCGAGCACACAAGCCGGATCTGCCGCTTGTTGAGCTTGGATTGCCGGATGGCGATGGGCTGACGGTTATCCGGCACGTGCGCGAATGGTCGCCGGTGCCGATCATGGTGCTGTTTGGGGAGAACCGCGGAGGAGCAGAAGATTGCCGCACTCGATGCGGGAGCGGACGACTGTGTGACCAAGCCCTTCAGCGCACCCGAGCTGGCGCGGGTGCGCGCCGCATTGCGGCGTGGCGTCCGTAGGGCCGAGCTCACCCCTGTGCTCAAGTTTGGCGATGTGCGAGTGGACATCCCGCGCCGCGCAGCGCAGCGCAGGGTCCGTCCGAGGAGATCCATTTGACTCCGCTCGAATACCGCGTTCTTGAATGCCTCGCGCGGCACGCGGGATTGATCGTTACGCAGAATCAACTGGTACAGGAAGTGTGGGGTCCTGACCAAGTGGACACGCGCGGGCTGCGCGTCTGCGTCAAGAAGAAAACTGGAGCCGGAGCCGCTCCGGCAGCGACATCTCGTGACGGACCCCGGCCTTGGCTACAGGCCAAGGCCTGACGGCACCGTC
>Ga0335081_10013321_pt1 | contig 13294 bp, 10 predicted proteins | sample Lox_Sample_35_FD_206713 | JGI IMG/M metagenome (GOLD analysis project Ga0335081, IMG submission 206713) | Soil microbial communities from Loxahatchee National Wildlife Refuge, Florida, United States - Lox_Sample_3.5 | ecosystem: Environmental > Terrestrial > Soil > Wetlands | place: USA...
CGTCTACACCAAGGTCTACGACCACGTCCTCCGGCCGCTCATGGCACCCGACCGGCCCAACCCGCCGCCGGAGCTCGCCACAGCACTGGACACCCTCGACCCGGCCTCACTTCCGGGCGCGGCGGGTACGGTTGGTTTCCTGCTGCCACCTGGCCAGCGCCTCGGTACGCGGCCGTGCGTACTTCGCAAGTGTCCGCAGGCTGGAATGGCCGCTCTTGGTCATCAAATCGGTGCGGCTGCCGACCACCAGCTGCCCGTTGTCACGGTCGCGGCTGACGCGGGCATCATCTCCGCGGCCAACCAGAAGGCGATCGAGGCCGAGGGGCTGTCGTCCGTTCTCGACACGCGCATCCAACCTGCTGGTGCGCCAAGTCGTCGGCCGGAGCGCCGCCGGTGTGAAGCGTGGTCTGTGCCGTCCTCGAGTAGCGCCCGAGAACGTCGACGCTAACCGTGCCGTCGCGGCCGCTCGGGACGCTGCGCCTGCGACAGCGATGGACAGTTCGTCGAGGTAGGAGGCCAGCGCCCCGGCGGGGTTGTCGGTCAGCGTGACCGTGACGGGCGGTCCGGGCTCTTGGCCGCACTAGCGGAGGCAGACCATCCACATGTCACAGGCCTCCCATGACGGTTTTAGCCCGCGTGAGATTATTGTCCGACTAAGGGTAGACCTACACCAGGCCCGCGCCCTTGCGCGACCGTCGTAAGTCGCACCGTGCTCTCGGCGGCAGGGGCGCGGGCCCGGATCGGATTAAATCACGTGAATTAGCCGACCCGGGTCAGGTTTCGGATCTTCACGTGGCGACCGGAAGGGATCCCGGTCTTGATCGAGGAGGCGCGGCGCGGGCACGACAGAGCCGCGTCAGCCTCCGCCGCCGACGTCCATGGCGTGGGAACACGGTCAGGATGCCGCTCGACCAAAGCGCTGTCCAGCCATGCGGAGGCCATCATGCTGGCGGCGCGCCACTGACCGCCGGATGCAGCCCGGCAGCCCCGTGGGAGCGCGGCTAGCACGTACCCGTTGCCGACGTCCTCGTCGGTCAGTTACGAGACCTACTAATGAGAAAGTGCGTTTGTAGACCGGAAAAATTGCATCGCTGCAGGTCAAGAGCGTACCCGGAGTCTAGAAACCGATGAACTCCTTAGCAACTCGAGCGGCTCATCCCGCCGGGCGGTATACACCACCTACTCGCGCTTATTCGCGGCCGAAGGTGACATTCGTGCTGCGATAGGTATCCAGTGCTCTGAGCCACATCGACGAGAGGGTGACTCGCGGATCAGTGCGCCTGTCCGCTGGCTGCTAATGAGCTGGGCGGAACGGGCCGACGCTGGTGAGAATCGATTCCCTGGACTTAGCCCAGGGCATCGCCGAGGGCTCCGCACAGGCCGACACAATGCCATGGACGATCGTCCTCGCCAGCCGTCCCACCTACCGGAACTACCAGCTCGTCGTCAGTAACGAAGGCGAGGCTCAGTGCGTTGGCGAGCTCCAGCCGCTTCGGTACCCCGACGATGTCGAGTCCTTCTTCCGCCGATGGTTCGGCCTGCAGCGGGAACAGAGAGCTGCGCCGGCAGTAGGATCGCCCACAGCGTCAGCCTTCAGCGGGCTCCGACTGTACCGCTAACTAATGCGCCACCGCGAGCATGGGGTCTATGAGACCCTCGGGGGCTAAGGGGAGGAAGTGACATCGGGCGTACCTTATAGAACCAGGGTGGCGGAATGGATTAGGCGAAATGGGTAAAGCCGCGCGAGAGCGGGGCGTACGGTTGTGACCTCGGAAGGGAGGGCCTGACCATGAAGATGACACCGGATCGGCAAGCTAAATACGCCCCGGAGCCTGGCCTGGGCGGCCAGGGCCCTGCATACGACAGGCTAAGGAGTGAGTGGCAGGCCGCCGGGCGCTCCGTCCCGGGGGCTACCTGGCGCGGCGTTGGTCAGCAGCCTCGGCGGTCCTCGCTGGAGGCCAGGGGGGCGATACTGGAGTCCTTCAGGCGGCTCAACAGCACTTTGGGTGGCGGGTCGTGGACTGAGCAGGGTCAGGTGGTACTCCAGATGGCGATCCTGGAAACGCTGCTTTCGATCGAGGAGAAGCTGGCCGCGCCGCATCGAGGGCCCTACATCCCTTAACCACCTGTATGAAGTACTCAGGTGCCTGCTTACCGGCCGACGGCGCGTGAACGGCGGCGAACCCAGCCAAGGTGTGTGCCTGGAGCGGCTCACCGAATGGGCCTGGGCAGGAGCAGCTAATCACCCGGTCCCCGGGAGGCGCTCGATCATGTCGCCATTCCCCTTGGCCCTGGGTGAAAGGGTGATGGCACCATTTTGCGCCGCTTCATTCCGCTCATCCATCCGCGAACACCTCGCGGGCGACCCCGGCCACAGGCGCGCTGCCGCACACCCGGGCGGTGAATGATCGCGCGGTGACAAGGGGCCAGGAACGCCCCGGGAAGGAGACGACCCGATGACCGATGAGCAGCACACCCCAGCCGGCTTCGCTGGCCTCATCCAGCTGTGGAGCGTTCAGTTGCGCAGGATTGCCGAGGGACTGACCGGCATGGCCGGGCTCAGCGAGTCCGGCCTGTCGCAGTCCGTGCAGTCGCTGCAGGGCCTGCCGCACCCCGGCGCGCTGTCCGCGGCCCAGCTGAACCTGATCGCCAGCCGCGTCGCATCGCAGCGGCAGGGCATCGCCGCCATGCAAGCTCAGCTGCGGGTGCTCGACGAGCAACTCGCGATGCTGGAGCAGATCCTCGGCCCGCTCACCGAGTGGGGCAAGACCTGGGCGCAGTTCGAGGGGCTCGTGCTGCCCGCGCACCGTGGCCCAGGGCCTCAGGGCTAGCTCGAACCCGGCTGCTGTTGCTTACTTCCTGGCCGCGATGGCTTGGTCCGCGCGACGCCGCAGGAGGCCGATACACGCAGACTTGGCCTAGCGCCAGTGCAACCCGGCCGGCCGAGACATATGCAAGTCGGTTGAGGCTCATGACGCGCGGAGGTACGCGACGTCGTACTTAGAGGACAGCCGCAGCTTGGCGCGGAAGACTATCTCGCCGCCCTCTTCGATGTGCAGATCCTGCTCCACCGCAGCGCGGTTGATAGCGCGCTCATCGAAGGTGATCCGCCCATCACCGAGGGCCCCGTCAATGGCCAGGACCAGCGATCTCCCTAGTCACCTCCAGGCAGGTCCGCTTCCTTGGGCAAGGCTCCAGGTAGGTGACGGTAACGGACAACAGACTGCAACCAGCAGCTTGTACCTGATTGGTTGCAATACGAACATACCGAATCGGTGCGTTCAAGCTGGGCCGGTCGGCGCGGCGGCGCGGGCCCAGGCCGCCCCGCTCCCGGCACGTCCAGCCTCCGGAAAGGATCAGCGTGGGACCGACGATGTCATGGGCCGACCGGGTAGCCAGCCCCAGCAGCCTGGAGAAGGTCTGACCGTGACCAGGTACTATCGGGTCAGAGCTCCTACCATAAGCAAGATGTTGCAAACTATGACAATTCACCTCACTTGAGCGCATTTAAAGGCAACAATATGAGCACTCTGTTGCGCGGCAGCTCAAACGTCTACAGAATCAGCTTGTTCTGTCCATCGGACACCGAACGGGGAATCTGAGGTAAGACGTGAGTACTCCCTACAGCCCTTACGATCCTGGTCAGCAGCAGGGCGGCTACCCTCCCCAGGCCGGCAACGCTCCGCAGGGCGGCTACCCGCCAGCCCAGGGCGGCTACTCTCCCGAGGGCGGCGGCTTCGCCCCCCACCCGCAGCAGCAGGGGGGTTACGCGCCCGCCGGCGGTCCGCGCGGCTACCTGCAGGGCGGCCCGGTCGGCTTCACCGACGCGATCAAGCTGGGGCTCCAGAACATCTTCGAGTACAACGGCCGCGCATCACGGTCGGCCTACTGGTGGTTCGCCCTGGCCGAGCTGATTGGCTGGGTGGGCGTACTGATCCTCGCCGGCATCTTCGCGGCCGTCCACGCCCCGGTCCTGAGCATCCTGCTGTACCTGGCCGCGGGCGTCGCCGGGTTCCTCCTGAGCCTGTCGCTGACCATCCGCCGCCTGCACGACCAGGACAAGTCCGGGTTCTGGTACTTCATCGCCTTCGTGCCGTTCATCGGCGGCATCTGGCTCCTCGTCCTCACCGTAATGGAAGGCACCCCCGGCCCCAACCGCTTCGGCTGATCGCGGCCGGTCAGCCGGCCAGTGCTCGGACAGGACACCGGCCGGCTGGCAGTCAGGGGTCCGCATCCGTGCAGCGACGGTGAGTGCGTCTACGTGGTCCAGCCACGACCCGGGATGCGAAAGGACGGTTACCAGGCTGCCCCCATTGCTCAACATTCACCGTTAGTCCGGTCGCAGGAAAGGGGAGGAGCAGCGTCGGCGCGGACACGTCGCGCCCGAAATACCGGCTGGCATCGGCCAGCTCGGTAATTGCCCGGCGCGTGTCGGCAGCCGGGACGCCGGCCAGGCTGGCCGCGGCCGGGATGGTAATGTCCGGCCCGCAGTGCACCCCCAGCAGCGCGAACATCTGAGCCGCCGACGGGCTGAGCTGACGAGACGACCAGGACAGCAGCTGGCGCAGGCTGGTGGCCGGGTCCCCCTGTCTCCAACACCTCCAGCCGCCCTGACCCTCCCCTGCGGCCGCCGCCTCAGCGTCGGCGGCCCCGGCCAGCTGCCCGGCCAGCACCCCCAGCGGCAGCCCGGGATCGGCTGCGGCCCGGATCTTGCGTGCACTTGCCCAGGGTCTTACTTACGGTCCGCCACAACACGGTCCATCAATCCGGCGGACCGTGCCGGATGATGCCGGGTGATTCCGGTGTGTGCGGCGCTGCCCCAAGGCCCATCGGCCTTCCTGTCCTTCACCGCTGATACAGCTCTTCTTCCGGGATGCCCGGCGGAGGTCCGCTTCGTTCCTGCATGCCCAGGCGGCGGCGGGCTGAAAACAGCGAACCACGGGCTGGCGTGACCGGGGCGAACTTGGCCAGGCCGGTGCCCGGCATGTCGATGTAGACCGACTCTATCTGGCCGCCGCGGAAGTAGGTCTCATGCCAGAAGCCGGTGCCGCTCCTGTCCCGCAGGAACTGCTGCCACCACTGCTGGTGCGGCAAGGACCGGGCCCAGCGCTCGAGGGAGTCGAAGTCACGCCAGTACTGACGCATTCCCGCATGCGGCGGGAACAGCGAGAACAGCAGGTTCTCGTGCAGCAGCAGACCGTCGGGCTGCGCTTCGACCGACTTGCGGATCTTCGGGCCGAACGAGGCCAGGGTCCTCAGGCCCCTCGGCTCGTTGACCCTCATCCCCAGGTAGATCACTACGAGGTCGGGATAGGACGACAGGTCGGCCGTCGTCCGGTTCGGTGCGCGTGTCACAGGTCAACCATCCACGCTCATTGCGCAGCACCGCAACCCCGGCAGAGCACGGGCTGCTTCCCGGACACTTAAGCGAGGCCGCGACTCACGTATCCTCACCGCGGCCGGCGATCGTGACCTAGCGTTACGGCGCACGCGACCTGATCGCCGACACGGCGCGCGAGCTGAGAGTGATCCGTGCTGGTATCTCACAGGAGCGTCGGCGTGGCCCGGGATTTACTCCTCTGGGCCGCATACGGGAGTAGCCGGCAAGACTGCGGAGGCTCCGCGGCCGGCTACCGGGACGCGAGGTCAAGCGTTTCAGGATGGGTCCGGCGGTAGTGCTCGGTCAGGACCTCGGTGACGGTTCCGGGCCGATAAGCGACGGTGCGGTGGCAGATCTGGCAGCGGGTACCCCGGAAGCTGGGTGACGGTCACAGGGAAGCGGCGTACGCACGCCACGCGGCCTGAGCGGACGGTGCCCGTACCGGGTCGGCGCCTATATTCATGCAGGTTTGACCTGCCGCATGGTAGTGGTAGCGAAGTGAGTGCTCACGGCTTTCCTGCGTGGCTGGGAGCGCGCTCAGCTGCAGCCCTGGTGACAGAGTGGGCTTGTACCAGCGATGGGATGAGTGCCAGAGCGGCGGCGAGGGTCGCGACCCCAGTCGCATACCAGATGGGCCCCAGCGGCTTCCCTATAGCGAAGGTGGCCAGGACGAGCGAGACGGAAAAACAACCCAGGAAGATCGCCAGGAACAGATCGACGTTACGATTGCCATTAGATAGCAGTGAAGCTATCCAGATGCAGAGGGCCACACTGATAACTGCTCCTCCGATGTACTCAGCACGGAGAACAGCTTTCGCAGTTGAGAGCGATGAATGCCAGGTCGCGATGACACTAATGGAGTAGATCAGGGACCAGGCCATGGCCCAGATGAGAATACTCGCACGTGCTGAATACTGCCTAATCGCGCCCAGGATGATTACGATCCCGACGATGCAGGCAACGAAAACGACCCACCACGTCGAGATGGAAGTGAACATCGCCCTTATAAAGGTGTCGAGCGCGACGATGAGAAACACTGCAGCCAGAACAATGTATCCCGCATCCAAGAGCATCGCGGCGCCGGAACGGACCTTGGCGGCGGGGGGCGGCACTGTGTCGGGCGTCGGCTCTGTCCGCGTTCGCGCAGGCCGGTCCACTGGGGCAGCGGCCTGTTGAGAATCCGGCCCGGGGGACGCGTCCACGGCAGGAGCAGCCTTAGCGGATGCGGAGTTCCCAGCCGCGGGCCCGGGGACGGGCTGCGGGGCGGGCACAACGCTCGCCTTCACGGCAATTGTGGCCGAGCCGCCATCGCTTTCTACGGTGACCGCGCCCTCGTACTCGCTCACCACGCCGGTGTCAACGCCGATGTAGAGGTCGTCACCCACCTGCCGAAGCTGCACCCAGCTCGCTTGGGTTGACGCGCGCGCGTTAAGGTTCCCATCACCCGCATTACGCAGCCGGACACTCAGTTCGGGTGATTGGCTGTTCTGCCTGAGCGATCCGAAATCGACCAATGTGGTCGATGGTTCAAGCCTCGGCAACGTCCCTCCGGCTTGGCAATGCTGAGCACTAGCCCGCCTAGCGCCAGCAGCTCCACTGCCCTGGTTCCTGGCGGCGCCTCGCCTGCCCGAGGCGTCTCAACCGCGCCGACATCCAGGTCGAGAAGCTCTCGGCGAAGTTGCAGTGTGGCCTCGGCAACCTCTTCAGGATCGGCGTCAGGTTCGCCTATCACCTGGATTCCGAGCCTACGCACCTTATCTTCCATTCCCCACCCCCAACGCATCGCTCGCACTCCGTGAGCCTGAGGCTACGATCATAGAGCCACCACGAGCGCCGGGGAAGAGATGGCGTGTCACTGGCCCTTATCCTTTAGCCGATACTCGACTCGCCCCGATCCCGGCTTTACCGCCGTACTCAGACACGAAGTGCTAGCATTCGTGACCCAAAATTACCAAGCGTTTGCCTCCGGGTAGCTCCGGCCAGCCAAGGATACTGGCGCGCAGAATGGTTGATCTGTATTCGTCATGCGAGAACATGTGGCACGGCTGGAACGACAAATATCGTGCGATCTGCACGCTGGGCTACATTGATAATGGGCCGCACACCCGGCGCATTGATCGCATAACCACCGCTGGAGGTCGATCGAGCATGACAGGAGCCGAGGACAGGCCTGAGGAGTTCCGGCCGCCCACAGCGCTCGAGTCGGCTGTGCGCGCCCTCGGAGCGGACACCAGCCGCTACCAGGTCGACTACATCATGCTGCCGATGCGTGACGGAATCCGGCTGGCGACCGTCGTCTTCCGGCCGCGTGCTGAAGGCCGATATCCCACTCTCCTGGTCCGGTCACCGTACGCGGCCGGCATCCCGGATCAGTTCAAGCCCGTGCACACTGCGCAGTTCAAGAAGAACTACGTACTGGTCATGCAGAACGAGCGCGGCAGTGAGTGGTCAGAAGGCGACTTCGGCTTCCTGACCACTACCACCGCGGACGGGCAGGACACCCTGGACTGGATCAGCGCGCAGGAGTGGTCCAATGGCAAGGTGGGCCTGGCCGGTTGCTCCTCGACCGCCGAGAACCAGCTGAAACTCGGCGCCATCGGCCATCCGGCGCTGCGCGCTTGCGTGCCGATGAGCTCAGGCGCGGGCGTAGGCGACATCCCGGGTGCGGAGGGATCGAAGGGCTGCTTCTTCCGCGGCGGCGTTCCCATGATCCAGGTATGGGCGCTGTGGTACGGCCCGTTCGGGGTCCGGCAGCGGCCGAAACTGCCCGCCGGCGCCGAGGGCGACGAACTGGCCCGGATCTTCCGGCAGTACTCGGTGACCGTGCCGGACTTCCGCAGCCCGGAGTACGCCGAAGCCCTCGAGAAGGCGACGCTGCAGGCGCCAAGCGGGGGCATATTGCGGCGGATAGGCTCGCCGCTGACCGGCTACGAGACCTTCATGGCCGGCGGGCCGGCCAGCCCGGCCTGGAAGGTTGTCGACCTGATCAACGCCAGCCACACCGGCGCGACGCCGTCCATCAACATCAACGGGTGGCTGGACATCGGCGCATACGAGACCGTCAAGCTATTTGAGTTCCAGCAGCATCATCCCGACCAGTACCTGATCATGGCACCGACCGAGCACTGCCGGATGCTGGTCACCGGCCCGGAGGCCCGCCTGGGCCAGCGGCCCATGGGCGACACCGGGTTCGCCTACGACGAGATCATCATCTCGTGGTTCGACCGGTTCCTCTGCGATGAGGCAGACGCCTGGCAGCCGATGCCGAAGGTGCACGTCTTCCTGATGGGCGCGTGCACCTGGCTGACCGGCGAGTCATGGCCACTGCCCGAGACCCAGACGCGGACACTGTTTCTGGCCAGTGACAAGTCCGCCCGCACGCTCTGGGGCGATGGTGCTCTGGTGCCGGCCGCCCGAGGCGCCGGGGTCGACGAGTTCATCGCTGACCCGCACAACCCCGTGCAGTCGCTCGGCGGCGGCCTGGCCACTCATGACCCGGTCTGCGTGGATCAGCGAGTGATCGAGTGCCGGGCCGATGTGCTTGCGTACAGCACGCCCGTGCTGACCGAGCCGATAGCGATCGTCGGCGACGTCAGCGCGGAACTCTACGTGTCAGCCGACGTCGAGGACGCTGATGTCTTCGTCAAGCTCGTGGACGTCTATCCGGACGGGACCGCCTACAACCTCGCCGACAGCTGCTTGCGGCTGCGCTACCGCGACGGCTTCGAGCAGCCAGCCAAGCTCGTGCCAGGCGAGATCTACCGGGTCCGGATCGGCGGCATCACCACTGCGAACTACTTTCCGGCTGGCCACCGGATCCGCATCGAGATCGCAGGCTCCAACTTCCCGCTCGCCGACCGCAACTGGCATGCCGGCGACCGCAACGACCTGGCCACCGACGGCCCGATCGCGCACCTGACCCTGCACCACGGACAAGGTCACGAGTCGGCGCTGCACTTCCGCGCCTACACCGGCGAGATCACGACCAACACGCCGATGTCCGACACCCGGCCCGGCAGCCGACCGTGACGGCTTCATATGAAGAACGGCTAGCACGATCGACCACGTGCTGGCCCCGAGCCGGGAAGTACAAGCGGCAACCAGGGCAGCCCGGTGAGCGTTCTCGTCGTGACAGACGGGCCGGCGGTATTCTCGAAGGGGCTTGGGCGGGTGTCATGCGGCTAAGGGTGCGGATTATCTGGCTGACCGTGGTGGCCGTGGCTATCGGCGGTGCCGGGGCGTGGGCAGCCATGGCCGCCGGACACAGCGCGCGGCCCGTGCCCGAGCACGTCGCGGCAGCGACGGCCCGGCCGCCCGCCGCGGCCGCGCCAGCGTCATTGTCCTCGCCATCGCCATCGCCTTCCCGGCCGTCGGCCAGTCCGGCGATCGCGGTGGCCGGCGCGCCCGGCGGGGTGAAGGCCAAGGGCGCGGTGCTGGCCGATGCGGCCACCGGTCAGCTTCTGTGGAGCCGGGACGTGGACACCGAGCGGCCGATGGCGAGCGTCACCAAGGTGATGACTGCCCTGCTGGTACTCCAAGCCGGTAACCTCGGCCGCCAGATCCGGGTGCCGAAGGCGGCGGTTGACTATGCCTGGAAGTACGGCGGCGAAACCGCGGCGCTGCACCCGGGGGACATCCTCACGGCACAGCAGCTGCTGGTGGCGTTGCTGCTGCCGTCGGGGGCCGACGCGGCGTATACCCTCGCGAACGCCTATGGTCCCGGCCTGGATGCCTTCGTCGCCCGGATGAACGCGACCGCGGTCAAGATGGGCATGATGCACACCCACTTCACCTCGCCGGACGGGCTGCCCTATCCCACCGAGACCGCGACCTACTCCACGCCGTCCGACCTGCTCACGCTCGGCCTGGCGGCGATGCGGTATCCGGCGCTCCAGTCGATCGTGGACCTGCGGTTCTACCATCTGCCGAAGGGGCGCGGGCATCACCAGTACTGGTGGGACAACACCGACGCGCTGATCGGCTCGTACCAGGGCGCGGTCGGGATCAAGAGCGGGTATACCGACGACGCCGGGCACTGCCTGCTGTTCGAGGCGGTCAGGAACGGCCGGACGTTGATCGGGGTCGTGCTCGGTAGTCCCGCCACCGGCCCGGCGGCCGCCGCGCAGGACGCCGAACGGATAATGAACTGGGCCTTCAGGCTCCCTCGCGCTCACCCAGGCTGACCAGCCGGCAGGTGACACATGTGGTACAAGGCGGCTGCTGACGTTCTGGTGGTCATCCACCTGCTGTTCATCGGCTTTGTCGTGGGCGGCGTCTTCCTGGCCTGGCGTTGGCCATGGATCGTCTGGGTGCACATCCCCGCGGTGATCTACGGCGCGCTGGTGGAATTCGCCGGTTTCACCTGCCCGCTCACGCTGCTGGAGAACGACCTGCGCCGGCGGGCCGGGCAGGCCGGCTACCGCGGCGGGTTCATCGCGCACTACCTGGTCAAGGTGATCTACCCGCCGGGGCTCACCCGCGGCATGCAGATCGGCCTGGGTCTGCTGGTGCTGCTCGTGGCGATCATCGGATACCGGGGCTTTCTGCGCCGCCATCCCTGGGGCGACGGGCCTGGTTCGCCTCACGGGCGACCGCCCAGGCGTCCGCCACCGGACCCACGTGCCCGAGCTTTTCGGGGTTGCTCACCGAGCGAATCGTCTGGATCTGCCCGTCGAGTACGTCGAGCGTCACGGTAAAGAGCACCTTGTCGTCCCGATCGCGGAAGATCGCTCCCGGCTGGCCGTTCACCTCGCGGGGCTCCATCGTCACGTCGATCCTGACGAGCCAGGGGAAGACCGAGGCAAGCACCCGGGCCACCTTCTCGGCGCCGATGATGCTCCTGGTCAATGTCGGGGCCTTGCCGCCTCCGACCGCCCCACCGCCGACGCGACCTCCCCGAAGCCGAACCCGAACACCTCCCGCAGCACGAAGACCGCCCGCTCGAGCGGACTGAGCCGCTCGAGCAGCACTAGCGCCGCCATCGACACCGAGTCGGCCAGCTCCGCCGAGCGCTCCGAGTCCTGATAGGGGTCGGTGAGCAGCGGCTCAGGAAACCACGCCCCGACGTACTCCTCGCGTCGGACGCGGGCCGAGCGCAGCACGTCGATCGAGACCCGGGTCACCACGGCGGAGAGGAAGGCCTTGGCCGACGTGGGCTGTGCCGGGGAGGCCTCGTAGCGCAGCCAGGTCTCCTGGACCGCGTCCTCTGCTTCGGCCACGCTGCCGAGGATCCGGTAGGCGATCGCGAACAGCAGCGGCCGCAGCCCCTCGAACTCCTCGGCCCGGGTCATGCGAGTTCTTCCTTGAATCCCTGCCGCCACGACGGATAGCGCAGCTCCCAGCCGAGCTCCCGCTTGGCCTTGGCGTTGGAGAAGCCGCGCCCCTCGGTCATCATGCCCACCACCATCTCGCCGGCCAGTAGCCGGGCCAGCCGCTTGGGGAGCCGCCTTGGAGGCTTCGCCCCCGCGCAGGCGGCCAGATGGGGCAGCCACTCGCTGACTGGGGCTGGTTCGTCGTCGACGATGTTGAACACCCCCTTCGCCTGCTGCTCCACCGCCAGGACGGTAGCGCTCGCCGCATCGTCGAGATGCACCCACGAAAAATAGCCGGTGCCGCCCCCGACGAGCGGGAATAGCCGCCTCCGCACGAGCTTGACCTGATCGTCGGTGGCGCCCGGCCCGTAAAACGAGCCGTAGCGCAAGACCGCGCCGCCTGCCGCGGGGACGACATCCTCAAGGTGCTCGATCGCCTTCGTTTCCGCCGCCGTATACAGCGGATCCTCCTCGGTCTTTACCCATCCACCCTCCCGGATTCCGTTAAAGGCGGCGAAGCTCTGCGCGAGGACATGGCTTACGCCGGTCGCCTCGGCGGCGGCCAGCAGATGGTCCGTCCCCTCGGAGCGCAGCCGGTTGGTCGGGGCGAAGAAGCGGCCGGGCTTCCTCAGGTTGGGCCGGCCGGCGTGCGCCTCGGAAAGGCCCGTCATCTGGTTCACGATCGCGTCCGGCCGGGCCGCGGCCACCGCCTGACTGACCGACACCGCATCCAGCCCGTCCATCACGACGCCGTCTGCGCCCAGCTGCTCCAGCAACCCCAGCTTGGCCGCGCTCGTCGTCGTCGCCGTCACCTGGTGGCCGCGGGCCACCAGCTGCGGCACCAGCCGCCGCCCGATGACCCCCGTCCCGCCTGCCACGAACACCCGCACCACCATCACCTCGCCTGATTTCCGGAGTTGACTCTCAGTCCCGAGACGAGACAGCCCCGGCCGTCTGTGACATGGGGACCGATGGGCCGACGACAGCTGCAGCGGCTTCCGGGCTCAGCTTGCGGGGCCGGACTCGCGGCCCGATTCCCGCGGTCCGCGCACGGTGATCAGGACCAGCCCGGCGACGATCACCAGGCAGGCGCAGATCGCGCCGCCGCGGTCATACGGCGGCCGGGTTGGCCATACCCATGGCGTAGCCGAGCGGTGGGCCAGCGCCCCCCCGGTAATCAGCAGGTAGGCCATCGGCCCGATCCACCCGAACGCGCCGCCGAGGACGACCGCGGACAGCAGGCCAATGCCTATCATGCCGCCGAGGTTGCGGAGCAGGGCGAGGGTCCCGCCCGGCATCCCGCCCGCCGCGGCCCCGGCGGCCAGCACGCCGAACGCGACGGCGGTGAGCGTCATGGTCGCGCCCAGCCGCAGCCAGGGCAGCCACCGGCCCGCGGCCCGTTCTGGCTCCCCGAACGGGCCGTAGGTGGTGACCGCGATCACCGCCGCGGCCCCGGTCTGGATCGTCAGCGGGATGAACTGCCGCGCGGCGGGGCCGCCGGCGATGTTCCAGTGCCAGTGCAGCGCGGCCCACAGCAGCGCGCCGAGCCCGGCCAGCAGCGCCAGCGCCATCGGCACCCGGCGGCTGACCAGGTACAGCCGCG
>Ga0335081_10013322_pt1 | contig 13293 bp, 10 predicted proteins | sample Lox_Sample_35_FD_206713 | JGI IMG/M metagenome (GOLD analysis project Ga0335081, IMG submission 206713) | Soil microbial communities from Loxahatchee National Wildlife Refuge, Florida, United States - Lox_Sample_3.5 | ecosystem: Environmental > Terrestrial > Soil > Wetlands | place: USA...
CGATTGCCTCTGCTGGCCTGGCGGACAAGGCGGGCGAGCGCGTCGGGCGCCTGTCCGGCGGTGAGAAGCGCCGGGTGGACGTGGCCATCGGCCTGGTCGGCGATCCTGAGGTGCTGTTCCTGGACGAACCGACCACGGGGCTTGACCCGGCGGCCCGCCGGGGCATGTGGGCATTGATCGAAGGGCTGCGCCGGGCGGGAAAGACGGTATTCCTGACCACCCATTACATGGAGGAGGCCCAGCGCCTCGCGGACCGGATCGTGATCTTGCAGGCGGGCGCGATCGCGGCCCAGGGCACCGCCGAGCAGCTCAGCCGGGCACTGGGCCATGGGACCAGGATCGGCTTCCTCGCGCCGCCGCAAATCGGCCCGGCCCAGGTGTCGGCAGCCGTGGGCATCCCGGTCGAGCAGGACGGCCGGCGGCTAGGCTTTCGCACCAACCAGGCCCAGCGTGACCTGACGGCGCTGCTCGGGTGGGCAGCCGAGCACGGCGTCGAGCTCACCGACATCCGGGTGTCTCCGCCCACCCTCGATGACGTCTTCGTCCAGCTGGCGGTGCCGGCTGGCGAGGCGCAGGACGACGGCTCATGAACGATGCTGCCCTGGCCGTCGCGCAAGCCCGGTACGCGCTGAAGGGCTTCTTGCGTGAACCTCGGACGTTCGTCTACACGCTGGTCTTGCCGCTGTTCTTGCTGGTGATCCTAAACGGCATCTTCCGTGGCGGGTCATCGTTCTTCCGCCTGCAGGTCCCGTTCGCGGTCTACTACACCCCGGCGATCATCTCCTATCAGATCATGCTCGCGGGCTACAGCTCGCTGCTGATCGCGGTTACCACCGAGCGCGAGCGCGGGATGCTCAAGCGGCTGCGGGGAACGCCCATGCCGAGCTGGATCTTCCTGGCCGGGGAGATCATGCGGACGGTCGTCGTGGTCGCGGTCACGGTGGCGCTGCTGGTCGCGGTCGGTGCCGGGGTGTACCACGTGCCCGTTCAGGCCCACACGGTGATCGGGCTGGCCGTGTACACGGTAGCCGGGACCGCCTGCATGTGCGCGCTAGGCCTGGCCAGCACCCGCGCATGCGCCACCACCGAGGCCGCGTCGGTAGCCGGGCCGTTCGTCACCTTGATCCTCGGCTTCGTCTCCGGCGTGTTCATCCCGGTCTCCATGATGCCGTCGTGGATGCTTGACGTGGGCAAGCTCTTCCCCCTGGAGCACCTGGCCCGGGGCCTGCAGCAGGCCTTCGCCGTCCCGGGCTCGACCGGCATTACCGCCATCGATCTGGCCGTGATCACGGCGTGGGGCGCCGCCGGGATCGTAGCTGCCCTGGCCGGCTTCCGGTGGCAGCCGCACGACAGCTGGTGAGCGGCCACCCCGAGCGGGAAGCCGGCAAGGTCCTCACAGGCCGATGGGCAGCGGCCGGATGACCCCGGCGCTGATCAGGCCGACCTCCAGCCTGACCAGAAATACACCATACGCGGTCAGAAGACTGCGTCGTTGGCGTGCGACGGTGATGAATAATTATGCAGGTGCGTGTGCAAGGAAGCGGTTCAGGTGCTAATGCAGAGCTATTGTGATGTGACGGCAGGAGTTTTTACCGGTGAGAACGCTTAGTTACATGGCAGGTTTTCATTTAAAGGCACGGGCAAGAATGGTCGTGCGCTGACGCTGGATTGCTCGGGACAACCGCGATTCGCTGAGTTAATACCCTTGCCGGATACCGGAATCCAGCGGGTTAAGCCACTGGTTTGAATACTATCCGGGCCGTCAGACGCGAACCGGGCGGTAGATGTTCTTCGACACCCTACCCTGGCATGCCCAGGGCCATCTAGGCTTACCTTGTGGGAACTAGCGCATGGCTGGCACCAGTGGCTGGCCTGGTCGGCGTCATGCTAGGAGGCCTGGTCAGCTACGCCGTAAGCTACCAGCAGATACGAGAAGCTCGCAGTCAGCGGGCAGAGGAAGCTAACCAGGAGCGGCAGCGGCGCAGCGAGGACAGGCGGTTTAAGGCCTACGCTGATTTCATCATCAGCCACCGCGCCGTCCAAAATGCGCTGCACTTCTATTACTCGCAAGCGGCCCGCAAGCCAGGCCTCCATGACATCGACGAGCTTCTGCGAGCAGGATACAACAGCTCTGCCATGGTGTTCCTCGTTGCAGAGACCGAGTGGACCAGCAACGCCTGCGTAGAAGTCCTGCGCATTCTTCACCATACGCATGATCTCATTCACCAAAATGCCGGCAATCCAGCTGATAGCGGCACATGGGCCGAGCTTGACGTCACCCTGGGCCGCACTATGCGCGAGTTCGAGAACGCCGCCAGAGCAGAACTCGGTGTCAGCGGCCCGGAGTGGACATGGATTGAACGACGGCAGCCAGATTAGCCGCGGAGCCAGTCAGATCGCCCCGGCTGGTCCAGGAAACCGCCGCGGGCTGGCGTCCGCGGGCAGGGAGTCGCGCGCGGCGCTCAGCACATCGGTGTCGCTCATGTCATCGCGGGCGTTCATTGATCAGCCTCCGTGATCGTTCGTGGCCGTGAGTTCGCGGCGCAGTTCGGTCCGGTACGGACCTTTGTCATGGATAACTCGGACTACCGCAAATCACCCCGCGCTGGCCCGGCGGCTGCAGGACTACCTGCGCTGGCGTAACGCCCACGCCCGCCACCCCGGCGTGCTGGCCGCCCAGCGCCGCGAACGCGCCCGCGTCCGCAGCGAACGCCAGCAACGCTGGGGGCCCGAGGCCCCGGCCGCATGCCGCATGACCAGCCTGGCAGACGTCCACCGGCAGCGCACCCGGCGGCCGGGGTCGCGCGCGTAACCGGCCGCCGGGTACGTTGAGAGGCGGCGACCGTCCGCGCCCAACCTCCGGCGATCCGCCCCAGCCGGGTCACCCGACGGAGGCAAAGGGAGGCCTACCTCCCGGCCGGGGCGTCATTCGCCGATCGTGCGCCCGCCGCAGCGATCGCTGGGGGGTCCGCGGACGGGACGCGGGAGACGATCATGACCAAGCAGGCCGGCCTCAAGCGGCGCGTGCGGGCCCGGATGGCCAAGACCGGCGAGTCGTATGTGACCGCCCGCAGCAGGCTCCTGGCCGGGCAGCCGGGCACTACGCCGGATGACTCCCGGCTCGAGTGGATGCCCGGGGCGCTGCACATCAGCAACGGCGACGCCACCGATGTGCCAGGGACCGGGCTGGCGCGGCGCGTGATCTACTGGCGCGACGTTCTGCACGAAGGGCCGGTGCCCGAGGCCGCGCCGGCCGAGCTGCGCCGGATCAGGGTCGATTTCCTCACCGGCTACGAGGGCGCCGGGCGCGCCGAGATGATGCGCCAGTTCACCGAGCGGGACCAGGCCCTGGAGACCAGCCGCGACGGGCAGTATGTGCTGTGGTTCGAGGCGGACCTGTACGACCAGCTGCAGATCACCGAGATCCTGGCTCGGCTGGCCGGCCTGGGCGTTCCCGCCGAGCGCATCACCTTGATCTGCATCGGCGAGCACGCGGGCATCGCCCGCTTCGGCGGCCTGGGGGAGCTGACCGCCGGGCAGCTGCGCGAGCTGCCGTACACCAGCGCGTGCGCACGGCTGACCCCGGCGGCGCTTGAGCTGGCCACCCGCGCGTGGGCGGCGTTCCGCGTGCCCGCCCCCGAGGGCCTGAACGCTATCGCCGCCACGCGGCTGGGCGAGCTGCGGTTCCTGGGCGAGGCGTTCGACCGGCTCAGCCGGGAGTACCCGGCGACGCGGGACGGCCTGTCGCTGACCGAGCGGCGGGTGCTGGCCGCCGTCGCCGACGGCGCGCCCGACGCCGGGACGGCCTTCGTGCGGGCTCAAGCGCGGGAGACCCGGCCGTACATGGGAGACACCACATGCTTCGGCCGGATGGACCAGATGGCGGCCGGGCCGCACCCGTTGCTCCGCCTCGACCCGCCCGGCCACCCCGTGGAGCGGACAACGGGCGTGCGCCTGACCGGCACCGGGGCGCGGGTACTGGCCGGCCAGGCCGACCAGATCGCCCTCAACGGCATCGACCGGTGGATCGGCGGCGTGCACCTGCACGGCCACCACGTGCCGTGGCGCTGGGACGACGGCACCGAAACCATCGTCCGCCGCCCCGACAAGACATAAAGCCCAAGGCCGGCCTCGGGCACCGGCATTCACCGGGTTACGCATCGTTCACTCCAGCGCCGAGCCGCGCCGTATACCTTCTTGCCGATCCGGCGCCATCGGGCCGGTGAGCCGGTGAAGGTTAGTCGCCCTCGTCGACTGCTCGGCCGCCGCCGCCACGCTCGGATGGCGGCCCGCTCACCAATGGTCACCACGCAGGAAGAACAGGCACTCCCAGCCATAACACTCCACGCGGCACTAGCGGACGTCCTCTGCAGCGACTCGGACGATGCACATTAATGCAAGTCGGCCAACCGCTCGCCGGATCTAACCTGAGTCGGCAAAGGGCGTCGCGGAGCCGCCGAGCCGCCGCCATGAACTCCTGTGGCGGTCTTCTCGCTGACCGCCGCCGCCGTACCGAAGAAAGCGGTCTGTGGGTAGCGAGCAGCTTGCCGTCGCGGCTTGCGGCCTGCTTGATGTTTCTCGTGTCGGTGACGGGCTGCACATGGTGGAAGACGGCCCAATCAGGGCCGTACCCGCGCTTGGCTGCAACGTCCACCCGCGGCAGCAGAAATGGGGAAGCTGGTGTAGCTCGTGTGAGAGTTGTCGCATCAGTGAGCTGCGGAGTGCCCGGTAGAGCGTGCTGGCTGGACTTGCCGGCGTCACGCCTGCATGAAGACGGCGACCGTACGGCCTGGGACGATTAGCGTTCCGCCCGCGGCGTCGAAGGCGGCTCGTCTGACGATCGGGTCGATCGAGGCGGCCTGGACGGGATGAAGGCTGACCCGCGCTGCGGTGGGTGCATCGGCTGCCTGAATGCAAGTCTGGCGGCTCGCATTGAAGACGACGATGACAGCCTCCCATTGCTGGCCCAACTCGCTCATGTCGATGCGCATGGTGATGACGCCAGGCGTGTCCGTGGCTGGGAAGGAGACACGCCGCCGGATCTCGGCTGCGGAACCGAGAGAGAACGCCGGTGAGGACCGCCGGATCCGGAGGAACTCGGTGAATTGGTTGTGTGCCGCGTTGATAGCCGCACAGCTTGGCTGTAGTGCCCGATCGGCGAGCAAGGGTCTGTCGTAGTCCCAGTAGGCCTGGTTGTCGAGTGCGGGTGGCAGGCCGCCGCCGAAGCCGTTACCGTCCTTGCAGTCCCATAGCAGCCGGTTGAACCAGTCACCGGAATTGTAGGAATTGCGGTCCAGGGACTTCGATCTCAACCGGTCACTGCCAGCGAGTACGAAGGCAACGCCTTGGCCCAGCAGCACAGTGGCCAGTGACAGCGACTGCATGCGCACCCGGTCGGCCATAGAGATGCCGTGGGGGAGCTTATGGGTGAGGGCGTCGAAAAGCGTTAGGTTGTCGTGGCAGTCGACGTAAGTAATTGCCTCACCGGGTTCGGCGTTGCAGCCCACCTCTTCACCCATCGTCTCGCTATCCGGAGAGGCAAGGTGATAGGTCGCGAGGTTACCGGTGAGGCCCACCTTGATCAGTTCTTGGTAACGCAGGAGGCGGGTGAGCTGATCACGGCGGCTGCCATTGACATGGGCGCCGTTGGGGTCGGTCAGCAAGCCGGAGCCGAAGCCCTGGATCCGTGGGTCGGGATCGAACGGGCTTCCGCCGCGCACGGCGTCGCGAAGCCGGTCGTTGAATGTGCCGATCCCCGTACCTGCCATGTTGCGCTGTGTGGCCTGCACGAACCGTGCGTCGTTCGCCACGTCGCCGAAGTTCCAGCCTTCCCCGTACAGCAGGACCGAGGCGCCGTCCATCGGCGTGAGCTTGTCGAGCGCGGCGCGCACGGCGAGCATGTTCTCCTTGGGGTGGAAGCCCATCAGGTCGAACCGGAAACCGTCAATCTTATAGTGCCGTGCCCACGTCACGACGGAATCGACAATGAGCTTCCCCATCATCATGTGCTCGGGCGCGGTATCGAGACACGATGTGCCGGTCGCGACCGTTCCATCGTCGCGCAGCCGCTGATAGTAGCCGGGCACGATCCGGTCGAGAACCGATCTGGCATTCTGGCCGGCGGCGTGGGTGTGGTTGTAGACGACGTCCATCACCACTCTTAGCCTCGATCCACCGACGCCGTTTCGGTTTTACCGGTGTTTAAGCAGGTCAGGGCTCTGATCGGCGCTGTTGACGACTGCACCTGGTAAGTGCAGCCTCCTGAGAAGGGAAAACAGTGGCTGACCTGGGAGAACGGCTGCCAGCCTTCAATATCATCGGTGGATCCAGGCTTAGGCCGACGTCGTTCAGCGCGGCGACCATGGCGCGGAACTCCCTGATGCGTCCGAAGCCGTCAGGGTCCAGTGAGTAAGAGCCGTCCGGGACGGTGTAGTGCAAAGGGTCATAACCCCAGTCATACGCATCCTGGTGCTTGATGGCCGCGATGCATTCCTGCTGCCGGGGGGAGTCCGAGGGCAGCGACGCCAGGTCGCACGGTGGCGTCAGTTGTTGCTCCCGCCGATCCGGCACCACCGCGAAATCGCATGTCGGCATCAGCTGCACGTGGGTGAGGCCGGATGCGGCCAATTCGCGAAGCGCACGCATTCCCGCAGCATCCGGCACTGTGAAGGCAGAGTACGTGCCACGCAACGGTTCCGGAACCGTCGTATCGGTGGCGGAGAAGTCACGGATGTGCAGCTCATAGATGCAGGCCTCGTGCTGCGGCACCGCGGGCGGCTTGCGCCGGACCTGCCAGCCGGGCGGCTCCAGGTCCGGATCCGCAAGGTCTATCAGCTGGCTGCGGATCGAGTCGGCCGACAGGGAAAGGCTGTAGGGATCGGTGACCTCGTTAGTGATGACCACACGGGCACTTGGCGCATAGACGGTCACCAAAAACGTGTAATAGCAGCTTTTCCAGCTGGAATGACCAGTTACCGACCAGATGCCCGTGGTGTCGTCGCGTTGCATGGGCACTAGGCGGTGCGAACCGCCCGACGGCGTCTCCCAGAGCTTGAGCGTCACCGAACGCGCGTTCTGCGCCGTGTTCGCGATCACGCCGGGCGGGTCGCGGGCCGCACCTAGGCGGTTCCCGCGCTACGGCTGCAACGGTGTCGAGATCGCTGGAATCATGAAATGAGCGGAGCTTGTGGGGGCAGTCGACCGGGCAGGCGCTGCTGCAATTCAGGACGCCCGCCTTCGCCGTCCACCGGGAGGGCATGTGCCCAGGAACCGCAGCCGGGACCTGATCCGCATCGGCGACCGGGACGGCTGGGTGTGCGGTATCTGCCGCGACCCCGCCCGGCCGGTAAATCGCCCGCGCGGCGCCGTGACCATCTTGGCCAGCGACCTGATCCTGGAAGACGTCCCAGGCGGGGCTCAGGCAGGCGAGCCATGGGGAGCAGGTAGCCGTGGAACCTTGGCGGTTGATCACCCGGTACCGGGTCTGGCGCATGCTCCGCAGGTACCGCCGGCGCAGGCAGGCTGCCCGTGACGCGTTCTCCTGAGCTGCCTCCTCTCGAGGATGCAAGCTGCCCCGCCGATGAGACAGGCGGTGCTGCAGACCATGACGCTTCGTCACCTCGCCGCCAGAACGCAAGCTACGCTATCGCCGAATACTTGCTCGTGCCACCGCGCGCCCGTGCGCGGACGCCGGAGTCCGCAGGCCGGCCGGTCAGGTCCTGGTCAGCGCCTTGCTCACCGAAGCAGGCCGGGCGTGCTTGGCCTCCGCCGGGCCTGCCTGCGGGCAGGCCTGCAGGAAGCGGCTAGAGCGGGCCATGGCTTCTCCCGCGCCTAGCAGCTCCTGGTGGAGGTGCCGGAGGGCGCGGAACGGGGCGGTCGCCCACCGGATCAGTGGGTGGCGCGGCTGTGCTGTCACTGGAGTGGTCATGTGGGTTACCTTTCTATGCTGCGCGGCCTGGATGTGCCGGTGCGGCGGGGTGCCGGGATCTGCGGGCGGCAGCTCGACGGTTGCGGTCATGACCTGGGCCGGCGAGGGGATAGCCGGTGGCTGCTGCGCGAGCAGCACGGTCAGGGCGCTGGCCGATCGGGCAGGCGGGGGCATCGGGGTATCTCCTCCCTGATTGGGGCGGGCTGGGCTGCTTGCGGGCGGCCGCGACCATCTCAGTCGGCGAGGGCACGGCGCAGGGCGGCGCCGAGTTCGGCGATCTGCCGCTGGGACACCTCCGCAGACAGGATCGCTTGCGACCCGTGGAAGGTGCCGGGCCACTGGTGCAGTTCGGCCGGCACGCCGGCCTGCAGCAGGCGCTGCGCGTAGCCGATGGCCTCGTCACGGTTCGGATCGAACTCCGCGCTGGTGATGTAGGCGGGAGGCAGGCCAGACAGATCGTCGGCCCGCGCCGGGGCGGCGTACGGCGAGGCGGCCGCGGAGCCCAGGTAGTGCCGCCACGAGGCGGCGACCTTGTCGCGCGTCATAAAGGGCGTGTCGGTGAAGTTCCGGGCCGACCATGTCTGCTGCCGGTCATCGAGCTCGGGCTGGTTGAGCAGCTGGTATCGGATCGGCGGCCCTTGCTGGTCACGCGCCCGCAACGCGACCGCGGCCGCGAGCCCCGCGCCGGCAGCGTGGCCGCCGACCGCGATCCGCCCCGGGTCGATGCCGAGCTCAGCCGCATGCTCCGCCGTCCAGGCCAGCGCGGCGTAGGCGTCATCCAGGGCGGCCGGGAACCGGTGCTCGGGAGCCCGGCGGTAGCCCACCGAGACCACCACCGCCCCGGAGCCGCCGGCGACCCGGACGGCCCACGGATGCTCGGTCTCCAGGTCACCCATGACAAATCCGCCGCCGTGCAGCCAGACGAGGGCGCCTTGTGCCCGGTGCGGGCGATAGATCCGCACCGGCACGTCCGGATCGGCGGGCACCGTGCGGTCCCCGATCTCCATTCCCGTGGTGTCCGGCGCCGGCGCGGCGGCGGCCAGCTCGGCGAGGTTCCTGCGCGCGGTGACCGGGTCGGTCAGGTCGGCCGGGGGGAACAATGGGATGAATGCTTCCAGCTGGGGATCTATTCGCGTCATTCCTACGTTGCTGGTCATTTCTCACTCTCCTTGATCGGTGTTGCCGCTGGGCGGGCGGCGGCGAGCGGGTCGTCCGGATCGCAGGCCGGCGGCGAGCTGCCGCAGTATGTCGGGATGCATGGTGTCCTCCTCGCGGGATCACCCCGGGTTGAACCGGTGGACCGAAATCAGGACCAGGCCCAGGTCGCAGACCTTGTTCAGCAGCCCGTGCAAGGCTGCCTGATCTGCTACCGGGCCGGAGATGGCCGTCTGGCTGTCGTCGCTGTCGATCTGCAGGCCCTCGAACCAGGCCGTCCAGCGCCGGTCGAGGATCCCCTCGACGCGGATCTCATAGTGCGCTGACCGCGCCGCGCCGCTCACGCCTGCACGCTGTCTGATGGCTGGTTCCGGCCCACGCCGGCCGGCCAGCGGTCGAGGGTGAGTCAGGCATCGGTTCCGTCCTTCCATCGGGGTTCCGTGATCTGCACGCTACGAAGCGGCACGGAGGCGTGGCGTCACCCGAAGGTGTCGGTCAGGTGGAATCTTTGGCCTCCGGCACCGGCACCAAGGTGCCCCGCGCCGGGTTGTTTGCGCCGGAGATCACGGGGGAAGTGGAGGTAGGCAGGTCGGCCGGGGCAATGGACTGGCTGGATCAGGACCGTGGCCAGGGGAAGCGCAGGCCGGCTCGGGGCAGGTTCTTCCAGGCGGCGATGCGGAGGGTGGCGGAGGCGCGGAGCGTGCAGGTCAGCGATGGCTGAGTGGCCGGCGGCGGTGCCGGAGCGTGATGTGCTGCTGGCTACCAAGCTGCACCTGCCCGGGCCGGGTCCCGGGCAGGTGCCGCGGCCGCGGCTGATGGCACGCCTGGATGAGGGCCTGGCGCGGGGGGTGGTCCTGGCCTGCGCGCCGGCCGGGTATGGCAAGACGGTCCTGCTGGCGGACTGGGCCCGGCGGTGCGGGCACCGGGCCGGGTGGCTGTGGCTGGATGCGGGGGACAACGACCCGGCCCGGTTCTGGCGTCATGCGGTGGCCGCGCTGGACCGGGCCCGTCCCGGGATCGGCGAACGGCTGGCCCCGCTGCTCGGCCCGCCGGCGCCGTCGTCGTTCCAGGGCCTGGTCACGGCGCTGATCAACGAGCTGGCCGCCGAGGAGGCCGTGCTTGTCCTTGATGACTATCACGTGATCGGCTCGGGGCAGGTGCACCGGTGGCTCGGGTTCTTGCTGGAGCACCGGCCGGCGGGTCTGCGGGTGGGGCTGGCCAGCCGCAGCGATCCGCCGCTGCCGCTGGCGCGGCTGCGGGCGCGCGGCCAGCTGGCCGAGGTGCGCGAGGCCGAGCTGCGGTTCACGCCCGCGGAGGCGGCGGAGTTTTTCCGGCAGGCGGGGTCGGGCCTGCCGGAGGCGGCGGCGGCGGCGCTGGCGGCCCGGGCCGAGGGCTGGGCGGCCGGGTTGCAGCTGGCCGCGCTGTCGCTGCGCGGGCAGGGCGATGCCGCCGCGTTCGTGGCCGGTTTCACCGGCAGCCACCGGTACATCCTGGATTACCTGGCCGAGGAGGTGCTCGAGGGACAGGGCGGGCAGCTGCGCACGTTCTTGCTGGAGACCTCGGTGCTGGGCCGGCTGTCCGGCCCGTTGTGCGACGCGGTCACCGGCCGCGAGGGCAGCCAGGCGCTGCTGGAGCAGGCCGAGCGGGCGGGCCTGTTCTTGATCCCGCTGGATGAGGTGCGCGGCTGGTGGCGCTACCACCACCTGTTCGCCGACCTGCTCCAGGGCCGCCTGCAGCAAGAACAACCCGGCAGACTGCCCGGGCTGCACCATGCGGCGGCTGCGTGGTGCGACGCTCACGGGCTGGCTGACGAGGCGATCCGCCACGCCCTGGCCGCTGGTGATGACGCCGGGGCCGCCCGCCTGATCGAGCGGCATTATGACGCGATCTTCCTGCGAGGTGAAAGCGCGACGATTCAGCGGTGGATCTCGGCGCTGCCCGCCGAGCTGGCCCGGTCTCGCCCACGGCTGTTGCTGGCGCAGGCGTGGATGGCGCTCGTCGGCGGCGATGTCGAAGCGGCCGGGGCGCCGCTGGATGCCGCCGAGCGCGCGTTCGCCGATGCCGCCAGCGAGCCGTTCGAGCCTTCCGTCGGCCGGGCGGCGAGCCTGCTGGCGAACGTTCCCGCGGCGATAGCGATCGCGCGCGCCTATCTTGCCGTGCTCCACGGCGATGCCGAGGGGACGGCCGTGTCCGCTTCGCGGGCCCTGCCCGATCCCGGCGAAGGAGAGTGGGTTCTGCACTCGGCTAGCCTGTGGATCCTGGCTATAGCCGAGTGGGTGCGCGGTCGGCTCGAAGACGCCGAACGCGGCTTCGCCGCCAGCGTCGCCGGATGGCGCGCGGCCGGTCAGCGTCCCTTGGCGGCATGGGCGTGCTTCGACCTCGGCCGGGTGCAGCGGGCCCGGGGGCGCCTGGACGCGCCGCTCGCCACCTACCAGCAGGTGGTTGAGATCACGGCGCCGCCGGGCCGGGCGGCGATGCCCAGTGCCGGCATCGGGTATGTGGGCATGGCCGAGGTCGCCTACCAGCGGGGCGAGCTCGATACCGCACTGCAGCATGTCACCAAGGGCATTGAGCTGTGCCGGCAGCTGAACTGGAAGACCCAGCCGCTGGCGGCGGGCCTGGTGACGCTGGCGTGGATCCGCCAGGCCAACGGTGATCCGGGCGGGGCTCGGGAAGCTATCGCCGAGGCCGAGCGGATCACGCCGAGCCCGTCGCTGGCCAACCTGTTCAACCCCGTCCCGGCGCAGCGGGCGCGCCTGCTGCTGGCCCAGGGCGACATCGCAGCGGCAGCCCGCTGGGCACAAGAAGGCTGCCTTCGCACCGACGACGAGCCGATGTACCAGAAGGAGCGGGAGCATCTGGTGCTGGCGCGCGTCCTGCTGGCCCAAGACCAGCCCGCCGAGGCGCTGGCGCTGCTGGACCGGCTGTACGCGGCGGCGGCCGCGCAGGACCGGGCCGGCAGCCTGATCGAGATCGGCGCGCTGCGGGCGCTGGCGCAAGCCGCCAGCGGTGATGCAGACCGCGCGGTGGACGCGCTGGCCGAAGCGCTCACCCTGGCCTGCCCGCAGGGCTATGTCCGGGTTTTCGCCGACGAGGGCCCGGCGATGGCCGCGCTGCTGGTCCGGCTGATCGCGGCCCAGCGCACCGACCGGGCCGCTGCCAGGGTCCCGCTCGGCTGCCTGGCCCGGCTGCACCGCGCGCTTAGCACGCAGGACATCGTTCCGGATGCCGGGCGGGACAGCGGCACCGCGGTGCCGGGCCTGGTCGAGCAATTGACCAGCCGCGAGCTTGAGGTGCTGGAAATGCTGGCGGCGGGCCGGTCGAACCAGGCCATCGCCCGCGAGCTCGTGGTCAGCCTGGACACGGTCAAAAAGCACGTCAGCCACGTCCTGGGCAAGCTCGGCGCGGCCAGCCGCACCGAGGCCGTCGCCCGGGCCCGCCAGCTAGCCCTCATCCCGTAGCGGCGCGCCTCTGCCAGTCCCCGGTCACCCCGGGTATTGCCCGCGCCGCGAGGCCGGGTACCCGGGCACGGGCCGCAGATTCCACCTGATGTGCACTTTCGGGTGTCGTCCCGGCCTGGGATCCGCTCCTAGCGTGCCGGTGAAGGACATGCCCACCTGATGGAGGGATGGAATGACTGTCCTGAGATCACCTGGCTCCAAGACGGGCCCGGGCCGGGTGGACCACGGCCCGTGTTGTGCCTGCACGGGTTCACCAGCCCCCCGTCTTCCCGCGGTACACCGCACAGGCGGCGAATGCCGCCAAGCACTGCGACGAGGACCAGCTCGCCCCTAGGTGTCGCTCACCGCCCTCATCAACGCCCCAGCTGCGTGGAAGAAAGGAACGTCATGAGCTCTGCGCTTGAAACCCTTCGCCGTGACTTCGGCGGCGACATCATCGAACCGGGCGCAGCGGAGTATGAACCGGCTAGCCGCTCGGTACTGGCTTCGGGTAGTCCGGCCCATGTTCTGCGGCCCAAGAGCGTCGGGGACGTGCAAGCAGGTGTCAGATTCGCTGCCAGCGCAGGGCTTTCGCTGTCCGTGCGAGGCGGCGGCCATGGCTTTGCGGGCTTCGGCACCAACGATGGCGGCGTCGTGATCGACCTCAGCCAGCTCGCGAACGTGAAGATCATCGACAAGGAACGTCACCTCGTGCGGATCGGCGGCGGCGCCACCTGGGGTCAGGTCGCGGCGGCCTTGTCCCCGCATGGC
>Ga0335081_10013324_pt1 | contig 13293 bp, 15 predicted proteins | sample Lox_Sample_35_FD_206713 | JGI IMG/M metagenome (GOLD analysis project Ga0335081, IMG submission 206713) | Soil microbial communities from Loxahatchee National Wildlife Refuge, Florida, United States - Lox_Sample_3.5 | ecosystem: Environmental > Terrestrial > Soil > Wetlands | place: USA...
CAATCGACCCCTCGTGTGGAAGTTGGGATACAAGACTCGCAGGGTCTATGTTGTATCTGATGAGTATTGACAATTATCTCTATTTCGTGTATCATCCTTTTGTGTATTTAATAAGGAGATAGTCTTATGTCTTCAAAAATCCAAAGGGTTAATATTTCCTTTCCCAAAAAGCTCGTCGACGAGCTTAGTTCTCTTGTTCCTCCCGGGAAGCGGAGCCGTCTCGTCGTTGAGGCAACCCAGAAAGAACTTCAAAAGATAAAGAGGCTTAAGATTCTTGGGAAAACCGCCGGGATCTGGAAAGATTCAAGCCACCCTGATTTAAAGACGGCTGACGATGTGTGCAAGTGGGTGAGCCGGCTCCGGCAATCCGACGAAAGACGCTTGAGTAAGCTCGTAAAGGATGATGTCTAAGAGATATCTGTTCGACACGGATGTTCTTATCGCTTATCTCAGAGGATATTCTCAGGCAGTGGAGCTGTTCAAAGCTCTTGCAGCCCAAGGATTTGATTTCTTGATTTCTCCTGTCACGATCGTTGAAATTGAGGCAGGCATTCGGGATACCGAAAAAGAAAAAACTTACGAACTTCTGGATATATTTGAAGTCTGTACCGTGGATCGGCCCATCGCTCATTCGGCTGGATCTTCTCTGCGAAAATACCGAAAAAAAGGAGTCACATTGGGACTGGCCGATGTGATCATAGCGGCAACCGCCCTGACCCACCATCTCACTCTGGTCACTTACAATAGAAGCCATTACCCTATGTCCGACCTCCAGATTCTCTCCCCCACGAGGTAGGAGAAAAGAATTGCAACTAAGACACTTGATCCGGTTCATCCGGGGAAAATCCTACGTCCCCACAATTCTGGCTGGGTTTGCAGATGGACTACGAATTGGATGTAGCAGAGGACATCCTTGAAGGCAAACTCGAAAACAAAGTTACTTCCAGGGTTTCAGCACTGTGAAGAGTGCAGACCTAAGTTCCGGCACCTAGGTTCCCCAGCCCGGCGAGACTCCCCTCAAGGGATGGGTTATCTGTCTTCAAACCTCTTGAGGAGGATAACACTATTGACCCCCCCAAAACCTGCCGAGATGGAAAGGGCGATCCTGACTTCTCTTTTTCTTGCCTCTCTTGGAACGTAATCTAAATCGCAATCAGGGTCAGGGAATTCATAGTTAAGCGTAGGATGGACTGTCCCCTTTTCAATCGACAAGAGAACGGAAATGGCTTCTACTCCCCCTGCGGCTCCCATCAGGTGGCCTGTGATCGATTTCGTGGAGCTTATGGGGATGCTGTAAGCCTGTTTCCCGAAGATATCTCTTATCACCTTTGTCTCCATCTTGTCATCGAGAGGAGTGGAGGTGCCATGAGGATTGATATAATCGATCTCTTCCAACCCGACCTCACTCATTTGAATGGCAGCTCGGATGGCTTTTCCCAATGCCCTTCCATCGGGATCGGGCTCGGTGATATGGTAAGCATCTGCTGTCATCCCGAAACCGATTACCTCTCCATAGATGTGCGCCCCTCTCTTCCTGGCATGGTCCAGCTCCTCGAAAACCAGGACCCCGGCGCCCTCTCCCATCACAAAGCCGTCTCTCTCCCGATCAAAGGGCCTGCAGGCCTTATGTGGAGCATCGTTTCGTGTTGACATGGCTCTCAAAACGTCGAAGCCTCCGAAGACTAAAGGTGTGATACAGGCATCCGCCCCTCCCGTAACCATGAGATCCTCTGTTCCCCGCTGGATCTGAAGGAAAGCATTGATCATCGCATGAGTGGCTGAGGCGCTGGCAGTCGAAACGGCATAGGAACTACCTCGGAGGGTGAAATGCTGGGCGACATGGGAAGTGACGGCACTCATGTAGATATTAGGAAGTCCGAAAGGTGAAAGCGATCTCGTCCCTCTCGAAAGAAATCGCTCGTGGTAATGCTCCAGAAGCTCCATCGCCTCCACACCGACACCCAGAATCACTCCCGCCTGAAAAGGGTCAATCCCTTTCAACCGATACTGTCCTGTCTTATCCGGCGCCTCCTCTCCATTTCTTTCGAATTCGATTCCCGCATCTTTTAGGGCAAGCCATGTCGCGGCTATGGCATATCTGGACGTTTTTCCAAGGTGCTTGGAATGTTTTGTCCGCTCAACATACTGGTGGAGATCAAAACTGTCAATAGGAGAGCAGATCTGACATCGATAGTGGCTTACGTCCCGGTTGGGGAACTCGACCCTTTTGAAAAAGGATTTACCCTGAATCAAGTTCTCCCAGTATGGCTCTTTTCCAATCCCAACCGGAGTTACTGGGCCGACTCCGGTAATGACCACGCGCTTCTCGCAATTCCTCACGCCTGTCTCCTTTTGAGGTCAGTCTATTCTTTCTAGCGATTCTCCTCCTTTTTGTCAAGCTTCGATGACATCCAGTTCGATTTAGACATAGCAAAGCAGGAATTGGGGTAGGCCACTCTTCCTGAAGAAGCCGGCTAAGATAGGGAGTAGCGGGGATGCAAAATGACCCTGCAATTCTGGCTGGGTTTGCAGATAGGCTACGAATTGGATATGGCAAAAGACATGCTCGAAGGCAGACTCGAAAAAGAAATCAAACCCAGGACTTCATCAGCGTAAAGAGCGTAGGCCTGAGACCTTGTTTTTTTCCTGTTCCCTGCATCGCCCTGAAAGCCACATCACGGAGGTCGCAATGGGACTCTATCCTGAGAAGGCGAGCCACGTGACAAGGTTAATCATCAACTCCTATATTTCAAGACCTGACCCCAGGAGCTTTCATCCTTATAATTTTATGAACGTCCCCTGTTTCCATCCCTTTAGGTTTGAAGGAGCATAGGAAATTCACGATGTGGTATTGATGGCGGGCTGTTAAGAACTCTTCTAAGAGGAAGGCAACCACCATTTTTCAATAGATAAGTCTTCGACCTCTCTAATCCGATCAAAGTCACCGTCCGAAGATACAACAATCAACCCATTACGCTTAGCAATAGCGGCAATCCACAGATCATTTTCTCCAATGCCAAGTCCTTTTTTTGCGAATTTCCTGCGCTTTGTCTTCTCCTTTGGTCCAAAGTGGTTGAATACCGCTGCCTTCATATTCCCGTAGATATCGGCGGTTTCTTGATCTACACGATAGACATTTATGTTATCCAAGAATTCCTTGACTCGTTCGAGGTTTGTTTCCCGATGTTCTGAGATTGATGCTCCAAAAACCAATTCTCCTTGAACAATCACGCATGTCGCGACGATCACATCCCCTAAATCAGACAGCTTTTGTACAACGGTCGGATTGTTTTCAAGGAGTTGGCTGCAATGGTTCGTATCGAGGAGGTACATTCTTAGAAGTCGACTTCTCCCCGGGCATTGTATACTTTCTCAATACATTTCTCTAGGTCATTCCCTACCCACTTCCCCGCATGTCTTAGAAGCGAACGGGCAGAGGATCGAGGTGGAATCGCCTGTATATCTCCCGGGCGGGATGCCGAAACGTTTTCCATGATTCCATTCTGGAGCAGACGAAGGCCCACAAGCGATACTCTCGACCCTCGTTTTCTGGCAGAAAGTGATTCTCCGAACCCTTCTTCTACAGAGGCAGAATTTGATTCTGTGTAAGCTATCATGAAGACGATTCCTCCACCTGCATGATCATTTTTTTGATTTCGGTAAGCCCGCTCTCAATTATCTCTTCACCCTTTTCCCTTGAAGTATAGTAGTCCTTATTCTCATTAAAGGCGTAGCGGTCATTAAAATCTCCGGAAATCTCAATTCCTCGGTCTGAAGCGTTATTTTGGGAAAGAGGAATAATTCCTTGCCGTGTCCCTTCAAGTTTCCAGGATCGATAATTTTGCAGCGTGATATTACTGAAAAAGCGTTGCGATAGCACATTTGCAGTCTTGACTTGAAAATCATAAATGCTGTTCATTGGGTTCTTCAAGAGTAATTTTTCAAGATGTTCTATGATTTCCTTATCCTCTGTTCTCGTTGACAAGTGAACTCGTGTGGACAAGCCGCAGAAGTAAGGTTTTTCCCCCTTAAGAATATCAAGAAGTTCAAAGAGAATTGGACCCCTTTCAAAAAGATACTGTCTTCCTTTTGATATATCTATCTGCCAGTCAGGAGAATAGGTTACATTCAGTACCAGGGTAACCTGGGATACGATAATTTGGCTATAACCATGTTCAGAACCAAAAATCATCCTTGGGACTTCTGGGTCGAGATCGTCTGGAACAGGAACAATGTGGGGTTGAAAGTAGAACCCTTTCAGTTTTTTTTCGAAATCGTGGTCCTTCTGCCGAATATCTGATTGCCGAGAAAAGAAAACACTAAAGCTGTTCTGTATATACTTAGGTTTTTCGAACATTAGCAACCTTTTCTCAGAGATTCACAGATGATTTCAATCCTTGTAATAGCCTATAACCTATCAAATTCTTTGTCAACGGTCAATGAAAAACGTGTCAATGAAAAACGGCAAAGTCTAATTCTAGCTTGGGATCACACCAAAGGGGAAGAGGCGGCTTTCGGAACGTTGATCAAAATATCCATGCCTTCCCGATGATTTCACTTCGCTGCACCATTTCGCATTCTGCGCTAGATTTTATGGATTTTAGGGTTGAAATTGAAGAAAGCGCAGAAAAGGAGGATGATAGGATGGGAGAATGAGGGAACGGGGGGATGCAGCGTTGGACAGACGAAGGCCTTCCGGATACTCCCGTATGGGACTACGGGGCAGGTTCCTCAAGTCGGGAATGAAAGCGTGTCGCACTATCCTTAATTATTTGCTCGATTCTTTCTTCTTTCGTATTTTCTTGGCCCCAAATTCTACTCCATCGCACCAACCTCTTGCGTTCTGGAACATCTGAATCCGAGGGGATTCCGTGATCCCTTCCTTCATCGATTCCGGCAACCACGGCCATTGCCATTTCAGAAAGGATCTTTCCGGATGGGGCATCATAGCCAGATGTCGCCCGTCGGGCACATCGCCTCCCTCTACGTCAGACATTTAATATCCTGGAGGAGACGGCTGAAAGCCACTGCACGTATTTTCTTGTCCATGGGAAATGTTGTTTCGCCCGCATGGATCACGTCCAGAGATCGAAGATGAAGATCTGACAATGCAGAACGCATCGAAGGGGTAATTTGGGGAGAGGTCGTCCTTTTTATCTCGAATCCCAGCCGTTGTTGCCCCCTGACAACAAGAAGATCCAGCTCAGCTCCTCCATGAGTGGCCCAGAAGTAACATTCGTCAATCCTGGCTGCCAGGCGATGAATAATTTGTTCAACAACAAAACCTTCCCACGATGCTCCAACTTTGGGATGACCCTCAAGGTCCTTAAGCGTCCTAAGACCGAGCAGGGTATGCAGCAATCCGGTGTCGGCAATATATATTTTCGGCGCTTTCACCTGGCGCTTCGATAGATTCTCGTGCCAGGCCGGCAGCTGACGAATCACCAGCGCCGAGGTCATCAGGTCAAGATAATTTCGGACGGTCGTGTCAGCTACGCCAAAAGACCGCCCGAATTCCGACGCATTCCAGGTCTGGCCATGGTAGTTCGCGAGCATAGTCCAAAAACGGCGCAGCGTGGTCGACCGAATGGCAATTCCCAGCTGAGGAAGATCTCTTTCTAAAAACGTACGGATAAATCCCCGACGCCATTCATCACTCTCGGCCTGAGTTCGAGCGAGGTAGGATTTTGGAAACCCTCCCCGCAACCACCGTTGCATGTGGTTCTCAACTCCAACTTCTTCAATCGAAAACCCACCCAACTCATGATAGACAATCCGGCCCGCAAGTGTCTCGGCGCTCTGACGAAGCAAGTCCGGCGATGCGCTACCCAGCACCAGGAAATGGGCGCCCGATTTGGGCCGATCCGCTAAAACTCGCAATACGGGGAAAAGGTTTGGCTGTCTTTGAATCTCATCGATGACGACAAATCCTTTGAGGTCTTTAAGGGCAAGCATCGGATCAGCAATTCGAGCCAGGTCTTCGGGATTTTCCAGGTCAAAGTAGGAAGACAAACCCCTCCTTTTTTTAATGAGCAGGCGGGCGAGGGTTGTTTTTCCGACCTGGCGCGCCCCGATCATGCCGACGACAGGGTGCCGCCGAAGGAGTCCCTGGATCGTTTCGACTTCTTGCTTACGGTCTATGATCATAGGAAAACCTTACCTTGAAAATTCGGTGATGTCAACCGAAATTTCAAGGTGCCAAATTTTATGGATTTTCGGGCAGCGGCAATGAAGATGGGGAGATAATTAGAGCATGATGGGGAAATGAGGAGGTTGGGCGAAAATATTCAATCCATGCAGAGCTACGGATGAGGAACATGCTTTCTTCTTCCTATGAACGGGGCAGGCTCCTCAAGTCGGGAATGAAAACGTGGCGCATTATCTTTAATTATTTGCTCGATTCTTTCTTCTTACGTATCTTCTTGGCCCCGAATTCTACCCATCGCACCACCCTCTGGCGTTTTGGAACATTTGAATCCAAGGGGATTCCTTTATTCCATCTTTCATGGATTCGGGCAACCAGGGCCACTGCCATTTCAGGAAAGATCGCTCGGGATGGGGCATCATGGCCAGGTGTCGCCCGTCGGGCGAACAAAGTCCGGTAATGCCGAAAGGTGATCCATTCGGATTAAAGGGATAGCTTTTTGAAACCTTTCCATCCGCCTGGCCCTCATCGTCCACAAAAACGACTGGAACCAGTTTTTTGGTGATGACCTCTCCCATGAGTGTCGAGTCGGGGAAGTGAAGTCTCCCCTCGCCGTGAGCGACCCAGATCCCTAGGATCGAATTGGTCATGCCCCTGAACATGATTGCCGGGCTTTCTAGAATCTTGACCGTCACCCAGCGCGATTCGAACCGCCCGGACACATTCTGAACGAACCTCGGCTGCTGATGGTCAGGAATTCCCAGCCACGGGACCCATCCGAGAAGGCCAAAAAGCTGGCAGCCGTTGCACACGCCCAGAGAAAAGGTATCGGCACGACGATAAAAATCGTCGAACATCTTCTTCAACTTTTCATTAAACCGGATCGCCGCAGCCCACCCCTTGGCGCTTTCCGGAACATCGGCGTAGGAGAATCCTCCGACCGCCACGAGTCCTCTGAACTGATCGAGCGTGATCCGGCCGCTGATCAGATCGTTCATCGTGACGTCCCAAGGGCTAAAGCCTGCCTGATAAAAAGCAGAGGTCATCTCACGATCGCCGTTGCTCCCCTCTTCCCGCAGGATAGCTACCGCAGGTTTTTCCTTGCTCTTGAGAAGACGCAGCGGTGTCCGTTTGGGCTTGAAGGGGATGACGTAGCTCGGTCCTTTGCGGTTGAAGATATTCTTTCGCTCCTCATCGGCACATTGGGAATTCATCTGAAGGCGCTCGATCTGATAAGAGGTCTCTTCCCACCAGCTGCGGAGCACAGGCATATCAGATTCAAGAACCTTCTGCGAATCATAGGTCACAAGAATCTTCTTTTCCTCTGTCGTCTCCCCGATCAGAGTTGATGGCAGATGAAAGGAATCGAGAATCTCCAGCACCTGCTTGACATCATTCCCATCGCACTCGATGACTGCGCCGAGTTCTTCAGCAAAGAGCCTTTCGAAGACGCTCTCAGGACCGTCCATTCGAACTCTCAAACCGCAGTTTCCGGCAAAGGCCATTTCAAGAATCGTGGTGATCAGGCCTCCATCGCTGATGTCGTGGCCTGCGAGGATCAGATTCTCCGATATGAGCTTTTGGATCGTATGGAATGCCCGTTTCAGGATTTCGGGATCCTCCACATCAGGAGATTCGTTTCCGACCTGTCCGTAAACCTGGGCCAAACTCGAGCCTCCGAGCCGGGCCTTTCGCTGAGCGACATCAATCAAGATGAGCTTACTTTGCCCCGGTTTTTTGAAATCCGGAGTGACAACCTTGGTGATATCGGGCATAGTCGCATAAGCCGAAATCACAAGCTCACGGGGAGACTTGACGATCTCCTCTCCGACGCGCGTTGCCATGGACAGGCTGTCCTTTCCACCGTCCACTGCAATCCCTAGCTGAACCATCAGATCCCGCATGGCGCACGCCGCGTCATAAAGCGCCGTGCCTTCGCCGGGAAGCTTGGGCGCCCACATCCAGTTGGCCGAACACTTGATATCTTCCAAGCCGCTGATCTGGGCCCACACGATATTGGTCAGCGCTTCACCGACCGCCATCCGGGCCCCCGCCTTGGGATCTACGAGCATCTTGATCGGCTGCTCGCCAATCGACGTGGCCGCTCCGGTCAACCCGAAATGGCTCTGGCTGATCACTGCCAAATCCCCGACCGTGAGCTGAAGGGGACCGCAGCACTGCTGCCTGGCGATCAATCCGGTGACGCTTCGATCCACCTTATTGGTCAGAAATCTTTTTGAACCGACGGAGAGGCTTCGAAGCACGCGGGACAATGCCTCTTCCACCGTCAACCCATCGGGCAATTCGAAAGGCTTGAGTGAAGCCGTTTTTCTCTCATCCTTGAACGTTTTCTGCGGCATGTTGCCCAAAACCTTTGCAAGATTGAGATTGACGGGGGTTGAATCGTCTTTCTCATCATGGACGACGAAGCGGCCGTCTCCGGTCACTTCCCCGAGGACTTCGCAATTGACTTTTTCTCTCTCGCAGATCGATTTGAATTCTTCTATTCGTTCAGGAGGAATTAAGAAACCGCATCGCTCCTGGTATTCAGCTATCCAGATCTTGAGGACGGACAACGTCGGATCGCCAAGTTTGATGCGCCTGAGCTCGATTCTGCCCCCGGCTTTCTCAACCAGCTCCTTAAGAACATTGGCAGGGCCACCCGCGCCCTGATCGTGGGCGCTGGCAATAGGATTTTGACGGCCCATTTCGATGCAAGCCCGGATGACGCGGTTCATCTTCTGCTCCATCTCCGCGTCGCCCCGCTGGACCGCATTAAAATCAAGCTCCTCTTCATTCTCGCCTTGAAGCTTGCTCGAAGCCGAACCGCCGCTCAGCCCGATGCCGTAGGCAGGGCCGCCCACCTGAACGATCAGCATTCCCTTTTTCGCTTCAGCCTTTTTAATATGCTTGGCGTCGATCTGTCCGATGCCGCCCGTGAACATAATCGGTTTGATCCAGGCCCAGCGGTCGCCGGTTTGAAGCTTTTGATCAAATGAACGGGTAAAGCCTAGAATCACCGGCTCGCCGAATTTATTGCCGTAATCGCTGGCCCCGTCGCTTGCCCTGATTTCAATCATTAGAGGGGACGCCAGGCTCGACGGATAGATGGAGTTCTTGTCTTCCCAAGGTAAGTCGTAACTAGGAATGAGCAGGCTGCCGACGCAGTACGCCGCCGTTCCCGCGACTACGAGACCGCCTTTCCCGGTCGCTTGGACATCGCGGATCCTTCCGCCGGTACCTGTTTCCGCACCCGGGAAAGGAGCCACTCCCGTGGGGAAATTGTGTGTCTCTGCGGTAAAAATGATATGGTACCGCACCTTCTGTTTGTCGAAAGCCGTTGGCTTTCCGGGTTGGCCGGGAAGGATCGTCCAGCAAGCATATCCTTTGATCCCGCTCGAATTGTCCTTGAAGGCGATGAGGCTGTTGGATGGATTCGCTTTCAAGGTCGACTTGACGATCTCCATCAGCGTCTCCGGCATCACGACGCCGTCGATCATCAGCTTCCCTTTGAAATAGCCGTGCCGGGAGTGCTCGCTGTTGGCATTATCCAGGTCCCTGATCTCAACGATCGTTGGGTTTCTTTCTTCTTTCTTGACGAAGTAATCGTAGTAGAGTTTTCTATCCCACTCGTCCATGGCCAGACCCGGTATCTCCAGGAGGGCCTCCGGACCTCTTTCGAGCATGGGGATCTCGAAGACAGGTTCCGGCACGATTCCGGTTTCGAAGGTCTGCAAAGGCTGATCATAAGGGCATTCTGTCATCCGGTCATGGTGTTCCCGGATAAAGCGGCCCTTATCCACTCCCGACGGGAGAAGATAGCGACGGGAACGTTCGATGCGGGTCACCTTTTCGAGGCCGCAGGTCTGGCAAATTGCGACGATATTCGTCGAATAGGCGGTCGCAAAATTCATCCGCGGACCGAGTTCGATCGCCTCTCGTCCCTCAGGAGGAACCGGATTCTCAGACAGCGTCTCCGCAACAAAGCCGTCGGCTAAGAGCTGTCTTAAGATCGAAAGCTCGTCAGAATTCAGCGGGGCAGAAGTCTCTACGTTGAAGCAGTATTGCAGTTTGTCAGTTCTGGTTAAAAAGAAGTGGTACACTTCTATTGCACCTCAAAGTGTCAGTGTGAGTGTCAGTGTCATTGAATCTTGTTAACCCCTTCTATTCCTTCCTTAGTTACCCCCCCTCTATTCCCCCCTTAGTTTAAGGGGGGATGAAGGGGGGGGTAAGCCTAATGGCCCTAATCCATTCGAACCCGCTCACGAAAACAGCCCTCGCCCTTGGAAGAGGAGAGGCTTCCGAGCACTGCCATGAAAGATGGAATTCTGGTCATTGGATACGGAAATGCCTACTGTCATGACGACGGCGTCGCCCTGTACGTTATCAATGAGTTGAGGCGTCTCCGGGGGATACGCGATCTACAACCTGACGAAGATGGCCTGGACGAGTTAGGTCAGAGCTTCGATTCGGTTATGCTCCACCAGTTGCTTCCGGAAATCATTCCGATCGTCGCTAATTATCGACTGGTCTTTTTTGTCGACGCCCATGTGGGCACGATTCCGGATAAGGTGAGAGTGGTCCGGGTTGAAGAGGAGGTCGGGTTTCACGCCGTCAGTCACCATATGAGCCCGGGGATGGTTTTAAAGATGGTCCGTGAATCGAAGGGGGTCATTCCCATATGTTATCTCATCTCCGTGAGAGGTGAGAATTTCGATTTCGGATTCGGTATTACCGAAGCATGCAAACTCTCCGCAGATGTTGCTATCAAAAAGATTCTCGATCTGGCAGATACCTTACCTCAGACAGAAATTGCCTGACCCCCGGTGACTTCTATTATATATTAAAGAGTTCCTTTGCTCGATTTTTCTCAGAGCTGTTTCCAATCAATCGTTTTCTTATATAGAAGAAAAATAATATTAATAATTCAAAAATTTTTACTTATACTTAAGTTATATTTTAATAAATAAACGTAAATATTTGAAATTAAATTGATAAATTATTACAATTATTTCTTTACGATTAGATTATTTTTTTCTTGACATATCTTACGTTTTGAGTTAAACTGAATAAAATTGCTTGGAGGCATTCCTATGGAGAACAAGGTATCGAGTGAATTGCCTAAAAAAAGAGACAAAAGTTCGGCATATCCTCAGTTTAGTTTGGAAAGATGCATTGACTTTGCCGGAAAAATCTTCGAGATGGGTCCAAGACATGTCCTTCTAGACCAAGCTGCGAAAGCGGCCGGATACAAGAATAAGGGGGTGGGTCCTTTTTTTGGATTAAGAGCAGCGGCAAGATATTTCGGGTTCGTAGGCTACGATAAGGAATACATTTCTGTTACAGAACCTGTTATCAAGGTTTTGCTTGAAAAGTCTCGTGAAGATAAGGGAAGTTTGGTACGAAAAGCAATCTTGTTGCCCACGCTTTATGGAAAGATTTTTGACAATTTTGTTGGAAAACAACTCCCGGATGAAGAAGATTTGGCGAGAAGGCTTTCAGTAGATGAGCAGTATGGAATCAGCAAAGACGCCAGTAAGAATGCGGCAAAGATATTCTTCGAATCGATAAGATTCGCTGGTCTGTTAGATAACAATAATTATTTGAAATCCCCCGATGAGGATGTTCCCAGGATCCAGGAGAAAGATGAAACAGAGATCCTGGAAGAGAAACTGGAACTGGGAGAGAAAGAGGAATTTCAGAGAATTCACCTCGACAAATATGAAATTACCTTGCAGGGAGGCGTGAGGATATCGCTTTCTCTTCCGCCTACACTTTCTCAAAAGGATAAGGAACGACTGAAAACCATGATTGATCTTGTCCCCGAAGACCTGGATCCTCGGAGATCTTAGAGCGATGATAGAAAAAGAACATACTAAAACTAGGAGTTATAGGTTTTCACGGCAATTTGAAGAATCTTATGCTGCCTTGCCCGATGAGATCATAGACGCATTTGAAAAGAAACTGAAAGTTTTCTTAAATAATATGTTCCATCCGTCTTTTCGGACGAAGAAAATAAAAGGCTTTAAGAAAAGAATTATCTGGGAGGCTTCATTAACGATGGATTATCGCCTTACCTTTGAATTGGAAAGAGGCAAAGTCATTGTGTTCAGAAATATAGGAAAACACGGCATTCTAGACAGGCGGAAATTTTAACGCTTTAAGGATTGATTCAATTCTTTTCGTTTTTTTCTAAGATAAGAAATGCCATTTTCTGCGGTTGTGAATACTTCGGAAAGATTCCCATTTGTAACGTCTTTTTCGGCTTTTCTCTCAGCTTCTTGCCATTCTTTTTCCCAAAACCACATCTGGTCTGCGTCGATCAACTTCTTTGCTCTTACGTTTACATTTCCATCTTCAAAGTTGAAATCCAGATAGTCACCTGCAGAAACCTTCAATTTCTCCATGATTTCTTTCGGTATTCTCACTTGGCCGCCAGCGCTTATTTTTACGGTTGCCATATTGTTTATATTACACAAATAAACATACTTGTCAAGTTTATTAGTTCTTCCGCATCGTGTGGCTGACCGCCTTCTCCAGACCATCGAGGGTCAGCTCAAACATGGGGAAAACCTCACGAATATGACTGATGCTTCGGGTGTAGGGCCAGTCCTGGGCGAGGACCGGATTGATCCAGACAGAATGGGGGAAGGTCTTCGCGATAAACTGAAGCCTCTGGTAGCTGGGTTTGCCCGACCTCTCTTCGATGTGGATGGAACCGTCCGTGGCCATCAGTTCGTAGGGGGCCATGCTCGCATCGCCGACGATGATGAACCTGGTTTCCGGATCGAAGCGGACAAACTCATCCACCGAATGGGGTTTGGACCTTCTCGGAGGATCCTCCCACACATAATCGTAAATCGTGTTGTGAAAGAAAAACGTTTTGAGATCTTTGAACTGGGCGCGCGCATAGTTGAAAAGGGTTTGCACTAGCTCGATGTAGGGGTCCATCGACCATCCGCCGTTGTCAATCGCAAGGATGACTTTCAGGCGGTCCTTCAGGCTCCGATCAAATATGATCTCAATCTCCCCCGCGTGTCTCATGGTCTCGTAGATGGTTTTATCGATGTTCACCCTGTCCTTGGGCCCGAAAGGAACCATGTTCCTCAACCTTTTAAGGGCTTCCCCCATTTGAGAGGCCGTCATCG
>Ga0335081_10013325_pt1 | contig 13291 bp, 8 predicted proteins | sample Lox_Sample_35_FD_206713 | JGI IMG/M metagenome (GOLD analysis project Ga0335081, IMG submission 206713) | Soil microbial communities from Loxahatchee National Wildlife Refuge, Florida, United States - Lox_Sample_3.5 | ecosystem: Environmental > Terrestrial > Soil > Wetlands | place: USA: Florida...
AATCCGCCGGAGGGGGAAAGTCCGGAATAGATCTGCCAGTAGCCGAGCTGGGTGAGCTTGTAGAACTTGATCTCGTGGCCGTCGTATTGGCTGACGTCGTTGTAGCGGGGGAATTCGGCGGCGAGGCGCTCGACGAGTCCGTTGCCGCGGTCGTAGAGGCGGGGCGAGCAGGACTGGATGAAGTTGTAATAGCGTCCTTTATATTTGGCGGCGAGGACAGCGCCGACCTGCTGGAAGAGAGCGGTTTTTTCGTCGAGCATCGGCATCTCGATGTTGCCGGCGAAAATCTTCTGCATGTCGGCGCGGGTGATCTTGGCGAGGAATTTTCCATCGAGGATGGGGGTGCCGTTGTCCATGGCACGCTTGATACAGGCGAACATGGCTTCGGAGTCGGAGAGGTGCTCGCCGACGTAGTCGGTTTGAAACTTCACGTGCGTTTTGAAGTCCGTGAAGGCGGTGTCGATGGTGTTGCAGACCATGATGAAGTCCATGGCGACGTCGGGCGTTTTTTCGAGGCCGTAGGGGACGGCGAGGTTGGGCATGGGAAGTTCTTCGTAGGCCATCCACTTGGCGATTTCGACGATGTTGTCGTAGTGGGTGTGGACGTCGCGGGAGTGCTCGATGACCGGGCGGAGACTCTCAGTGACCGGGCTGCCGAGCGGGCGTGGCCAGGGGAGGGAAGTGGAGGCTAAGGAGCGGGGATTTGTTGCTGCGATGGCTCCGAGGGCGGAGATTCCTTGCAAGAGTTGGCGACGGTTCATCTGGATTCCTTTATCGTGAGAAATGCGTCGAGACAAAGTAATTTTGTTGGGCTGGGAATGCAAGAGGAACGAAAACTCACCACGGAGGACACAGGGGAAACTGATCAAGAAACAAAAGGTCTCTCCCCTCGTCCTTGCCTTCCGCTTCGCGGAAGGCAAGGCTCCGGTCTAAATAACAATGGTTGCTCCCTACCCTCAGGGGCTGAAGCCCGTGTCTTTATTGGGCTTTTGGCGGCACGGCTAAAGCCGTGCCCTTTCCACGAAGCCTTCCGCTCGAGGCACGGCTAAAGGGGTACTTTCCACGAAACCTTCCACTCGCTGCAGGGCTAGAGCCGTGCTCTTCCGCGAAAGTTCTTGTAAGACAGCTTCCTGGATACTCAGCGGATCTTCACGATTTCGCTTTGGCTGGCGGGGCGGCTGGTTTGATCGCGTCCGCGGATTTTTCGAGTGCGTCGACCAGGTTCGCTTCTACATGGTAGAGCGTTGGTTCGTTGTCACGCTTGGCGATGTAGGCGTCTCCGTCTTTCGCTATGGAGACGTTTTCGGTGCGCTTGTTGTCGTCCCAGGTGACGGTGAGTTGCAGGGTGGGGTTGGAGAATCCGGTGTCAACGAATTTATCGGCGGAGAGATCGCGTAGATCGGAGAGGAAGGCACCCACCGTGTCTACGTCCATTTTCTTGCCATTCGACCACCAGTCGCTGTTAGTGCGAGTGAGGAAATAGGATTTCGATCCGGCGTGGAGTTCGACTTTGTTGGGATCATTGAAGCCGAGGTCGAGGACTTTCTTGTTGCGGAAGTAATCGAGATCTTTGTCGAGAGCCTGTGCGAGATCGGCGTTCACCTTGTGGACGCCTTCAACGGCGCTCGATTTGGCGTAATAGAGATCTTTGTTCTTTTTGATTTGAAGATCTTGTGAGCCGGAGGGGTCGGTGACTTTCACAGAGACGACCGGGGCGGCGGAGGCGAACGCCGAAGAGGATTCTTCGGAGTCGGCGGCGCTCAGATCCATGCGGGCGTCGGTGAGTTTGCTGATGAGCTCGCCGACTTCGACGCTATTGGCACGGAGCGGCTTGGGCTGGAGAATTTGCCATTCGTCCTTGTTGCGTCCGAATTCGATGGTCTGTCCTTTGCGGGTGATATCGAGGCGGCTGATCTGATCGGCGGCTACGGGCAGCAGGCGCTTGTCTCGGAGTTCGTTGAGATTTTTCGCGATGCTGTTCTTGTTGTAGCTGGCGATGGTGTAGACGTGCGGATCGCCTTCGAGCATGGCGTAGACGGCGTTGCCGGTGGGATTGGTATCGCCGAGCAGGAGCTTTTGCGACTTGTTGTCTTTCTCGGTGATATCGATTTCCGCGGAAGCGGGCGCGAGTCCGTACTGCTGGAGATTGTTGGTCTTGTCGGCTACGACACGCTCGGAGTTCAGCGATGCGAGCGATGAGAGCGTGCTGGAGACGTTAGTCTGGTCGGCGTTGTAGGGCTTGGGCGCCGTGATCTGCCAAGTCCCGGAGGAGGACTTATCGAGGACGACGGGATCGGCGCCGGGCTTTTTGATTTCAACTTTGGTGATCGATGCTTCGTCGAGTTTGAGAATCGCCGGAGAAGACTCGACGGGCTTCAGGGCGACATCGCTCGGCTTGCGGTGGTTCGACCAGTAGAGAGTTCCGACGAGAGCGATAAGGACGATGGTGGCCAGGATCAGGCTACGGAGTTTCATGGTTTCGAACTAAGAATCTTCGAAAATTTACTCAGTCAAAATCCCCACTTGCGCCAAAACCGGCCAGAAGTGGGGCACCCTCAAAAGTCATGCCGCAATCCCCATCCTAAACTCGCAAACCCCGCGAGTTTTAGGATGGGCCACCCTCAAGTCATCTGCGTTTCAGCCAGACAAAGACGCCGGCGATTACGACGATGCCGGGCAGGAGGAACTGGCTGGTGGCGCGGACCCAGGCCAGTTGGCTGCGCGTCATCGTGATGCGGCGGTCTTCCTTCTCTTTCGGACGAATCGAAATCAAGTCTTCGTCCGATGAAAGCCAGTTGATCGTGTTCATCGCGAGGTCGCTATTGCCGTTGAAATTTATGAATGCGTTGGAGGACCAAGTCGAGCCCCCGACGACGACAAAGCGTCCTTGAGAGTTTTCTTTACCCGTGTTGTAGGTGCCGGCGGCGGCGAGCGTCAGCGGTCCCTTTGTGTTCTTGGGATCGTTGACGTTGATCTTGGAAGAAGCCAGATCATTAGTCGCTACGGTTGCGCTGGACGTATCGAACAGCTTCTGCACGCTGGTCTTGTCAGTATTCTTGACGTCGAGCGAGCGGGAGAGCGGGAATCCTGTAGCGGTTCCTTTCAGCGTGTCGACAATGGGCTGAGAGTCGTAGTGAGTGACCAGCGCCACGTCGTGTCCGACGCCGACTAGTTGGCCGAGGGGATTCATGTCGATGATGAGATTCTTATTGACCGTGACTCCCCAGCTTTGGAGCAGGCTGGTGAGCGCGTCGTTGGGCGCGATGCTGGATTGGCCGAGTAGCAGAGGCGGATCGAGCATGAAGAGGGCGCGTCCGCCGTCTTCAACATATTTCTTGATGGCGTCGACTTCGGGCTGCTCGTAGTTATGGGTCGGGCCGCTGACGACGATCGCGGTGCAGGTCGGAGGAACTTCAGCCTTTTCGAGCAGATTGATGCTCTGGGTCTGATAGTCGTCTTTACCCAGAAGATCCTTGAAGGTGGAGAGGCCTTCGCGGCCGCTGGTGTCGATCTGGTGCTCGCCGCTTCCAGTGACGAAGCAGACGGTGCGGGTCGTGTTTTTCAGATCGCGGATGAAGGCTCCGGTGATGCCTTCTTCGGTCATGCTTTTGGCGGTTTCTTTTCGATCGCCCACCTGGACGAGAGCTGTTCCAAGATCACGGATGCCGGCCTGACGCGCGGCTTCGGGATTCTTGTCGGGATCGACATAGTCCACGTGGACCTTGGGTGAGAGATTCGCGTATTCCTCGAGCAGATCTTTGCCGTCGTTGAAGCGGGAGCTCTGATTGAAGTAGGTGATCGTGGCTGGCTGCTTCAGATCCTTGACGATCTTCGCCGTCTGCTCCGACAGGCTGTAACGCTTGTTCGATGTTCCGTCGTACGAATTGTTGTAACGGTCGGCGAGAATGTTGGCGACGACGATGACCGCGACAATGATGAGGATATACGTCGTCGCGTAGGCCGCGTATTTCGTTTGTCTCGCCTTGAGCCAGTTACTGGCCATTTAGGACCTCCAACGCAGAGATTCCAGGGAGCGGGCGGTGAAGAAGAGTCCCAGGAAAATCAAAGTGAGATAGTAGATTGCATCTTTCGAATCGATCACACCGCGACCGAACGATTCGAAGTGCGTGATAACCGACATGTAAGAGAGCACGCGCGCCCAGGTGGCGTTTTCGTATCCGCTGACCCAGCCGGAAATCCAGAGCATCAGCTCGATGCCGAAAGTGGCGGCGCCGGCGACGATCTGGTTCTTGGTCAGGCTGGAGATGAAAGTTCCGATCGCGAGAAGCCCTCCCGCCTGAAGCAAGAGGCCGAGATAGCCGATTGCGAGCGGCTTCCAGTCTGGGTGGCCGAAAGCGAACAGGAATGCGAAGTTCAGGGCGGTAAACAGAAGCATGCAGCCGTAGAGGATGACGGCGGCCATCCACTTGCCGAGAATGATTTCAAGATCGCGGACCGGTGAGGTCGCGAGCAATTCGATGGTGCCGGTGCGCTTTTCTTCGGCGAAGAGGCGCATGGTGATCATCGGGATGAAGAAGAGTCCGATGACGGCGACGTTGGAGAGCAGAGGACGAATGATCTGCTCGTTGAGATTCATCGGGAAACTCTGGCCACGCATCTGCATTTCCATGCCGGCGACGACGAAGTAGGCCAGCGCGTTCCAGAAGAAGAATCCGAAGATCAGGCCAAACATCAGCAGGAGGATGTAGGCGATAGGGGAAACGAAGTAACTGCCCAGCTCTTTGCGGCAGATGATCCAGGCGTTTCTCACTGTTGCACCTCCTGCAGTTCGGGTTCCGCCTTGGACGGCGTGGAGGCCTCGGCTCCGGTGAGTTGCAGGAAGATTTCTTCCAAGCTCATGGCTGAGGGGCGAAGCTCGTTGAGATCCCAGCCGCACTCGACGACGGCGCGAGCAAGATCGCCGCGAACGAATTTTCCTTTCTGACTTTCGACTTCGAATACCGCGCGGCCATCGGTTTGCTGCTTGACGATGACACGGCCGACGCCGGGAACCTGCTCAAGTTTGTGCTGCACGATGGGAGAGTCGACGGGGCCGGAGCGTCCGGCGATTTCGAGGACGACGGATTCTGCGCCGCGGGCGCGCGCCTGCAGATTCTTGACCGAGTCGGTGGCAACTAGCTTGCCCTTGTTGATGATGATGACCTGCTGGCAGGTCTGCTCGACTTCGGGCAGAATGTGCGTGCTGAGGATGATGGTGTGCTCGCCGGCGAGGTCTTTGATCAGTTCCCGCGTTTCGTTGATCTGCTTGGGATCGAGGCCGGATGTCGGCTCGTCGAGAATGAGGACATCGGGATTGTGAATGATCGCCTGAGCGAGTCCGACGCGCTGGCGATATCCCTTGGAGAGCTTGCCGAGAAGCTTCTTCTTGACGTCTGCGATGGCGCAGCGCTCGGTGACGTAGTCGACGCGCTTTTGCAGCTTGGCGCCGGAGAGTCCTTTGAGCTTGCCGACGAACTTGAGATATTCGGCGGTCTCCATTTCCGGATAAATCGGAGGCGTTTCGGGCAAGTACCCGATGCGCTTCTTGACCTCGATCGGCTGATCGAGGACGTCGAAGCCCGCGACCTGTGCCGTTCCCGCCGATGGAGGCAGGAAGCAGGTCAGCATACGCATGGTGGTTGTTTTGCCAGCGCCGTTTGGGCCAAGGAATCCAACGATTTGGCCTTTGGAGACTTCGAAGGAGATTTGATCGACGGCAGTCGTGTGTGCGTACCGCTTAGTAAGGTCTTTGACTGAAATCATAGGCAGTTATTGGCAACAATGAGAAGACTCAACTGTTGGGTCCCCAACCACGCCGGAGCGGCGGGGCAAGAAGAAATCATCTTAAAAGGCGAATAAACAGCGTGTCAATTTTGCCCGACGTGGCTTGTGTTGTTGCGCGAACTGAGACCGCGAAGGGCGCGGAGCAGCACGAAGGAAATGCCAATGCCTCCGCCTTCGCGGCTACTCTTAAGGAATTAAGATTCGCCGAAAGTCGGTTTCCGTTGTATCGAGTGGAAAAGTTTGTGTGAAATTCCTCTTGAACGGCCGGCCCGTAGGCAGACGTCTGGGGCGTAATAGCAGGCGGTTGGACACGGGCTACGTTGGTCCTTTTCCTCACGTCTGTCGCGCAAAAGATTGTTGGAAAATGACTTAATTCCGCATACATTATCGATATGGCAAAAACAGAGTCGCGGAGTTCTGCGCTATCGGTGTGTGTGGTTGTATTGACAATTTCTTTATGGTTTCTGCCGGCGTGTGGAGGGTCGGGTTCGGGCGGAAACGGCGGGGGAGGAGGTGGGCAAGGAAATGCTCCGGCGACTCCGACGGGATTGTCGGCGACGGCGGGAAATCAGCAGGTGAGCTTGACGTGGACGGCGAGCGCGACGGCGACGTCGTATCACGTGAAGCGCGGGACGACGACGGGCGGCCCGTACACGACGGTAGGGAGTCCGACTGCGACGAGTTACACGGACTCGGGACTGACGAATGGCACAGCATATTACTATGTCGTGTCGGCGGTGAACTCGAATGGGGAAAGCGGGAATTCGAGCGAGGTGTCGGCGACGCCGGCGGGTGCAAGCACGAGTGTGCAGGCGACAATCAATGTGCTGGCGGACCGGCACACGATCAGTCCGTATGTGTATGGGGGATCTTTTCCGGCGAGCACATCGGCGATCACCGACAGCGGAACGACGGTGGTGCGATGGGGCGGGAATGCGGCGTCGACGTACAACTGGCAGTTATTCACCGATAACGCCGACAATGACTATTACTTTGAAGACTTCAATTTCTATGGGCTCGGCGGAGGCAATGGCACGACCGGAACAGACGGAAACTCAACGCAGTTCATCACCGATGTGAAGGCGGCGGGGAGTGCTCCGCTGATGACGATGGTGATGCTGCCGTGGGTGGCGCAGAGCCAGGAGACCGCGGGGACAACCGGGAATTTACATTGGAGCTTCCCGGAAACAGAATACCCCAACCAGTGTTCCTTCGATCAGTACAACAACGATGCGGGAAACGGCATTGTGGCTGGGACGTGCAACAGTTCGAGTCCGACTTATATCACCGCTACGCAGGCTGATCTGAACCGAACTTACTTTCCGTTGCTGGACGACAATACGCAGACGTGTCCTTCAGGAACGACGTGTGTCTACCGCAAGGATTGGGCGACCGCGCTGGCATCTGCGTTTGGAAGCGGAACATGCGCGGTGCCGTATTCGACGATGACGTCGTGTCACTTCTACGACATGGACAATGAGATCGACATATGGGGCGGGACGCATCGCGATGTGCATCCGAATCCGTCGGGATACGACGAACTGTCGACGACCTATTTGACGGAAGCGCGGAATCTGAAGACTTGGGATCCGCAGGCAGTGCGTTTGGGACCCGTGAGTTGCTGCTGGTGGTTTTACTGGAATGGCGCGAATGGCAATGACAAGGCGGCACGTGCGGGAATTGATTTTCTGCCGTGGTGGCTGAATGAGGTTTACTGGCAGGATCAGATTGCGGGGACGCGGTCGCTGGATATGTTCGACATTCACGCGTATCCGGACGGGCCGGATACATCGGGATATTCGCAGGCGCAGAAGCAGGCGCTCGCAGTCAGCATTTATCGGGATTATTGGGATCCGACGCTAGTGAGCCCGTCGGGGACGATCGATCAGCCGTATACAACACAGATTCAGCCGAACAAGACGATTGCGTTCCGGATACCGCGGATGCGGGCGATTGTGAATTCAATTTATCCGGGGACGCCGCTGGCGATGACGGAGTGGAGCGCGGCGTTTGCGGGAGAGTCGGATTTTTCTACGGCGCTGGGCGATGCGGATGCGTACGGGCTGCTGGGGCGGGAGAGAGTAGGGCTGGCGTCGCGGTGGGAGGCTCCGTCGGCGTCCAATCCGAATTACCAGGCACTGAAGCTGTTCACGAATTATGACAAGGCGCATCACGGATTCGGGGCGACGTCGGTGGCGGCTACGCATAATGCCGATCCAGATTTGTTCAGCATTTACGCGGCGCTGAATTCGGCGGGGACGCAGATGACGGTGATGGTGCTGAATAAAGATCCGCAGAATGCGGCTCAGGTGCAATTTGCGACGAACGGATTCACGGCGACGAATTACGTTGCTTATACCCTGTCACAAAGTTCGCCTACAGCTATAGTGGCGTCGTCATCGCAGTCGTGGTCGTCGTCGCAGACGTTTGCGCCGTATACGGCGACGTTGCTGGTGGTGAGCGGGAGTGTGGCGACGAGTCCTAGCGCGGAGTGGGATTTGAATCCGGATACGATCATGGTTCCGGCGAGCGGGACGGTGACGTTGAATCCGACGATTACGAAAGGAAATGCGAATGTGACGCTGTCGTCGGCAGTGTTTGACAGCTATGAAGGGGCGGCGGCGTGCACCGGGGGATCGATGACCCTGACGACGGCGACGATCACGCCGACGGTGAACGGAGAGATTACGGTCAACGCTGGGGCGACACCGGGATTCTGCCATTTCACTGTGACGGGAAGCGACGGAGCGGCAACGCAAACACAGGGCGGATGGATTGTGGTGGGAAATCCGGCCGCGACGCTGACGCAGACGAGCGGAAATAATCAGACGGGCGGGGTGGGGAGCACGCTGGCGAGTCCACTAACGGTGACGTTGAGCCCGGGGCAGTCCGGCGGGAGCGCGGCGGGGGCGAGCGTGCTGTTCACGATCAAGTCCGGCGGTGGGTCATTTTCGAATGGAAAGTCCGGCATCATTGCGGTGACGAATGGTTCGGGAGTGGCGTCGGTAACGCTGACTCTGCCTGCAGCCGCTGGAGTCGTGACGGTGACGGCCGAGGGGCCGTATGGGCTGGGGCATCCGATGGCCGCGTCGTTTACGGAAACCGCGCAGTAGAAAAGCGGCTTCCGACGTTCGGCTCTTGGCTTCCGCTTCGCTTCTGGCTATGCACGGTTCGCTTCGGGGCGAACACAAGGTTCCTCCACGCTTGGTCGGGATGACAGAAATCTTAAATCCGCGTTCGGCGCTTGGATGGGATGATAGAAGCGTAAACCTGCGCTACGCGATTATTTTCCGGGGCCTTGAGCTTGCTGCTTGGCGGTGATGCGGTCGACGATCTGGCGTTCGCGCGCTCCGTCTTCGGGGCGGTGCAGACGATAGTAGAGCGCGGCGAGTTCTACGTGGGGCTCCAGCCAGTCGGGATCGTCCTTCGTGAGTTGTTCCAGTTCCTGAGCCGCGGCTGCGTAATCTCCTGAAGTGCTCTTCCACATCGCAGACTCGTAACGGGCCATCGAGTCGGTGGGCTTGAGCTGCAGTGCGTGCTCGAGGTATCCCTTGGCCTCGGCCAGATCGCGGCGTTTATAAAGAATAGCTCCGAGATATAGGTTCGCCTGGAAGTCGTTGGGATTCGACTTCAGCGCTGCGCGAAATGCCGCCTCTGCTTCTTTGATCGCTCCGGTCTTGTCGCGAGCGATTCCGGTCAGCGTGTAAAGTCCGGGCAATGCGGGATTGAGGCGGAGGCCTTCTTCGAGATCCTTGCGCGCCTGATCATATTCATTCAAATCGAGGAGCGTTGCGCCCGCGAGAAGATACGCGTCGGGGCTCGGGCCGGCCTGCGCGACTTTCTCGATGCGGGCGACGCCGTCGCGGCGGCGTCCGGTGCGGATGAGAGCGGATCCCATGACATATTCAAAGTCCATGTTCTGGGAGTATTTGCTCTCGACCGGTTCGAGAAGGTTGAGGGCGGAGTCGTTGCGATTGAGGTGGAGATCGCTATCGGCGAGCAGAATGATGGCGCGGACGTTGTTGGGTCGAGCGTCATGCAGCACGGCGAACTGCTCACGCGCGTGTTCGAAGTCGCCCTTCTTGTAGTAAGCGAGGGCGAGATTCAAGACGACCATGTTCTTGTTCTTCAGCTGCGGAAGGGCCGCGCGATACATTTCGATCGCGTCGTCGTACTTGCCTTCGTGCGCGAGGGCGGCTCCGAGATTGACCTGGGCTTCGACGTCGTTGGGGCGTGACTTGAGGACGGCACGGTAGTCGGTGATGGCAGAGGCGTAGTCGCCGTGTTGCTGCTCGTCGATGGCGCGCTCGAGGAGGGAGTCCGGCGTAGCTTCCTGAGCAGCGAGGAGTGCGGGAAACAGTGCAAGGAATAAGACTGCTGCGCGCATACGAAAACAGGATAGCGCAGCGAGGAGCACCCGCGGGCGAGAATTTCGAAACAAAAAACATAGCGCCCTTGTGAGGGAATTACGCGCGAGTCGTGCTTGGCGGTGGTTCGCGAAAGGAGGAGAATACCAATGTAGATTTTTTCGGCTTTGGATGAGGCTTGTCGTGAAGATCGAGATTTCAGGATTCCTGCACTTTTTCTTCGGATTGCTGCTCGCCTTCCCGCTGATGCTTTCACTCGGTGAAGCTCAGACGAGGAGCACGACGGCAGCTCCTCCGAGCCAGGTGACACGTCCGGATTCCATTCAAGACAGCGGTTTCTACGATTACTGGGCGAACATGACGGCACAGGGAAAAGCAGGAGGGGTCCTGCTGGGCAAGCTGGCTTTGGAAGGAGAGCCTCTGCCATGGGAGCCGATGCTGGTCCAGGTAGAGTGCAAGGGAACAGTTGTGAGTCAGACACAGACGGATCTGAAAGGGCAGTTTGTGATCCGGTTCGTGGATACTAAAGGCGTGGAGCGGATTCCGCAGGACGATCAGAGGCAGATGGAAACCAAGTATGAAGGCTGCTTGGTGAAAGGGAAAGTGGCGGGCTTCCGGTCCTCGGAGAAGACAATCACTGTTCACTATCTGCGAGATGACCCGGAGTTGGGCACGATTACGCTTTCGCCGGAGGAGCGTGGCGGCGGGGAAGCGAGTTCCACGACGAAATCGGCTCCAGCGAATGCGATGAAGGCGTTTCAAAAGGCAAGGGAAGCATGGCTGGATCAGAATGCGGATGGCGCAATTCGCGATCTGAAGAAGGCTGTGCAGATCTATCCGCAGTTTGCGGATGCGTGGTTGCAATTGGGAAAGCTTCAGGAACAGTCGAATCCGCAGGCGGCCAAAGACGCATTTTCGAAGGCGCTGGCGGCGGATCCGGATTTCATTCTGCCGTACGAGCAATTAGCGGCGCTCGCGGTGCAGGAACAGAAGTGGGAAGACGCGGAGGACAACACGGGGCGAGCGCTGAACTTGGATCCGGCGGGCACGCCGCAGCTGTGGTACTACGATGCGCTGGCGAAATATCAGACGGGGAAGATCGGCGAGGCGGCGGTGAGCGCGCAGAAAGTATTGTCGATCGATCCGCGGCACAGCGTTCCGAATGCAGAGCAGTTGCTGGCCGTGATCATGGCGCGCAAAGGGGATTATGCGGGCGCGTTGCAGCACTTGAAGAATTGTCTTTCTTATACTCCGAGCGGGCCGAATGCGGATTTGCTGAAGCAGCAGATTGCACAGCTGGAGAGTCACGGAGCCAAGGCGAATTAGACTCCCGGCGGAATTGTCGTCTGCCGACTTTCCCACTTCTCGCAAAGGCGGCGGGAAATGGGGCACCCCAATACAGATTATCTTAGCGGGCGGGTTCGACTGCTTTTAGGACCTGGTCGGCGGGGACGTTTTGTAGTGACTGGACGATACCGGACGGCCAGTGGATCTCGATAAGGTCGGCGCGGGCGTCGGGGCCTAGTCCGAAATGCACGGGGCCGTCGCTGGAAGAGGCGTAGCAGACGCTGGTCGTCATGTGGTTGTATTGCGTGCCGTTCTTACTGACGACCTTAATGCGCGCGCCGATGCCGTCGCGATTGCTTTTCGTTCCCTGCAGAGCGATATCGAGCCAGTGATTCGAACGAGTGCTGCGATTCATCCAGACTTCGGCGTCCGCATCGAGAGCGCTGACGGCGATATCAACACGGCCGTCGCCGTCGAAGTCTCCGAAGCCGCATCCGCGGTGGCGTTTCGGCGGAGCGGCGTTGAATCCAGCTTCGTCGGTGTAGGGCTGCCATTTGCCACTCGCTCCGAGATTGCGGAAGACCGTGTTGGTCTGATTGACGGGCTGTCCCGGCTGATCGATTGACTCGACGTGTCCGCGGCTCACAAATAAATCCTTCCATCCGTCGTTATCGAAATCGTAGAGCGCGGGCCCGAAGCCGGACATCTGGCGGCTGGGATCGCGCATTCCGCTCTCGGTGGTCACTTCGCGAAAATCTCCTTTGCCGGTGTTCTGGAAGAGCGGGAATGTCTGGTTATTGAGCGCGACGAACGCGACATCGGGATAGCCGTCATTGTTGAAGTCGCGGAAATCGAGGCCCATGCCGGAGATGAAGGCTCCGTCTTCGGTGAGGGCGACTCCGGTCTCGAATGCGACTTCGTCGAAGTGGTCGCCTTTGTTGTGGAACAGTGAATTGTAAGAAGCGTCGTTGGTGACGAAGATGTCGGGGCGTCCGTCGAGATCGTAGTCAGCCATCGCTCCCCCCATGCCCTTGCCAACGTGGGCGCGGAGTCCCCACTGCTTGCTGACGTCTTTGAAGGTTCCGTCGCCGTTGTTGAGGAAGAGTTGATCCGGCTGTCCCTTGTAGAACTTGGGGCTGCAATAGTCGGCGAGGCCACCGATGGCGCAGAGCGGCTTGTCGGAGTATTCCCACTGCATGTAATTGACGACGAAGAGATCGAGCAGGCCGTCGTTGTTGACGTCAACCCAGACGGCCGTGATGGACCAGTAAGGGCCGAATTCTGGATCGGGACGATTGATGGCTGCATCGAGGCCGGACTTAACCGTAACGTCGGTGAAGGTTCCGTCGCCGTTGTTGTGGTATAGCGTGCTGTGGTGGAGTCCGGCGACGAAGAGGTCGGGATGTCCGTCGTTGTCGTAATCTCCGACTGCGACGCCCATGTCGTAGCCGGAGCCGGCGAGTCCGGCAGCGTCGGTGACATCGGTGAAGACGCCGTTGCCGTCATTGCGGAAGAGACGATCGCGGTATTTCGGAGAATCTTTTTTCAGAGTAGCGATGTTGGCGCCGTTGGTGAAGAAGATATCGGGGCGTCCGTCACCGTTGTAGTCGAAGACGGCAACTCCTCCGGGCATGGTTTCCGGAGCATTGCGAGCGGGAGTTTCGGAGTTCTCCAGGCGGAAGGGGATTTTCTTCAGCTCGAAGGAAATTGGGCTGGGGGCGGGAGCTGCGTGACTCAGGAGTGCGGTGCTGAGAGCGATGAGGACGATGTGGCGAAAGAAGGGAACCGAAGAGCGCATTAGAAGAATTGTAAGGCGAAAAAATTGGGGTGGCCGGAGCCACCCCTAGGGGATT
>Ga0335081_10013326_pt1 | contig 13290 bp, 6 predicted proteins | sample Lox_Sample_35_FD_206713 | JGI IMG/M metagenome (GOLD analysis project Ga0335081, IMG submission 206713) | Soil microbial communities from Loxahatchee National Wildlife Refuge, Florida, United States - Lox_Sample_3.5 | ecosystem: Environmental > Terrestrial > Soil > Wetlands | place: USA: Florida...
ACTGGCACACCAGCGTCCCCGCGTATGGCCGCGTCGAATATCGCGCCGTGTACCCGGGCATCGACATGGTCTATTACGGGCAGCAGAACCGCTTGGAGTTTGATTTCCTGCTCCAGCCGGGCGCCGATCCGAACGCCATCCGCATGCAGTTCGCCGGCGCCGGCCGGCTCAGCGTCACCGCGGAGGGCGATCTGTCGGTCGAAACCGCCGCCGGGTCCATCCTGCAGAAGAAGCCCATCGTCTACCAGCAGACGCGGGCCGGTGGCCGTCGCCTGGTGACCGGGCGTTATACGTTGCTGGCGGAGAACGTCGCTGGAATCCGCATTGGCCGTTACGACCGCTCGCAACCGCTCGTGATTGACCCGGCCCTGATCTATACCACCCTGATCGGCGGCGCGGCCACCGACGAGATCACCGCGATGAAACTGATGCCCGACGGCAAGTTGTACCTTGCCGGCTGGACTCAGACCGGCGATCTGGCGACCGCGGATATCGTTTACGACAACCTGACTGACGCTTACGTCCAGGTCATCGATACCACCGCCGCCGGCGGATATGCGGTAACCTATTCCGCATTCTTGGGCGGCACCAACCTGGATGAGGCCCTGGCGATCGCCGTGGATGCCGCCGGATTCATTTACCTGACGGGCACCACCACGTCCAGCGATTTCCCGATCACCGCCAACGCCTTCCAGAATGTCGGCGCCACAACCACCGTCGACTCGTTCGTTTCCAAGCTCGACCCCCACGCCGCCGGAACGGGAAGCTCGCTGGTGTTTTCCAGCTTCCTGGGCGGCGAAGTCGGAGACGAATCGGGGAATGGAATCGTCGTGGGCGCCAACGAAGTCGTTTACGTCATCGGCACCACGAAGTCGCCGGACTTTCCGGTGACTGCCAACGCCTACGCCTCGTCTCTGTTTGGGGCGTCCGATTGCTTCCTGGCGCAAGTCGACACCATCGCCGGCACGCTCCTCTACGCCACGTTCTTTGGCAGCGAGAATGACGACGATGGAAAAGGCATTGTGCTCGCGCCGAATGGCTTGATCTACTTCGTGGCCACCACCCACGGCACGCAGTTCCCCATGGCCGGGGCAGCCTATAACGTCAACGCTCCCGGCAATTATGACCTCGCGGTGGGCGTTTTCGACCTGACCCAATCCGGCCTGAACACGCTGGTGTACAGCACGTATTTCGGCGGCTCGCTGAACGAGGAGGTGCGCGGGGTCGCGCTCGACTCCAAGGGCCGCCTGGTGATCACGGGCTATACCTTGTCGACGGATTTCCCGGTGACGCCCGCAACCGCGGTGTATCCGTCCGCCAACAAGAATGGCGATGCGTTCGTGGCAATCGTGGACCCGTCGCAACCAGGCCCCGGTTTCCTGGTCTATTCCACCTACTTGGGCGGTTCCCAGGGCGAAGTGGGGTACGGCGTTGCAGCGGACAACGCCGGCTTCATCTACGTGACCGGCTACACGCTCTCGCCCGACTTTCCGGTCACTGGCGACGCCATCCAGCCCAACTGGGGCGGCGGCGTCGACATGTTCCTGACGCGGATCAATCCAACGGCGGCAGGCCTGGCCGGCTTGAACTTCTCCACCTACATCGGATTGGATTCGACCATCGTGCCTCTATGCATGGCGGTGGGCGCCGACGGCCGCATCTACACGGCTGGCTACACCGAGGGCTACCTGCCTCTTATAGGCAATTCCTGGCAAGCCAACTACGGCGGCGGGTACAGCGACGGTTTCCTCATCGTCATGTCGGGCGGCCCCAAGAGTTCAGCGCCGACCGATGAAGTGCGCTTCGAAGAGCGGCGTCACGATCCCCCGCCACCCGCTCGGCGCCGCCGGTAATAGCTTAGAACGTGCAGGCGCCGGCCTAATTCTCGGGGGAGTGGAGGCCGCCGGCTCCGGCGCGGAAGGAAATGTTGCCACGCGGCGGATCGTCTTCGAGGGACACGGCGCAGTTCCAGAGGCAGGCTCCGCAGTGCACGCACTTCTCGCGGTCGAAGGCCGGGACGCCGTTGGGACCGGGCGTGATGGCCTGGCCGGAACACATCTCGATGCACATCTTGGAAACGCAGCGCTCGCAGAAGTCGGGATAGACGAAGCGCACGTGGTCGGCGAACCCGGGGGGCGCCTGGACTTTGCCGCCGATGAGTAGCGCGTCCTGGTGCGTGACCAGCAACTGGCCGTCGTAGGGAATCGGCGGCCAGCCGCACCGCTCCATGAGCGCGCCGTGGCAGGAGACGCCGCGGGTACGGCAGCTATCGACTATGCGGTCGATCTCGCCGGCGGGGAGCTTGCGGCGGTAGTAGTCCTTGAGGTCCGGCAGCAACTGTGGTTCGCCGCCGATCCAGTGCTTGCCCTTGGTCAGGCCCGCCAGCACCATTCCCAGCAGTCCGGTGACTACGCCAAGGTGGAAGCCGTCGCGAGCCTTTTCGGCGATACGGCCTTCCTGCTCCACCCAACTGGCGCGGCGGCGGGCCACGTAGGTCTGCTCGAGGTTTTCGCGCGTGAGGGGCTTGCCGTCGCGGAACAGCTCGACGGTGGCCTCTGCCAGTTGCGAGCCGGTGGTCCAGGCTTCGTCCACACCGGAGCCGGTGAGCACGTTGGTGCTGCCGGAACACTCGCCGATGCGCGCGTAGCCGTTGCCGGCCAGGAACGGCTCGCCCCGGCGGCCGGATTCCTGCAGCGACTTGGCGCCCCACGAACGCAGGCGGCCTCCCTGTAAATAGCGCCACACGTAGGGGTGCAGCATGAAGTGCTGCAGGTAGCGATAGGAGGTGCGCACGGGGCTGTGGAACCAGGACGGCACGAAGATGCCGACGGTGGCCACGCGATCCGGATGCACATAGAGGAAGCCGAAGATCTCGGGCTCGGGAAAGCCGAACGTATGGAGGACCGTACCGGGTTCGAGAGAGCTGCTTTCCGGAAGGTCCACCACCATCTTCATGCCGACGGCCCACTCGCGCTGATGATGGCCGTTCGGCAGCCCGAATTGTTCATCGAGCTGCCGCCCCACGGCCCCCACCGGCCCGTCACCGACCACGGTGAGGGCTGCATGAATCTCCATGCCGGGCATGAAACTGGATTCTGGATTGCCAGCGCGGTCGACGCCCTGGTCACAGAGGCGGATGCCATGGACTGTGGGGCCGGGGTTGGCGGACGACGAAAGGCGATCGTCCGCCCCACTGGCGCTGATCAGGGCTTCTTCTACCGGCGTGCCGGGCCAGATTTGCACGGCGCCGGAAGCCATCAGGTCACTGCCGACGTGCTGGAGGAACTGGCCGAGCGACATCACCAGGCCGCCCTGCTTGTGGAGGAACGACGGCACGTACGGGAGCTCCACACCGTAGTCGCGGTGCAGGCGGAACGCGCGCAAGAAGCTGTCGCCGAGACGCAGTGCGAGCGAGCGGCGGCTGGCGCCGATGGGATCGAGAAGGTAGACGACCGTCTCCTGCGTGACCGGCGCCGCCATGGGAATCTGGCCGGGGTCGAGATTGGGGAGCGATGCTCGAATGCCGCGGGCCCGTGTGACCACGCCGGAAACGCCGAAGCTGATGTCGTCGGCGCGCTCGTAGCAAACGACCTGCAATGGCAGGCCGGGATTTGATGGGCTTTCGATGGCGGGCGAGCCATCGGAATTGACGAGCTGGCGCGAGAGGGTGGTCAGGAACCCGGCAGTCGCCGGGCCGAAGCCGACGCAGGCCACGTCGACGTCCATTCTCTGGCGTTCGATGGGCTGCTGGCTCATGCGGGATAGTCAAGCGCTTCAGGGATCATGACCTTGGTGAGAGCCTCGGCGGCGCGGTCCTTGGCGAGCTGCGAACCGGTGAGGCAGCCATCCATGCGCACGCGCAAGCGGGAGAACTGGTCGAGGCCGTCGAATCGCACACAGGGGCCGGCCTTGGCGGTGTGGGAACCATCGGACTCGATGACATCGGTGTATCCGCGGGCGAGGCTCGAGATGCCGGGAATGAGGGATTCCATGCCTTCCAGTTCGTCAGCGCGGTAGCAGGCGGAGCAGCCTTCGGTGTCCCAGGCGGGATGGCGGTTGTAACCGAAGACGAGCTCGGAGCAGACGCGGCCGACTTCGCCGGCGGACCGGGCGGACTGGACGTGACAGAGGTCGGTGAGGAAGGCAAGCAGGCCGGGCAGACCTTCGGCCACGGTGGGGTTTGCAGGGCCGTGCTTTTCGAGCTCGAGCACATCCAGAATCTGGCAGCGCGCGGAGAGCAGCCAACAGAGCGCGTCGGCGAGCGGGAAAGTAACGCCCTGGCGGGCGCTTTGATAGAGCTTGGCGCCATCGGCGTCGGTGGCTTTGAGCAGATGGTTCAGGGTCCAGAGCCACATCTGCATAGCAGTAGCGAGGGCGCAGGCACCGGTGCCGGGGCGGTCGTTGGCGATGACGCGCATCTCGCGGATCCATTGCTTGAATTGCGCGAGGAACAGCTCGTCGGTCATGGTGACGCTGAGCTGTCGGCGCTGGACGGCTTCGGGACCTTCGTAGGTGGCTTCGAGCTGCGCGTCCATCCATTTGTGGCCGAGGAAGCCGGGGCAATCTTCGGTGATGCCGTAGCCGCCCATCAGGCTGACCGCTTCGCGCATCATGCGCGCGCCGTGGCCGGTGTTCCAGAGCTTGCAGGCGGGGCAGAGGACGTTGGCCTGGGTGTCGAGGAGGGCGAATTGGAAGAGGGTTTGGTGATCGGGGCCGGCGCTGGCGGACGACGAAGAACGATCGTCCGCCCCACGTAGGGCGACGAGGGCCTCTTTCTGTACCTGGCGCATGGCTTTGAGCATGGCGGTGCCGCCGGTGATGCCGCGCTGGGCGAAGATTTCGTTCTTCCGATGTTCGAGGGGATCGAGGCGGTCGAAGACGCGGGCGGCTTCGAAGCCGAGCGAGGCGCTGGCTTCGCCGGTGGCCCAGATGTCGACGAGGCGGTGGACCACGTCCTGCTTGAGCTGCAGGCCGAGCTCGTAGCGCGGGGAGCCGGGTGCGGCGATGGAACCGCCGCGGAAGCGGCCGCGGCCATAGCGGATCACCGGTTCGACGGCCGAGAGGAGCTTCGCCGAGGTCATGATGCCAACGGTGACGCGGGTGCGGCGGAACACGGCTTCGATGATCTCGCCGTGGTTGTAGCGCGGCACGATGACACCGTCCTTGACGGTGTAGCCGCCGACGATGCGGCTGGCGGGCACCCTGAGGTTGAAGATCGGATCGCGGGTAGAAGAGAGCTGGTGGACCAGCTTGCGGGTGGGGGTGCCGCGGTCGAAGAGGCCGGGGTCGGTCTCTTCGAGGATGACCATGCAGGTGCCCTTGATGCGCGGGTCGTCGGATTCCACGGCCGCGGTGACGAAGTTGGCGAAGCCCATGTTGGTGATGAAGCGGCCGCGTTTTTCGACGTGGAGGAGCGGCTCCTCGCCTTCCTTCCACTCGGCGATGCGCACCTTGCCGCCCAACAGGCCGGTTTCGACGCCGACGTAGGGGATGGGTTCGGTGAGGCAGAAGGCGCCGCGCCAGGGCTTGCGGTTCTCGCCGGGTTGAGCGGGCGCGCAGCGGGACATGTAGTAGTCGCGCTGTTCGGGGGTCCCGCGCTCGTGGATAGGGGAGAGAGCGAGGCAGCCCGCGAGGCTGCCGGTGGCGGCGCCGGCATCGACCCAGGCCAGCTCGAACGCCACCAGGGCCAGCGCGAGATTCTTGGGCCCTTCGATGAACCCGCCCTGCGACGGCTCCATGAACACGGCGGTGATGCCGGATTCGTCGAAAGCCTGGAGCAGGGCCTGCTTGCCGGGGGTCCACTCATGGGTGTTGCGGGCGCCTTCGGCGACCAGGCGGGCGACCGGTCCGCGGGCAACGGCGCGTGCGGACTGGACGAGCATCTGGAGGTCGTAGCGATCGGCGAAGCGCCAGAGGATCTGGCGGACATCGTCGCCGGGAAGCGCCCGGAGGTGCTCGGTCGAGGTTTCGGTGGTGGCTTGGGTCACAGTGCTCCCTTCCTTGGTCTCCGGTGCATGCGCCAAATTGCGCAGACTCGGGGCGTAGTTATGCCGAAGGATATACGGTGAGCAATCGATTTGCCAGGGGTACGGGCGTTGAGAATCAACACAGTTGTGGATACGGTAACGGGCAAACGGGTCTGAATTGGATGATTTGCCCCAGGAGGGTTCGTGGAGGGATGGGCAGACAGGTGACGGAACAAAGCCAATTTGATCCGGGCTGGCTGGGACGAATGGAAGGAACAAAGCCAAATGCTGGGCGGCGAGCTTGGGACTGAAGCGGAATTGAAGGAACGAACCAATTTGGGATGCTGCAGCCGCGTTGACTTTGACGGAACGAAACCAATTTGGCTGTAAGTGGTGGCCGGACTATGGGTTGTGGGGTACGCGAAGATCGACGGAAGGAAGCCGATTGCATGCGACCGCAAGGGGTTGGGGCTAACGGACAGCGGGTTTGGTTTTGGTATGGTGCCGCCACGAGAGACGCGGTTCCGGTTCACGCGCACATTGTAGCTGGTGAGCAGGCAGAGACTACAGATAAGTGTCAGAAAACAAAGGATAAATAGGCAACAAATGGGCGCGACGCCGGTCTATCGCACGGTGACCTCGACCGTATTGGACGTGACGGCGCCTAGCCAGACGTCTTTCACCACACCGGTGCGCTTGGACTTGGGGTCGTAGTAGTGGTTGGTCTTGCTGTGCCAGACTGCCTGCGCCCGGTAGGCGCCGGCGGGCAGGTTCGTGAACTCAAACGGCCCCCACCGCAGATTGCTGCCCGATTCGAGGGAGGCTTCCGTCAGGATCACATCCGAGCCGGGCGCGGCCTGGCGGTACATCTCGCGGTAGACCGTGTTATCGAACTTCTCCAGGGACCGCGAATCGAACGGCTCGATCCGTTTTCCCGACGGCGCGATGAGGATGAGCTCGGTGGGCTGGATGTTGAAATCGTACAAATACACCTGAGCGGTCCTACTTCGGTTGTGGAGGCCGACGCGCAGTTTGATGCCATCGGTTACCGACAGACGCAACTCCCAAGGGCTTTCCGCCATGGCGGCATCTCCTTTTTGAGCGGGCAGGTGGCTGCAACTCAGGCTCAGGGCCGCAACCACGCCCGGCAGATTCCGCAGCAGCCTCATAGCTCCGCCTCGAACTGGACGAATTTCGGCCGGTAGGACGCATGGGAGAGAGTCAGGAACCGATAACCGAAGGCCCTCCGGTAACAGCCGAGAAACACTTTGGGGAACGCCGCCACCATGGGCAGGAACCGCTCTTCGCCGCTGGCCACCAGCAGCGGACCTTTGCCATCCACAAAATAATAGAGCCGGTTCTCCGCGGTGGAAACCAGCAAGTGGAACCGGCCGCGACGGTCCGGCGCGAAGCTCCATTCGCGGACCGGACTGCGGAGCCCGAGCGAGTCAAGCGCCTGGACGCGCTTCGCGCCCGTGCGGAAATCGTGCGCGAACATCTCTATCTTACGGCCGTGGGGCGCATCCCAGAACAAGGCCGTTGCGTTACGTTCCACCGAGTCGAACTGCCAGAGACAGGGCTTGAGCCGGGTGCTGAACAAGCGGCGGCTGCCCTGGAGGTCGCCGGACGGCGCGAGCCGCTCGTAGATCAGTCCGCGGGCGGGCACGACGATGTGGATGGATGCGGGATCGGCGCGCACAACGGCGTCGCGCGCGCGTCCCGCGGTCAAAGCGTGCGCAAAGGCTCGCTCGAACGATTCCGTGGCGAGCTCCCAGCACTCGACCTGGCCGGGATCCGCGCACAGGAACACGAAGAGACGATCGTCCTCCGTATAGTAGGCGGAGCGCAGGGACAGCCGCCCCCGGGGCAGAATCGCCTGGCGTTCCCGGCCGGTGCGCACGCCGTCCATCAATTCGGCGGCGTGCAACTTCGCTCCGTCCGTCCACAGCAGCCATCGTTTCGATACCGGGCGGAATGACGCGGTCTGAAAATAACCCGCGGCGGCGCAGAACGCGGTTTCGGCTCCGGCTACCGTAAGGGGCTCGGAGTAGTCCGCGGCCAACGGCACTTCCGGGCTGTGCTGGCGCAGGTAGAAGGCGGATGAGCCGCTGGAGGCGACGCCGAGGAGCAAATCGAGCCGATCGATCACCGGATTATCGCGGTATGCATCCAGCGTCCGAATGGCAAGAGCCGCCACGCGGATGGGCTGCCGTTCGGATCGCAACCGCAAATTCAGGGGAGGGTACTCGAACAGGCCTTCGACTTCGAATTCGCCCTCGGGCAGTGTGTAGTGATACTTCGCGAGGTCGAGGGTCCAGCGCCAGGTCTGGCCCGGCTCGATCGGCGCCAGAGTGTAGGCGGGATCCACCCGTGCCGAACTGCTCATGGACTGCCGGGTCAGTCCGTTCATGGACCGAAGGCGCTTCCCGCCGCGATCATAGACCGCAAGGGTTAGTGCGCCGCTGGTATCGTCGGGGCTGGGGATCTCCCACGCGGCCTGGTCCGGATTCTCGATGCTGATTTCCACCTTCAGAGCGCCGAAGGTGGTCAGGGCCGGATCGGGAACCCGGATGCGGAAGAGCAGGGCCATAGGTCAATCGGAGTTGTCCGGCATGCCATCCGCCGCCGCGATCTTCCAGCCGCGCACTTTCAGGGCGCAGCGGCCGCACAGGTGCGGCGTATAGACACCCTCCTTTTGGAAATCGAACGGGCCGGAATTGCTGGAGTAGGACATGATGCAGTTGTGGTCGGATTGATCGTGTTGGTCGGGGTGCGTATCCGACGCGTTTTCCCAATGCTTGAGATACAGATTATGGCCCATTTCGTGCCCGACGACATAGTACACCTTGTCGGGATCCTTCTGGTCGGCGAAGATCAGCGAATCCGCCCGCCCCACGGACGCCGCCCAGGTGATGTAGTTCTTATCCGAAACCCAGTGTATGAACAGGAAGCCGGACTTGATATCTATCGGGAGATGAGAAAGAAAATTGACGATAATGAACCCGGACGGGATGGTCGTGCGTATGTTGTTAGCGATCTGCTCCGCCAGCGCTCTGTTGATCCGCTTCCAGTAGTCGGGGTATACGAGTCTTTTCAGTTTGGCTTTGTAATCGGCGGCGCTCAAACCGTCCTGGGTGGGTAAGTCCATCCCATACATGGCGTTTTTGAGCAGTTGAATCTTGGCGGGATCTTTGTGCGCGGTGTTCGCGGTTACCACGGCTTTGTATTGCGCGGCCGTAAGTACGTCGGCATCGTCGATGTTCTTGACAGCGATACCGTCCGTATCCAGGTCCATGTAAGCGTGAGCATACTCTGCCTTGATCTTGTCCCAATCTTCGCTGTTGGTGCGGGCCGGCCAATCCACGCGCACGGCGACTTTGTTATAGAGCCAGATACGGAACGCGCCGGTCGAGTTCGATTGAGGACGCGACTTAGCGTCTTTGATGTTGTGGAAAGATTCGAGGTCGGCCTGGTTCTTCTCGCCGGTAAAGTCGATCTCGGCAGACAACTTGTAGTCGTCGCCGGCCACATAGGACGGACGGAAATAGATGCCCGCTTTTCCCACGCGCTTGGGGTATTTGTCTTTGTCCACGCACGCGCGCGAGTACACGACTTTCTGGCCTCCGTCATCCTGCACGGTGTAGGGGATGTACTGATCGCCGACGAACCAGGGCTGCTTGTAGTAGTCCGCCTGGGTGCGAACGCCGCCGAAGTCCTGGTGGCAATTGTCTCCGCTGCCGGAACGGCCGCCCTTGAGCTTGAGCGATTTTTCGATGTACTTGCGGGTCTTACTGGGTTCGGCCGCCGTGTCGGGCACCTGGATGGAGAGATCCTCGTCGGGATCGACGAACTTCCAGTTGATGCGCACGGGGCCTATGGCATCGGGGGCGTCGGTCTTCGAGTCGTTCTTGGCCTTGAGAAAGATATCCACTTCAATGGGGATCAGGGGCCGGTTCAAACGGCCGGACAGCGCGTCGGTGCGAAGCACGTTCGTCGCGAATTCGTCGGTGCCGCCGGCCAGTCGCTCGTAGGTGAGACACTCCACACGCACGCGGGATTCCTTGGAGGGATCGGAGAACGCGTCGGCGGTAAATGCGGTCCGGGCGTTGTCGCCTTTGGCAATGGCGTCTTTGAGCGGTCCGGTAATGGCGTCGGTGTAGCTGGCGTAGAGTTGCTCGTGAAAGTCTTTGTGGTTCACCTTGTAGCGAATCACGGCCTTTTTCAGGTAATCCTCGGTGTCCTTGCCGACCGGACCACCCCAGAAACCCATTTCGTTGAGCTTGTACTGCACCCAGTCCTTCTCGGCGGCGTCCTTGTCGGGCTCCTTTTCGTCAGGGGTCCAGGGACCCTGGCGCAGAGTCAGGGAATGGTACAGGACTTTGAATTCCAGCTCGTCGGTGTACTTGGCGTCGTGAAACAGATGGACCTTGTAGGGTGAGAGAAGCGGATGGATGAAGCGGTCTTTGAGATCGCCGTCGGAGCAGTTGGCTTTCCCGTCCCAATGGAAGGTGTGAGTTCCGTTGCTCTTTTCTTCGGGCTTGAGCTCCTGCGTGAAAATCGGGTTCTTATCGTAATTCTTGCTGGTGATTTCGAGGGTGACTTTCTGGGTTTCGAAGCTGCGTATGGTGTATTCGATGTCCAGTTGTTCTTTGGAGGGCGCGAAGTGGTCATCCACCTTGGTGAGCTTCAACAGCCGGGTTGCCTTGAGATGAATGGGCGGCACGGGGATGTGGTCGAACGCGTACATCTTCGAAAAGTAGATCTCGCATTCGGGGGGATTGCATTTGCCGGCCGCCGGATGGCAGTCGAGGTGCGGCTCGTTGCCGGGCTCGAAGAACAGAAGTTCGACGCGCCGGTTGATGGCGCTGCGGTAGTTGTCCTTGCGCGGCGCATCGATGGGCCAGCTTTCGCCGCAGCCGGCGGTCTTCTTGCCGTCATCGACGAACTTGAGCCCGGCGCGGAACTTGGCCAGTCCGGCCTCGTCGGTGTCGGCGGCGTCCATCAGCGCTTCCATGTAGAGGTCGAAGAACGCTTCCCAGGTCTCCTTGCCCACCACGCCGTCTTCCTGGATGGAGGCATTCCACTCCTGGTTGTAGCGCTGCTGGAAGGCTAGTGTTGCGTTCTTGGTATCCGGACCCTGGATGTTGTCGATGTCGCCGGGGTCGCAATCCCACTCCCGCCAGGCATCGAGCCACTTCAAGATGAGCTGGTAGTCTTCCACCTTGTGCTTTTTGAGAGCGATGGCTACCCAGGCATCTTTGTCGCCGGTGAGGACGGCGAAGACGTTGTCGGCCCGCATTTGCGAAAGCTCGATGTTGTAGCCCGCGGCGCCGGTGGTGTCGGTATGGCCGGGTATGAACAGCTTGCGGGTCGGGAACTTCTTGGCGTGCTGGTAGCAAGCGGCGATCACGGCGAGGGATGTGATGCGGTCATCGACCGTCGGGTTCAATTCCGATTCCGAAGTGTAGTCGGGGAGCAGTACGGCGCTGTCGTGATGGAAGTGAATGTCTTCCATCTCGAGGACGAAACCGCGAAACTTCTTTACCGTGAAGCGGTGGGTCAGGGTCGTTTTCTTGCTCCACGTCTGATCGAAGTCGCGGCGGGTGATTTTGGTCTCCGGCATCGGGGATCCTTTACTTGCTGCCTGGCGGCCTCCAGTAGTTCTTATGGAGGTTGGGGAATTTCATGGAGCAAACGCCATCCGGGATTTGATCGGCGTAGAACGGGCTCTTAGCCGTCTTGCCCTTGCGCACGCTGCCGTCGCTCAGGGTGATCTCGTAGTCTTCGCCTTCGAGAGCGTTGCCGTCTTCGTCGACCAGTTCGACGCAAACCCAGGTCAACTGCGTGGCCGTGGAGGTCGAACTGGAGGGCGACGCGCCTTTGGACGGAGATTGGGACGGGCCTCCGCCTGCGGCTCCGGCTGCTTGTTTGGCGCCTCCGGCCTGGCCGGCCGGCCCTCCGCCGCCACCTCCCGCATCGGGCCGGCATACCAAAAGGGCCAACTTCCCGCCGGCAGCCAGGGCTGTCAGGCTGCCAATGAGCGCTGGTATGGCCATTCCGCGAAAGGCGGTGCTGCCGGTCGCCTGGACAGCCGCATCAACAACCGCTGCCATACCGGCGGGAGTGGAGCGCAGCATCTGTTCCAGGCGTGTGGCGGCCTGCTCGCCCTGGAGAGGTTCATGCGTGTGGCTGCCGGCGCAGGCGGCGAAGTTGGTTTGCAGCGATCCGACGTGCAGATGATGTTGGCCGAACGCAATGGGCTTCGGAATGGCCGCAGCAGGCTGGCCGCCGCATTCCAAGGCTTGCAAGTATCCCGCCGACAGCAGGTACCCAATCCGCTCGATCACCTCGCCGTCGGTCATCGCGATGGGAGGGTAGCCGCACTGGGCCACCAGAACCCGCAAGTCTCCCATCACGCCAGGATCCGAGTTGGCGAATCCGAGCGTGCCCAGGATGCCTTGAATTTCCGACGCGGCCAAAGCTTTGTGCCCGCTGCTCGATTCACAACGCAGCCCGTTGGCCGGCGCAAGGGCCAGGTGCAGCCGGACACCCCGATATGGCACCGTCAAGCCGGACATCGGACTCAACCAGTAGTGACGATCCCACCTTCCACGGCAAGTGTCAAGATCGTTTGGAATCAAGCGGTACCACGGTGGATTTCGTTAATCGGGGCGGGCTTCGCGAATGGATGCAGACACGCGAGTTGTGTGGATGGCTGCGATAGTACTAGCGGAAAAATGCCTGCACCACATCTTCATCGGCCAGTGCTACCATTCATTCAGAAACTGCAGGACGGAGATTCGTAGCTATGTTACTGATCGCCCGTTTGACGCCAGCCTTCACTGTTGCTTTTGTTATTAGCTCCGTGATTCCGCTCTTCGCGGCTGATTTCGATCGCGACTTTTCCGGCAAGTGGTATCTTGACCGGAATGCGAGCGACCTGCGTGCGCTCTCAGCGGAAGCATACGACACGCTGACCGTGGAACAGGACGGCTTCGTGCGCTGCACGGCTGTCACGGCCAGCGGCAGCACCATACAGTGGACTTACAAGTTGAACGGCGACGAAACCAAGTACCGGATCGGCGGCGAATCCATGAACAGCGTGGCGAAATGGGAAGGCAGCGCACTGCTGGTGAACACGCTGGTTTCTGGCCCGCAGGACTACGCGGTGATGGACCGGTGGGTACTTTCCCGCGACCACAGCCAGCTAACGATTCAACGCCAGATCTCGCGCGGCGCTTCGCAGACGGAAGGCAGCCTGGTTTATCGCCATGTGAACCTCGAGCCGGAGACGAGAGTCACGCCTGGCGCGGCCGTGGTGGAA
>Ga0335081_10013328_pt1 | contig 13290 bp, 11 predicted proteins | sample Lox_Sample_35_FD_206713 | JGI IMG/M metagenome (GOLD analysis project Ga0335081, IMG submission 206713) | Soil microbial communities from Loxahatchee National Wildlife Refuge, Florida, United States - Lox_Sample_3.5 | ecosystem: Environmental > Terrestrial > Soil > Wetlands | place: USA...
TTGTCGCCGGCGGCAGCGGGCGTCGTATCTGTGCTGGACGCGGGTTGAGTCTCGGTTCCGGCTGCTGGCTGCTCGGACGTATTTGCCGGCTCGGTATCGGATCGTGGAGCTTCCTGATTCGCTGCGGGCGCGCCATTCACAGTCTCGACCGTGACTTTGTTGTCGCGAGCGGCGCTTTCACCATTCCCAGCTTTTGCGGCAGCCTGTACCACGTCCTTAGCAGTGACGGGCGTTGGATCGACCAAGGTCGGCTCACCGACTTTGGTGGCCCGCTCTACATCAGGATGCTTTTGAAAGTTCCGCATCACACCCGCAAACATGCCGGACTCCTGGCGGCTGGCAACTTCCTTTTTGTTCAGTTCCATGGCTGCGCGAGTCGGCCGCGGCACGGGCTGATGCAATGCCAGTAAACGGTCGCGGGCATCGACCGCGCGATCTTCGGCTGGATAGCGCCTGATAATGCGCCCATAGGCATCGGCCGCATTCTTCGTCAATGTCGCGATCATGTTGCTTTTGAGCGTTTCCGTCACCTTGGCGTTACGCCGAATCAATTCAATCTCGCTCTCATTCGACTGCCCGATAAGGTAGAGCGCTTCATCGGCCCCGCTATAAAGCGGATAGCGATCGATCAGGGTCTGCAAACGCGCAATCGCCGCCGGATACGCGGCCCGCAGATAATAAAACCGGCCAATGTTGAACTCGCGCTGAGCCAGGACTTCCTGCACTTCGCGCAATCTCTCCTTGGCTCGCGGCACCAGCTTGCTGTCAGGATATTCCTGGATCAGTGCCCGATACTCCTCCTCGGCGCGCATGGCGTGGGTGTAGTCGCGGTCCGGTTTCTCCATCTGCTGGTAATGGATGTCGGCCACTCTTAACTGGGCTTCGGCCGCCTCCGGCATGTTGGGGAAGAAGGTCTTGAAATCCTTGTATTCGCTCTCCGCTTGCTGCAGGGCTGTGGTACCACCTTCGGCGTACCAGGAATCGGCCACGGCCAATTTCGCGCGCGCGATGAACTCGGAATCCGGATAGGTGTTGATCAGCGTCTGCAAGGTCATGCGCGCGACGTCGAAGCGATTGTGCTTCATCGCATCCATGGAGCGGTCGAACAGCACTTTGTCCGGTTGCTTGGAGCCGACATTCGCCAGCGGATTGTTGACCTTCTTATTGGTGCAGGCCGCGGTGAATGCCAGCAAAATCGCCAGCAGCGCGATGATTGAACTACGACGCATATGAGGGCCTCAATCTACAGCTTGGTGAATCTACAGCTTCGTGAGCCGCGAGCTACGAGCTTGCAACCACCCCTCCCGGCGTGGTTGCTTGAAGCCCGTAGCTCGAAGCTCGCAGTTTTTTTTAAACTCTCTGCAACACCGCGCTGCGCGCCGCTTCCAGCAGTGCCTGCGCATTCTCGCGCGGGTCGCCTTTCCCGAACACCGCATTGCCGGCCACCAGGATCTCCGACCCGGCGCGCACGATCTCCGCTACCGTATCAAATGCCACCCCGCCATCGATTTCGATGCGATACGAGCAGCCTCGCTCGGCGCGAATTTCCGCCAGCTTGCGCACTTTGTGCAGCGTGCTGGGAATAAATTTCTGCGCGCCGAAGCCCGGATTCACGCTCATCACCAGTATGTAATCGACGATGTCCAGCACCTCGCTTAAGGTATCGACGGGCGTTGCCGGATTGATCACCGCTCCCGCCAGGCAGCCATGCTCCTTGATCAAGTGCAGTGTGCGGTTCAGATGGCGGCAGGCCTCCTGGTGCACCGAGATCCAATCCGCGCCGGACTCGGCGAATTCTGGGATGTACTGGTCAGGGTTCTCGATCATGAGATGGCAGTCGAGGGGAAGCCGGGTTGCCTTCCGCAGCGACTTTACAACCGGCGGGCCGACGGTCAGGTTGGGAACAAAGTGCCCATCCATGATATCGACATGGATCAGGGCGGCGCCGCCCTCGGTGGCGCAAGCCACTTGCTCCCCGAGATGGGCAAAGTCCGCCGAAAGTATCGAAGGCGCCAGTTGGATCAAAACGTTGCAAACCTGGGTGCGAGAGTCGTGAGATTCTCCACAAATTCTAGCATGCAAGGTTCCGGGATGCCGGTTTGTGACGTTACCCTCCGGTTCTCAAGATTTTGCGGACTACTGCCGATATAACACAGTACGCATGTGAGATTGGTCAGATCAATTGAGCAGGGATGGTGCCAAAGTAAATGCATGCACGCGCGTCTGCCACCGCGCCGGTAATGGGCACGTCGGATTTCCGTTGTCCTTAGGGACGGCGACATTCCCGGTCTTGGTGGCCTGGTTCCATCCCGCGGGTAGGAGCTATCGATGACCGGTGGCACGGACAAGTCGAAATCCAATCCACTCGGTAGGCCGGCTGCGCCGCCGGAGCGACGACGGTTCGCGCGTTACGCCGTGCGCCTTCCCCTGGAGTTGCACGCCGACGGGAGCGATGTCCCCATCCGCGTGGAGACGACCGATATAAGCCGCAATGGGTGCTATGTCGAGAGCAACATCACGCTGGCGGTTGGGACCAGAGTTCGGGCGCGCTTGTGGCTGGGCGAAACCGGCCTGACGATGCGAGGCCGCGTGGTCACAGCGCACCCGCAGTACGGAAATGGAATCATGTTTCTCGACTATGAAGGCGACGCTGAGCAGCGCCTCAAGGCCTTTCTCGACACCCTCAAGCTGGACCTGATGGAAGGCTATTGTTCGACGCCTATCGTTGTTGATCGCTTCAAGATTTGACGAACTGCGTCCTGCCAGAGTACGCTTGCGCGTCCCCACGGACCCGAAAGTTCAGCCTCCGCACACAAGGAGAGACTATGGTTCCGCTCGCCGCTCTGTGGCTCCCCATTCTGCTGTCGGCTGTGATTGTCTTTGTTGCCAGTTCGATCATGCATATGCTGCTGCCCATTCATCGTAGCGACTACCGCAAGCTCCCCGATGAAGAAAAAGTTCAGGAGGCGCTGCGTTCCTCAGGAGTTACGCCCGGCCGCGTCTACATATTTCCGCACTGCACTCACCAGAATATGAAGTCCCCGGAGATGATGGAAAAGTTCAAACGCGGGCCGGTCGGGCATCTGACTGTGTTTCCGAGCGGGCCGCCGAATATGGGCAAGTTCCTGGGCCAATGGTTCATCTATTTGATTGTGGTCGGCATCTTCGTGGCCTACCTGACCGGACATACTCGGCCGGCTGGAAGCAACTATCTCGAGGTATTCCGGGTGGCAGGCTGCGCCGCGTTCCTTGGATACTCTCTGGGGCTGATTCAGGATTCTATCTGGCGAGGCCAGACCTGGGGCGTGACGTTCAAACATCTGGTCGACGGCCTGATCTATGCGCTGCTTACCGCTGGAACGTTCGGATGGCTGTGGCCGAAGTGACGTAGCGCCGACGCCCGCGCGGGCATGTCCGCGCGGATTGTGTATGGCCGGCGGTTCGCCGGGCTCCCCATCGCGCCCGGTTTTGGCGTGATGGGGTGATTGGCCGGCAGTCGCGAGGGCGCCCCCTCGCTCACAGCCGACACTGTCTATGCGTTCACAGTTTCGGGTTGGGTCTTCAGCAGTTGGCGCAGCACGTAGTGCAGGATTCCGCCGTTGGCGTAGTAGAGAGCTTCCTGCGGCGTGTCGATGCGGACGATCGCCTTGAATTCGGTCGCGGTCTCGCCTTTTGTGCGGACCGTGATCTGGCGGCCAGCAGAGAATTCCTCGATCACATCCCTGACCCCAGCAATTTCAAATTCCTCTTCGCCGGTGAGTCTGAGCGACTCGGCATTCTGCCCCGGCAAGAATTGCAGCGGCAGAATTCCCATGCCAACCAGGTTGGAACGATGGATGCGTTCATAGCTCTCTGCGATGACGGCACGAACGCCGAGCAGGCGAGGTCCTTTGGCCGCCCAGTCGCGTGACGACCCAGATCCATATTCTTTTCCGGCGAGGATGACGAGCGGCACTCTTTCTGCATGGTACTTTTCCGCCGCATCGAAAATCGTCATCTCGGCGCCATCGGGCAAGTGCCGCGTGAAGCCGCCTTCGGTCGCGACCATCTCGTTGCGCAACCGCACATTCGCAAACGTTCCGCGCACCATGACTTCATGATTGCCGCGACGCGATCCGTAGGAATTGAAGTCCGCCGGCTGGACACCGTGTGCGATCAGGTATTTTCCCGCCGGACTGTCTTTCTTGATCGATCCCGCTGGCGATATGTGATCAGTAGTGACGCTATCGCCGAGCACGGCCAGCACGCGCGCGCGCTTGATGTCAGCTACAGCCGACGGTTCGCTCGACATCCCGTCGAAATACGGCGCTTGGCGAATGTAGGTTGACACCTTATCCCACGCGTAGGTCTCGCCCTTGGGCACCGGCAGCGAGCGCCAGCGCTCGTCACCGGCATAGACTTCGCCATAGCTCTTACGGAACATCTCGGAGGAAATCGAGTTCTGGACCGCTTGCTCGACCTCGGCTTGCGAGGGCCAGACATCGGCGAGATACACGGGCTTACCATCTTTTCCGGTGCCGAGAGGCTCCTTGCGGAGATCGAGATCGATCCGCCCCGCCAATGCAAATGCCACCACCAGTGGCGGCGACATGAGGTAATTGGCGCGCACCTCGGAATTGATGCGTCCTTCGAAATTCCGATTCCCAGAGAGCACCGAAGCCACGACGAGTTCTTTTTGGTCAATCGCCTGCGAAACTTCATCCGGCAGCGGACCGGAATTGCCAATGCAGGTGGTGCAGCCGTATCCCACGAGGTTGAACTTCAGCTTCTCCAAATACGGCATTAATCCGGCGTTCGCCAGGTAATCGGTCACTACTTTCGAACCGGGAGCAAGGGATGTCTTAACCCACGGCGGGGTAGACAATCCTTTTTCGATCGCTTTTTTCGCCAGCAGCCCAGCCGCGATCAGGACCGACGGATTCGAGGTATTCGTGCAGCTGGTGATGGCAGCAATCACCACGCTGCCGTGCTTGAGCGCGCCTTTCACCGATGCCGGAACGTGTTCCGTGACATTGGGATCTTCCACTCCGACAGCGGTAGGGCTTCCGCCCTCCTGCTCCCAGCGACTGACCTGCTTCGGCGGATTGCTTGCGGCCGCGACCGCCGCCTTCGCCTTTGGCTTCATCAACGACGGCAGAGCTTGCCTGAACGAGTCGCCCGCCTTCGAGAGCACGACGCGATCCTGCGGGCGCTTGGGGCCGGCAAGGCTAGGCTCGACAGTTGCCAGATCGAGGCTGAGCAATTCGGAATACTCGGCTTCGGGAGTCTTTGCTTCGTGGAACAAACCCTGCTCGCGGCCATACGCCTCGACCAGGGCGATCTGCTCGTCGCTGCGCCCAGTGAGCTTGAGATATCGCAGCGTCTCTTTATCGATCGGAAAAATTCCGCACGTCGCGCCGTACTCCGGCGACATGTTGGCGATAGTGGCGCGATCGGCGAGCGGGAGATCCTGCAAGCCGGGGCCGAAGTACTCGACAAACTTTCCGACGACTCCATGCTTGCGCAGCATCTCAGTGATGGTCAAAACCAGGTCGGTCGCTGTGGCGCCTTCGCGCAACCGGCCCGTGAGTTTCACGCCCACGACCAGCGGGATCAGCATCGATACCGGCTGTCCGAGCATCGCAGCCTCTGCTTCGATTCCCCCGACGCCCCAGCCCAACACGCCGAGCCCGTTGATCATCGTGGTATGCGAGTCGGTGCCGACGAGGGTGTCGGGATAGGCAGTGCGCTTTCCGCCAGTTTCCTGCAGGAACACTACGCGGGCCAGATATTCAAGGTTGACTTGGTGGACAATGCCGGTATCGGGCGGAACGATGGCCAGGTTGCGAAACGCAGTCTGTCCCCAGCGCAAGAATGCGTAACGTTCCTTGTTGCGCTGGAACTCGAGCAACGCATTCACGTCGAACGCTTTGGCCGAACCGAATTCATCTACCTGCACCGAGTGATCGATCACCAGTTCCGCCGGCTGCAGTGGGTTGATCAGCGCGGGATCGCCGCCCAACTGCTTCATCGCATCGCGCATCGCCGCCAGATCGACGACCGCCGGCACGCCGGTGAAATCCTGCAGCAGCACCCGGCCCGGCGTAAAAGCAATTTCCTTCTCCGGCTTGGAATTCTTATTCCACGCCGCCAGCGCGCGAATTTCTTCTTTCTTCACATTGCGGCCATCTTCGGTGCGCAGCAGATTTTCAAGAAGAATGCGCAGCGAGAACGGCAGGTGCTTGGTGGAAATTCCCTGCTTGTCGAGAGCGTCGAGCCGGTAGATCTCGTATTCTTTGCTGCCAACCTTGAGAGTAGAGCGGCTGCCAAAGCTATTCACTGACATGATGGCCTTCCTTCATAGATTTCCGCGCGGAACTGAGCGGGGCAATACGACTCACATCTATGCTTCTATTAGTTTAATTCGTTCATAAGCTCTTGCGCAGCAACAGGAGTCGAATGGGCTGGATCAAGCCGGATTAGACACCCGCGATGCCGCAGACCTCGGGTTGGAGTGCTCTCGTAGCCCGTGATTATGACAAAGCAGCCCTCTTCACGCAGCCTCGATTGGAGCGGAGCTACAAAACTCTTGACATCCTTTTTGGATATTGGACAATCATGATCGATATCGGGATTGTGGAGGTATTGATCTTGGCTTCCATCTCAAGGCCATTGGCATCGGAACTGTCGTTTGAGGCTGCGATCGAGGCTCTGTCGCGGGAAGAGCGTTTCATGGGCACCGTGTCTGCGATGAACAGCCTTCTGGTAAAGAAGGGAATCTACTCAACTGCAGAATTCCAGGAGCTTTTTGTCGAGTGGGCCAACGCTCAACTGGAGAAACCTTCGCGCGCACGCCCTGGTAAACGCTAGGTACTGGCTTTCTCTCCGCCCCACTCTCTGGGCCATTTACAGTCGCACTCCGGGTTACGACACAAGTGGTGTAGGCCGATGTCGCATACTTTACATTGGTACAGGCAGGTGGGAGCGGGTCGAACCGGGCTTTTCCTGACAGTTGCGGGTCGCTTCTTCGCGATCTTTTCACTTTTCCTCTTCAATTTTCCTCCTGCCCAGTTATTGCTGGATTAAGTCAGGAGACGACCACTTTAGCGTGATTGTCACTCACTTCGCTTTCAGCAGCAGGACGGGCACGTCAATGCTGTGACGCACGCGTGTGGCGGTGGCGCCCAGAAATACATCGGCGAGGAAGCGATGGCCGTGGGTACTCATCGCCACCAGATCGCATCCCTTCTCTCGAACCCATTTGATAATTTCCGCAGCGGGTTCTCCATAGGCAAGTTCCGCTTGAGCGGGAATCTCCAGGGACTCAAACTCGCCGCGGACGTTTTCGAGGTAAGCGGTGTCTTGGGCGATTTCCGGACTGACCGCATCTCGGCCATAAGTCCTCGCCGCCCACCCATCCGCGACATGCAATAGAACCAGGCGGCTGTGCGCGAGCTTCGCCAGCTTCTTCACGTGCTCGATAATGGCGCGATCCGACGATGTGCCGTCCAGCGTGACCAGAATGGTTTCGTACATATTTCAGTCGATTCTTGATCTCCGGCGCCTTATCCGCCGGTGATAACCTGCCATGCCGTACGCAGCGAGTCCGGCAAGCCGTAGATGTCCATGGCGGTGATCAGAATAGCACTGCCCCAACCCGCGACGAGCAGGGGCAAGCCAAGTCTCCAATTCCCCATTCGTTTCCGCGAACTGGTGAAATGCAGCAACGGGAACATGGCAAAGGGAAGCTGCAGCGCGAGCACCACCTGGCTGAGTGTGAGCAGATCGGTCACGCTGCTGGATCCTCGCATGCCGATAATGATCACTGCCGGCACAATGGCCAGCGCGCGTGTGATGAGGCGCCGCACCCACGGCTGAATTCGCCAATTCATGAACCCTTCCATCACCACTTGCCCGGCGAGCGTACCAGTTATCGTGCTGCTCTGTCCGCTGGCCAGCAACGCCACCGCAAATAAAGTGCTGGCAGCGGCCGTGCCTAACAGTGGCGCCAAGGTCAAGTAGGCCACGCGAATCCAATCGCTATCCGGGTTGAAATGGACAACCTGTCCGCCCGAGGCGATCACGCTTTGCTTGCCGTAGAACACCATGGCCGCAAGCACGAGGATGGCAGCGTTCACAAAGAAGGCGATGGTCAGCGCTACGACGGAGTCAACATTATTGAAGAGAATGGCGCTTCGGATCGAGGGTTCGTCCTTCTGCAGCTTGCGGCTCTGCACCAGCGCCGAGTGCAGGTATAGATTGTGCGGCATCACCGTCGCGCCGATGATCCCGATGGCGAGGTATAACATCCCGGATTCACGGAAGTGCGGCGAAATCAGCGCCCGTCCCATTTCCAGGAAGCTGGGTTGGGTCTGATCGAGGATGAAGATTTCGATGAAATAACAGACTGCGATGGTCGCGATCAGCACCAGAACGATCGCCTCGATGGTGCGCATTCCGAAGCGCTGCAAGGCAAGCAGCAAAAGTACGTCCAAGCCGGTGATGATCACAGCCCACAGAAGCGGGATGTGGAACAGCAGATTCAGGGCGACGGCGCTGCCGAGTACTTCCGCCAGATCACAAGCAGCGACGGCCAACTCGCTGAACAACCAGTTGGGCCAGCGAGTCCATCTCGGATACCAGTCGCGGCAGCACTGCGCGAGATCCTTGCCGGTCACTACTCCCAGCCGGGCGGAGATGACCTGCATGAAAATTGCCATCAGGCTGGCGAGTCCGACCACCCAAAGCAATCCGAACTTGAACTGCGCCCCGCTTTGTAGGTCGGTTCCCCAATTGCCGGGGTCCATGTATCCGACGCTGACCAGAATTGCCGGCCCGACGAATGCGCGCCATTGTTCCCAGAACCCGGCCCGGTGATGCGGCACCTCGATCGAACTGTGCACACCCTCCAACGACACATGGCCTTCGCTCTCAACATTTGCGAGCGGCCCGCCAGGGTACGCTTTTGCGTCGCGAACTCGTGGTCCTTCTGGAGTTTCGGAACTGCCCATGATTAAAGACAAAGTATACGGCGGTTGGTCGTCGCTTTCTTGCTCGAAGCTCGACGCTCGTGGCTCGTGGCTGGTTTGACATCGTTGCTTCCCGCCCCTAACCTTGACTGTCCCGGCTATGAAAGTTCTCGTCATCGGCAGCGGCGGACGCGAGCACGCTCTCGTGTGGAAGCTCGCTCAATCCCCGCGTGTGAGCAAGATTTACTGCGCGCCGGGGAACGCCGGCATCGCCGACCAGGCCGAATGTCTTCCCGTCGATGTGAAAAGCCTGGATTCGCTGATCGCCCTCGCTGCCCAGATTCAACCAGATCTCACCGTTGTCGGTCCTGAACTGCCACTCATGCTGGGAGTCGTCGACGAGTTCACGCGCCGCGGATGGCGCACTTTTGGGCCGACCAAGGCAGCCGCCCAACTCGAAACCAGCAAGAGCTTCGCCAAGGAATTTCTGCAGCGCCATCACATTCCGACTGCGCCTTATGCCATCTGCAACTCCGAAGATGATCTGGATGACGCCCTGCCACTGTTTCATCCGCCGATCGTCGTGAAGGCGGACGGCTTGGCGGCAGGCAAGGGAGTAGTTCTCGCCGCCAGCAAGGAAGAGGCTGCCGAAGTTGCTTCCGAAATGCTGGCCGGCAAACTGCTCGGGGAAGCGGGCTCCCGAGTGTTGCTGGAAGAATGCTTGAAGGGTGACGAACTCTCGTTCCTGGTGGTCAGCGACGGCGAGCGTGTCGCGCCCCTGGTTGCCGCGCAGGACCACAAGCGTGTCGGCGACGGCGACACCGGCCCCAACACCGGAGGCATGGGCGCCTACAGCACTCGCGCCATCATCGACGATCAGATGCGCGACTGGCTGGTTCATCATATTGCCCAACCCGTAATTGCTGGCATGAAGGCCGAGGGCGCCGAGTACAAAGGCGTTCTGTACTGCGGATTAATGATGACCGCCAAGGGGCCGATGGTGCTGGAGTTCAACTGCCGCTTTGGAGATCCGGAAACGCAGCCGATCCTGATGCGATTGGAGAGCGACCTGGTCGAAGCTCTTGAGGCATCGATCGAAGGCCGCACCAGCGATGGCGATTTCAAGTGGTCCGATGACGCCGCGGTTTGCGTAGTCATGGCTTCGGGAGGATATCCGGGGACGTTTGAAGCGGGGAAGAAAATTATCGGTTTGGAAGATGCGGCGAAGATGGAAGGCGTTCAGATCTTCCATGCCGGCACATCGAGGCACGATGGCAACTTTTATACCTCCGGTGGTCGCGTGTTGGGGGTGACGGCGCGTGCTGGCGACTTGGAAACCGCGGTGGAGCGAGCCTATCGGGCATGTGAGAATATTGGCTTCGAGGGTGCGCACTACCGCAAGGACATTGCGGCAAGGGCACTGAAGAGATGAGCGATCCTCTAGAAGCAGCGCCGGTTCTGAGCCTCATTGCGGTATCGTGCTTGGCTCTGTTCGGCCTGGCCGTATTGTGCTGGATAATCGTGCGGTTGTTTTCAGGTTGGCAGGGCCAAGGCCGGCTTTCGAGAATGGCTGGAATCATTGGGGTGTTCGGGTTAGCAGGTCCGGCCGCGGTTGCGGTCGTGAGTCTGATCAATAATAACGAGGCGGCCGAGGCCCTCGTAATACCTTTCTGGCCGACATTCTTCGTCTTGGGTGCTGGAGAGAATGGCGATCCGACCTTGTACATCCTTTTGGTGTTCGGTGTCGCGGTTCTGAGCAATGTAGGGCTGTATGCCATTGTTGGATTGGCTGTCGGCGCAATATGGGCGTGGATTCGAGCAAAGCGCGCCGACGCTTAAGGACACTCAATCGTGAATAGTAATCCACTCGTTTCCATCGTCATGGGCAGTGACTCCGACCTCGAGATCATGCGCGAGGCCGGCAAGGCCCTCGAAGAATTCGGCATTGCATACGAAATCGACGTCACGTCGGCGCATCGTTCACCCGATCGCACCGCAGATTACGCGCGCAAGGCCGCCAGCCGCAGCATTCGCGTGATCATTGCCGGCGCTGGCGGCGCGGCGCATCTCGCCGGCGTCATCGCCGCGCACACAACACTGCCAGTGATTGGCGTACCGATTCCTTCCACTTCGCTCAACGGCATGGACTCGCTGCTCGCCACGGTTCAGATGCCGGCCGGCATTCCTGTTGCGACCGTTGCGATTGGCAAACCCGGGGCGACGAATGCGGGTATTCTCGCTGCGCAGATCATCGGTGTGGCAGATTCTGGGGTTGCGAAGAAGCTGGAGGGTCACAAAGAGAAGCTGGCCCGCGGAGTGGAAGAGAAATCAAAGAAGCTGCAAGCGGCTCGACGAGAGCGTGAATAGAAGTGGTTCTTGGCGGCACGGCTAAAGAGGCTGCGGAAAAAGTCCTGCGACGCTGCGAAAAACGACCACCAGGGCTAAAGCCCTGATTGATATAACGAGTTACGCGGTCCTAAAGGGCCGCTCTTCCACGGTGATCGACGCATTTTGGACATTTTCCGCAGCCTGTAAAGCCGTATCCTTCCCAAAGCCACAATGGACACATTTCGGACTCTTTCTGCAGCCTCTGAAGCCGTGCCCTTCCCAAAACTACTATTGAAAGCACTCCGCAGGAACAACCTACAGTTTTAGATCCTTCAAATACTCGCGGAACTCTCCGCCCAGATCTTCGCGCTTCAGTGCGAACTCCACCGTCGCTTTCAGGAAGCCGAGTTTATTTCCGGTATCGTGACGCCGGCCTTCGTAAACGTAGCCGAACATCTTTTCGTGTTTCAGCAGGCCGCGCATGCCATCGGTGAGCTGCAACTCTCCGCCCGAACCGGTGGGCGTGTTCTCCAGAATGTCGAAAATCTGCGGCGTCAGAATGTAGCGTCCAATGATGGCCAGGTTGGAGGGCGCCTTCTCACGCTTCGGCTTCTCGACCATGTCTTTGATTTCGTAAATGCGGCCGTTGGAAGATCCATCTTTCTTTTTCACATCCAGCACGCCGTACGACGAGATCTCAGGGCCATCGATCACCTGCGTAGCAATGACCGATGACTGCGTCCGCTCGTAGACGTCGATCATCTGCTTCAGAACCGGAACCGGGGCGTCAATCACGTCATCGGCCAGCAGGACCGCAAATGGCTCATTTCCCACCAACTCGCGGGCCATCAGCACGGCGTGACCGAGTCCCAGCGCTTCCTTCTGGCGGACATACGAAATGTGGATCATGTCCGAGATCTGGCGCACGATCTTGAGCAGATCGCGCTTGCCCTTTTCCTCGAGCATCTTCTCCAGTTCGTAGCTGACGTCGAAATGGTCCTCGATGGCGCTTTTGCCGCGGCCGGTCACGATAATGATCTGGTCGCATCCGGCAGCCAGCGCTTCTTCGACCCCATACTGAATGATGGGCTTGTCGACCAGCGGAAGCATCTCTTTCGGCTGGGCCTTGGTGGCGGGAAGAAAGCGCGTGCCAAGTCCTGCGGCCGGGAACACGGCCTTGCGGACGACACGCCGCTGACGCCGGTCTTTGCCGTCTCGTCGTTCGCGCTCAGGAATCATCGCGCAACAATTGTAAATGCTGCGGCCCAGGTTATCGTACGGCGCTCTCTGCCGAATGGTTTACAGCAAGCCGAACACCCCCACTCCGGTCGTCGTCCCCACGTAAACTTTCCCGTTCGCGATGGTCGGCGTGATGAACTTGTTGCCGGTCCCGAACTGATCGCGTCCGCCGGACGCCTGGTTCGAGTTGTAGATTTCAGCAAGCGTGTTCGCGTTGTAGGCATGCAGGACGGCAGGCGAACTGTTTTCGGCCGCCCAGACAATCGCATTCTTCGCGGTGTTTCCCGAAATGCTCGGCGTTGTCCCGGGATAGCCGAAGCTGTTACTCGATTGCGCCACCGGACTCGCGTTCAGTTGAGCGCTGCTGTTGAAGGCGAAAGCCCGAATCACGTCGCCGACCGCCCCATAGTAGATACGATGGTTCCAGTACGCAGGCATCGAGAACACCGATCCCGCCAGTGCGCCCGGCAGTTCCTGGTAGATCTGATTATTGTTCTGGGGATTGAATTTTCCCATGTTGTCGCGATTCACCAGGTAAATGTTCTGATCCTTGCCGGCGCCTACCGCCAGGTGATGTACACCGCCACTGGAATCCTTGATGTTGGGAAGCAGCATGGCGCCGCCCGATCCCAAATCCTCGTCGGCATTCGATTCCTGGACCGTGTTGTACTCGTTGAAATAGTCGGCCACTGCCAGATTGCCCTTCTTGGTGGATAGCTTGATAAACGCATTGCCGTAATCGCCGTTGATCGGAAATCCATTCTGGTTCAAGGTC
>Ga0335081_10013329_pt1 | contig 13290 bp, 13 predicted proteins | sample Lox_Sample_35_FD_206713 | JGI IMG/M metagenome (GOLD analysis project Ga0335081, IMG submission 206713) | Soil microbial communities from Loxahatchee National Wildlife Refuge, Florida, United States - Lox_Sample_3.5 | ecosystem: Environmental > Terrestrial > Soil > Wetlands | place: USA...
GCTCGGCATCAGCCGGCGCACCGTCGAGATCCATCGCGCGCATATCATGCAGAAGCTCGGCGCGAAGAATTCGGTTGATCTCATGCGTATCGTGCTCGGAACGCCGGCCGAGGCTAATTCGGGTCGGCTGACCGCGTGACGTGCACGCGCGCGGCGTTGCGCAGATATCTCGGCGCGCCTATCCGCACGCATGGCGCTGATGGTATTTGTACCTATCGGTTTCTGCTCGATTGCTCTTCCCGACTTAACATGTTGTCAGGCAGTCTCGCGCTATGACGGAGCTGCTCCGCAGGAAAACCCCCTCGTTCCGGCGCAGGCCGCATGAGGATATTTCGGTTTCCATCCGTGCGGAGGTTGCGCAGCGTGATCATCAGCGACGCGGCGCTCATCCAATGACTCGGCCTACCACCACGACGAAACGGCGACGTCTGGCGCGCGATTGCGCGGACCGCGAAACCTGTGCGGCGGTCAACGAGTTGCGGCTGGAGCGCGACGCGACGGTGCGTCAGTACGTGGAGCGCGACCGCAGCTTCGCGGCGCTGGCCGAGACCGCGGTGAGCCCGGTCATCAGCACGACGGCCGACGGAATCATCACGACATGGAACCCGGCCGCCGAGCGGCTATACGGCTACACGGCGACAGAGGCGCTTAGCGCCCATATCGGGATCATCATTCCGCCCGATCGGCACGAGGAATTTCGCGCCGCGGTGGACCAGCTGCGCAACGGCGGTTCGGGCGACGCTTTCGAGACCGTGCGCATCGCCAAGGACGGCCGCCGTACCAATGTCCTGCTCATCCTTTCGGCCATCCGGTCGCCCAACGGCGAACTGGCCGGCATCATCAAGGTCACGCGTGACATCACCGATCGCAAGCTCGCGGAAGAGAAGTTTCGTCTCGCGGTCGAAGCCTGTCCGGACGGCATGATCATGAGCGACGCGGCCGGCCGCATCGTGATGGTCAACGGCGAGATCGAGCGCCTGTTCGGCTATCGGCGCGAGGAGCTGATCGGTCAGCCGATCGAGACCCTCATGCCCGCGCGAATGCGGACGCAGCACGCGCACTATCGCGTCGGCTTCTCGCGCGAGGGCAAGGCGACCCGCCATCGGGCCGGACGCGAGTTGACCGGCCTGCGCAAGGACGGCCGCGAGTTCCCGGTCGAGGTCGGATTGAACCCGATCCACACCCACGACGGCGTCATGGTCTTGAGCGCCGTCGTCGACATCAGCGAGCGCAAGCGCCTCGATCGCCTCAAGGACGAGTTCGTCGCGGTGGTGAGCCACGAGCTCCGCACCCCGCTCACGTCGATCGCAGGCTCGCTCGGCCTGCTCGTGGGCAATTCAGCCGGCAGCCTGCCTGATGCGGCCAAGCGGCTGCTGACGATCGCGCAGAGCAACAGCAATCGGCTGGTGCGGCTGATCAACGACATTCTCGATTTGCAGAAGATCGAATCGGGCGGCATTGTTTTCCGTTTGCAACGCCTCGACTTGCGCACCCTGATCGAGCAGATGATCGAGGCCAACCGGGTCTTCGCCCACGGTTTCGGCGTGCGCCTGCGGCTCGAGGCGCGCTCGGCGAACGGCGCAGTGCTCGCCGACGCCGACCGCCTCGCCCAGGTCGTGACCAACCTTCTCTCCAATGCCATCAAGTTCTCCCCCACCGGCGACGAGGTGGTGATCGCGATCGCGCGGCGCGGCCCCGTCATGCGCGTCACGGTGCGCGACCACGGCAGCGGAATTCCGGAGGAATTCAAGCCGCGCATCTTCGAGCGATTCGCGCAGGCCGATTCGTCGGACGCGCGCCAGAAGGGCGGCACCGGCCTCGGGCTGAGCATCGCCAGGCAGCTGATCCAGCGCCACGGCGGCAGCATCGGTTTCGAGGCCGCGCCCGGCGGCGGCACCATCTTCTTTTTCGAGCTTCCCTCGTTTGCCTGCGCCCCCGCGGGCGAGCCCTGCGCGCTCGTCGATGCGGCCGCGCCGCCGATGCTTCCGGATTGCGACGCGGTCGCCGAAGCCCCGCCGGCGCACCGCCGCACCGAGGTCGCATGATCAAGCTCTTCACGCTCACAGTCGACGACGAGCCGGACATTCGCGAGATCATCGATCTGTCGCTCGCCCTCGATCCGCTGTTCGCCGTACGCGAATGCCCATCCGGCCGCGATGCGGTCCGCACCGCAATCGAATGGCGGCCCGACCTGATCCTGCTCGACGTGATGATGCCGATCATGGACGGGCCGACGACGCTCGCGGAGCTGCGCGCCGATCGCCGCACCGCCACCATCCCGGTGGTGTTCATGACGGCGCGGGTGCAGACGCGCGAGCAGGCGAGATTCAGGTCGCTCGGCGCGGCCGGCGTCATCGCAAAACCGTTCGATCCGATGCGGCTGCCGGCGCTGGTGCGCGACTGCGTGGCGGCGGCGCCGGCGGAGGACTTCATGCGCCGCCTCGCGGAGGCGTCCGTGACCTTGACCGCCTGGCGTTCGGATCTCGCGGGGGAGCGCAGCCACGGCACGCTGATGGAGATCAAGCGGCTCGCCCGGACGCTTGCCGACGCGAGCCGTCGCAGCGGCTTCGCCGGCATGGCGCTCGAGCTCGCGTCGCTGCAGGACGCCGCCGCAAGCCGGCTCGCCGGCCAGGGCGCGCCGCTGCACCTCGAGAACGCGCTCGACCGGGTGGTTGGGCGCATCGCGGTGGCCTGACGCCCCGGCGCCGCAGCTCGGCGCCATAGGTATTTTCCGAGACTCGCGCGATACGAAAACGTCAATCATTGGCGGGTAAGCATCGTCGCGAATGGCTCTCCATTGTGGCCCAGGCGCCGGCCGACGCTGCGACGCGATCGCATCCAGGTCGGGGCCCGCGGCTTCGCTTCGATCGGACGAGCCGTGAGGGCCATTCTGCATCCATCAAGCGCGCGGCGGCGGACCGCCGGACGGCGAGGGCCGGCATGACGGCCGGGCGCCCCCCTGCCGGTGACGGCGTGCCGCAGCGCCGGTCGCTCGCCGCACTGCTGTCCGCGGACGAGCTCGCCGAGGAGAGACGCGGATATCTGGCCCGCCTGCGCGGCCATGCGCTGACGCTCGCCCGATTGCGGGCGGCGCTGCGCGGCGCCGCAACGCCGGCGGGCGCGCTCGACGAGCTTCGCACGGTTGCGCACAAGCTCGCGGGATCGGCCGGGCTCTACGGCTTCGAAGCGCTGGGCGTCGCGGCGGCGACGCTCGAGGAATCGATCATCGAACGGCGATCGGGCGATGGCGGCGATCGGACCGTCGCGGCCGACCTCGATGCGCTGCTCGATCGAATCGAATGCGAGCAGGCGGTCGCCGCGATCGCCTGCGATGCGTGAAGCAGCCGGAAGAGCCGCCAAGGGAGCGCGAAGATGACCGACACGGACCTCACGGGCGTCGACCGACGGGCGCCTAAAGTGCTGATCGTCGACGACGATCCGGCGGCGGTGAAATTCCTCGCCGATCGATGCCGCAAGATGGGGCTTACGGTGCAGACGGCGACCAACGGGCTGCAGGCCCTGATCATGGCGCGGCAAAACCTGCCGGACGCCCTCATCGTCGACGTGCACATGCCCGAGCTCGACGGCCTGTCGCTGTGCTCGCGCGTGCTGGACCCGCAGCAATTCGGCATCGACATCATCGTGATGTCGGGCTACGCCGACGGCGAGGCCGCCGAACGCTGCGACAGCCTCGGCGCGACCTATGTGCGCAAGGGCCCGGCGCTCTGGCCGACCGTCCAGTCCGCCCTCGCGCAAATCTTTCCGGGCATGACGGTCGAGATGCGCGATCCGCCGACCGCCGCGCCGCGCAAGGTGCGCGAGCAGCCGCTCATCCTCGTCATCGACGACGATCCCGATATCGGGAAATTCCTCACCACCCGGCTGCGCAAGTGCGGCGTCGACGTGATGTTCGCGGCCGATGCCAAGCGCGGGTATCACATCGCCGTGCGCGAAAGACCGTCCGTCATCATCTCGGACTATTTCATGTCGGCTGCGGACATTCACTTCCTGCTGTGGCGGCTGCGCAGCACGGCAGGCATGGAAAACGTGCCGGTGCTCGCCATCACCGGCGCGGCGCTCGACGACTGGACGACGGCGAACCTCAAGAAGGGCGAGTTCGGCCGGCGCGGCGTCGAGCGCGTCTTCAGGAAGCCGCTCGACATCGACGAGCTCTTCTCCGAGCTGAAACGATACTGCGCCCTGAACTATCAGCCGGCCAGGAGCGACGGGCCCGCGACGCTTCCCCACGCAGGGGGGCTCGGCTAGCCCACCTCGCGCCGGCGGCGGCGGCTGAGACCAAGACGGAACCATGACCAACGCAGATGCAGCCGGCAGACGGCCGCCGAGGGTGCTCATCGTCGACGACGACCCGGACGCAGTGGAATTCCTGGCCGGTCGCTGCAGCAGGATGGGTCTCACGGTGCTGACGGCTGCCGATGGGGTGCAGGCCCTCGCCATCGCGCGGCAGAGCCCGCCGGACATCATGATCGTGGACGTGCACATGCCCGAGTTGGACGGGCTCTCGCTCTGCTCGCGCATGATCGATCCGCAATACATCGGCATCGACATCATCGTCACCTCGGGCTATTCGGATCACGCCGCCGAGGAACGCTGCAAGCGCTTCGGGGCGACCTACGTGCACAAAGGGCCGGCGCTGTGGCCGACCGTCCAGGCTGCCTTGACGCAAATGTTTCCCGGCCTGACGATCGAGAGCCGCGACTCCGCGGCGGCCACGGCGCCGAAGGACCGCAAGCGACCGCTCGTCCTCGTCATCGACGACGATCCCGATATCGGGAAATTCCTCATCACCCGGCTGCGGAAACGCGGCGTCGACGTCAGGTTCGCCACCGATGCCAAGCAGGGATACGATATCGCCGTACGCGAACGGCCCGCGGTCATCATTTCGGACTGCTACATGCCGATCGCAAACATCAATTTCTTGCTGTGGCGGCTGCGCCGCACGGCGGGAATGCGCGACCTTCCGGTATTCGCGATGAGCGCCGCCAAGCTCGGGCACCGGGCCGCGGCGCAGCTCATGAACGGCCAATTCGGCCGGCGCGGGGTCGAGCGCCTGTTCAAGAAGCCGCTCGATGTCGACGAGATGCTCACCGCGCTGGGACGATATTGCGCCCTGAACGACGAGGCGCCGGACACCGGAGAGGCCAGCCGGCGCGGTTCGGTTGCTCCCGGAGCATGAGCTTGCGAAAAGCGGCACCAGCCCCGATCAAGCCGGGAGCGCGGGCATTTTCGCGATCATGCCCGGCGGTGCGCGAGACCTGACGCCGTTGCGGTGGTCCGGGAAGCGGGTACGCGCGCGGACGCGGCACCGTTCGGCGGAATTCTCGGGCCCGGGATCCTAGACCGACAGCGCCAGCACGCGGTTGCCGCCGGCGGCGATCACGTCCTGCACCTTGGCGATGGCCTGCGTGAGCAGGCAGATGCGATCGACGCCGCGCCGCACATGCCCGGTCACCGCGGCGACGCTGGCGGTGACGCGATCGGCCGCGGTCGACGCGGCATTGGACAGACGCATGCGCGAGACGGTGGTGCACAGCGTCTCACCGAGCTGGCGCGCCGCGGTGGCGTCGAGATCGGGCGCGACCAGCACGATCATGCCGTTGCGATAGGCGGCCGGAATGATGCCGACGGTCCCGGCGATCCCGCGCACCGCGCGTGCGACCCGCGCCAGCATGTCCTGGCCGGCGGCCTCGCCGTGCGCCGCCCGATAGGCATCGAAGCGGTCGAGCTCGAGCGCAATCACCGAGACGACATCGTCGTGCGCGTGCTCGGCACCCGCGGTGATGTACGCCTCCGCGATCTCGCCGACGAACAGCCCGGTCGCCTCGTCGATCCACAGGTTGGCGCGCCGATCGCCCCAGGTCGACAGAAACGTCAGGAGCTCGCGCTCGCGCGCCTGCCGCCGCTCGAGCTCGGCCTTGACCTTGAGCGCGGAGCGCACCCGCGCCGCGAGCTCGATGCGGTTGATCGGCTTGATGATGTAGTCGTTGGCGCCGGCCACGAAGGCGTTGGCCAGCGCCCCCATGTCGTCGAGCGAGGTCACCATGATGATCGGGATGTCGGCATAGCGCCGGTCGGCGCGGATGCGGGCGCACGCCTCGATGCCGTCCATCTCGGGCATGACGATGTCGAGCAGCACGAGATCGGCGCCGGTCGTATCGTCGGCGGTGCGGCCGATATCGAGAACCTTCATCGCGTCCCAGGCCGAGCCCGCCGTCACGACGTCGGTGTAGCCGGCCGACGCCAACGCGGCCTCGGTGAGCTCGCGCGAATCCGTCGCATCGTCCACCACCAATATGCGCATGCCCGTGCTCCCTTCGGCGGCGACGATCGCCCGCATGGTGCGGCCGAACCGCATGAATGATCGTTTTGCGGTCCGCACGCGTTGGCCTACATTCCGCTCGCCGCGGCCAGGTTCAATTCGCGCTCGGCCGCATCGCGCAGGGTGTTGAGCTTTTTCTCCAGGGCCGAGACCTCGTCGGCCTTGAGCCCGCGTCCAGCGTGGTGAGCCGCCAGCAGGACGTTCTCGACGCCGCGCGCCGCACGGCCGGTCGCCGCAAAGCCGACCGCGCTGCCGATCCCGGCGATGCCATGGATGCGGCGAAAGGTTTCCCCGACCACATCGGCGACGTCGGCTCCCTCGCCCGTAAGGCTCGGCAGCGCGAGATAGGTGTCCTCGATCTTGCTCGAAAGCGTCGCGGCGAAACGGTGGCGCACCTTGGCGAGACGCTGGGCAAACGGGTCGACCGACATCGGATCCAAGTCCTTCACCAACCGCCGCCGAGGGTTGCATCAGGCGCGTTAAAAAATCATGGTCGAGCGCGCGACAAATGCCGAGAAATCGCGGATTTCCGCCAAATCCCTCGCAGCCTCGTCCGCTCTTGTGGGCGAGCGACGGACGAATCTTGGTAGTTATACCTACGCGGTCGCCGTGCGCGCCGCAATGCGCGCGTCGGCGCGATCGGGCGTGCTGTCGGCGATCCCCGGCGCCACGGTCGCGATGCCGGCGCTCGGCGCGCGCGAGATGCGCGCCGGCGCGGCGCGCCGCGCCGAGTCGACGGCGCACGGACGGTCGGGCATTTTCTTGCCCCGGCCGGTATCCAGGCCGCGGGGAAATGCTCTAATGTCCCGGCCCTCGAACCGAGGGAGACTGGAATGTCGAAGAGACCCGCCAAGAAGGCCGCGAAGGCGAGCGCGAACAAGGCGGCGCGCAAGCCTGCGCGCAAATCTGCGCGGACGGGCGCGCGCAAGCCGACGGCCGCCAAAAGGGCTGCGAAGAAGGCCGCGCCGAAGCCGGCCGCCAAGGCCGCGAGCGCGCCGCGGCTCGCCGGCCCGTCCAATGTCACGTGGAATTTCAAGCTCATCGCCCACGACACGCTCGCCGGCTTCGGCGGCATGGGCGAAGGCATGGCGGTCCAGGTCGCCAAGGACGGCCGCCGCATCCTCTGGCTCGCGCACGAGAGCGCGCCGAAGAATTTCACCGCGGTCGACGTATCCGACCCGCGCAAGCCGAAGGTGATCGTGCAGACCGACCTGCCGCAGAGCCACATGCGTTCGAACTCGCTGGAGCTCACCGGCGACATCATGGCGGTCGCGTATCAGACGCAGAAGACCGGACAGCAACCGGCCGGCTTCGAGCTGTTCGATGTCTCCAATCCGGAGCGCCCGAAGTCGATCAGCTTCACGGACTGCTCGGGCGCGCATTCGCGCGGCGTCCATCAGCTATGGTTCTGCGACGGCGAGTACGTCCACATGGCGTCGGGTGCGCCCGACTTCAAGCCGACGCACGAGCTCGACGACCAGTTCTACCGCATTTTCGACGTGCGCAATCCGAGCAAGCCCACCGAGGTCGGCCGCTGGTGGATGCCGGGCACGCGCGAGGGGGACAACGAGCCGCCGCCGCCGCGCCACCAGAAGCCGGCGCTCGACAAGGGCTTTCGCGCCCACAACACCAACGTCTATCCGGAGCGGCCGGACCGCTGCTATCTCGGCTACATCGACGCCGGCATGTACGTGATGGACATTTCCGACAAGGCGCATCCGAAGCCGATCTGCCGCTGGGACAACTCGCCGCCCTACACCGGCTTCACGCACACGGTGCTGCCGCTGTTCGAGCGCAGCCTGCTCGTGGTCACCGACGAGTCGACCAACAACAACGCGGCCGACTGGCCGAAACTCGTGTGGCTGCTCGACCTGCGCGACGAGAAGCACCCGGTGCCGATCTCGACCTGTCCGCTGCCGCCGGTCGACGCCTTCTCGAGCCGCGGCGGCCGGTTCGGCGCGCACAATATCCACGAGAACACGCCCTCGCCGCATTGCTGGCATTCCGACCAGATCGTGGTCGGCACGTTCTTCAACGGGGGCCTGCGCGCCTACGACATCTCCAACGCGTATCAGCCGAAGGAGATCGCCGCCTTCGTGCCGCCGGCGCCGGCGCTCTCGCCGGTCGGCGCGATCCAGCTCAACGACGTGTTCATCGACGAGCGCGAGATCGTCTACACGGTCGACCGCTTCACCGGCGGCCTCTACATTTTGGAGATGGATTTTTGAGGCCGACGCGACGCGCAGCGCTCCTCCCCTCCCCCGGTTGCGGGGGAGGGTGAAGTGCAAGAGCTCTTCCCGTCGCCCTCGGCCGGCCGCTTTGGGCGGCGGCAGAAGCGCGAACGCGGCGCGCGCATTCCGGTGACGGTGGTCACCGGCTTTCTCGGCGCCGGCAAGACCACGCTGGTCAAGCATTTCCTCGAGATGCCCGCGGGTGCCGGCACCGCCGTGCTGGTCAACGAGTTCGGGCAGGAGGGGATCGACGACGCGCTGTTGCGCGATTCGAGCGAAAAGACCGTGCTGCTCGGCAACGGCTGCCTGTGCTGCAATTTCCGCTCCGACCTGCAGGTCGCGCTGCATCGCCTCGTGGTCGACCGCGAGCGCGGCGTCATCCCGCATTTCGGCCGCGTGCTGATCGAGACCAGCGGCCTCGCCGATCCGAGCCCGATCCTCACCACCTTTGCGACCGACCGCGCGCTCGGCGGCGAGTTCTTCGTCGAGGCTGTCATCGCCGTGATCGCGGCGGCGGACGGCGTCAAGACGGTCGAAAAGTTCGCCGAGGCGCGCCGGCAGATCATGCTGGCCGACCGCATCGTGATCTCCAAGACCGATATCGCCGACGAGGACGCGGCGGACACGCTCACGGCGCGGCTGCGCGCGCTCAATCCGCGCGCGCGCGTCATCGCGGCGGACTACGGCCGGCTCGATCCCGCCTGGATCGCGGACGCCGCCTCGGCGCGCGACAGCGCCGCCTTTCTGGCCGAGGCCGCCGAAGTCGAGCACACGGACGCGGTCAAGAGCTTTACGCTGACCGAGGATGCGCCGATGGCCTGGGAGCCGTTCGCGCGCGCGATGGAGACGCTGATCGCGCTGCGCGGCGCGGATTTGTTGCGGGTGAAAGGGCTGCTCAACGTGGCGGGCTGCCGTGGTCCCGTTGTGGTGCAGTTCGTCCAGCACATCGCCCATCCGCCGGTCGAGCTCGCGGCCTGGCCGGACCACGACCGCAAGAGCCGCATCGTGTTCATCACCCGCGACATCGGCGAGCGCGAGGTGCGGGATTTGCTGGCGGCGGTGCGGGCGTTGGCTGCCACCTAACCGCAAACTGCAGTGTCGTGCCCGGCGCAAGCGGGGCATCCAGTACACACGGTCGGCATGGTGGCTACTGGATCACCCGCTTGCGCGGGTGATGATGGCGGAGCAGATGGCGAGCGAGCGGGCTCAGCTCTGATCGCGTCCCGCGATCTCCGCCTGCCAGGGCGCGACCCGGCGCTCGACCACGCCGATCAGGCCGTTGAGCCCCACCGCCAGCACCATCAGCACGACGATCGGCACGAACATGGTGGCGGTGTCGAAATTGTTCGCCGCATTGATGATGATCGCGCCGAGGCCCGAGATGCTGGTGAAGAACTCGGCGATCACCATGGCGACCACGGCGCGGCCGACCGCGAGGCGGATGCCCGCCATGATGTAGGGCAGCGTCGCCGGCAGGATGATGCGGCGCAGGATCACGGCATCGGAGGCGACGAACGACTTGCCCACCTCGATCAATGTCCTCGGCACCGCGGTGACGCCGAGCCACGTGTTGATGCAGATCGGAAACACCGACATCAGGAAGACGACCGCGACCTTCACCTTGAAGCCGAGGCCGAGCCACAGCACCAGCAACGGCACCAGCGCGACCAGCGGCATGGCGTAGCCGGCCGTCACGTAGATGCCGAGCGCCGCCTCGGCGACGCGGAAGCGCCCGATCACCAGTCCGAGCGGCACGCCGAGGACGATCGCGAGCGCATAGCCGGCGAGGAACGGCTGCAGGCTTTCGGCGAGCGCCGTCATGAGCTTGCCGGAGCGCGCGAGGTCGACGAAGGCGAGCGCGATCGCGCTCGGATAGGAGCCGAACACCGGATTGATCGCGCGGCCGAAATACTCCCACAGCAGCAGCAGCACGGCGACCGACAGCATGGTGATCAGCCAGGCCGGCGTCGGGCGGCGCGACGCCTGCGCGGGCGGCTCGGGGGTCGTGCGGTCGGCGATCTCGGCCATCGTGACGCTCGCGACGCTCAATGAAGAACGGGCGCGTCGGCATGCAACGCCTGCCAGACGCGATAGCGGGTGTCGGCGAATTCCTTGGTGGCGCGCACCAGGCCGAGGTCGCCGCGTGGGCGGCGCAACGGCACGTCCATGATCTCCTGAATGCGGCCCGCGCGCATCACCACGATGCGGTCGGCGATCAGCACCGCCTCGTCGAGATCGTGGGTGACGAACAGGATGGTCTTCCTGGTGCGCTCGTGCAGCCGCATCAGCTCGTCCTGCATGGTTTCCCGCGTCTGGGCGTCGAGCGCGCCGAACGGCTCGTCCATCAAGAGCACCTTCGGATCGATCGCGAGCGCGCGGGCGATGCCGACCCGCTGCTTCATGCCGCCGGAGAGCTGGTGCGGACGCCGGTCGCGCGAGTCCTTGAGGCCGACGAGATCGAGATAGCGGGTCGCGGTCTCGCGCAGCGCCGTGCCGCGCATGCCTTTCATCTCCAGGCCGAACATCACGTTCTGCAGCGCGGACAGCCAGGGCAGGAGCTCGGCGTGCTGAAACACCATGCCGCGGTCGTGCCCGCAGCCCTTCACCTCGCGGCCGTCGACCGTGACGCGGCCCTGGCTCGCGGTCTCGAGGCCCATCGCGACGCGCAGCGCCGTGGTCTTGCCGCAGCCCGACGGGCCGATCAGCGCGACGATCTCGCCGGCGCGCACCGTGACGCTCACCCGCGACAGCGCCTGCACGGCCTGGACCTCGCCGGCGACGCGCAGCGTGAAGCGCTTCGACACGTCGATCAGGCTGACCTCACCCATGGCGGACTCCATGGCGAACTCCATGACTCCCACCGCGGTCTCCGTCATGCCGCGCGAAAGCGGGGCATCCAGTACTCCCGGCAAGCGCGTTGCGGACCAACATCACAACACACGCCCGTTCGCGGTTACTTGATCACCCGCTTGCGCGGGTGATGACGGCGGTGGGCGTGGCGGGTCATGCCGCATCTCGCTGCCATTCAATGCCCGGCGAGCAGGGCCAGCGCCTTCTCGCGCACGCTGGTATCCACAACCGTCGTGAGATCGACCGGCTTCGCCATGCTGCCGACCGTCACCGCCGCCTTCTGCACCACCGCGAGCTTGTCCATCGGAATCGGCAGGTCGGTGCCGATCGCATCCGCCTTGACGGCCCAGTCGTAGACGAAAGCGGCGCGTGGATCGTCAGGCTTTGCGCCCGTAATCTCATGGGTGAGCCGGATGGTCTCGTCGCGATGGCGCATGGCATAGCGCAGCCCCTCCATCTCGGCGGCGAGGAATTTCGCCGTATCGTCGGGCCGCTCCTTCAGCGTCTTGCCCGTCGCGTGCAGGCAGACGCGGACGAAATTGGGCACCGCCTCGCTGCCCGGCACCAGCTCCTTGATGCCGGATTTCGCGGCGATCGGCGTGTACTCGTTGCTCACGATCGCGCCATCGACCACGCCGGCGGCGAGCGCCTTGTAGCGGTCGGTATCCGAGCCCATGGCGGCGAACGTCACGTCGCCCACCGGCACGTTGGCCTTCTCGAGCACCGAGCGCGCAACCAGCTCGGGAAAGCTGCCGGGCGCGGACACGGCGATCGATTTGCCCTTGAGGTCGGCGACCGCATTGATGCCGTCGCGCACGAACAGGCCGTGCGGCACCACCAGCCAGTTGCAGCCGATGATCTTGATGTCGGCGCCGCGCGACGCCGCGACGATCGATCCGCCCGGCCCACCCTCGAACGAGTCGAGATCGCCCGCGATCGTCGCCTTGAGCTCGATCGTGTCGGTCTTCATCGGCACGAACTCGAGCTTGAGGCCGAGCTTCTCGGCAAAGTCGCGCTTGCTCGCCATGTAGAAGATGCCGGCGTCGCTCTTCGCCTCGATGATGCCGTGGCGCCACACCTTCTGCGCCGCCGCCGGCATGGCCGTCAGGACTGCCGACAAAACGCCGATGCAGGCGCCGCGGACGGCGCGTCCGAGGCTGCGATCCATGAGGTTCCTCCGTCGCGGTTCCGGCCGGTCACTGTAGGTTCCACGCCGCAGGCGCACAATCGGCGCTGTTGCGGCAATTCGGCCCGCCCAAAATGGCTCCCGACCTCGTGAACGCCCGATGGATTCGCCCCGTTCCCATCGCGCGCCGGCTGGCATAGGCTCCCGCCCCACGATCCGCCGGCCACACGGCGGACGCCGCGCGAGACCGGTCGCGCCGCAGCCCTTCGGGAGGAAGCCCATGCACCAAACCTTCAAGCTCAACGTCAACGGGCGCGACTACACGGTCGACGCCGATCCGGACATGCCGCTGCTCTATGCGCTGCGCGACCAGATCGGGCTGAACAATCCGCATTTCGGCTGCGGGCTCGCCCAGTGCGGCGCCTGCACGGTGCATCTCGACGGCCAGCCGATCCGCTCCTGCGTCACGCCGGTCTCGATGGTCGGCGACGGCAAGGTGATGACGCTCGCGGGTCTCGGCACGCCGGACAAGCCGCATCCGCTGCAGACCGCCTACGTGGAGGAGCAGGTGCCGCAGTGCGGCTACTGCATCAACGGCTGGATCATGACGGCGGCTGCCTTCCTGCGCGACAAGAAGAAGCCCACCGAGGCCGAGATAAAGCAGGCGCTGGAAGGCCTGAAGTGCCGGTGCGGCACCCACATGGGCATCCTGCGCGCGGTCAAGCGCGCCGCCGAGACGATGG
>Ga0335081_10013330_pt1 | contig 13289 bp, 11 predicted proteins | sample Lox_Sample_35_FD_206713 | JGI IMG/M metagenome (GOLD analysis project Ga0335081, IMG submission 206713) | Soil microbial communities from Loxahatchee National Wildlife Refuge, Florida, United States - Lox_Sample_3.5 | ecosystem: Environmental > Terrestrial > Soil > Wetlands | place: USA...
TAGATTCGCCCCGTTCTGCACCACGCGGCCTTTGCCGGTTCTCGCCAACCGGGCCGCGGCCCATCCGTCGGAGCCGTCGGCCGAATGGTTGTCTGTCATGATAATCTCGATCTCCGGAAAAATCGTTTGTTGCTCCAGGGATTCAAAACAACGTGGTAGCCATTCCTGCCCGTTATAGTTCAGGATGACGACGCTGATTTTGGGCTGGGCCGGACTAGGATCTCTCATGCCACTGGTTATCTTTATGAGGATGGATGCCAGAGAGCGCTTTGATTGAAAAGTCTTTTGATTTTTGCATCACTTCAATATTGTGCGTGGAAATCGCACCGAATGCGATTCCCGACTAATCACGAATGAACAAATATGCTCACGCGGTGCGGCATAGCGTCACCAGCCTGTTCGGTTGGTACCGGCTGCGTCTGGCCCAACCCGACTTTGCCCGTGAACTCTTAAGGCAACGCTGGCGCTATTTTGTTCGGCGCGAATTCAAACCCGGGACCTCGACGCCAGATGGATTTGTTCTGGAAACCCCCGATTCGCTTGTCGCCTATTGGTCGATGTTTGTAGAACGTGAGCTTTACAGTGATGATTGGGTGAAACCGTTCCGGGTGGCGTCAAATCCGTTGGTGCTCGATGTCGGTGCCAATGCCGGTCTATTCTCGCACTTCGCGTTTTGCTGCAATCCCCGGGCTGAGGTCATAGCCTTTGAACCCCTGCCAATGATGGTTGAGCGCATCAAGGTTTTGCAGAAGCGAACAGGCATGAATCTCACTTGCGTTGCCAAAGCCGCCGGGCGCAAACCCGGCGAGGCAATTCTTGAAAGTCCACATGGCTACGATGGTACATCCCGCATTTGCATTTCGGGCCAACCGACGGGACAAGCGTTCCGTGTGGAAGTGACAACCTTGGACAAAGAGTCGGCAGGGCGCCTTGTGTTCCTCGTGAAAATTGACGTAGAGGGTTTCGAAGAAGAAGTCATCGCCGGCGCCAGCGCAACGCTTGCCAAAACACGATTTCTAATCATTGAAGCTCACAACGCCGCGCGACGCGATCAACTCGCTCGATTACTTGGCCCGAACTGGCATTGGCGCCGACTCGGCGCGAGCGATTACTTATTCATGCGCGTTCAGGATCCCGGACAACATCTTTGACTCCAACTGGCTTTCAAACGAGAAGCCTGCCCGCCTGCTCGCTGATGGATATCGCGTGCGGAGTGAGCTGGTCGGCAATTCAGTGCGCCGATGTGCCGACGCCGCGCATTCTTTGAAGCAGGGAGAGGAAACTCTCCTGCGTGGCTGACCAGTCAATCGTCCGCTTCAGCGCGCTTGGATCCAGTCCCGCGAGATAATTGCGCCCGGTGCGTTGTTGACGCACCTCGTCCTCAACGGCACGCTTGAAACTGCCGCGGTCAAAGCATTTCACATAGCGCACAAAATCGCCGAAGACCGGCCGGTAACAGGCCAGGTCATAAGCTACTACCGGGACGCCGGATGCGATGGCTTCGCCCACGACAATGCCCCAGCTCTCGTAGCGGCTGGGCATCACAAAAACCCGAGTGCTCTTGAGCAGCCGAAATTTTTCCTCCTCGGAAACCAATCCGCTGAACGTCACACTGTCTGTCAAACCCATCTGCCGGATTATTGGTTCGAGTTTTTCCTGGCTCTTCCCGATGATAACGGCGCGGAAGTCGGGCACCTGTTGTTTCAACCAGCCTAACGTCTCCAGCAGGTCGTCAATCCCCTTCTGCGGATGCACGCGTCCCATCCAAGCCACGTCAAATCGTTTTTCCTGCGGCGGTACTCTGTCGGCCAACGCCACGTCGCTGCCGTTGGGTATATACCACAAAGCAGATTCCCGATGGCCAAACCGCATCAGATATTCCCGGATTTCAGGGTGTGGGTAGGTAATTACCCCGCCTCGGCAAAGGCGAAACAAGCGACAGGAGAACTGCTGGCTCAACCAAAAATACAGTGCCGGCAACCGGAGCGTTGTGACATCCGCTCGGGATTTGAACAACACCTCACGCAACCGGGGCGCCATCATCCCCAGGTGAAAGGCCTTGTGCCGGGCGCGGCAGCGCATCACCGGGATAGTGTCAAACCAATACTCAGAAACACCGTAAGCAATATCCTCAGGCTGCACTTCGGAAAGTAACCGCATGGTCCGGACAAAACGCCGGCGGAAATCCCAGAGCAATCGCAGTTGGCCGCTCATCCGTCCGGTGTCTCCCAACTGCGCCATGCCGTGATCGGTCAGTGTGAGGTTGAGCGGCAGGCCTTCTCGTTCGAGATACCGCTTCAACGCATGGCCACCAAAAAAATGCAATGGGTAACCCGCAGCCAGCGCTGCGCGCGCGATGTACGCAAAAAAAATATCCCCGCCGCCAATTTGCTCGGAAAAAATGCCGTTGACGAAAAAGACCACGCGGGGACGGCGCGACGAACCGGGGTCGGCGGCAAATGGCGCTGGGGAGGGTGACATGGCTTCTTCCGCTCGATTCAAGGTTTTCAAATTCTGCTTCACCTGTAATTCCGCAATCAGCTTTTTGTCCGAACCGCGGCGCTTGTAAGTCAAGACACCCCACGCGTTACCGAGCACGCTGCCGAGGCACGCCGGCAGATGCCACAGCCAGCGCGCGTCGCGGTCCCGAACGACGCCGCGCAGCGCGTGCCACAGCGGGCCGATGAACGTGACGCAATACACCACGGCCAGCCAAAGGGGAACCGGTGGTTTTTCCTTCATCCAATTCACCGGCATTTCCTCCTGCACGCGAAGAAAATGCACCGTGGCACGCCGGCGTTTTTGCACAAAACGCCAGAGCGTCTGAATGTAATAGTGATAGACGCCACGTCCGCGAATCCGCAGCCATTCGCGTTTGCCATTTTTCATCAGGAACAGCGCGACGTGCGTGTCCTGGAAGTGTTCGTTCGCCCGCACCGATTCCAGATCGGCCCGGCGGAAAACAAAGCCGTTGGCGCCCAGAGGATACGATAGCGAACCGCCCGGCAGGGTCCAACGCTCGACTTCGCCATCGCGTGCGACGAGTGTTGGCTTCGCGCTCATCAACCAGGCCATCGGATCACTGATATGCAGCAAATGCGTGAGATAGGCGCAGAACGCACTCATTTTCGAAGAGGGTAGATAGTAACTCTCCACGCCGAGGGCCTGCGGATTGGCGGCCAGCGCCTTGACCGCCAGTTCAATGTAATCTGCATGCGTGATTTCGTTGTCGGCGTCCACAAAGACAATAAATTCGCCGCTCGCGTGCTGCAGCGCGAGGCGTTTGCCTTCCTCCATGTTTTTGCCGTCATCGTCGAGGACCATGGCGCCGTATTTTCGGGCGATGTCGCGGGTGGAATCGGTCGAGTGCGCGTCGGCCAGGATGATTTCGCAGCGGTCCCGCGGGTAAGTCTGGCGCGCGATGGACGCGAGGCAATTGTCCAACAACGCCCCGGCGTTCAGCGTCGGCATGATGAAACTGACGCGTCCACCCTCCGCAGTAGCACGGCTACGGAGGACGGGCGGCAGGTTTTCCTTGCGGGACTGCATGATGTGAGGGTCGCCGAAACGGGCGGCAAATTCAAATCAGCTTTGCGCGACAGGATGCTGCCGGCGCATGATGGCGAACCAAATGATGAACAAAATGGCGAATGCCGTCCCGGCGGCGACTGACATCGTTTGCAACATGGTTGTCGGAGTCGTTCCGAGAACATACAAGGCGATCCAGTAGGCCAGCCCGAGTCCGCCGTACAGCACCGCGGTCTTTTGCCAGCGGCTGGCGAGTACCCAATAGGCCAGCGATTGTAGCATTCCCACAAATACCATCGTCGCGGCGAACGTGCCGACCATCCCGGCGGCTTCCGGCGTAAATCTGCCGAGAATTTTCAGGCAGAACGTCCGCAGCATAAAAAGGCAGACGGCGCCGGCAACCAGCGCGAAGCCGGAAAGCCCGATTAATTTGAGTTGTTCCGACACGATGCCGCCGGAGCGCTGGCTGGAACGCGAGGTGAACAAGACGATCAACAGCGGCGCAACGGTTTGGGGCAAAGCGCGCGCCAAAATTCCGGCGGCGGTGTAAGCGTCAAGCTCTCCTTGAGCGAAAAATTTGTTGGCCACCAGATAATCTCCCTGAAAAAAGCAGAAATTGCCGATCACGAACGCCGCGCTGACGACGAAGTATTGAGCAAGCTCGTGGTTCCATGGCGGGATCGGTTCGCCGTGCAGCGACAAATCCTTCCTCCAGAACAGCAGGACCAGGTAGGCCACAAACGCGAAGGCCGAGGCGAGCACGGCTGTTTCAGCCGATGGCCATTTGAAGGTGACGAACCAGCCGAACGAAACGCGTAGGAGCATCGCCAGAAATCCGATCAGGGCCAGCCGCTTGAACCACGCAAGTCCCTGGCACAACGCCGTCGCCAGCGAAGCCCACAGACCAAGCAGCGCGCAGCCAAGTGTCACCAGCATCAGACTTTCGCGGTACTGAAAAAAAACACTCAACGGCTTGACGGCGATCACCGCCAGCACCGAACCGGCAATGGTGAACCGGAAAAGAAATCTCCGGCAACCCAGGAGCAAGCCCTGGAGCCGCGCAGTATCACCGCTGGCGCTGAAGTGCGCGATGTAATGCGTGACAGCAATCGTAGCCACCGCTGGCAGGAGGCTAAGGACCGTCATCAAGCCGCCCAACGCGCTGTTAGCGTGCCCATATTGGCCGGGATCTTTCAAGTGCCGCCCCATAACACCTTGAAAGGCCAGGTTGCCCAGCCCGGTTGCAAAACTGATCGCGGCAAAAATAATTCCGCTCTGCAACAGATTTCCGGCGCGTGAATCGGTTTTCATAGAAGTGGCCGCAATGCCTTTTCGTGGGCGCGCACCCACTCAAAAACGTCCGTGACGATTTGGGTTACTCCCCGTTTGGGTCGCCAATTGGTCTGCGCCAACAGGCGCGAACAATCGGCCAGAAAAATCCGCAAATCGGCCCGGCGGTTTTCCGATTCGGCGCCCATCGGCACCTCGCGTCCGACAATTTTCCGGCACGTGGCCGTAAGTTCTTGCAGCGAAACCGAAATTTCCAGCCCGCCGCCGACGTTGCCGAGCCAGCCGTCCCAGTGGTCGAAGCCGGATAGTTGCTCTTCGACCAGGTCACAAAGATCGGCCACGTGCAGCACGTCCCTGACTTGCTTTCCAGTCCCGCCGTAGCCGAGGTATTGAAGCGGCTTGCCGAAAAAATGCCGCAGCACCCACAGTGCGACCACGCCCTGGTCCACCTTGCCCATTTGCCAGGGCCCGGCGATGACGCTGCAACGATTGATGGCGGCCCGCAGCCCGAAGCCGGCACGGTATTCTTCAATCAGACCTTCGCTGGCGAATTTCGTCAACCCGTAGAGCGAACGTGCTCCGGTCATCGGACAATCTTCACTGACGCCGCGAGAGGAAATCGCCGCGCCCGGCGCGTCTTGCCACGCAAAACGCGTCGGTTGTTCGACCCATGGATGGTTTTCCAGAACCGCCATCGGATAAACCCGGCTGGTGGAAAGAAACAGGAATTGGCTCTGCCATTGGCGGGCGAATTCCAGGCAGCGATAAGTTCCCTGGAAATTGGTTTCCATCAAATAATCCGGCGATTCACCATAACCCGCCAGCACGGACGGTTCGGCCGAACATTCCAGAATAAATTCAAACGGGCCGGCCGGAAATTCCCCGGCCACGCGAATGTCACCTTTCACGAATTCCACCCCGGCGTTTTGCAGGCGCGGGACATTCAATTCCGAGCCGCGCCGGTGTAAATTGTCCAGACACACGATCCGCGTGCGGGGGTGGCGGCCTTTGAGATGCAAGGCCAGACTGCTGCCGACGAAGCCCGCGCCGCCGGTGATTAGAATGCTTTCTGGAAAGGACGTGTTCATTCAGGCGGCGCGGCAGGCAGCGTGGATTTCCTCCAGAATTTCCGTCAATCCGTAGCGGAATTTCCAATCGGGATAATGCGATTGGAATTTCCGCACGTCGCTGATCCACCAGATGTGGTCGCCAATGCGGTTATCTTCGACGTAGGTCCATTTCAATTTGCGGCCGCTGATCTGTTCGCAGAGATCAATCGCTTCCAGCATGGAGCAGTTCGAGTGGCGGCTGCCGCCGGCGTTGTAAACTTCGCCGGAGCGCGGCTTCTGAAAAAATTGCCAGAACATTTCGACCAGATCATGGCTGTGAATGTTGTCGCGCACCTGTTTGCCCTTGTAGCCAAACACGCGATAGGGCGTGCCGTCAACGGTGCAGCGCATGAGATAGGCGAGAAAACCGTGCAGCTCCGTGCCCGCATGCGCCGGGCCGGTCAGACAGCCGCCGCGGAAGCAGGCCGTCTGCATCCCGAAATAATTTCCATATTCCTGCACCAGCACGTCTGCCGCAACTTTCGATGCGCCGAAAAGCGAGTGCTTGGTCTGGTCAATGCTCATGGTCTCCGAAATGCCGGGTTCGTATTCGTGGCCGGCCTGGATTTCCCAGCGCTTTTCCAGCTCGATCAGCGGCAGACGATTGGGAGTGTCGCCATAGACCTTGTTCGTGGAGGTGAAAATAAAAACGGCTTGGGGGCAGAATTGACGGGTGGCTTCGAGCAAATTGAGCGTGGCAGTGGCATTGACGCTGAAATCCGCCTGCGGATCGCGCGCGGCCCAGTCGTGTGACGGCTGCGCCGCGGTGTGAATGATTAAAGCGATGTCTTTGCCCAGCCGGCGAAAAAGACCTTCCACCGCCGGCCGGTCGCGGATGTCGAAGTCGTGGTGTTGATAACCCGGCACGGTGGCGATGAGTTTTTGCCGGTTGGCGAGCGTGGAGGCTTCCTTGCCGAAAAACCATTGGCGCAGGTCATTGTCAATGCCGGCGACCTGGAAACCTTCGCGGGAGAAACGTTTGACACTTTCCGAACCGATCAATCCGGCTGCGCCGGTCACAATGGCAATGCTCATAACTGTCTGAACGAACAGCTTCAGCGGGAGCGAGCTTCAGGCGCAAGCGGATTCTTTTCCCCGGGAAGCCGGCACCGTTTGCAGCATCGGGAAATCAGGTTTTTTCGCCGCCCGAAAGTCGCCTGTTCCTGGGACGAATGTGGAAGCCAAGGCTGAACGGCTGAAAGAAAGACGCCGCGTAAGCCAGCCGCCAATACCACAGATATTGCTGGAAGCACGGGATGTAAGTGATCCGGTGCTGGCCGAGGTCGGAGCGTTCCACAAAACGCCGCGCCACGTCGGGCAGGAAAGCAACACAATGATCGTGGTTCCACCCCAGCCAGTTCAAAATCCAGTTCGCATTATTGGGAATGGTCATGAAAATTTCAGTTCCATACGCGCCGACCGCGCGCGCCATCTCGTTCATGGCCTCGAAGTGATAATTGCAGTGTTCCAGCGTTTCCATGCAAATAATGACCTCGGGACGATACTCGGAAATGATGGCACGCAATTTCTCAATGCAGCCCTTCTCACTCAGATTGAGCGGATAATGCACATCCGGCTCATTGCGAGCATCGAGAATGCGATACTCAGTGGCGCTTTGGCCTATGCTGTGGTAAAGCCGGGCAAATTTGCTCTGGCTGGGGTCTTCCTTTTTGAATGAAAACGAATTGGGCCCGCGCAAGTGGACATTGTCGGGTGTCGGGGGCATGCCGCGACCGCCAATGTCGAGCGTGCGCTTGCCGGCGGCGACACTTCGGGCATAGACGAGCCGGTCCACCAGTTGGCTGGAAATTTCCATGTATTTGCCTTTTTTGAGCCGGTAAGCTTGCTGCCGGGATAAAACCGCTGTCAATCTTGAAATTACTCGCATCAACCGGACCGGGCAGATTCCGCCCCCCGGAACGCGAGTCACGGGTTGACAAAATCATTGGCAGACTACCCGCCGTTTGCTAATCTGAATCAGAGCCGGAATTATGAAGCGTTGGATTCCCATCGCAATCGCCGGGTTGGTTCTCGGCACGGCGGCCACCCGAGCCGCGCAAGTCGGGCTGATTAAAATTGATGGCGCCATTGGCCCGGCCATCGCCAGTTACATTTCCCGCGCGATTGACGTTTCGGCGGCGCAAAACGATGAGTGTCTTGTCATCGAATTGAACACCCCCGGCGGTCTTGTCGATTCCATGAATGACATTGTCCAGGATTTTTATGCGGAGCGAGTCCCGACAGTGGTTTATGTTGCGCCGGAAGGGGCAATGGCCGGCAGTGCGGGCGTTTACATAACCCTGGCGGCGAATATTGCGGCCATGGCTCCCCATACCACCATCGGCGCGGCACATCCCGTCGAGATGGGCAACGAGGAGGAAACCAACAGCATTATGATGCAAAAAATAGGAAACGCCTACACGAAGGTCATGCAAACCATCGCCGAAAAACGGCACCGCAACGTCGAATGGGCGAAATCTTCCGTCACCGCCAGCAAGGCGCTCACTTCGGAAGAGGCGATGCAGCTTAAAGTCATTGATCTGATTGCGACCAACGTTCCCGATTTGCTGCAGAAATTAAACGGCCGTTCCGTGAATGGGAAATTTCTGAAAACCACCGGCGCGGGCGTTGTAGAAATCCCGATGACGCTATCCGAACATTTGTTCCAACTTTTCTGGTTGCCGGAAGTGATGATGATTCTGATGCTGATCGCGATTTACGGAATCATCGCCGAGATGAGCCATCCCGGGGCGATCTTTCCGGGCGTTGCCGGCGCGCTCGCGCTGATTCTGCTGCTTTATATGTCGGCGACGTTGCCGGTGAATATCGCCGGAATTGCGCTGATTCTTTTGGCGGTGGCGCTGTTCATCATTGACGTTTTTGCGCCAACGCATGGCGTGTTGACTGGCGGCGGCATCGTCGCGTTTTTCCTCGGCGCTCTGATGCTGTTCAATCATGCGCCGGTCGGTTACCATTTGCCGATGAGTTGGATCATTTCGGCCACGGTCCTCACCGCGGCATTCTTCATTTTCGTCGCCGGCAAGGGGATTCGTGCCCAGTTCAGACCCATCCAATCCGGCAAGGAAACAATGATCGGCCAGACGGTGAAGGCGCTCTCGCGGATTGACGCGCAGGGCGGCAAGGTGTTTATCGAGGGCGAAAACTGGAATGCCGTGAGCGAAACGCCGGTCGAAGCCGGGCAGCCGGTCGAAATCACCGGCATCGAAGGCTTGACGTTGAAAGTAAAACCCAAGACCTAGAAACGGAGAAAAATTATGAACGACCTCATCATCAGCATAATTCACACCCTTGGAGCGTGGGTGGTCATCGCCCTCGTGCTGGCAATCATCATTTTGCCGCAGGCGTTGCGCATCCTGCGCGAATACGAACGCGGCGTCATTTTCCGGCTCGGCAAACTGCTCCGGGCCAAGGGGCCGGGCTTGATTTTTCTCATTCCCATCGTGGACAAAATGGTGCGGATGGATTTGCGCGTCGTGACCATTGACGTTTCCAAGCAGGAAATCATGACCAAGGACAACGTGCCGGCCACCGTGGACGCGGTGGTCTATTTCCGCGTCATCAATCCGACCGATGCAGTAATCAAAGTGGAAAATTTCTGGAAAGCCACTTCGCTCATCGCGCAAACGACGCTGCGCAGCGTCCTCGGCCAGGCGCCGCTGGACGATTTGCTTTCCCAGCGCGACGTGATCAACCAGAAGCTGCAGGAGATCATCGACCGCCAGACCGAGCCGTGGGGCATCAAGGTGACCGCCGTCGAGGTGAAGGACGTGGCGCTGCCGGACAGCATGAAGCGGGCGATGGCCAAACAGGCCGAAGCCGAACGTGAGCGCCGCGCGAAGGTCGTGAACGCCGAAGGCGAATATCAGGCCGCCGAAAAGATGGTCCAAGCCGCGCAAATGATCGCGAAGGAGCCGATTGCGCTGCAACTGCGCTATCTTCAAACCATGCGCGAAATGGCCAGCGAACATAACACCACCACCTTCCTGCCGCTGCCGATTGATTTGTTCAGCGCGTTTTTGAAAAAATAGGAGACGAATCAGAGTTGAATTTTTTTGCCGTCGCAGACCGGCCCGGCATTCAACGCCTGCCGGCGCCGGCAATTCCATACGACATTCGGCAAACGGAAATCGACATTCAGCCATGCCTCTTTACGAATACGAGTTGTGTGAAGGCGAGTGCAAGGTGTGCGGTGGTCGGTTCACCCTGCGCCGGCCGTTGAGCGCGCCGGAGTTGACAAAATGTCCGGCCTGCAAAAAACCGGTGCGCAAAATCTTTTCCGCTTTCAGTACACCGCACAAGCTCAAGCCGCTCTCGATCACGGACGCCAAGAAAGCCGGATTCACCGTGCTCAAACGGCTTGGCAAGGGCGAATATGAGAAGCAGTGAGAGGTTGGTTGAGAGTTGAAAGTTGAGGGTTGAGAGACCGGTTCTGACCGGCATATCACCCCGTAAATTCGACGAGATTGACGGGTTTTGAATTCAATTTTGACGCGGACTGTCTATTACATTAGCCTATAAACCTGAAAATGAATTTTCGCCCGACAGGTTTCAGGATACTGCTGTTGGCCGGTGCACTGTCGGCGGTTTGCTTGTCCGCTGTGGCGCAGAACGGCGCGCCGCCAGCGAGCAAGCCTATCGTCTTCTCGGCGCCTGCGGGAGACAATGTCACATCCAACGCACTGTTGCTTGCGCCTCGATTTTCTGACCGGCCGAATTTCGCCAACGAGGTGCGAGCGCCGGTGTCGGTCTTCAACGTTCAGAGCCCGTCCCTGCCTTCACCCACCCTCCCGCGCGCGCCGACGCTTTCACGCGCCGAGGAACAGCGGTTGCGAAAAATGCTCGACGAACGGGAGAACTGGGCGCTGCTGACGCCGGAAGAAATTCTGGGAGTCGATGCGTCCAGGAATACTTTCCGCACGCCGGAGCAGGAAGCCGCCGCCGCTGGCCAAAAAAACCTGACCGTCGTTGAGCGTTTTCTGGAGCGACAGCGGCAATCGCGCCCGGCGGTCACCAACGCGTACAGCGACAATTCCTCATCGAGCTGGGATCTTTCCGGAAACCAGGGCGGGTTGACTAATGGGAGCTCACTCAATCCTCTGCGCATCGGGCTGCCGACCACGGCGCAAATTTTGGATCGGTTCTTCAACGACGCTCCGGTCAACAACCCGTTCACCGGACAAGACGAGAACCGGGGCGTCGGCTGGTTCAATTCGTCCGGCCAGCCCCCGCAACCGGCAGGGCCTACGCCGCAACAACTCGCGGAGCGGGAGCGGTTCAAACAATTGCTGGATCCGGGTTCGTACACCGCCACCGCGGCAAGGTCCTCACCGGGCGGTAAATTCCCTTCCTCGCTGCAGCCATTGTCGGACACAACGCTAAATCAAACGCCGCCGGCGAATCCGGTGGGCGCTTCGTTGACGCCGCTGAGCAGTGGGATTGGCAAACCGATGGGTTTGATGCCTTTGCCGGGGATTTCGGGCCCGACCAACTGGCAATCATCTGCCAGCCTCTCGTCCTGGGGGCCGCAACCGCCCCCGTGGCTGTCGCAGACACCGCAGCCCTTTAGCGTGCCGCAGCGGAAATTCTGAACGCGGTCAGTGCAGCGAGGTGATCAGGAGTACCTGCTCCAGGGTGGAAATGCCGTCGCGGGCGCGGTCCAGGCCAACCATGCGGAGGGTGCGCATGCCCTGACTGATGGCGACCTTGGCCATTTCACGACTGCTGGCACGGGCGATTATGAGCTTGCGGATCTGATCGGTGATGGTCATGGCCTCAATAATCGCAAAGCGGCCGGCGTAGCCAGAATTTTTGCAGCGCTCACAGCCGCGTCCGCGATACAGTTGCACCCCGCCGAACATGGCCGGGTCGATCCCCAGGTCTTCGTACATTTTGGGCGGATACGTCACCGGCTCGCGGCAGTGCGAGCAAATGCGCCGCATGAGGCGCTGGGCGCAGGCGAGAATCACCGAGGAGGAAATGAGGAAGGGCGCAATACCCATGTCGTCCAGGCGCGCGATGGCGCCCGGTGCATCGTTGCAGTGCAGCGTGCTGAGCACCTGGTGGCCGGTGAGCGCCGCTTCGATGGCGATCTCGGCGGTCTCGGTGTCGCGGATTTCGCCAATCATGATGATGTCCGGGTCCTGGCGCAGGATGGAGCGCAGGGCGTTGGCAAAGGTGAGGCCGATTTCCTTCTTGGTCGGCACCTGGTTGATGCCGGGAATTTGATATTCCACCGGGTCTTCGACCGTGACAATGTTGTAAACCGGGTTGTTCAGCTCGTTGAGCGCGGAGTAAAGAGTTGTGGTTTTTCCCGAACCGGTCGGCCCCGTGACCAGAATGAGACCATGCGGCGCATCAATTGCCGCCCTGAACTGCCGGAATGTGTCGGGATCCAAACCGAGTTTGTCAATACTCGCGGAGAGGCTGCTCTTATCGAGAACACGGAGAACGATTTTTTCGCCATGCACGGTCGGCAGCACGGAAACGCGCAGGTCATAATCCTTGCCGCTGACTTTGACGCGCATGCGACCGTCCTGCGGCAGACGGCGTTCGGCAATGTCGAGGCTGCTCATGATTTTGAAGCGCGAGGCCAGCGCGAGTTGCAGTTGTTTAGGCGGCGGCGTCGCGTCCAGCAGCGCGCCGTCAACGCGATAGCGCAACCGCATGCTTTTTTCGAATGGCTCCAGATGCACGTCACTGGCGCGGTCTTTGATGGCTTGGACGATAATGAGGTTCGCCAGCTTGATAACGGGCACTTCTTCGCTGGAAGCGGCGAGCTTGTCGAGGTTGACTTCTTCAAGGGTTTCCCGGACGGTTTCGATGCTGTCGGCGTCTGCTTCCTCATCACTTTGCTTCTGTGCGTCCTGAATGATGTCTTCCATCGAGCCGCTTTTGGCGGCATCCAGGGCGTTGAGTTTGTCAATAATGGCTTTTTCGGACGCGATCAGCGGCGTGATTTCGAGCTTGGTCATGCGCTTCACGTCATCGAGGGCAAGGACGTTCAGCGGGTCGGCCATCGCCAGGAACAATTTGTTTTCCAGTCTCGATACGGGGATGACCTTGTGGTTGTGTGCCGTGTCATGCGGCAACAGCTCAGCGATCTCCGGCAGTATATTTACGCGGGCGATATTGATTGGCAGGACATTGAGCACCCGCCCCATGGAAACCGCCAGGTCCTGTTCGCTGACGTAGGATTTGTCAACGATGAGTTTGACGAGACGCGCCCCTTCCTTTTTTTGCTGTTCGAGCAGCTCCTGCACCTGGGCCGCGCTCAACAGGCCGTCCTCGACCAGGGCGTCGGCGATGCGTTCTCCAAATGATTTGACCTTGGCCATGGCTTAG
>Ga0335081_10013331_pt1 | contig 13289 bp, 6 predicted proteins | sample Lox_Sample_35_FD_206713 | JGI IMG/M metagenome (GOLD analysis project Ga0335081, IMG submission 206713) | Soil microbial communities from Loxahatchee National Wildlife Refuge, Florida, United States - Lox_Sample_3.5 | ecosystem: Environmental > Terrestrial > Soil > Wetlands | place: USA: Florida...
CGGCCGAGGAAAAGACCGAATTCACCGTGGTCCTGAAGGAAGTTGGGGCCAATAAGATCAATGTAATCAAGGCTGTCCGGGAAGTCACCAGCCTTGGCTTGAAGGAAGCCAAAGACCTGGTCGATGGCGCCCCGAAGACGGTGAAAGAGGGCGTTTCCAAGGAAGAAGCCGAGAACATCAAGAAGAAGTTCACAGAAGCCGGGGCCACGGTCGAGGTGAAGTAACCTGGCTGGACCCGGATTCGGGAAATGCAAGCCCGAATTGGTTCTGCGATCTGATTGTGAAGCTTGGGCAGCGGTGGTAGCATCTATATATCATCGCTTCCCTATCATCGGGTTTCGAGAGGCCCTTCACTCCAACGGCTCAGGGAAGCGGAGCGGGGCCCTCAAACGGTTGGCGAACTGTCCCGTGGGCAGCGGGACGGGAACAGGCCTAAGAACTGGCGCGGAAAGACACATTTCAACTCAGGCCAAGCGCCGCATTTGGCGCCTGCGGGGATTCATGTCCCTGTGGGCGCATACGTATTTGTTCTGGATTTTTGTGTAGATAGGCACCCTGGCGCGTCCGCCGCGCCCGTACATTCCGCAGTTTTCTGCAGCCCCAGGCTGCGCTCGAAAGTAGGGAGTTATCTGAATGGCGACGAACAATATCTTCCGTAAACGTTTTGATTTTTCCAAAATTCCGGCAACGATCCAGATTCCGAATCTGATCGAAGTGCAGAAGCGTTCCTACGACCGCTTCCTGCAAATGGACCGCCTGCCAAGTGAGCGCGATGATGCTGGCTTGCAGTCGGTCTTTCAGTCGGTGTTTCCCATCACCGACTTCCGTAACGTCTCGCAGCTCGAGTTTGTCGACTACGCGATCGGCAACTGGGAGTGCAAGTGCGGCCACCTGAAAGGCCTGCACCACCTGCGCACGACCTGCAAGAACTGCGGCTCGACCGTGATTACCGATCCGTTTCATCCCGGCGACGTGCTTTGCCAGAAGTGCGGCACATACAACGCCAACACACCTGACTTCTGCAACAAATGCGGTGATCCGGTCGGGCTGCAACTGAAATATGACGTGGCCGAGTGCGAAGAGCGCGGCATGACTTATTCCGCTCCGCTCAAGGTCACGATGCGTCTGACCATCTACGAAAAAGACGCCGAGACTGGCAACCGCTCTATCCGCGATATCAAGGAGCAGGAAGTGTTCTTTGGCGACGTTCCGCTGATGACGCAGAACGGGACATTCATCGTCAACGGCACCGAGCGCGTGATCGTGAGCCAGTTGCACCGCTCACCAGGCGTGTTCTTCGAAACTGCGAACAATCGCACCTATTTCCTGGGCAAGATCATTCCTTACCGCGGCTCGTGGGTCGAATTTGAGTATGACCAGAAGAATGTGCTCTACGTCCGCATCGACCGCAAACGGAAGTTCCTGGGCACGATCTTCCTGCGCGCGCTCGGCCTGCGTTCGAGCGAAGACATCCTGCGCACTTTCTACACGGTCGATCGGCTGGTGATTCGCGACAAGAAGCTGTACTGGACGGTCGATCCGGCAGCCGACAAGCCAACCAATCTGGTTGGTATGAAGCTGGCGCACAGCATCAAGAGCAAGTCCGGGGACGAGATTGTTCACTCGGGCCGCAAGATCAATGCGGCGGTTTTGAAGGACATTCAGAAAGCCAAGATCGGCGAGATCGAAGTCGACATCACCGACCTCGAAGGCGCGTGGGTGGCAAGCGATGTCGTTGATACCACGAGCGGAGAAGTTCTGCTGGAAGCAAATTCCGAGCTGACGGCGGACAAACTTTCGAAGATCCTCGATTCCGGCGTGATTGAGCTGAGCCTGTTCTTCCCCGAGCGCGATGACGTCGGCACGGTCATCAGCCAGACACTGAAGCGCGATTCGATCACGACTCCGTCAGAAGCCTTGATCGAAATCTATCGCAAGCTGCGGCCGGGCGATCCGCCGACTTTGGATACGGCGACGGCGCTGTTCCACGGCATGTTCTTCGATCCGCGCAAATATGACTTCTCGCGCGTGGGCCGGCTGAAGTTCAACATCAAGCTGTTCGAAAACCAGGACGCGACCAAGCTCGACAACCGCACGCTCGAGCCGGAAGATTTCTACGCCACTATCCGCTACCTGCTCAAGCTGCGCAAAAACATTGGCGCGGTCGATGACATCGATCACCTGGGCAACCGCCGCGTGCGCGCCGTCGGCGAATTGCTGGAAAACCAGTTCCGCATCGGCCTGGTGCGCATGGAGCGGGCGATCAAAGAAAAGATGTCGGTCTACCAGGAAATGTCCACCGCTATGCCGCACGACCTGGTGAACGCCAAGCCGGTGATGGCGGCGATCCGCGAATTCTTCGGATCTTCGCAGCTTTCGCAGTTCATGGACCAGACCAACCCGCTTTCGGAAATCACGCACAAACGGCGTTTATCGGCGCTGGGGCCGGGCGGTTTGTCGCGCGAGCGCGCCGGGTTTGAAGTCCGCGACGTGCATCCCACGCACTACGGGCGTATCTGTCCGATCGAGACGCCGGAAGGGCCGAACATCGGATTGATCTCGTCTTTGAGTTGTTATGCGCGGATCAATGACTACGGCTTCATCGAATCGCCCTATCGCCGTGTGAAAAGCGGTCGCGTACTCGACTACGTGACTGTCGTCAACGCCGGCGACAGCGACTACAAAGTCGGCGATCACATAGAAAAGCATGAGGTTGAAAAGGTCAATGCGGAACTGAAAGAGCGGCGCAAGAAGATAGCGGATATTGAGCCCTATTCCTTCTACCTTTCGGCATGGGAGGAAGACCGTCACGTCATCGCGCAGGCGAACGTGGAGTTGGACGAGAAGGGCCGCATCGTGGGCGATCTCGTGAACGCCCGCAAGGCCGGCAACTTCGTGCTGGTGAACCGGGACGAGGTCGACTACATCGACGTCAGCCCGAAACAGCTGGTTTCGGTTGCCGCATCGCTCGTTCCTTTCCTGGAGCACGATGACGCGAACCGCGCTCTGATGGGCGCGAACATGCAACGCCAATCGGTGCCTTTGCTTCGCGCGGAAGCTCCCATCGTCGGCACGGGAATGGAAGGCGTAACGGCCCGCGACTCGGGTGCCGTAATTCTCGCGCGCCGCAACGGCCTGATCGATTCCGTCGACTCGGAACGCATCATCGTGCGCGTCGAAGGCGAGCACCATCCCGGGCAGCTCTCGCGCGAAGTGGGCAGCGATATTTATCAGCTCACCAAGTTCAAGCGCTCGAACCAGAACACCTGCATCAACCAGAAACCGGTCGTGCTGCGCGGACAAAAGGTGCTAAAGGGCCAGGTGATCGCGGACGGTCCTTGCACCGATCACGGCGAGCTGGCTCTGGGACGCAACGTGCTGGTCGCGTTCATGCCCTGGCGCGGCTACAACTTTGAGGACGCGATTCTGGTCTCCGAAAAGCTGGTGAAAGAGGACTACTACACCTCGGTGCACATCGAGGAGTTCGAAATTGAAGCGCGTGACACGAAACTCGGACCGGAAGAAGTCACGCGCGATATTCCGAACGTCAGCGAGTCGATGCTGCGAAATTTGGACGAAGCGGGCGTGATCCGCATCGGCGCTACGGTGAAGCAAGGCGACATTCTGGTTGGCAAAGTCACGCCGAAAGGCGAGACCCAGCTTACGCCGGAAGAAAAGCTGCTGCGCGCCATCTTCGGCGAAAAAGCCGGCGACGTGCGCGATGCCTCGCTCTACTGCCCGCCGGGAATCGAAGGCGTCATCGTCGATGTGAAGATCTTCTCCCGCAAAGGCCAGGAGAAAGACGAGCGCGCGAAATCCATCGAAGCGGCGCAGATCGCGAAACTCGAGAAGAACCTGTCGGATGAGATTCGAATCTTGACCGACGAGCGGCTGAAGCGCCTGGAAAACATTCTGGGCAGCAAAGTCGTTCTTGCCGATCTGCATGATGAGCGCACCAACAAGCGCCTGCTCACAAAAGATGCTGTGCTCGACCGCGACACGATTGAGCGCATCTCCACCCGCAACCTGAAGCGCATCAAGTATGCCGACAAAGACCCACGGGTAAACGAGCAGATCGACGAGATCGAGGAAATGACCTCGCGCCAGATCGATGTGCTCAAGAAGATCGTCAACGAGAAGAAAGAAAAACTGACTAAGGGCGACGAACTGCCACCGGGCGTGATCAAGCTGGTCAAGGTTTACATCGCCATGAAACGCAAGCTGAGCGTGGGTGACAAGATGGCCGGCCGTCACGGCAACAAGGGCGTGATCGCCCGCATTCTGCCGGATGAGGACATGCCGTACCTCGAAGACGGCACGCCGGTTGAAATCGTGCTCAATCCGCTCGGCGTTCCCAGCCGTATGAACGTGGGGCAGATTCTTGAAACTCACCTGGGCTGGGCCGGACACGAACTCGGCAAGAAGGTTTCGCAAATTCTGGCGGAGAACTCGAAAGAAGAGACCGTCCGGCGCGAACTGAAAGCTCTGTTCAAAGATTCTGCGCTGGCCGAGACGATCGCCGATTTGAGCGATGAAGAGTTGGCGACTGTCGCTCCGACTTTAACTCGCGGCGTGTTCATGGGCTCGCCGGTGTTTGACGGCGCGCGCGAAGGCGAAATCAAAGCTCTGCTTCGCCAGTCCGGATTGCCGGAGGCGGGCAAGACGTATCTATACGACGGCATGACCGGAGAGAGGTTCGAACAGCCGGTCACGGTCGGCTACATCTACATGCTGAAGCTTTCGCATCTGGTGGATGACAAGATCCACGCGCGTTCGATCGGGCCGTACTCACTCATTACGCAACAGCCTTTGGGAGGAAAAGCCCAGTTCGGCGGACAGCGCTTCGGAGAAATGGAAGTCTGGGCGCTCGAAGCCTACGGCGCAGCGTTCATCTTGCAGGAGCTGCTGACGGCGAAGTCCGACGACGTGTATGGCCGCACCAAGATTTACGAGGCCATCGTCAAGGGCGAAGCCGCCATGGAGCCGGGCGTGCCCGAGTCGTTCAACGTTTTGATTCGTGAATTGCAGTCGCTGTGCCTGGATGTGGAACTGATCAAAGCCGGCGAGCGGAAGCCGGTGGCGAGTTCGGCAGCGGCAGACTAAACCTCTGTGAAACCCTGTGTCCTCTGTGGTGAAAAGCCTTTAACCACAGAGGGCACGGAGAACACAGAGGAAGCACGGATTTTTGGGAAACATGGCTGACAGGAAAAGCTCCTGGACCTTCCAGCCAGAAAAGACGACCGGAGCCGTGCGCGGCGACGAACAGCCGCAGGAAGTGGAGGAACACCTTGTATCGTTCGAGCCCCTTTGACATGGCAAATCCGATTGCTGATTTTGACGCCATTCGCATCAGCCTGGCCTCTCCCGAAAAAATCCGGAGCTGGTCGCATGGCGAGGTCACAAAACCGGAAACCATCAACTACCGTACCTTCAAGCCGGAGCGCGATGGGCTGTTCTGCGCCCGCATCTTCGGCCCAGTCACCGATTGGGAGTGTCTCTGCGGCAAGTACAAGCGGATGAAGCATCGCGGAGTGATCTGCGACAAGTGCGGCGTCGAAGTCACGCTTTCCAAAGTGCGCCGTGAGCGCCTTGGCCACATTGAGTTGGCCTCGCCCTGCTCGCATGTCTGGTTCTTCAAGGGATTGCCCAGCCGCATCGGGCATTTGCTCGATATTTCTCTGCGTGATCTCGAGTCGGTCTTGTATTTCGAGGCTTACGTGGTCGTCGAACCCGGCGACGCTCCGGTGAAAGACCGTGAAGTCATCAAAGACGAAGCCAAGTACCGGGAACTCGACCAGCAATACCGCCCGGCGGGCTTCAAGGCCATGATGGGCGCGGAGGCGATCAAAGAACTTCTCAAGCGGGTGGAGGTCGATACTCTCTCCACCGAACTGCGCGAGAAGATGAAGAACGAAACCTCGCAGCAGAAGAAGCTCAAGTATGCCAAGCGGCTGAAGGTGGTTGAGGCTTTCCGCAAGAGCGGCAACAAACCCAACTGGATGATTCTGGATGTCATTCCGGTGATTCCGCCGGAGCTGCGTCCGCTGGTGCCGCTGGATGGCGGACGTTTTGCCACGTCCGATCTCAATGATCTCTACCGCCGCGTCATCAACCGCACCAACCGGTTGAAGAAGCTGATGGACCTGCACGCGCCGGAAGTGATCGTGCGCAACGAAAAGCGCATGTTGCAGGAAGCGGTGGACGCGTTGTTTGACAACGGCCGCCGCGGACGCGTGCTGCGGGGCGCCAACAACCGTCCGCTGAAGTCTCTTTCCGACACGCTGAAAGGCAAGCAGGGACGCTTCCGCCAGAATTTGCTCGGTAAGCGCGTGGATTACTCCGGGCGCTCGGTCATCGTGGTTGGACCGGAACTCAAACTGCATCAGTGCGGCCTGCCCAAGAAAATGGCGCTCGAATTGTTCAAGCCGTTCATCTATCACCGACTGGAGCAGACTGGCCACTGCACGACCATCAAGCAGGCAAAAGAAATGGTCGAGCAGCAGGAACCGATCGTTTGGGACATCCTGGAAGAGGTCATCAAAGACCATCCGGTGCTCCTGAACCGCGCGCCAACCTTGCACCGTCTTGGCATTCAGGCGTTTGAGCCAGTGCTGGTGGAAGGCAAGGCGATCAAGATCCATCCGCTGGTTTGCACGGCATTCAACGCCGACTTCGACGGCGACCAGATGGCGGTGCACATTCCGCTGTCTCCGGAAGCTCAAGTCGAGGCCAGCGTGTTGATGCTTTCTTCGCACAACATTCTTTCGCCGGCCTCTGGCCAGCCCATCACCGTGCCCACGCAGGACATGGTGCTTGGTCTTTACTACCTGACCAAAGGCAAACCGGGCGCGAAGGGCGAAGGCCGCGCCTTTGCGAATATTGAAGAAGTCCTGCTGGCGTTGCAGGCGGGCGAGATCGAAACGCTCACGCCTATCCGCTTGCGCTACACCGGCGAGGTGATCGATCTCACGGCCGCATATGACGATCAGGAGATCATTCACACTGACCCGGTCAATTACGACCGGAGCTTCCTCACTACGACCGTCGGCCGGGCAATCTTGAACGACCATTTGCCCAAGGGCATGCCGTACATCAACGGCTTGCTCAAGAAGAAAGGCATTGGTCAGCTCGTAAGCTACTGCTATCTGCGCTACGGCCTCGAGACCACGGTCAAGATGCTCGATGAAGTCAAAGAGCTTGGCTTCCGTTACGCCACACGCGCGGGGCTTTCCATCGGCATCGATGACATGGTCATCCCCGACAACAAGAAAGTCCTCGTCCGCGATGCTGACAAGCAGGTGGTGAGCGTCCAGCAGCAATACCTCGATGGCGCCATCACCAACGGCGAGCGCTACAACAAGGTGGTCGAAATCTGGTCTGCGATCACGGAAAAAGTAGCCGACGAGATGTTCGGCGAAATGCAGAAGCGGGACAAAGAGGGCGACATCAACCCGATTTACGTGATGGCCGACTCCGGCGCCCGCGGATCGAAGCAGCAGATTCGCCAGCTTTCCGGCATGCGCGGATTGATGGCCAAACCCTCGGGCGAGATCATCGAATCTCCCATCACGGCGAACTTCCGTGAAGGGCTGACTGTGCTGGAATACTTCATCTCCACGCACGGGGCGCGCAAAGGTTTGGCTGATACGGCGCTCAAGACCGCTGATTCCGGCTATCTGACTCGCCGCCTGGTCGACGTGGCGCAGGACGTGATCATCAGCGAATACGACTGCGGCACAGTGGACGGCATCTACGTGGAAGGTATCGTGGAAGCCGGCGAAATCATCGAGCCGTTGCGCGACCGGATCGTCGGCCGCGTGTCGCTCGAGAAGATCAAAGACTACGACGGCAACGTGATCGTCGACATCAACCAGGAGATCACGGAGGAACTGGCTGGAGCGATCCAGTCCGCAGGCATCGAGCGCGTGAAAATCCGCTCGGTGCTGACTTGTGAATCCAAACGTGGTGTTTGCGTGATGTGTTACGGGCGCAATCTTGCCTCTGGGCGCCTGGTCGAACTGGGCGAAGCCACGGGCGTGATTGCGGCGCAATCCATCGGCGAGCCGGGAACGCAGCTCACCATGCGGACCTTCCACATCGGCGGTACCGCTTCGCGTGTCTCTGAGCAGTCGCGCCTCGAAGCCAAGAACAACGGCACGGTGCGCTTCATTGGCTTGCAGACGGTGAAGTCCAAGGCTGGCGATCTGGTGGTAATGAACCGCCAGGGATCGATCGCCATCCTGGACGAGAAAGGCCGCGAGCGCGAGCGCTACTCGGTCGTGTACGGCGCCAAGGTAAAAGTGAACGAAGGCGATCAGGTGCAGATGGGACAGATCCTGGTCGAATGGGATCCCTACACCTTCGCCATCCTCACCGAAATCGGCGGCACGGTGCAGTTCAAAGACTTGCAGGAAGGGGTCACGCTGCACGAAGAAGTCGACGAAGTCACCGGTCTGTCGCGGCATGTGGTGGCGGATTCGCCCGACGAGAAGCGCCAACCGGCGATTGTCATCAAGGGCAAGACCAGCAAGCGTTACCTGATGCCTTCGCGGGCTCATTTGATGGTGCAGGACGGAGACACCGCGCATCCTGGCGATGTTCTGGCCAAGATTCCGCGCGAAACCACCAAGACCAAGGACATCACGGGCGGCCTGCCGCGCGTGGTGGAATTGTTCGAGGCGCGCAAGCCACACGAAACCGCGGTCATCAGCGAGATCGATGGCACGGTCAAGTTCGGCGAGGTTTCGAAGGGGCAGCGCAAGATCTACGTGGTCGCCGACAACGGAACTGAAAAGGAATATTCAGTCCCGCGCGGCGTCCACATCAACGTGCAGGAAGGCGAGCGTGTGAAGGCTGGCGAGCCGCTCATGGATGGTCCGCTCAACCCACACGACATCCTTGCCGTTCTTGGCGAAAAAGAGCTGCAGGCTTACCTGGTAAACGAAATCCAGGAGGTTTACCGGCTGCAGGGCGTGAACATCAGTGACAAGCACATCGAGGTGATCGTCCGGCAGATGATGCGCTGGGTGAAAGTCGAAGATGTGGGCGACACTCAGTTCCTGCTCGAGCAGCAAGTAGACAAGTTCCGTTTCCGCGAGGAAAACGAACGTGTCATCAAGGAAGGCGGCAAGCCGGCTACAGGCCGCCCGCTGTTGCTTGGGATCACCAAGGCATCGCTCTCTACCGAATCCTTCATCTCAGCGGCCTCATTCCAGGAGACTACGCGAGTGCTGACCGAAGCGTCGATCCAGGGCGCGGTCGATCATCTTCGCGGCTTGAAGGAGAACGTGATCGTGGGACGTCTCATTCCCGCTGGCACGGGTATGGAGTACTACCGTAACGTGCGCCTGTCACCAGAAATGGAAGAGGCGGCGGCCAAGGTGCAGGAAGAAGTCTCGCAGGCCTACGAGGAAGCCGAGCGCGCGCTTGAGCTTATGCGTACCGAAGGCGAGACCGAAGAACTGGCGGCGGAGTAATTCGCAATGGGAGTATGAGGGGCGGAGATCTTCCGCCCCTTTATACGTTTTTCTGGTTTTATGCACGCGAACTCACAACAACTGCATGAGCGGGAAGAACGGGAGATTTCCCTCTTGTGTGAAGCTCCTGAGGGAGCTACTCTCGGTCCATTGATCGGGCGTTTCTTACGTCTCCTGCGGCTTGCTTTCTGGCGCGCCTTCGAGCATGACGCGTTCGCCACGGCCAAAGCCTCGGCTTATTCTTCCATCCTCACCTTTTTTCCGCTCTTGCTTGTTTTGGGCTCGGTGCTGGCCAACTCCCGCAGGACGGCGGTTTATCTGCGCGAAATTTCCTATGCCGTGGGCCGGCTTCTTCCGGCGGGCAGCGCCACGGCGCTGGACTATCTGAAAGGCAGCACCCCGCGATCAGTCGGCATCCTGGTTTCGGCCTCATTGATCACCTTGTGGACCGCCTCCGGCGTCATGGTTTCCTGGATGGAGGGTTTCCGCCGCTCCTACGAACTTCCCAAGAAGTGGGGCCTGGTGAAAGAGCGCATGATCGCTTTTGCGCTCGTGATCCTCGCCGGCATCCCGCTCATGTTTGCGACAGTGCTGGTCGCCTTCGGCAGCCGCATCGAGACCCGCATCCTTTTCCAGACTGGCCACGAATTTAAGCCTTATATCCTGCTGATGTGGACGGCAATCCGCTGGCTGATTGCCGGTCTTACCAGCATCGCCGTGATCGCCCTGATCTATCACAACGCGGTTCCCCGCACCCAACCCTGGCACAGCGTTTTGCCCGGGGCCGTTCTGGCAACAGCGATGTGGTCAGGAGCTACCGCTCTCTTCGGCTGGTATCTCCAGCGCTATGCCGATTACAGCATCATCTATGGCTCTTTGGGTGCAGGCATCGCCCTTCTGGTGTGGATGTACATGATTTCTATAATTATCCTGATAGGCGCGGAGTTCAACGCCATGCTTTTCCCGCGCTCCAAGCTCGGCCGCGAGCTCAATGAAATCACCGGTTCGGGGCTGCATGCTATCTCGCGGCCAAGTGGCCGCTCCTAAGTGCCTCGCTCTGCTCCGAAAGCTCGGGATGAAAGGGAGAATTTGCGGCAAGCTCCGAACACTGCCCACAATTTCTTGCTTCAGCCTGTGCTCCGGCGTGCAAAGATCATCTGCACCATCGGTCCATCCTGTAATTCCGAATCCTGCCTGCGCGATTTCATGCGCCTGGGCATGGATGTGGCCCGGCTGAATTTTTCCCATGGTACTCATGCTGAGCACGCCCGCAACATCGCTCGCCTGCGACGCGCTTCCCGTCAGGAAAATCGCACCATCTGCATCTTGCAGGATTTGCAGGGGCCCAAAATCCGCACCGGCGCCCTGAAAGGCCATCAACCTGTTGCTCTCAAGAGCGGATCGCGTTTGGCGATTACCTCGCGGATTCTGGAGGGCAATTCCTCGCTAATCTCTACAACGTTTCCTGATTTACCACGGGAAGTCGGTTCGGGGGCGCGGATTCTTCTCTCCGACGGTCTGATCGAACTGCGTGTGCTGCGTGTTCGGGCGAGTGAAGTGGAGTGCCAGGTGATCAATGGCGGAATTCTGGGCGAGCATCAAGGCATCAATTTGCCGGGCGTTGCGCTTTCGATTCCGGCGGTGACCGCCAAAGACAGGGCCGATCTCGAATTCGGGTTAAAGCACGGAATCGATATGATTGCCCTGTCGTTCGTGCGTTCTGCGGCCGATGTTCGCCTGGCAAAGCGCCTGATCGCGGCGCAGGGGAGCGATGTTCCCGTGATCGCCAAACTGGAAAAACCGCAGGCCATAGAGAAATTGGAGGAAGTTCTCGAAGCTGCAGATGGAGTCATGGTGGCCCGTGGCGATCTGGGTGTGGAGATGCCGCCCGAGAAAGTCCCGGTCATTCAAAAGCACGTGATTCGGCGGGCCGCTGCCTGGCGGAAACCGGTTATTATCGCCACGCAAATGCTCGAGTCCATGATTGAAAGCCCGCGGCCCACGCGGGCTGAAGCCAGCGACGTCGCCAATGCCATTTTTGACGGCACCGACGCAGTCATGCTCTCAGCCGAGACGGCGAGCGGATCCTATCCCAGCGAGGCCTTGACTATGATGGGCAGAATCGTAGTCGAAGCCGAGGGCAATATGGCCGAATTCGAGCAGCCACGGCGTCGCATGCACCGCCGGCTTTCGGTGGCGGAAGCCATCTGCGAATCCATTGCGCATGGTGCGGAAGACTTGCATTTGAGCGCAATCGCCGTGTTTACTGAGTCGGGTAATACTGCGCGGCTGCTTTCCAAGTATCGTCCGAAGGCGGAAATCTACGCCTTCAGCCATGTGCATCAGATCTGCGATCGTATGAACCTCTATTGGGGAGTGCGCCCGGTCAAACGCGAACGTGCCCGCACCGCCGAGCAAATGCTTGCCGCTGCCGAGCAGGAACTTTTGCGCCGTGGCCGCATCAGGAACGGCGATATATTAGGCATTGTGGCCGGCACGCAAATGGCTTCCGGCGCCACCAATTTCATGCGGTTTCACACCATCACTTCGAACCAGGAAGCGAATGGGGCCCGGAAAAGGCGCGTGCACGACGAGCATTCTTAACTTAGGATTCTGAAGCCCAGGGCGGACGAGAGCAACCACTTGTCAGGCGAAATACTTTCCGTCGCAATTTACGAGCCTTTGCCCGGCCAGGAGAAGGCCTCCACCTCCACCATGCGGGACTTGCTCCAGGCCCTTGCCTCGGGCGGTTACAGCCGCGACAAGCTTTACCGTGACGGTAACTCCCAATACGTTCTTCTGCGGTATTGGAAGTCTGAAGAAGCCCGCCGCGCCGCCCAGGAGGATCCGGAAGTTCTGCGCTGCTGGGCAAAACTGGGGAACGAGATTCGTATTATCAAAGTGTATGAGCAACTGGAAGAACTGGAGGGAACCGGCTAGGCTTCAGCCCTTGCGGTTGCAAAGTTGCCCCAATCTCCATGGTTTCTTGTAACTTTCGTCCCGGCTCCGGAATCTCACCAGACACCTCGACCGCGTGCGTGTGGAGGCCTGAATGGACTCTCGCATCAACAGTCGGAAGTTCCGAAGCATTAACCGGCGCGAGCTTCTGAAGCTCACGCCAGTAGTTGCTCTTGGCGCATTCGCCATCCCGCAGTTGCAGCAGCCCCTGCTCAAGGCCGGCTTGGGTTTCAGTGATTGGGCGTCGGCCCGCTTGTTTCGCTCCGGCCATCTAGCTCAGACTTTTGCGGACTCCCAACTGACGCCTTTCGACAAATTCCCCATAAACGATTACGACGTGGATGATCCCGGCGTGGATTTCGAGAAGTGGACGCTGACCGTCACCGGCGCGGTGCAAAAGCCAGGAGATTATACGCTGGCACAGATTCAGGCTTTGCCCAAGCAAAGGCAGAACACCCGCCACGTTTGCGTAGAAGGATGGGACGTAATCGGCAGGTTCGGTGGCGTTCGTCTTTCCGATTTTCTGCAGATGATCGGCGCTGATCCCACCGCGCGTTTTGTCTACGTGGAATGTGCCGATGATTATTACGCGTCGTTAGACATGCCAACCGCGATGCATCCTCAGACCTTGCTGTGTTATGAAATGTATGATCAGCCCCTGACTCGCGAACACGGCGCACCGCTTCGCCTCAACATTCCGACCAAAATCGGCTACAAGCAAGCCAAGTATCTGACCGACCTCAAAGTGACTCATGTCCTGGATAAAGTCGGCTATTGGGAAGACCAGGGCTATTCCTGGTTCTATGGTCTCTAGCCGTCGGAGGGAATGACATGGCGACTCGCGCAATCACGGTC
>Ga0335081_10013332_pt1 | contig 13289 bp, 10 predicted proteins | sample Lox_Sample_35_FD_206713 | JGI IMG/M metagenome (GOLD analysis project Ga0335081, IMG submission 206713) | Soil microbial communities from Loxahatchee National Wildlife Refuge, Florida, United States - Lox_Sample_3.5 | ecosystem: Environmental > Terrestrial > Soil > Wetlands | place: USA...
CGCGCCCGCATCTGAGCGCGCCGGATCTGAGCGCGCCGGATCTGAGCGCGCCGGATCTGAGCGCGCCGGATCTGAGCGCGGCTACAGCGGGGCCTGGTAGTTGCCGATCCAGTGGAGCTTCAGCCAGAGCAGCGCGGCGGCCCACGCACCGGTGACCTCGAGCACGCCCACCGCCACCAGCAGCCCCCCGCCGATCCGCGTGATCAGCTGGGCGTGCCGCCGGGCGTAGCCGAAGACGCGCATGCTGCGCTGGAAGGCCATGGACACGATGAGGAACGGCACGCCCAGGCCGAGGCCGTAGATGAAGGCCAGGAAGGCCCCGCGGCCGGCGGTCCCCGAGGCCGTGGACAGGGTCAGCACCGCGGCCAGCGTCGGGCCGATGCACGGCGTCCAGCCCAGCCCGAACATCACCCCCAGCAACGGCGCCCCGGCCAGGCCGGCCCGCGGCCGCACCGACGGGCGGATCACCCGGCCGGCGAGCGGGAAACGGTCCAGGAGCCCGGCGAACAGCAGGCCGAGCACGATGGTGAGGGCGCCGAGCACCCGGGTAACGATCCCCTGGTCGTTCACGAGCAGGCCGCCCAGACTGCCCGAGGCCGCGCCGTAGGTGGCGAACAGCGCGGAAAAGCCGAGCACGAAGAGCATGGTCCCGGCGATTGTCCGGCCCCGCCCCGGCCGGGCCGCGGCGCCAGGTGTACCGGGGGAGCCCGGCGCACCGGGGGAGCCCGGCGCCGTCGCATCAGGCGGGGCGTCCACCGCGACCTGGGCCCGGCCGCTCTCGGCGGCCCCGGCGGGCCCGGCGGCCCCGGTGCCGGCCGCGTCCGCCCCGGCCCCGGCCACCGTGGTGTCCGCCCCGGCCGCCCCGGCCGCCCCTGCCGTCGCGGCGGCCGCCGGGCGCCGCTGCTTCCTGGCCGGGCGCGGCGCGGTCTGTGCGTCGGTCCCCGACATGCCGGTCGCGTAGGCGAGATAGCCGGGCACCAGCGGCAGGCAGCACGGTGAAAGGAACGTGATCGCGCCGGCCGCGGCGGCGATCGGCACGGCCAGGATCAGCGGCCCGGACAGGACCACCTGCTGGATCCCGCTCATGCCGTGCCCGCCTCCTTCGCGCCGCGCCGTTCCACTTACTATGGCATGTCGTGTCCGGCGCGGGGCCTCGACGGCCCTCCCGGCTGCGGGGCGGCCGGAGCGGTAGGGCCCGGGCGCCCGGCCCCGCGAGGACAACCGCGCGTGATGTCCTGGACGGATATGGTTAGCCGGGTGAAATCGGTCGTCGCCCACGGGGGAGCAGCGCGGCCTACGCGGTCCGCCGAGCCCAGCCGCCGGCGGCCCGGCGTACGGCTCGCCGTTGCCGGGATGGCCGCGTTCGCCGTGGCCATCGCCCTGTACGCGCTCTACGCCGCGATTCATCCGCCGCACTGGACGCTCGATCCGGTGGACCTGGGGGTGTACCAGTCGGGTGGCCTGATCGTCCGGCACATCCAGCCGACGTTCGACCCGCACCTGCATGACCCGCTGTACGACTGGGGCGGCTACGGCAGCCTGGGGCTGAAGTTCACCTACACCCCGTTCGCGGCGATCGTCTTCGCCGTCGTGTCGTTCATCCCGTGGTCGGTACTGCCGGACCTGTCCATCGGCGCCAACATCGTCTTCCTGCTCGCCGCGCTGTGGTGCACCTTCGGCGGCCTCGGCTACCGCAGCCGCCCGTGGGTGCGCCTCGGCGCCACCCTGCTGGCCGCGGCCGCGGTGTTCTGGACCGAGCCGGTCATCCGCACCCTGTACCTGGGCCAGGTCAACCTGGCGCTGATGGCCCTCATTATGTGGGATCTGTGCCAGCCGGACACCAAGGCCAGCCGGTGGTGGAAGGGGGCCGGGGTCGGCATCGCCGCCGGCATCAAGCTGGTCCCGCTGGTCTTCATCCCCTACCTGCTGCTCGCGCGGAAGTTCCGGCAGGCGCTGATGGCCGCGATCGGCTTCGCGTTCACGGTGCTGATCGGCTTCGTCATCCAGGGACCTGATTCGTCCGCGTGGTGGTTCCATGGCCTGTTCTTCCAGGGCGGCCGGACCGGGTTCACCGGCTGGGAAGGCAACCAGTCCCTGCGCGGCCTGATCACCCGGCTGTCGGGCAGCATCACCGGCGGCCAGACCGCGTGGATCCTCGCGGCGGTGCTGGCCGGGATCGCCGGCGTCGCCTGCGCGGCGGTACTGGACCGGGCCGGGTACCAGGTGGCCGGCCTGCTCGCCGCGGCGCTCACCGGCCTGCTGCTCTCGCCGATCAGCTGGGACCACCACTGGGTGTGGACCGCCCCCGCGGTGGCCATGGCCGGGCACTACGCCGTCCAGGCCTGGCGCACGGCCAGGGTCCGCGCGCTGACCTGGTTGGGGCTGGCCGCGGCCATCCTCGCCGTCTACGGCGCCTGGCCGGGCAGCCTGTGGGGCGAGCCCACGGATCTGGGTACCTTCTCCCTGGGCATCCTCTGGCAGCCGCCCAACACCGACCCGTCCGTGTACTACAAGGACGGGGACCAGCCCTGGTTCGTGGAGTACCACTGGCACGGCCTGCAGCTCATCACCGGCAACGCCTTCATCCTCGGCGGCCTGGCCCTGTTCGTGGTGCTCATTGCGGCCACGGTCCGGGTCGCCGCGCGGGCGCGGGCCGCTGACAGGGGGCCGCGCTCGCGGGCGTTATGCTCCCGGCGGGGATACTGGGTCCGCCGAGAGCGAGGAAGGTCTCATGCGCCGAGCTGTAGCGCCGTTCCGTGCCGATCACGTCGGGAGCCTGCTGCGCCCCGAGCACCTGCACCTGCGCTACATCAGGCAGATTAACGACGCGCTGGCCGGCAGGCCGGGCCGCATGGCCGTGACCACGCACATGTGCCGCGGTAACTTCCGGTCCTCGTGGGCCGCCGAGGGCGGCTACGACTTCGTTGCCGAGGCATTGTTCAGCGAGCTCAACGTCGACGGCTTCTTCCTCGAGTACGACGACGCCCGGTCCGGGGGGTTCGAGCCGCTCCGGTTCGTCCCGAAAGGGAAGATGGTCGTTCTCGGGCTGGTCACCACCAAGCGCGGCCAGATGGAAGACCCGGATCAGCTCAAGCGCCGCATCGACGAAGCCTCCCGGTACGTTCCGCTCGACCAGCTCTGCCTGTCCCCGCAGTGCGGCTTCTCCTCCACCGTCGAAGGCAACACGCTGAGTTACGACGAGGAGGTGGCGAAGCTCCGCCTGATCGTGGCCGTGGCCCGCGACGTCTGGGGCGACTGACCGCCGGGCCAGTGATCGGTGACGTCCGCGCCCTGCTGACCTGCCCGGTGTGCGGCAGCGGGTTCCCTGTAACGCCGGCCGGCCCGCCGCCGCAGGCGCTGCGCTGCGCGAACGGGCACAGCTTCGACATCGCGCGGCAGGGCTACGTCAACCTGCTACCGGGCGGTGCCCGGCCGGGCACGGCCGATACGGCGGAGATGGTGGCGGCCCGGGAGGCATTCCTGTCCGCCGGGCATTACGCCCCGCTCGCGGCCGGGGTGGCCGCCCTTGCGGCCGCGGCCTGGCCCCGTCCCGAGGGGCCCGCACGGCCCTGCGTGCTCGACGCGGGCGCCGGCCCCGGCTACTACCTGGCCGCGGTCCTCGACCGGCTCCGGGGCCCCCAGGGCGGCGCGGATGGTCCCGGTGGCGTCGGCGGCACCGAGGCGGCCGGGCTGGCCATGGACATCTCCGCCCGGGCGCTCCGCCGGGCCGCGCGGGCCCGGCCGGGCATCGGCGCCGTCGTGTGGGACGTCTGGCGGCCGTTCCCGGTCCGCGACGGCGCGGTGTCGCTGATCCTCAACGTCTTCGCGCCGCGCAACGGGCCGGAATTCCGCCGCGTGCTGCGCGCCGACGGCGCCCTGATCGTGGTCACGCCCGGGCCGCGCCACCTGGCCGAGCTGGCCGGCCGGGCCGGGCTGCTGGCCGTTGACACGCGCAAGGACGAGCGGGTCGAGGCCACCCTCGGCGCGTCCTTCGCGCTGGCGGGCACGCGCGACCTGACCGTGCCATTGCGGCTGACCCGGCCGGAGGCCGCCGCCCTGGTGGCGATGGGGCCGGCCGCGCGGCATACCGACCCCGGCGCTGTCCGTGAGCGGCTCGCCGCGGCGCCCGAGCCGATCGGGGCGACCGCGGCGTTCCGGCTTTCCCACTACCGGCCCGCCTAGCATGACCAGCGCGGACGCGGTGGCCCCTGGCCGGAACGGAACTCCACGATGAACTGAACTTTCCGATCAGTTCCGGCGAACCGGCGGAAACTTCGTGCCCAGTTGAGCGGGAGTGGGCGTATCGGCGGGTAGGGTCACGGCGTGGGCCAGATCGCCGGGGACGGTGCAGACAGCGGGGAAGGTCCCGGCCGCGCTGACGTTCCCGTGACGAGCCTCCCCGGAGTGAGCCCTGCAGGGGCGTCCGCGGCGGGCCCCGTGTTGAACCCCGCAGCGGGCGAGGATCGCGCCGCGGACCGCGTGCTCACCGTCCCGAACGGGCTCAGCGTGGCGCGGCTGCTCGGGGTCCCCGTCTTCCTCTGGCTGGTTCTCGTGCCCAAGGCCGACGCCTGGGCGGTGGTGCTGCTGATCGCCTCGGCCGCCTCGGACTGGCTCGACGGCAAGATCGCCCGGGCGTTCAACCAGCAGAGCCGGCTCGGGGAGGCCCTCGACCCGGCCGCGGACCGGCTCTACATCGCCGCCACCCTGATCGCGCTGGCCGTGCGCGGGATCATCCCGTGGTGGCTGGTCGCGCTGCTGGCGGTGCGTGAGCTGCTCGTGGCCGGGGCGCTCGCCCTGCTCAAGCGGAAGGTTGGCTTCGGCACCCTGCAGGTCAGCTTTGCCGGCAAGACAGCTACGCTTTGCCTTCTGTATGCATTCCCGCTGCTGCTCCTCGGTACCTACGCCGGGACCTGGGCCGAGGTCGCCCGCATCATTGGCTGGGCGTTCGCGATCTGGGGCGCGGCTTTGTACTGGTGGGCGGCGGCCCTCTACCTGATACAGGCGCATGCGCTGCTCACGGGGCGCATCGCCCCTGACCCGGATCCGGAGGGAGCGGCGTAAGCGTTGAAGGCCGTCGTGATGGCAGGCGGGGAAGGGACGCGGCTGCGCCCGATCACCGCCAACCAGCCCAAGCCACTGCTGCCCGTAGCCAACCGGCCGATCATGGAGCACGTCCTGCGGCTGCTGAAGCGGCACGGATTCTCCGACACCGTCGTCACCGTCCAGTTCCTCGCCGCGCTGGTCCGCAATTACTTCGCGGACGGTGAAGACTTCGGCATGAACTTGCAGTACGCGACCGAGGAGATGCCGCTCGGTACCGCCGGCAGCGTGCGGAACGCCGAAGACGCGCTGCGCGATGGCCCGTTCGTCGTCATCTCCGGCGACGCCCTCACCGACATCGACCTGACCGGCATGGTCCGGTTCCATAAGGAGCGGGGCGCCCTCGTCACGGTGGGCCTGACCCGGGTCCCGGATCCGCTGGAGTTCGGCATCGTCATCTGCGACGAAGACGGCCGGATTCAGCGATTCCTGGAAAAACCGACGTGGGGGCAGGTGTTTTCGGACACCGTCAACACCGGCATCTACGTCATGGAGCCCGAGGTCCTGTCCGAGGTGCCGCCCGAGGAGTCGGTGGACTGGTCCGCGGACGTGTTCCCGGCCCTGCTCAAGCGCGGGGCGCCGCTGTTCGGCTATGTCTCCGACGCTTACTGGGAGGACGTCGGGAACCACGAGAGCTACCTGAAGGCCCAGGTCGACGTGCTGGCCCGCCGGGTGAACGCCGACATCGAGGGGTTCGAGGTCGCGCCCGGCATCTGGGTCGCCGAGGGCGCCGACGTGGATCCGGAGGCGGTGCTCACCGGCCCGCTGTGCATCGGGGACTACGCCAAGGTCGAGGCCGGCGCGCACCTGCGCGAGTACACGGTGATCGGCAGCAACGTGGTGGTCAAGGAGGGCGCGTTCCTGCACCGCGCCGTGGTGCACAACAACGTCTACGTCGGCCAGGGCACCACCCTGCGCGGCTGCGTGGTGGGCAAGAACACCGACGTCATGCGGCTGGCCCGGATCGAGGAGAACGCGGTCGTCGGGGACGAGTGCGTCATCGAGCCGGAGGCGTACCTGTCGGCCGGGGTCAAGGTCTACCCGTTCAAGACGATCGAGGCGGGTGCGGTCGTCAACAACAGCGTGATCTGGGAGTCCCGCGGCAACCGGACCCTGTTCGGCCAGCGCGGGGTGTCCGGCCTGATCAACGTCGAGGTGACGCCGGAGCTGTGCGTCCGGCTGGCCAGTGCCTACGCCACCACGCTGAAGAAGGGCTCCACCGTCACCACCTCGCGCGATGTGTCCCGGGCGGCGCGGACGCTGAAGCGCGCGATCCAGGGCGCGCTGAACGCCAGCGCCATCAACGTCGTGGACCTGGAGGCGCAGCCGCTGCCCGTGGCGCGGTTCGAGACGGAGCGCACCGACTACAGCGGCGGGGTCGCGCTCCGCACCACCCCCGGGGACGCCCAGTCCATCGACATCGTCTTCCTGGACGAGCGCGGCGCCGAGCTGTCCCCGGCGTCCCAGCGCAAGCTCGAGCGGGTCTTCTCCCGGCAGGAGTACCGGCGGGCGTTCCCCGGCGAGATCGCGGAGCTGACCTACCCGCCGCGTGTCGTCGAGTGGTACACCCGCGAGCTGCTGCGCTGCGTGGACATGAGCGCGGTCCGCGAGACCGGGATGAAGGTGGTCGCCGACTGCGCGGGCGGCACCACGTCCCTGGTCATGCCCAGCCTGCTCGGCCGGATCGGCGTGGACGTGCTCACCATCAACAACCGGCTGGACGAGGTGACGCCGACCGAGACCGTCGCGCAGCTGCGGGCCGGCCTGCAGCGGCTGTCGGAGGTGGTGTCCGCCTACCGCGCCTCGTTCGGGGTCCGGTTCGACCCGGTGGGGGAGCGGATCCGGATCGTCGACGAGAAGGGCGAGATGGTCAGCGACGAGCGGGCCCTGCTCGTCGTGCTCGACCTGGTCGCCGCCGAGCGGAAGACCGGCCGGGTCGCGCTGCCGGTGACCACGACGCGCGTCGCGGAGCAGGTCTGCCGGTTCCATGGCGTGGAGGTGAACTGGACCCCCACGACGATGGACGCGCTCACCCAGGCGGCCGCGGCCGACGACGTGATCTTTGCCGCCGACGGGCGCGGCGGTTTCGTGGTGCCCGAGTTCACCCGGACGGTTGACGGCATCGCCGCCTTCACCCGGCTGATCGGCCTCGTGGCGCGGACCCGGCTCACGCTCAGCCAGATCGACGCGCGGATACCCGAGGCCCACCTGCTGCGGCGGTCCATGCCGACCCCCTGGGCGGCCAAGGGCGGCGTCATGCGGACCGTGGTCGAGGCGGCGGGCAGCCGTCAGATGGACACCACCGACGGCGTTCGCGTGGTCGAGCCGGACCGGGGCTGGATCCTGGTGCTGCCCGACCCGGCCGAGGCCATCACCCACCTGTGGGCCGAGGGCACCGACGCCGACACCGCGCAGATGCTGCTGGACGAATGGGCCGCCGTGGTCGAGCAGGCCGGCCAATGACGCCCGCGGGAACCCGGTGCCAACGGCCGGTTAAGCGGGGCGGTTACGCCGGCGGTGAAAGGAGGCCCGACGGAGGCCCGGCCGCCACCCGGGCGTGCCCCGCGATTGGTTTATCTCGCACGGCGAGCCGCGCTATGGTTGAGGACTGACGAGGTACGCCATGTCGCGAATACGCCGGGCCGTGAGACAATCACGCCACCATGGGACCACGGGCTGCCGCACGGCTTTTCGTGTTCCGGTGACGAATCCCACGCGGGCGGTTCCGGCCTGGCGTCAGTGTGGCGGAGGTGGAGCGGCGGTGTGGCGAAGACGTCGCGCCGGAGGCCCGGGGCGGGCCCCGGATGGGGCGCACGCCGGCAGCAGCGGCCCGTGGCCGCGTAGGGGCTGGCGGCGGCTGCTCGCGTGGCGCATGGACCGGCACGCCCCCGTACCGGTAACCTGGTCAGCCTCATCCCAGGAACCCGCGCCGCAGGGGCATGGGCCGGGGCGGGGCACCGTCCCGCAGGAGTGGGACTGGCCCATGGAGGGGAGGCCTGACGAAGCGATGGCCAGCGTCTACTGCACGCGGTGCGGTCGCCCGAATCCGGATGACGCGCGCTTCTGCTCGAACTGCGGGACACCCCTGACGCGGGTGGCCAGCGACCGTCCGGGGGAGACGACCTCGACGATATCGCTGGCCCGCGCCGAGGCGCTTGACGCCGAGCTGAACGAGGAGCCGCTGGCCGATCCGGCGATGCTGGAGGCGCTGCCAGCCGACACCGCGCTGCTGGTGGTCTACCGCGGCCCGAACGCGGGCAGCCGCTTCCTGCTCGACAGCGAGCTGACCACCGCCGGGCGGCATCCTGACAGCGATATCTTCCTCGACGACGTGACCGTGTCCCGCCGCCACGCGGAGTTCTACCGGATGGGCACCCGGTTCAGCGTCCGTGACGTCGGCAGCCTGAACGGCACCTACGTCAACCGGGACCGGATCGAGGAAACCGAGCTGTTCAGCGGGGATGAGGTTCAGATCGGCAAGTTCCGGCTCATCTTCATGACCCACCCGCGCCTGCAGGGACAGCGCCGCGGCGGAGGCGCCCAGGACTACGCGTGAGCGAGCGGACGGGGCGCGGCGCCGCCTGGGCTGAGGAGCGAGGAACGAGCGCCGAGCGAGGAGGGAAGGCGGCGACTCAGGCGCCCCGGGAGCGAGCGGGAAACACATGAGCGAGCGGGCCTCCTTCGGGATCGGCGAGGTCCTCGGCCGGCTGCGGGCCGAGTTCCCGGACGTCAGCACGTCCAAGATCCGTTTCCTCGAGGCCGAGGGCCTTATCGAGCCCGCGCGGTCGCGGTCGGGCTACCGGCAGTTCGCCCCGGCCGACGTGGAGCGCCTCCGGTACATCCTGACCGCGCAGCGGGATGAGTACCTGCCGCTGCGGGTGATCAGGGAACGCCTCGACGCGATCGGCGCGTCGGCGCAGCCCAGCTCGCGCCCCACGCTCGCGTCCGCGCTGGCCGGGACGATGGCGGCGGACGAGGCGGCCCGGCGCGGCCCGGCCGGCGGGACGAGCGGCCCCACCGGCCCCAGCCCCTCGCTGACCCGCGCCGAACTGCTGGAGGCGGCCGGCATCGACGGTGAGGGCCTGGCCGAGATGGAGGACTACGGGCTGATCCACCGGTCCGGGCGGCACTACGGGCGGGAGGCGCTCGAGGTGGCCCGGGCTGCGGCGGCGCTGGCCAGGTTCGGAGTTGGCGCGCGGAACCTGCGCGGCATCAAGGCCTCCGCCGACCGGGATGCCTCGCTGGTCGAGCAGCTCGTCGCGCCGCAGTTGCGGCAGCGGGTACCGGGCGCCCGGGCCTCGGCCGCGCGGGACGCCTGGCAGATCGCGACGCTGACGCTGCGGCTGCATGCCGCGCTGGTGGAATCCGCGCTCCAGGAAGCGGGCCTGGCGGGCTCCGTGGCCGCCCCCCCGGTCAGCGCGCCGGCGCCGCGGGCCGAGGACGTAGGGGGAGGGTTGCGCTCCGCGTCGGGCCGATAGCGGGTGTACCTTGACAAAGTGAGTGGCCGGCCAGCGATGGTGTGCCAAGGGCACGTGAGGATGGAGCTGTAGTGCGGCAGATGGAGGTCGTCGGCGTCCGGGTCGAGATGCCATCGAACAGCCCTATCGTCTTGCTCAAGGAGACGCAGGGCGACCGGTACCTGCCCATCTGGATCGGGGCGGTCGAGGCGACGGCCATCGCCTTCGCGCAGCAGGGCATGGTCTCCCCGCGGCCGCTGACACATGACCTGTTCCGTGACGTGCTCGACGTGCTGAACGTCCAGCTGCGCACGGTCAACATCACCGCCTTGCGGGACGGGATCTTCTACGCTGACCTGGTTTTCTCCAACGGGGCGGAGGTCAGCGCGAGGCCGTCGGACTCGATCGCGCTCGCGCTGCGCACCGGCGCGTCGATCTTCGCGGCGGAGGAGATCCTCGACGAGGCCGGCGTCGCCATCCCCGACGAGCAGGAGGATGAGGTCGAGAAATTCCGGGAGTTTCTGGACACGATCTCGCCGGAAGACTTCGGCCGGGCCACCTGACTGGTCACTTGGCGTTTACCGGGCCGCCGGATGGGACACTGTAATTCCAGGTGACAAGGTGTGCCCGGTGTTGCTTACGGCAGCGTGCGCGGGTATGCCTGACTTAAACGGAATGTCGCGACGCGCCGTCGGCGATCGTTGACGCCGTGAGCTGGTCGGCCTACGGTTCGAGACGAGTACCCAGGTGGTCAGCTCGCGATGGAGGTGGGCGTGGCGGAAGCCAGGGGCGCGGGATCCACAGGCCCGTCCGGTAGCGACGATAAGCCGGCCGACAGCCGCCGAGCGGAACTCCCGCGCGCCGAGGAGCAGGGCACGCTGTTTGAGGACGGCAGCCCGGCCGCGGGACCTGCGGGCCGCGGCAGCCTCGGTTCCGGAGCCAGCCAGCCCAGCGGCAGCCCCGAGCACGACGGCGCCGTCCCGGACCGCGAATCAGTCACGATGGGTTACCGCGGGCCGACCGCGTGCTCCGCGGCCGGCATCACCTACCGGCAGCTCGACTACTGGGCGCGCACGGGCCTCGTCGAGCCGAGCGTGCAGGGAGCGCACGGCTCCGGGTCGCAGCGGCTCTACGGGTTCCGCGACATCCTCGTCCTCAAGGTCGTGAAGCGCCTGCTCGACACGGGCATCTCGCTTCAGCAGATCCGCGCGGCCGTGCACCATCTGCGTGACCGCGGCACCAGCGACCTCGCCGAGGTCACCCTGATGAGCGACGGCGTGAGCGTGTACGAGTGCACCTCGCCCGATGAGGTGGTGGACCTGCTGCAAGGGGGCCAGGGCGTGTTCGGTATCGCGCTGGGCCGCGTCTGGCAGGAAGTGGAGGGCAACCTCGCCGAGCTGCCCGCCGTACGCGCCGAAGACGGCCTCCTCACCGTGGGCGAGGACGAGCTTTCCCGCCGCCGCGCCCGGCGCACGGGCTGAGGGATAACTGTGCCCGCAGCCTCCGGGCTGCTCGCCGGGGTAGCCCGCTGCGATGCCGTGTGGGCCGGCTGGGCGCCGTGGGCCTGGCGGGCGCCGTGGGGCGGCGTGGCGGGCGCCGCAGGGCGGGCGGGGGCGTGATACGGGCGGGGGATGTGATGTGCGCCTCTCCTGACCTCGCAGTCGCTCTGGGTAGACTCTTAGCGCCATCGACACTGTCCGGGAGAGTCCCCGCGCGGCCAGCGCGGGGCGCCGAAGGGGCAACGTTCCCCGGAACCTCTCAGGCGCCAGGACCGGACGGGACAGGCATCTCTGGAGTGCGCGCCGCGCCCGCGGGCGCGTGACAACAGAGGGGGAGCCGTGCGGCCGCGCGCCGCCCTACTGACGACTCAGCTCAGGAGGCTCCGAGATGGTGGAATTTGCCCGGCGGCACATCGGGCCCTCGGCGGACGAGCAGCGCCAGATGCTCGCCGAGGTCGGCTACTCCTCGCTCGACGAACTCACCGAGGCCGCGCTGCCCGCCTCCGCGGACGCGCCGCCGCTCATCCTGCCCCCGGCGCTGACCGAGGCGCAGGCCCTCACCGAGCTGCGCCGCCTGGCCGGCCGCAACCAGGTCCTCACCCCGATGATCGGGCTCGGCTACTACGGCACCATCACCCCGGCCGTGATCCGCCGCAACGTGCTGGAGAACCCCGCCTGGTACACCGCCTACACGCCGTACCAGCCGGAGATCTCCCAGGGCCGGCTGGAGGCGCTGCTGAACTTCCAGACGATGATCGCCGATCTCACCGCGCTGCCGGTGGCCGGGGCATCGCTGCTGGATGAGGCGACCGCCGCCGCCGAGGCCATGACGGTCGCGCGCCGGGCCGCCGGCCAGGGCCACATCTTCCTGGCCGACGCCGACTGCCTGCCGCAGACCCTCGCCGTGCTGCGCACCCGGGCCGAACCGCTCGGCATCGAGCTGGTCATCACCAGCGTGACACCCGAGGTAATCGCCGCCCAGCCGGACGGCGCCCTGTCCGGGGTGCTGATGCAGTACCCGGGCGCGTCCGGCGTCATCCGCGACCTCGCCCCGGTCATCAGCGCCGCCCACGGCCGCGGCGCGGTCGCCGCCGTCGCCGCCGACCTGCTCGCGCTCACCGTGCTCAAGCCCCCGGGGGAGATGGGCGCCGACATCGCCGTCGGCAGCACCCAGCGGTTCGGCCTGCCGCTGAGCTTCGGCGGCCCGCACGCCGGCTACGTCGCGGTCCGCGACACGCTGCGCCGGCAGCTGCCCGGCCGCCTGGTCGGCGTGTCCGTCGACGCCGACGGCAAGCCCGCCTACCGGCTCGCACTGCAGGCCCGGGAGCAGCACATCCGCCGGGAGAAGGCGACCAGCAACATCTGCACCGCGCAGGTGCTGCCCGCCGTGCTCGCCGCCATGTACGCGGTCTACCACGGCCCGGACGGCCTCACCGAGATCGCCCGGCGCGCCCACCGCCGCGCGGGCCGGCTCGCCGCCACGCTGCGGGACATGGGGTGCGAGATCGGCCCGGACCGGTTCTTTGACACCATTCAGGTCCGGCTGCCGGAATCCGCGGGCACCGCGCGGGACGCGCTGGCCCGCGCCCGGCGGGCAGGCTACAACCTGCACCGTGCCGCCGGCGGCGTGATCCAGGTCGCCTGCGACGAGACGACCAGCGAGACGGACCTGCGGGAGGTGGCCGGCGCGCTGCTCGGCCGCACGGCGGGCGACGTCCCCCTGGCCACCGAGCCCGCCGGCCGGCTGAGCCCCGCGCTCAGCCGGTCCAGCGCGTTCCTCACCCACCCGGTGTTCCATACGCACCGAAGCGAGACGTCCCTGCTGCGCTATCTGCGCCGCCTCGCCGACTCCGACGTCGCCCTCGACCGGTCCATGATCCCGCTCGGCTCGTGCACGATGAAGCTGAACGCCGCGGCCGAGATGGAGCCGATCACCTGGCCGGAGTTCGCCGCGCTGCACCCGTTCGCCCCGCCCGAGCAGGCCCGCGGCTACCTGGAGCTGATCGATGGCCTGGAGGCGGCGCTGGCCGCGATCACCGGCTACGACGCCGTCTCCCTGCAGCCGAACGCCGGCTCCCAGGGCGAGCTGGCCGGCCTGCTGGCCATCCGGGCCTATCACCGGTCCCGCCAGGAGCCGGACCGGACCGTGTGCCTGATCCCGGACTCCGCGCACGGCACCAACGCGGCCAGCGCGGTGCTGGCCGGGCTGCGGGTCGCCGTCGTCAAGTGCGGC
>Ga0335081_10013334_pt1 | contig 13288 bp, 12 predicted proteins | sample Lox_Sample_35_FD_206713 | JGI IMG/M metagenome (GOLD analysis project Ga0335081, IMG submission 206713) | Soil microbial communities from Loxahatchee National Wildlife Refuge, Florida, United States - Lox_Sample_3.5 | ecosystem: Environmental > Terrestrial > Soil > Wetlands | place: USA...
CGCGCCGGCCCTGCCGAGCGAGTCGATCTTTCTCTATTTCGTGCCGCCGGTGCTGGCCGCCGCCTGGATCGGCGGCTTCGGGCCCGGCCTGCTGGCGACGTTGTTGAGCTTGATCGCCGGCCTCTTCCTGCTGATCGACTCGCCGCAGATCACCACGCCGATCGCGATCAGCTCGATCGCGTTTACGGTGATCAGCGTCGGCATATCGTGGAGCGGCGAACTGCTCGACCGCAACCGGCGGCGCGCGAGCACTCTGACTCGCGACGCGCTTGCGCGCGAGGCGCACCTGCAGTCGATCCTCGACACCGTGCCGGAAGCGATGATCGTCATCGACGAGGCCGGCATCATGCAAAATTTCAGCAGCGCCGCCGAGCGGCTGTTCCACTATCGGGCGGCGGAGGCGATCGGCCAGAACGTGAAAGCGTTGATGCCGTCGCCCTATCGCGAGAACCACGACAATTATCTGCTGCGCTACCGCAACACCGGCGAGCGCCGCATTATCGGCATCGGCCGCGTCGTCGTCGGCCAGCGCAAGGACGGCTCGACTTTCCCCATCGAGCTCGCGGTCGGCGAGATGAAATCGCGGGACCGGCGCTTCTTCACCGGCTTCATTCGCGATCTCACCGAGCGGCAACAGACCGAGGCGCGCCTGCAGGAGCTGCAATCGGAGCTGGTGCACATCTCGCGGCTCACCGCCATGGGCGAGATGGCCTCGACGCTGGCGCACGAGCTCAACCAGCCGCTGTCGGCGATCAACAACTACCTGAAGGGATCGCGGCGGCTGCTCGAAGGCGCCGACGACGAACGCACGGTGATGACGCGCGACGCGCTGGACAAGGCCGCCGACCAGGCGATGCGCGCCGGCCAGATCATCCGCCGCCTGCGCGATTTCGTCTCCCGCGGCGAAAGCGAGCGCCGGGTGGAAAGCATCGTCAAGCTGGTCGAAGAGGCGAGCGCGCTGGCGCTGGTCGGCGTCAAGGACCGCGGCATCCGCGTGCGTTTCCAGTTCGACCCGTCCGTCGACCTGGCGCTGGCCGACCGCGTGCAGATCCAGCAGGTGCTGCTCAATCTGATCCGCAACGCCATGGAGGCGATGGATCACGCACAGACGCGCGACCTGGTGATCACGGTGGCGCCGGTCGAGGAGAATCAGATCAAGATCAGCGTGGCGGATACCGGCTCAGGCATCCAGCCGGAGGTGGCCGAACAGCTGTTTCAGCCGTTCATCACCACCAAGCGCCAGGGCATGGGGGTGGGACTGTCGATTTCGCGCACGATCGTGGAGGCGCACGGGGGACGTATCTGGGTGGAGCCCAATCCCGGCGGCGGCACGATCTTCCACTTCACGCTGCTGGCGGTGAACGAAGGAGACGTCGACGATGCAGCCTGAGATTTACGTGATCGACGACGACGAGGCGGTGCGGGAGTCGATCGAGTTCCTGCTCAAGACCGCCGGCATCAAGGTGCGCGCCTTCGATTCGGCGAAGGCCTTCTTCGAAATCCTGCCGCAGGTCGACCGCGGCTGCGTGGTCACCGACGTTCGCATGCCGGATATCACCGGCATCGAGCTCTTGCGCAAGGTGCGCGAGGTGAAGCCCGACCTGCCGGTCATCGTCATCACCGGCCACGGCGACGTGCCGTTGGCGGTCGAAGCAATGAAGCTCGGCGCCAACGATTTCCTGGAAAAGCCGTTCGACGACGACCTGCTGATCGCCTCCGTGCGCACCGCGCTGAACCGGGGCGCCGACGCCGCCAAGCGCAAGCAGGAGATTTCCGAAATCCACGACAAGCTCGCCGCCCTGTCCAACCGCGAACGGCAGGTGCTGGAAGGACTGGTCGCCGGCAAGGCCAACAAGGTGATCGCCTTCGACCTCGGCATCAGCCCGCGCACGGTCGAGATCTATCGCGCCAACCTGATGACCAAGATGTCGGCCAACAGCCTGTCCGACCTCGTACGCATGGCGATGATGGCCGGCATTTTGGATAATGCCGGGCCGGCATAAGGTTGTTTCTTTATTAGCATAAGGCTTCGCGTACGCCGCGCTTGCCAATCCCCGACCGCGATGGTCGAGTAGCGCCGCAATTGGAATGCGGGGAGGCTTGCGCATGGCGTCGGGCTATCGGCTGGTCAGCTACAGCAAAGACGGAGGCGCGCCAGCCGCCGGCGTTCTCATCAACGATCGGGTGATCCCGGCCGCGACGCTGCTGCCCGGCCTCGACGTCGACCGATCCTCCGTCCTCGGCCTGGTGCGCGCTTGGGACGTGGTGCATCCGCGCCTGTTCGCCGCCGCCCATAACGTCAAGCCGGACGACGGGGTTTCATTATCTGAAATCAAGCTGCTGGCGCCGATCCTCTATCCCGGCGCCTTCTATTGCGCCGGCGCCAATTACTGGGACCATCTGGAAGAGATGGCCGAGGCGGCGAAAAAGGTGACCGGCAAGGCGCCGTCGATGGTCAAAGGCAAGGAGCCGTACCTGTTCTTGAAGACCGCTGCCGGCTCGATCATCGGCACCAACACGCCGGTGCGGCTGCCGTCCTTCTCCAAGCAGGTCGACTGGGAGGCCGAGCTCGGCGTCGTCATCAGCCGGCCGACCCGCAACATCTCCGAGGAGCGCGCACTCGACGTCGTCGCCGGCTATCTGATCGTCAACGATCTTTCCGCGCGCGACCTGATGAAGCGCGAGGGCACGCCATTCGGCATGGATTGGATCGGCCAGAAATGCTTCGAGGACTCGGCGCCGATGGGGCCGTGGCTGACGCCGGCCGCCTATATCCCAGACCCGAACGACATGTCGATCAAGCTCTGGGTCAACGGCGTGCTCAAGCAGAACTCGAACAGCGGGCGCATGGTGCATAACGCCGCCGAGCAGATCGCCTATCTGTCGCGCCACATCACGCTGCAGCCTGGCGACGTCATCGCCACCGGCACGCCGGCCGGCGTCGGCATGCCGCGTGGCGAATTCCTCAAGGTCGGCGACGAGGTGCGCGTCGAGATCGCCGGCTGCGGGGAACTCGTCAACACGATGGTCGCGGATTCCCCGTAAGATGACACGGCACGCGGTTTCCGCTTAAGATCGGCCACCAGCAACGGCCCGCAGAGGCCGGGACTCAAAGGGAGGATCAAGATGAAACTGTCCAAGCTCGTCAGGGCTGGCGGCCTCGTCGCCGCCTTGTTCGCCACCGTCCTGTTCGCCGCCGGCTCGGCGCGCGCCGAGGACGTCATCACGCTCAAGCTCTCGCACTTCGTGCCGCCGCAGCATGCCTTCCATAAATGGGTGGTGCAGTGGACGCAGAAGATCGAGAAGGAATCGAACGGCCGGCTCAAGTTCGAGATCTATCCGAACGGGCAGCTGGTCGGTCCGCCCAACCGGCAGTTCGACGCCGCGCGTAACGGCGTCACCGACATCGCCTTCTGCCTGCACGGCGTGACGCCCGGCCGCTATCCGATGACCGAGCTCGCCAACCTACCCTTCACCTGGCCCTCGGACGGCGCCAACCTGCCGGAGATGGCCAAGCGCATGACCGAGCTCGCGCCGAAATACCTCGCCGCCGAGCATACCGGACTGCACATCCTGTGGATGCAGATGGCCAACCCGGTCGTGCTCTACTCGAAGGAGCCGATCAAGACGCTCGCCGACTTCAAGGGCAAGAAGATCCGCTACGCCTCGATCACCAACAAGGAGATGCTCGACGCGCTCGGCGCCTCGCCGATGCTGATTCCGCCGCAGGAGGCGCAGGACGCGCTGGCCAAGGGCATCGCCGACGGCGCCATGTTCCCGCATGAGGCCGGCTTCGCCTACGATCTCGCCTCGACAGTGAAATACGTGATCGAGCCGCCGATCGCCTCCGCCACCTTCGCCATGGTGATGAACCCGGCGAAGTACAATTCGCTGCCGCCGGATCTGCGCGCCATCCTCGACAAGGAGTCCGGCGTCGCCGCCGCAATGAGTTTCGGCGCCGCCTGGCAGGCGTTCGAGAAGTTCGCCCGCGAGACCGAGATCAAGAAAGGCATGCAGGTGATCACTTTGCCGCCGGCCGACGTCGCCAAGATGAAGGAGCTGGCCAAGCCGATCATCGACAAGGCGATCGCCGACCTCGAGAAGCAAGGCAAGCCGGCGAAGGAGTTCTTCGCCGCCTACACCAAGTAAGTGGGCCTACTCGCACGTCGCGCTCCCTCCGGCCTTCGGAGGGAGCGTATCGTGCGATCCTCGCGACATGCCGCCGACCGACCGCCATCCGCTGTACGTGCTGCTTGACCGCCTGCGCCTCGCCCAGTTGCGGCTGGCGGCGGTCGCGCTCGTCGTCATGATGGCGGTGACGCTCGCCGACGTCTTCCTGCGCGCCGCCTTCAACCACCCGATCCGCGGCTCCTACGATCTCGTCGAGTCGATGATGGTGCTGTTCGTGTTCAACAGCTTCTCGACCGCCTTCCTGCGGCGCCGCAGCATCGTGATCGACCTGATCGACAACGCCGTGCCGCGCGCGCTGCTTACCGTGCTCATCCGCGTTGCCGACGTGCTGGCGGTGGCGACGCTGCTGCTGTTCACCTACGCGATGATCACCCCGGCGCTGCAGGCTCTCGCCTATGGCGACCGCAAGATCGACCTCGGCCTGCCGCTCTGGACCCTCTGGGCGGTGGCGCTCGTCGGCATGGTCTGCGCCATCCTCTGCGCGCTCGGCGTCCTGCTGCTGCCCGCGTCCAGCCGCCATAACGAGCTGGTCGAATGAGTGCATCGCTCATCGGCGGCCTGGGCGTCCTTGCACTGTTCGCGATGCTCTTGCTGCGCGTTCCGGTGTGGATCGCGCTCACCTTGGTCGGCTTCATCGGCAATTCGATCATGTCGGGCGTCACGCCGACGCTGGCGCTCGCCGGCACGGTGCCGTTCGACACCGGCGGTGCCTATACGCTGACCGTGGTGCCGCTGTTCGTGCTGATGGGCGAGGTGGCCTCGGAAACCGGCCTTTCCTCCGATCTGTTCAAGGCGGCGCGGGTGATGCTCGCCGGCATGCGCGGCGGCCTGGCGGTGGGAGCGCTCGCCGCCTCGGCCGCGTTCGGCGCGGTCTGCGGCTCCTCGGTCGCCACCGCCGCCACCATGACCCGCATCGCGCTGCCCGAAATGCGCAAGGCCGGCTACGACCCTGGCCTCGCCTCCGGCTCGCTCGCCGCCGGCGGCAGCCTCGGCATCCTCATCCCGCCATCGCTGGTCTTCGTCATCTACGCCGCGATCGCCGAGCAATCGGTGCCGCGCCTGTTCGCCGCCGGGCTGGTTCCGGGCCTGGTGCTGACCGCGCTCTATATGATTGTCGCGGTCGCTGTGGCGCATTGGCGCAAGGACTACGCGCCCGCCGTCGAGCGCGCGCCGTGGCGCGAGCGGTTGTCCGCCATGCGCGGGCCCTGGCAGTTCCTTGCGCTGTTCCTGGTCACCATCGGCGGCATCTATGGCGGCATCTTCTCGCCGACCGAGGCCGCCTCGGTCGGCGCCGCCGGCGCCATCCTGCTCGGCGTGCTCGGCCGGCGGCTGAGCTACGCCGCGCTGGTCACCGCATTCGAGAACACCGTCTCGATCTGCGGTGTGCTGTTCGTCATCGTATTCGGCGCCAACCTGTTCTCGTTTTTCATGGTGCAGACGCAGCTGCCCAATTTGCTCGCCGAGGGCGCCCGCGCGCTCAGCCTCAACGGCGTCGAGGTGATGGTGCTGGTGATCGTCGCCTACATCTTGTTCGGCTGCTTCCTCGAAGGCATCGGCATGGTGCTGATCACCGTGCCGGTGTTCCTGCCGCTGGTGAAGCAGTTCGGCTATGACCCGGTCTGGTTCGGCGTCATCGTCGTCATCGTGGTGGAGGTCGGCCTCATCCACCCGCCGGTCGGCCTCAACCTGTTCGTCATCCAGGCGCACGCGCCCGACATCAAGATCACCAGCATCTATCGCGGCATCGTGCCGTTCCTGTTGGCGCCGCTGGTGCTGATCATCCTGATGTTCTGGTTCCCGCAGATCGCGCTCTGGCTGCCCAAGCTGTTTTACGGCTGAGGCGAGTGAGCGTCATTACCGGGCATAGCCCGTCGAAGACGGGCGTGAACGCCCTTCTGCCCGGCAGTCCATCATATTCGGAATAAAGATGGATGCGCGGGTCGAGCCCGCGCATGACGGCCGCAGAGCGCATCGTGCCCGGCGCGAGGCGGGGCACGACAGCAGCCGACAACGATGGCGACTTATTTCTTCGCCGCCGCAGCGTAAGGATAAACGACGTTGCCCGTCTTGTACCGGTCCGGCCAGACGATGACCTGGTGCTCGGTCTTGCTGAACTGCTCCAGATCGTTCGGCGCCACGTTCTGGAATTGGGTGAAGACCATGCGCGACTGCTTCCAGTCGCCGTCCGGCGTATAGGCGATCTCGCCGGCGACGGTCGAGAAGGTGTGGCCGTGGATATAGGCGGCGAGCTTGGCGTGATCGAGGCTCTTCGTCTCGGTGACGGCCTGGGCGAGGATCTGGCCGGCAGCATAGGCGAAGGGCACGAAGCCGTAGCCGAACGGATCGATCTTCTCGCCGGCCGCCTTGCTCCGGTACTTGGCAAGCACCGGCGCCAAGCCCGGGAAGTTGAAGCCGGGCGACGGCACGAAGCTTTCCATGATGACGATGCCGTTCATTGCCGGGCCGAGCCGCATTTTCAACGGCGTCACCAGAAGCCCGATCATCGCGCCGCCGTAGAATTTCGGCGACAACCCGACCTCGTGTCCGGCGTTGATGATGCCGACGGTGTCGGGCGGATAGGCCGCCACGAACACAATGTCGGCATTGGCCGCCTGGACCGCGCGCATGATCGACACGAAATCGGTCGTCCCCGGCGGATAGGACTTGTCGAAGATGACGTTGAAACCGCGCGACTTGGCGTTGTCGCGGGCGGCGTCGGCCGCGGTCTTGGCGAACTCGGCATCAGCGGCGATGATGGCCACGGTTTGCGGCTTCGGCTTCTGCGCCGCCGCCAGCTCGAAGAAGCCGCGTGAGAAGGCCTTCACGCCCTCCGGTCCGACCGGCACCATCGAGAAGTACTGCGAATAGTGGAAATGATTGTTCACGCCGATCGCCAGCAACGAGATGGTCGTCATCTTGTTCTGGATGATGGTCGGCATCGCGGCCGCCACCATGTTGGTGGCGTAGGGCCCGATCAGCAGATCGACTTTGTCCACATTGATCAGCTTGTTGTAGATGCCCGGCACGTTCGCCGGACTGCTCTGATCGTCGTAATAGACGAGTTCGACCGGCCGGCCGAGCAGGCCGCCTTTGGCGTTGACGTCGTCGCGCCAGATTTCCAGGGCCAGCAGAATCTGTTTGCCGTTCGGCGCAACCGCGCCGGTCAGCGCCATGGAGAAGCCGACTTTGATCGGATCGGCGGCGCGCGCCGGCGCCGCCGCCCACAGCATGACGGCGAGCGCCGCGACCAGCAGACGGAGCGCGCTGACAATTCTCTCTGACACGTTACCCCCCCACAGGATGTCGTTCAGTTCACTGCCGCAAAGCGGCCGTCACTTCATCATCTCTTCCGGCGGACCGGGACCCCAGAGATTGGACGCGGACGGATCCTTCGCCCACACCTTCGGCCGCTGCGGATTGTCGCGATGCCAGGGGCGCGGCTCGAAATAGCCGAGCTCCTCGTCCTTCATCAGATCGAGCTCGCAGAACAGTTCGGTAATCAAGCCGTTCGGGCTGCGATGATAGGCGAACAGATTGTGGCCGATGCCGTGCCGGCCCGGACCCCACAAAGTCTTGTAGCCATTGAGCGAGAGGAAATCGCAGGCCTCCTGCAGCTGGCCCCAATTGCGCACCTCGAAGGCGGTGTGGAAGTGGCGGTTGGAGCCGGTGCCCATCAGGTTGATGGTGTGGTGGTCGGGCCCGCAGCGCAGGAAGACGAAGAAGTCCGCCATCCAGTCCGATTCACGGAAGCCGAGCACGTTGACGTAGAAATCCGAGACCTTCTTCACGTCCTCGCAATGGAAGGCGACGTGGCCGAGCTTGTGCGGCACCACGCCCTTGCTGGGGAACTTCTGGTGCAGGAATTCCGGCCGCTTGAATACCTCCATCGTGGTGCCCTTCGGGTCCTCGAACACCAGCATGTCAGCGATCGACGGCTCCGGGTCCTTCTTGCGCGAAGTCTTCACGCCCTGCGCCTGCGTCTGCTTCTCGAAGGCCTCGAGGTCGTCGTTCGGCCCGATCTGGAAGCCAATGCGCGTGCACTTGGCCTGGTCGCCTTTGCGCAGCACCACCGAGTGGTGGTCAATCGTATTGGCGAGATAGACCGCGTCCTTCTCCTTGGCGATCAGGTTGAGGCCGAGGATGTCGGTGTAATACGCGGTCTGTTTGTCGAGATCAGGCATCTCGTAGCTGGCATGCGCGATTTTGCGGACGCGGATCATGACTATCTCCTTCGCGACGTCTTTTTCAATTTTCTAGTGGACCTCTTGGCGGCCGGCTTGCGGCGCGCGGCCGCGCGCCGCTTCGCCTTCTTTGCTTTGGCTTTTTTTGCTTTCGGCTTCGCACGCTCGCGCGGCAGCGAGCCGATGACTTCGACCATGATGGCGTTGTCGTGCTCGCCGTAGCCCATGTCGATGCAGTGCGCGTAGAGCTCGGCGGCGCGGTCGAACATCGGCGTCGCCACGCCGAGACGGTCGGCGAGCGCGCCGATCAGCTCGATATAATGCGAGAAGCCGACGGCATCGCCCTGCGCCGGCAGGAACCGGCCCGCGGCCATCCATGGCGCGCGGATGCCGAACTGCGTAGAGCCGCCGCTGCCGGCGGCCACCGCCTTGATCATACGATCGACGTCGATGCCGGCCTTGAGCGCGAGCGCCATCGCTTCGCCGGTCGCCGCCATGTGCACGCCGACCAAGAGATTGTTGATCAGCTTCACTTTGCTGGCGGCGCCAAAGGCGCCGAAGTAGTGCACGATGTCGCTGACGCCGCGCATCACCTGCTCGGCTTTCTTGGCCGCTTCCTCCTCGCCGGCGAGATAGATCACCGCCTTGCGCGCGGTCACCATGCCCGGCGTGCCGCCGACCTCGCCGTCGATGAACACCGCGCCCTTGGCGGCGAGCGGCGCAATCTGCCGCTCCTTTTCGGGAATGAGATGCGAGCCGAGTTCGACCACGATCTGCCCGGACCGCGCGGACTGCACGAGGCCGTGCGCACCCTGGATCACCTCGTCCAGCGCTTCCGCCGACGGCAGGCAGGTGAGCACGATATCGGCCTGCTCGCCGATCTCCGCCGGCGACTTCGCCGGGACGCCGCCCGCCTTCTCGAAATCGGCCATCGAATGACGGCGGTAGCCGACCACGCGGTACCCGCTCTTGATCAGATTTTCCGCAATCGGCAGTCCAAGTTTGCCAATGCCGACGAGGCCGACAGTCTGCATTTTTCCTCCCTTGAGGCGTTCGCCTTGCCAGCGGATTTTTCTAGACCCACCCTACTTGAAGCGAGCCCGGTTCCACAAATGCCGATCTTGCATAAGATTGAGACCGATCCGGCAACAAGGCGGCTCAGCCGCGTTTCACACCGAGGCCCTGCATGAAGCGGGCGCGGATCTGTACCGGATCGCGGTCGGTGGCGCCGACGCCCGGCTTGTCGTCGATACGCGCGGCGATCAGGCTCGGTCCGCCCTCGGCGAGCGCCGCGGCGAACAGCCGGTCGAAATCCTCTTCGTCGGCTGCCCACGCGCTCTTGGCGAGGCCCGAGCCGCGCGCAATCGCGACCAGATCGGCGGTCGACGCGCTGGCGGTCGGCTGCGACCCGGTGATCTGGTAGATGCCGTTGTCCCACACCACGATGGTGAGATTCTTCGGCGCCCGCATGGCCACGGTTGCGAGGCAGCCGAGCTGCATCAGCAGCGAGCCGTCGCCCTCCAGCGCCACCACGTGTCGGTGGGGCTGCGCGATGGCGACGCCGAGCGCGATCGGGATGGCAAGCCCCATGCTGCCCAACATGTAGAAGTTTTGCGGCCGCTGGCCGGCCGACCAGAGGTCGAAATTGGTGTTGCCGATGCCGCCGATGACGGCTTCCTCGCGCGTCAGCTTGCCGGCGAGTCGCTTGGTCAGCTCGAAGCGGTTCATCACCTTGGCGTTGTGTGCGCCTCCGGCGCGGGGGGCGTTATGCGCGTGCGGAACGGTCATGGTGCCCTCACGCGCTGAACACTTTGCCGCCGGTTAAGAGCGGCGAGAGGATGAACGTCACCGGCGCCTGCGTCGCCACCGCCTGCTTGATCGAGCGGTCGACGATGAATTCCAGCTCGTCGTGGCGGGTGATGGTGATGTTCTCAACCGCGAGCGAGTCGAGCACCGGCCGCATGGTCTTGCACACCATGGCCTGGCCGAGGTTGAACTCGCCCAGCGTGCCGCGCTCGGAGACGAAGATCAGCGCCGGGATCTGGCTGGGCACCACCAGCGAAGCGAGCGCGTTGGGGATGGTGGCGAAGCCCGAGGTCTGCATCAGCACCGCGCCGCGCATGCCGCCCATCCAGGCGCCGCTGACGATGCCGAGCGCCTCTTCCTCGCGCGTGCAGGCGAAGGTGGTGAACCAGTCGTCGGCGTGCAGCGATTTGATCAGCGGCGTGAATACCCGGTCGGGCACATAGACGACCAGTTTGACGTCGTTGGCCTTCAGCGTCGCCTGCACGATCTCGTGCCAGGCAGCCGGCTGCGTTTGCGTGTCGTTCGTGTTCAAGTGAGTTTCGTCTTTCGCCGGCTGAAATGGCCGCTTTTATTGGCTCGGTTGCCGCCGCCGCGCGCGGAGGCCGTTGCTCCTGCAGGGCCAAAAGCTTACCCTAACCGCCTATCCGGCGCGAACAAGAAAAACAGGCCGGCATTTAGGGAGGATTTATGGCGATTTCTTCTCGTTCGGCGCCGTCGCGGCGCCGTTTCCTCAAGGGCGCGCTGGCAGCCGGCGTCGCTGGCCCCGCCGCGTTGCGTGCAGGATCGGCCTATGCCGATTATCCCGAGCGGCCGGTGAAGGTCATCGTCGCCAACACGCCGGGCGGCCCCTCCGACATCGTTGGACGAATTGTCACTGCTGCGCTCCAGCAATCCACGGGCAAGACCTTCATCATCGAGAACATCGGCGGCGCCGGCGGCAATATCGGCTTCGGCAATGCCGCGCACGCGACGCCCGACGGCTACACGCTGCTGCTGGCGACCAACGCCTGGTCGATCAATCCGACCCTGTACAACAAGATTCCCTACGATCCGTTGAAGGACTTCGTCGGCGTCAGCGAGCTCGCCTCCTCGCCCAACACCTTCGTGGTGAAGTCCGACCTGCCGGCCAAAAACATGAAGGAATTCGTCGAACTGGCCAGAGCCAAGCCCGACAGCTTCAACTGCGCAACGCCGCCGATCGGCACCAGCCCGCAGATCCAGCTCGAAGTGCTGAAGATCCGCGAGAAGCTGCCCAAGCTGCAGGACATCGTGTTCAAGGGCGGCGGCGACGCTATCCAGGCGCTGCTCTCCGGCAGCGTGCAGGTGAGCTCGGGCTCGCTGGGCCCGGCCCAGCCACATATCAAAGCAGGTAAGCTGCGCTGCATCGCCGTCTCCGCCGACAAACGCTGGCCGGACCTGCCCGACGTGCCGACCATGCAGGAGCAGGGCTACAAGGACTTCGTTTTCCCCACCGACATGGTGATGCTGGCGCCGGCGAAGACCCCGCCCGACATCGTCGCCTGGCTGGAGAAGGAGATCCTCAAGGTGCTGAGCACGCCGGAGATGAAGGACCGGATGTACAAGTCCGGCTTCTCGGTGCGGCCGGAGGGCGCCAAAGCCGCCTGGACGCGAGTGACCAAGGAAATCGGCATGTTCAAGGAGATCATCGAGCAGGCCGGCATCAAGAAGATCTAGTTCGTGCGCATCGCGTCGATCGAGCCGATCGCGGTCAGCCTGCCGATGCGCAAGCCCGTCATCATGGCGGGCGAGGAAATCCGCCGCGCCGAGAATTTACTGGTACGCATCGAAGCAGACAACGGAGTGGTCGGCTGGGGCGAAGCCGGCGCCGCCCCGATGCACACCGGGGAGACCGTTCCCGGCATGCTCGCGGCCGCGCACTATCTCTGGCCGGCCCTTTCCGGCCGCGACGCTACCGACATCGACGGCGCGCTCGTTGCCATGGACGGGCGCATGTACGGCAATCACGGCGCCAAGGCGGCGATCGAGATCGCGCTGCATGATCTGGTCGGCAAGGCGACCGGCCGGCCGGTACATGCGCTGCTCGGCGACAAGAAGCGCAGCCGCATCGCGCTCCTTGGCGTCGTCGGTGGTGGCGATCTCGACGGCGACCTACGCGATGCCGCGACCAAGAAGGACGCCGGCGTCACCGCCTACAAGATCAAGGTCGGCATCGACACGCCGGAAAACGACGCCGCGCGCACGCGCGCGGTCTGTCAGGCGCTCGGCGGCGGCCTGCTGATCTCGGCCGACGCCAACCAGGGTTTCACCGTCGAGGAGGCGCTTGCCTATGTGCGCGCGGTCGGAGGCTGCGGCCTCGACTTCTTCGAGCAGCCGGTGATGGCCGACGATCTTGCCGGCATGGCCAAGGTGCAGGCGGCAACCTCGATCGCCATCGGCGCCGACGAGGGCATCCACTCGCTCGCCGACATCAGCCGGCATCACGAGGCGAAGGCCGCGCGCGGGGTCAGCCTCAAGGCGATCAAGCTCGGCGGCATCCGTGGCGTCGTCGCGGCCGGCCGGCTGTGCGATCAGCTCGGCATGAACGTCAACATTTCCTGCAAGACCGGCGAATCGAGCATCGCCTGCGCTGCCGCGCTGCATGCGGCGAGCGTCATCCCCGACATCGCCTGGGCGCTGACGCTGACGCACGGGCAGCTCGCCGAGGACGTCACCGCGCATCCGATCCCGACCGCTCGCGGCCATGTCGACGTATTGGACCGCCCCGGCCTCGGCATCGAGGTGGACGAAGCGCGTGTGCGCGCGCATCGCGTGGCGATTGCGGCGAGGGAAGTCGCTTGAGTCACGTGCCCCGGATGCGGTGCAGCACGCAGTGATGCACCGCTGATCCGGGGCCCCGGTTATTCTAGTGCATCAAGAAAACGGGGTCCCGGGTCTGCAGCGCACCACTGCGTGCTGCGCTGCGCCCGGGGCACATCACTGCGGAAAATCCGGCCGGTACCCGCCCGCCGTCTTCTCGACGCGGCCGGCGAAGGGCAGGCCGACGTGGCCGGGCATCACCAGCGCGCCGCTCGCCGCGCAATAATCCAGCACCTTGCGGCGGCTGACTTTCGCCTGCTCGGCGTCCGAAT
>Ga0335081_10013335_pt1 | contig 13288 bp, 11 predicted proteins | sample Lox_Sample_35_FD_206713 | JGI IMG/M metagenome (GOLD analysis project Ga0335081, IMG submission 206713) | Soil microbial communities from Loxahatchee National Wildlife Refuge, Florida, United States - Lox_Sample_3.5 | ecosystem: Environmental > Terrestrial > Soil > Wetlands | place: USA...
AACTTGGAATGCCGATTTTGCAAAGGGTTTGGTTGGATTATTGGGAAACCAGAATGCCATCGGCGAAACGTTTCACATTACTTCGGATGAAGCTTTATCGTGGAATCAAATTTATCTCGAAGTGTATCAAGCTCTTGGTCAGGAACCGAATGTGATTCATATTCCATCCGATTTGATCGCGGCATATTGGGATCAGGCAGTCGGCAGTTTGATCGGCGATAAAGCCAACACCGTTGTTTTTGACAATAGCAAAATCAAGCGTTTTGTTCCCGATTTTCGATGCGAAGTAAAGTGGGCGGAAGGTGTGCGTCGCTCCATCAAATGGCATGAAGAGCGTCCGCAGTTTCATACGATTGACAATGAAATTAATGTGATTTGGGATAAAATCATCGCGGCATACGAAAAAGCCTATCCTTAATTGTTTACAAATGTGATTTGATATAATGTCCCGAATTTCTGGAACACGGAAACTTATAACAAATCTTTGGGTTATAAGTTTCGAAATCAAAACGAGAGGTGAAAACTATGGCTCAAGAATCATTCAAGGATCGTCTTGTGTTGATTACCGGCGGATCAACCGGAATCGGTTTCTCTTTGGCGAAATTGTTAGTTCAGGAAGGCGCGCGAGTATGGTTGGTCGCGCGTAGAAAAGAGGTGCTGGCTGAGGCGCAAAAAAAGTTGCTCGTCATTTCGCCGAATGCGAGCATTGGAATTTTTTCCGCAGATGTTTCCGATGCGAGCCAAGTGCAGGCCGCGGCGGATCGTGTGATCCGTGAAGCGGGTGTGCCCGATTTACTGATCAACGCCGCAGGCGAAAGCTATTCCGATTATGTGCAAAACATCCCTATCGAAACCTATCACAAAATAATGGATATTAATTATTTTGGCACCGTCCATATGACCATTGCATTACTGCCTCACATGCTAAAACGCGGCAGCGGTCACATTGTCAATGTTTCATCGGCGGCGGGCTACCTCGCGCCGTTCGGCTATCTTGATTATGTCCCAACGAAATATGCGGTGCGCGGCTTCTCGGACGCTCTGCGCCTTGAATTGAAGCCATTGGGTATACGAGTTTCGGTGGTCTTTCCTCCGGATACGGATACCCCAGGGCTCACCAGGGAAAATAAGACCAAGCCTTATGAAACGCTGGCTGCATTCAGCACGAAAGTTGTTTCCGCTGATTCTGTTGCAAATGAAACGATAAAAGGATTGCGCCGCGGTCAATACACCATTCTTCCTGGATTCGAAAACAAATTGTATTATAGTTTGGTTTTCCTCATGGGCAACGCAATTTATCCCATCATGGATTTCATGCTCGCAGATGCGCGCAAGAAGAAACCATCATCCTAATCTATTGTCAATGAAATATATCTCAAGGGAGAGAAACATGGATCTATTTGAAAAATGCTACGGCTACACTGAAGCGAAAGATGCCATCCGAAGCGGCGTCTATCCATACTTCATTCCGATGACGAAGACTGAGGGAGCCGAATCTGTCTTTCAGGGTCGCCGCCTGATTATGTGCGGTTCCAATAATTATCTCGGCTTGACCACCGATCCACGCGTGCAACAGGCTGCGATTGAAGCGATTCAACAATTCGGAACATCCTGCACCGGTTCCCGCTTCCTCAACGGGACCCTCGAACTGCACGAGCAATTGGAGCATGAACTCGCTGAATGGCTGGGTAAGGAAGCTTCGCTTGTTTTCTCAACTGGAATGCAGACCAATCTCGGAACGATCAGCGCTTTGGTCACGCGCGGCGATATTGTCGTTTTGGACAAAGATGACCATGCCAGCATTGTAGATGGTGCTCGCCTGGCTTGGGGCGAGACGCGTCGTTTTCGTCATAATGATATGGCTGACTTGAAGCGTGTCCTATCCAGCATTTCGGAAGATAAGGGAAAGCTTGTTGTAGTAGATGGTTTGTTCAGCATGGGCGGTGATTTAGCCCCTCTACCGGAGATCGTCGCCCTGTGCAAAAAATATGGCGCACGTCTGATGGTCGATGATGCTCATTCTATCGGCGTGATGGGTGGTGGACGCGGCACGGCTGCTCAATTTGGCGTCACGGATCAAGTGGATTTGATCATGTCCACGTTTAGCAAATCGTTCGCTTCGCTCGGTGGCTTTATCGCTGGTGATGAACCGATCATCCATTACATCAAGCATCATGCCCGCTCACTGATTTTCAGTGCCAGCATTCCTGCTCCCAACGCGGCGGCGGCGTTAGCCGCGCTTAGGATTATGCGCGATGAACCCGAGCATAGCGCACGCGTCAATGCCATAGGAGATCGCGTACGCAAGGAACTTAGCGCGATGGGTTTCAATATCGGTCATTCCGTTTCGCCGATCGTTCCGATTATGATCGGGGATACGCCGCGAACCATTCTGGCTTGGAAAACATTATTCGACGCGGGCGTATTTGTTAACCCCGTTTTATCACCAGCAGTTCCGGCGGGCCAGGAGATTCTACGGACAAGTTACATGGCGAGTCATACCGATGAACAGATAGACCGCGCGTTAGAAATCTATCATAAAGTCGGTAAGCAATTGGAACTGATCTCATAATCTTAAAAACTGTTTCGTTCTTCGTTGCCTCTCCTCGCTCTAACGTCTAGGGCAATCAGGCGTATAATTTCTTCGAGGTTAATTTCAAATCGGAGGAAAACATGGAAGCGAAAAGAGGCGTAATCGCCATTCTCACAGGCGGGGGCGACGTGCCCGGACTCAATCCGGCAATCCGTGCCGTTACCATCCGTGCATTGCGCGAAGGATATCGCGTCATCGGCATTCGCCGCGGTTGGGGTGGGCTGGTGGACATCATCCGTGAAAAGGATGTGGATAACTCGAGCAATTTTCAGGAACTGACTGAGGAAATTGTAAACCGTGCGGGACGGACCGGCGGAACCTTTCTGCACACGTCGCGTACGAACCCTAGTAAAGTAAAGAAAGCGGATGTTCCTGAACATTTGCGGGATAGGTTCAATGCTGAACGCAACGATCTGACGCCGGAGGTGCTGAAGAATCTTGATTTTCTTGGCGTAGATTATTTGGTTCCCATTGGCGGAGATGACACATTGAGTTATGGGGTGCGTCTTTATCAGGAAGGCGTCAAAACCGTTGCCATTCCGAAGACCATGGATAATGATGTGCCCGGCACGGATTATTGCATCGGATTTAGCACGTGCGTCACGCGCACCATTGCTTTGACAAATAGCCTGCGGACGATTGCAGGTTCGCATGAACGTTTCCTTGTCCTTGAAGTTTTCGGCCGTTATGCAGGTTTCACAGCCATGCTTCCAACGATGGCCGGCGCAGCCAATCGGTGTGTGATCCCTGAATTTCATTTCAATATTGATCATCTTACAGAATTGCTTAGCAAAGATCGCTTGAGCAATCCCAGCCGTTATTCCATCCTGTTGGTCTCAGAAGGGGCAATGTTTGAAGGCGGCGAGATGATTTTCGCGGGTGCCGCTACGGATGCGTATGGTCATGCCAAGCTAGGCGGGATCGGCGATATGGTGGCGGCCAAGATAAAAGAAGCTTCGCCTAAATTCAACGATGGTCAGACTGTGGATGTAGTCGACCAGAAACTCGGTTATATGGTACGCGGCGGCGACCCTGACGCGATTGACTCGATTGTCCCGATGGCGTTTGGGAATTTGGCGCTCGATCTGATTCTCAAAGGTGTGCACGGACGATTGGTCGTTTTGAAGAACGGGCGTTATGACAATATGCCTGTGGATGTGATCACTGCTACCAAGAAAGTCGTTAACGTCAAACAATTCTATGATACCGATCGCTACCGCCCAATCTATGAGAATTTCGAAATGAAACCTCTGTTCCTGATGACCAGTGAAGGATAGCTTAAGAATAAAAATACGAGAGCCGAGGCAAATCCCCTCGGCTCTTTAGGAGAATGTGGCTTTATGTTCCTCCGCTCTAATCGTCCAGCAACTTCAATACCTCTTCCGCGGCAAGTGGAACAGCCTTTTCGATCTTGAGGGAAAGGTCATCAGAGAAATCGTACACATTCTTGGCTTCGATTGCAACGATATCGACTCGCGTCGGGATTTTTGCGCCGATGGATTGGGCGGCTTGCAATGCTGTGGTCAAAGATACATCATGTGGAGATGCCAAATGTCCCGCATACTGATTTTCCAAAGCAGCAAGCGGAAAGACCTTAACGCATCCTTCCGGACTTTCGCCCGTTTCCATCGAATCGATCACGATCACACGCTGATAGCCAAGCATCCGCTCCATCAGACTCAGACCGCCTAATGAAGCGCAATCAATTTCAACGGAAGTGTCCGGGTCAATGAGGGCGGTTAACTCTTTGGCTACTTTCCAGCCCACGCCATCATCGCCGAGGATGGGATTCCCGAGGCCAATAATTAAAGTTTTCATGATTCTCGCAAGTCTTATCTGATGAGACGTATCAAACTTTTTATCCTCGTTTCAACACTTCAATTGTTTCGCCTTTCGGGTCACGGATCGTGACTTCCAGCGGCATCTGACCGGGCAAGGAATGCGTCGCACAGCCGAAGCATGGATCGTAAGCGCGGAATGCCATCTCAACCATGTTCAACATCGGTTCGGTAACTATCGTACCTTTCTTGATGAGACTCGATGCGGCTTTGTTGATGGACATACTGATCGGCGCGTAATTGTTGGTTGTACCAACGATGAGATTCACCTTGGTCACCACACCACGCTCATCTGTCCAGTAATGGTGCGTGAGAGTGCCACGCGGCGCCTCGACGATACCCACGCCTTCGGTTGGTTTCTCGGTTGGAATGGTATGGAAATTCGGTGAAGTGATTTCGGGATCGGTCGCCAACTCAACCCAGCGTTCCGCCGCATAAAGCAATTCGACGAGTCGCGCCCAATGAATGGCGAGTCGTTGATGAACGGGCTTGCCGCCCAAAGTCGAATAGAAGCGTTCATATTCTTCCTGCGCTCGAGGCGTTGCCACGCCGTCCGATGAGTTGAGTCGCGAAAGCGGAGTCGCCATATAAACGCCGGAATCTTTTCCGTCTACGAATCCCTTCCAGCCAACTTTCTTAAGATACGGGAATTTGAGATAGGTCCACGGCTCCACATGCTCGGCGATATGTTCGGCGTAATCTTTCGGCGCGTACTTAACGAACTCTTTGCCATCGGGATCAACCACGCGCACTTTGCCATCGTAGAAGTTGATCTTGTTGTTTTCGTCCATCATGCCCATGTAATAGGTGCGATGATTGTAAATGTCGCCTAGGATCAGATCAACATATTGCTTGTTGCCGAGCACAATGTCATTGAAGAGTTTCAGGCTGAATTGGGCGAACTCGATTGCCCAGCGGCCCATCTCTTCGATTTGCTTTCGCTCTTCCTCGGTGATGCCTTTGGTGAGTCCGCCGGGAATGGATGTGCATGGATGAACTTTGCGTCCGCCGATGATCTCGACTACGTTGTGTCCGAACTTGCGCGCCTGAATCACTTTGCCACCGGTTTCAAGTCCAACTTTATGAATCACACCCAGAATGTTTCGCTCTGCAACTGGCGCATCAGGACCCATTACAAAATCGGGTCCGCCGAGCGCATAGAAATGCGTGGTGTGGTCGGTGACGAAGAAAGCCATGTAAAGCAACTCGCGCAGAAGTTTGGCTGTATGTGGCGGATCCACATGATAGACCATGTCCGCCGCTTTAGCCGCCGCCATGTGATGTGCTTCGGGGCACACACCGCAAATGCGGTTGGTCAGAAGCGGCATTTCTTCCACCGGACGACCAACGCAGAATCTTTCAAAGCCGCGCAGTTCCGGAATCTGGAAATAGGTATTGGCAACATCGCCTTCTTCATTCAGGAAGATTTCGATCTTGCCATGACCTTCGAGGCGGGTGATAGGGTCAATTGTTATTCGTTGCGTCATTTACGCCTTCTCTTTCTCGTGCGTGCTCTCCGCCTTCCACGCGGGCACCGCGGCTTTCAATAAAGAACCTGCTAAATTGAAACGATAAAACTGGCCGGTCGGATCAACCAGCCCGTCGAGGATGTGATCGATCTCTTGAGGTTCTTTCGCATCGATCACAGATGCAAATGCAGAGATCAGCCGCGCTCCATAATCCACAACACCATCGGCGGGACCATAACATCCGATGCACTGCGCGCCGGCTTTCGGACAACGCGCCCTGCATCCGCTTCGGGTTGCGGGACCATTGCATGGAATGCCTTGTTCAAGCAAGCAAAGTGTTGGATCGGGTGCGATGCCCCAGATGCGATTGAAGGCTTTGATGGTTTTCACATTGCGTGTTCGCTTGCATTCATCGCATACCGTGGAATTGCCCGCGCCGATCACCGAGCCTTTAGGTGGCAATTCGGCTTTGCCTTGTACAACTTGCACAACCAAATCAATCACCGCTGCGATCTGCTGTGATTCAGGTGGACAGCCTGGCATGTAGTAATCCACATCCACCACTTGATCGAGAGTCTTCAGAACGGGAAGAAGCTTCGGGATATGAATTTCACCCTCGGGCACATCATAGGAAGTCATCGGATAAATCTCGTGCGGATTATCTGTCGTGATGGTGTTGAACGCGGTGTGAACGATCTCGCGCGAGTCAATTAAGTTTGCCAACCCGGGAATACAGCCTTCGTTTGCACATGAGCCAAACGCAACCAGTATCTTCGATTTCTTGCGAAGCAATTTGGCAATATGTTCGTTCTCTTCATTGCGAATGCCGCCATTGAAAAGTGTGAGCAGGATCGAGCCATCTTCCATGGCTTCGACATCTTTGTATTTGGCGTCCATCGCTACGGGCCAGAAGACAACATCGAAGTTGGCATCTACATCGAGAATCTTTTCGTTGGTATTTAGAACCGCGATTTCACAACCGCCGCAGGATGCCGCCCAGTACATTGCGAATTTCGGCTTTGCAGTCATGCTGGCACCTCTTCTTGTTGAATCACCGCTTCTGTTAATGTCGGCACGCTATCGTTCTTTCCCCAATGAAGCGGACCCAGCGCGCGCACTTCTTCGATAAACGATGTAACCTCGCTGGCAAACTTTGCTCCCTCAGCAGCGGATGCCCAAACCAGTCGAATGCGCGCCGGTTCAATTCCAAAGCCTTGAAGCGTGCGCCTCATCAACTGGAAGCGGCGCAACGCCTTATAGTTCTGTTCAATGTAATGACATTCGCCTGGGTGACATCCGGTGATCATCACGCCATCTGCGCCGCTGGCGAGGGCTTTGAAAACGAACGTCGGATCGAGCCGCCCTGAGCACATCAAGCGGATCAAGCGCACGTTGGGCGGATATTTGATGCGAGCGGTTCCGGCTAAATCCGCAGCGCGATACGAACACCAATTGCAGGTAAAGCCGATGATAGTGGGTTCAAATGGATCGGTCATAGTGAATCTCCTAAGCCGCTACTGGTTCTTGGTCAACGTTCAACATCATCAGACCTTCGATCTGCGCCATGATCTGATCGTTGCTGAAGCCTGTGCCAGTGATCGCGCCTGCAGGGCAAGCTGCGACACATGTGCCGCAGCCTTGACACAATGCGGGATTGATTTCAGTGACCATTCGATCTTCATGGAATGTGATGGCGTTGAACGGACACAAGCCATTGCAGATTCGGCAACCGGAGCATTTCTCTTCGATGACGCTGGCGCGTACCGGTTCAAGCGCCATTTGTTTTTGTTCGATTCGTCCGAGCACGCGCGCCGCTGCGGCTGCACCTTGTGCAACACTGCTGGGAATATCTTTCGGTCCCTGCGCGCAGCCCGCGATGAAAATTCCTTCGGTCATGGTTGCAATTGGATCGAGCTTCGGATGTTTCTCGATGAACCAGCCGTTTACCGAGCAGGAAATGCCGAAGGTTTTAGCAATTTCCTTGGAATCTTTACGCGGCTCAAGACCGGTAGAGAGGATAACCATATCCACTGGAATGCGGCGTTGTTTTCCGACCAACGTATCTTCCACTTGAATGATGAGTTTGCCTTTTTCAGTTTCATAGCGCGGCACATTTGTGACTTCGGCGACTTTGCCGCGCACAAATAATGTTCCTTCTTCCATCACGCGCTGATAGAACTCATCATAGTCTTTGAACGCCGTGCGCATGTCAATATAGAAGTTATAGACGGTTGCGCCAGTTCGTTCGTGAACGAGATGCGCGAACTTCAAACTTTGCATACAACAAATTACCGAGCAATAGTTGTTGAAGTTTCGGTCGCGTGAGCCAACGCAGTGGACGATGCCGACGGATTTCGGCGCCGTTTTCCCGTCGCGCAGAACGATGTTGCCATTCGTTGGTCCAGCTGCGTTAGTGAGACGTTCAATTTCAAGCGAAGTAAAAACGTTTGGCAACCGTCCGTAACCGTAGTTGGTGACGCGGCGCGCATCAAATAGGTCGTAGCCTGTTGCGAGGATGATATTGCCGACTTCAAGCGTCAGGATTTCATCTTGTTGATCAAATCGGATGGCTTTAGGCGCGCAGAAGATCTCACATGCTTTGCAAGTTCCTTTTTCATAATAGGTGCAATTAGGAACGTCAATTACCGGACGATTTGGAACCGCTTGTGGGAACGGCGTGTACACGGCTTTGCGATAACCGAGTCCGGCTTCATATACATCGTCAATGATCTTCCTCGGGCATTTCTCCTGACATATTCCGCAACCTGTACAAAGTTCTTCGTCAATCTTGCGGGCTTTCTTGCGGACGGTTACTGTAAAGTTTCCCACATAGCCATCCACTTTTTCCACTTCACTCCAGGTCAGCAGTGTGATGTTTGGATGCGAACCCACCGAAACCATCTTTGGCGTCAAGATACATGCAGCGCAATCCAGCGTTGGAAAGGTTTTATCGAACTGTGCCATATGTCCGCCGATGGAGGGCTCGCGTTCCACGAGATAAACGTGAAAGCCTGCATCGGCAATTTCTAGTGCACTCTGAATTCCCGCAATGCCTCCACCAACAACCATCGTCGCGGGATTAATTGGAACCACAATCGGTTCTAGCGGAACGTGATGGCGGACGCGTTCCACACCTCCAGAGATCACGGCTTTAGCCTTAGCGGTCGCGGCGGCTTTATCGGTATGCACCCACGAAACCTGTTCGCGGATCGAAACCATTTCACATAAGAATGGATTGAGTCCGGCATTAGCGCAAGCGGTTCGGAATGTCTTTTCATGTAGATGTGGAGAACATGCCGCGACGATCACGCGGTTCAATCCCAGCTCCTTGATATCTTTTTCGATCAATTCCTGACCGAGGCTGGAGCACATGAATTTATATTCGCGCGCGATCACCACACCACGATGCTTTAATTGTTTCGCCGCCCATTCGGCGACTTGCACAACATCTACCACACCAGCGATGTTTGTACCGCAATGACAAACGTAAACACCGATTCTTTCTTGACTATCTAATGGAGAGGCGTTCGCGATCACTTTCTCAGTCATTTTGTCACCTCCTTCTTCAGCGCTTTCTTGATATTGTTTTCGTTTATCAATGGAGCAGGCATGGGCAACCCTTCAGGTTTGCGCGGCCGCCTTGGCGGTGCTGGAGGCGTCTCCGGCGGAGCTTGAACGCCGATCGCATCTAGCACGTTCTTTGCGCTGACCAGTTCCAATCCAAATCCAAGTTCCTTCGGTTCAATTCCAAAAGCCAATCCCATCAACTGCGTGAAGAACAAAATTGGCATATGATACTTCGTGCCGAAGAAGCGGTTGGTTTCGCCTTGATACCCATCAATATTCAATTGGCACATCGGGCAGACGGTAACCATAGCATCCGCCTCGCGTTCATCTGCGGTAGCAATCAATCTGCGGATCATTTCAAAAGCAGTCTCTGGGCTGATCTGAGTCATGTGGCCGCCGCAACATTCGGTTTTGAGTGGATAATCGATCACTTCCGCACCGAGAGCCTTCAATAATAAATCGAGTTCAACCGGATATTCATGATCGGACCAGCGATGATCATAATCTGGACGCGGTACCATACAGCCGAGGTACGGAGCGATGCGTAAACCTGTCAGCGGACGAACAACGTTCTTCTCGATGACATCCAAGCCTATATCATAGATGATGACATCGAGTAGATGCCGGATTTCGAGCGAGCCAGGTACGTAGGAGAGATTGCCCGTTGCCAACGCTTCATTCACCATACGACCAAGCTTCGGTTGCTCACGCATATAGTAATCAGCTTTTTCCAAGTTGAGGTAACACGCCGAACAGGGCGCAACTACACTTCGAGTTCCATTGGATTGGTTGAATGCAAGCGCCAAGTTGCGCGCGATCAATGCGTAAGCGGGCGTCAGGCGGATGCCGAAATATTCCGTGGCACCACAACAATTCCAATCGTCAATCTCTTTTAAATTGAGACCAAGGGGCTCGCTAATCGCCTTGAGCGAATCATAATAAGCGCGCGCACCTGTTTCCATCGAACAACCGGGGTATAAAAGGTAATCACTCATTCCACATCCTCCAACTCTGTTGCGCGCTTCAATATGGCTTTAAGTTGTTTGATATTCTTGATGCGTTTCGGCGTCAGATTCATGCGCTTTTTGCTCAACATGCCCATTCCCATGGGCAGCATACTTGGAAGCCGCAATGGAAAGTGCTTGAGATAGTGTTGCGATGCCAATCCCAGCTCGAAACTTCGCCCATACTCTTCAACCATTCCGACAAAGGTTTGTGAAAAATCGGGTGCTGTTGAGTCTTGGTATAGGTGAGCCTCCATCGCCATGCCTTTGAGCGTATACATTACATCCGCGATGTGGACATTTTGTGGACAACGAACAACGCAGTGGTAACATGAGACGCAAATCCATGGCGTGTTGCTTTTGAGCGCTTCTTCGCGCATGCCCGCGCGTAGCATCGCGAATAACCTGCGTGGAGTATGATCCATGTCCGCGGCAGAGGGGCAGGAGCCGCCACATGTACCGCATTGGATGCACATCTCTAGCCGGGAAACACCCGCTGTTCGCGATGCGACTTCTTCAAGCAAAGTGAGATCTTCAATCTGGTTGGGATCTGGAGCACGCGATGATGAGACTAGTACAACATCGGTCATAGAACCTCTCTTCTTTACGAAGAATAACCGCCGTTATTCCCCAGGAAATTTCGGCATTATAGAATATTATCCTTTATAGTATGTGACTTATTTCACAATCATACTAGATATAAATATCATGATTTGATGGTGATGATTATCCCTGTCGGTCTGCAAGGGGCAGTAACTTGCTTTTTACTCATCTAAATCGTGCTTTTGAATTTCAAATCGTTGTATAATGCTCCAAATTCTTTATAGGAGAATCTGATGAAAGTTGATTTTGCAATGTGGCAAAAAGCTTTGAATATTATCCCGGAAGTATCAAAAGAGGAGTGGGATCGGCTCGATTTGATTTCGCGTTGGCTGATTTCCACGCGCGCCGCGGTTCTTATCATGACCTTTCTTTCGGCGGCGCTGGCGGGCATCTTTGCTTTTCGGGATCATGCCTTTCACTTCCTGCCTTGGCTTGCTTTAACTTTTGGTTTGATCATGGCACATGCCAGTAATAATATCTTCAACGACTTCACTGATTTTGTTCGCGGTGTAGATAAGGATAATTATTTCCGCACCATTTATGGGGCTCAGCCGATTGCCAGCGGCTTGATGAGCAGGCGTCAGCACCTGACATATTTTGCGGTCACAGCCCTCCTTGCTCTTCTTGCGGGAATTTATCTGATCGCGATTAACGGTGGGGATTTGACAATTTGGATATTGCTTGGGCTCGGCGCTTTCTTTATATTGTTCTATACCTGGCCGTTGAAATATATTGCGCTCGGCGAAGTGGCTGTGCTGATTGTATGGGGACCGCTGATGATCGGCGGTGGATATTATGTTCTGGCACATCAATGGGATTGGAATGTGGTGATTGCGAGCATACCCTATGTGTTGGGCGTAACCACTGTCATCTTCGGCAAGCATATTGACAAGCAGAAGATTGATAAGGAGAAAAAGATCTTTACTGTTCCGGTATTGATCGGAGAAAAAATTTCACGCTATTCAGTTCTTGCCATGATGATCCTGCCTTATCTCTTCACAGGCTATTTGATCGCGACTAAATTCTTTACGCCGGTCATGGCGATTGTTTTGTTAGCCGTTCCGACCTTTCTTCAGACTTATCCGGCTCTATTGCAATCCAAGCCTGAGACTCGTCCCAAAGGTTTTCCCGATGGACAAGGTGGATGGCCGCTTTACTTTGCACCGCTGGCATTCCGTAATAACCGCGCTTTCGGTATCTGGTTTATGCTGGGATTGATCCTGGATGTCACATTGCGGCTTATTCCACTCACCTCGCAATTCTGGCGATAGTTTTACCTCGAACCAAAAAACAGAGCGGCGATGATCCGTTCTGTTTTTTTAATCTATCTTCACTCTAACAGATTAATCGTATAGTGCGCTTGGTTTTGGAAGAACAGAAGGAGGATTCCATCAAAATCAATTTTGCAATGTGGCGCGCCGCCATCTGGCGGATCGTCAAAATGGACGACAAGAAACAATGGGACGCGCTAGACGTCATTTCAAAGTGGTTGATCGCCACGTGTTCTGCAGTGACATTGGTCACCGTGTATTCCTGCATCATCGCTGGAATTCTTGCGTGGCGCGACAGTTATCTTTCGTGGCTGCCATGGATCATTCTGACGCTGGGCCTGTTCATCGCGCACGGTACGAATAATCTGTTGAACGATTACACCGACTATAACCGCGGCATGGATAAGGATAATTATTTCCGCACACAATACGGCGTTCATCCTCTCGTGCAAGGTTTTTGGACGAAGAGTCAGCAAATTCAATGGTTCATTATCAGCGGTATGATCGCAACGCTTTCGGGATTTTACGCGTTGTTCTACGCGGCATTCAATCCCATCGTACTTGGCTTATTTGCATTTGGCGCTCTCATTCTATTATTCTATACGTGGCCGCTGAAATATTGGGCGTTAGGTGGACTCGCCTTCTTTCTGATTTGGGGACCGATCATGATCACCAGCGTCCACTTTGTCCTTGCTAAAGGTTGGACGCAAACAACTTGGGATGTCGCGCTTGCCGGGATTCCATTTGGGCTGAGTGTGGCGAGCATCAATATGGGCAAGCACATTGACAAGATGCAAGATGATAAGAAAAAAGGCGTCGGCACATTTCCCGTTCGCGTCGGTGAGCAGTTTGCTCGCTTTGTCAATCAAGCCGCGCTCTTGATCATCTATGTCGTTATTTTATATCTGGTCTTGGCGGCGCGTTATTTTACTCCCATGATGCT
>Ga0335081_10013336_pt1 | contig 13286 bp, 14 predicted proteins | sample Lox_Sample_35_FD_206713 | JGI IMG/M metagenome (GOLD analysis project Ga0335081, IMG submission 206713) | Soil microbial communities from Loxahatchee National Wildlife Refuge, Florida, United States - Lox_Sample_3.5 | ecosystem: Environmental > Terrestrial > Soil > Wetlands | place: USA...
CGATGACCCCGCCACACTCGAGGCTGCACCTGCGGCCACCACGGCGCCTGCGGCCGACTGATTCGTACAGGAGAAGGCAACCATGCTCGCACAGGACATCGCACTGGTGACCGGGGCCTCGCGTGGAATCGGACGCGCGATCGCGCTCGCCCTGGCGGGCGCCGGCGCACGTGTCATCGGTACCGCCACCAGCGAGGAGGGGGCCACGCGGCTCGGCGCCGAGCTGGCGTCGCATGGATACAACGGTCGCGGTGCGGTGCTCGATGTGGCGAGCGAGAGCTCGATTGATGCGCTGCTCGCGGACCTGGCCGCCTCAGAGAGCATGCCGACGATCCTCGTGAACAACGCCGCCATCACCCGCGACATGCTGCTGGTGCGCATGAAGTCGGAGGATTGGGATCGGGTGCTCGCGACCAACCTGACCGCGGTGTTCCGTCTGTGCAAGGCGTGTGTGCGCCGCATGATGAGGGAGCGCCGTGGACGCATCATCACCATCACCTCGGTGGTGGGCCTCACCGGCAACCCGGGACAGACGAATTACGCGGCGGCAAAGGCCGGCGTACTCGGCTTCACCAAGTCGCTCGCCAAGGAAGTAGCCTCGCGGGGCATCACCGTGAACGCCGTCGCTCCCGGTTTCATCGACACCGACATGACGCGCGCCCTCACCGAGGAGCAGCGCGCCGCGCTCGCCGGCCAGATTCCGATGGAGCGCCTGGGCAGTCCCGAGGATGTCGCCGCGGCGGTGGTGTTCCTCGCCTCCCCGCAGGCCAACTACATCACCGGGGAGACCCTGCACGTCAACGGGGGTTTGTACATGGCGTAGTCCGTCCGGTTCCAGGCCCGCGTTGGATAATCACCACAGCGGCACTTGGACGGTTTCGCGAGGAAAAACAATCACTCGCACGATCGGTGAGGTGTGGCACCCGGGGGGGTGTTCCCCTACAATACCGCGCCCGTGCGGACCCGTCCGGTTCGCGCGCGGCTTTCGACAGCAATCCTAGAAGGACAATCGCGTAATGAGCACGGTTGAACAGCAAGTAAAAGCCATCGTCGCCGAGCAGCTGGGCGTGAAACAAGAACAGGTCACCAACGACGCCTCTTTCGTCGACGATCTGGGCGCGGACTCGCTGGACACGGTCGAACTGGTCATGGCACTCGAGGAGGAATTCGAGATCGAGATTCCTGACGAGGACGCCGAGAAGATCACGACGGTGCATCAGGCGATCGACTACATCAACGAGCGCCGCAACAAGGCCTGACCGCTTAAGTGACCAAGCGTCGGGTCGTCGTCACAGGTCTCGGAGTCGTCTCGCCGGTCGGTAGCACCGTGCCGAGCGCGTGGGATGCGGTGCTGAACGGGCGCAGCGGCATCGCGCCGATCACCATCTTCGATGTGTCCGCATTCCCGGTGCGTTTCGGCGGGCAGGTGCGCGATTTCGACGTAGGCGCGTACATCACTCCCAAGGAAGCGCGGCGCATGGATGCCTTCCAGCACTACGGGGTCGCCGCGGGCGTGCAGGCGGTCACCGACTCCGGCATCGATTTCGCCAGGACCGATCCCGAGCGCTGCGGGGCGATCTGCGGTGCGGGCATCGGCGGGCTCGGCACCATCGAGAGCGAATACGACGCCTACCGGCAGGCGGACAATCCCCGCAAGATCTCGCCGTTTTTCGTCCCGGCCTCGATCATCAACATGATCGCGGGGCATCTGTCGATTCGCTATGGTCTGAAGGGTCCGAACCTGGGTGTGGTCACCGCCTGCACCACCTCGACCCACGCGATCGGGCTTGCGATGCGCACCATCCAGTACGGGGACGCCGATGTGATCGTCGCGGGCGGCTCGGAGATGGCGACCACTCGCTGCGGCCTCGGAGGCTTCGGTCAGGCCAAGGCGCTCTCGGTCCGCAACGATGCGCCCGCCGAGGCGAGCCGTCCGTGGGATCTGGACCGCGATGGTTTCGTGCTGAGCGACGGCGGTGGCGCCGTCGTGTTGGAGGAGCTCGAGCATGCGCGGCGTCGCGGCGCGCGGATCTACGCCGAGGCCATCGGCTTCGGCATGAGCGGCGATGCGCACCACATCACCGCTCCGCCCGAGGATGGCGAGGGTGCACGCCTCGCGATGGCGAACGCGCTGCGTGATGCCTCGCTCAATCCCGCTGACGTGCAGTACCTGAACGCGCACGCGACCTCGACCCCGCTCGGCGACAAGGCCGAGACCTTCGCCATCAAGCGCGCCTTCGGCGACCACGCCTACAAGATGGCCGTGAGCTCGACCAAGTCGATGACCGGGCACCTGCTCGGCGCGGCTGGCGTGCTCGAGGCGGTGTTCAGCGTTCTCGCCATCCGAGACAACGTTGCGCCTCCGACGATCAACTATCACACTCCCGATCCGGACTGTGACCTGGACTTCGTGCCGAATGTCGCGCGGCAGCTCCCGATCGATGTGGCGCTGTCGAATTCCTTCGGCTTCGGCGGGACGAACGGAACCCTGATCTTCCGGCGGCTTTGACGCCCTCAAGGCGCTTAGCGCCATGAGCGCCCCCATGCATTCATTGCTCACGCTCTCGCGGCGGCTTGACGTGCCTGCCGCGGTCCTGCGCCGCCTTGCCGTCTCGAGGCCGGAGCGCTATCCGGCGCTGCTCGACAGCGTCGCCGAGGGCCCGCTCGGTCGCCGCAGCATCCTCGCCGCACTGCCGCGCGCGGCGCTGTGGCTCGAGCGCAGCGGACGCCTGCAGGCCGCCGGCTTCACCCCGCAGGGCCGCGGCTTTCTCGACTCCCTCGAGCGCTGGTGGCTCGCCGAGCGCGCCGCACCAGGCGCCCCGGATCCGCAGGGCCCGGCGGCGGCGTGCGGCTGGGTCGTGTTCGTCGGGTACGAGACCGCTGAGGAGATCGAGCCGCGCCTCGCCTTGCCGGCAACACCGCTCCCCTGGCACGCCTTCGCGCTGCGCACGCCGTGTGCGCTGGTCCACGATCGCCTGACGGACGCGGTGTATGCGCTGGCCGAGCCCGATGCCGCCCATTGCCTCGATGAGCTGGCGGCGGACGCCGCGCGTGCGGCCGTGGAGCTCGAGGCGCTGCCGCGCGGTCCGTGCCGGCCGGAGTCGTACCATGTGGAGGAGGAGGAACCGCGGCTGTACCTTGATCGGGTGCTCGCGGCCAAGGAATACATCCGTGCCGGCGATATCTACCAGGCCAATCTGTCGCGGCCGTGGCGCATCCGCCCCTCGATCCCGCTCGATGCGGCGGCGCGCCGCGAGCAGGTCGGGGAGCTGTACGCGCGGCTGTGCGCCAAGAATCCCGCGCCGTTTGCGGCGCTCGTCCAATGGCAGGACGTGAGCCTGCTGTCCTCCTCGCCGGAGCGCCTGGTCCGCGTGTGCGGGGCTGAGGTTGAGACCCGACCGATCGCGGGAACGCGCCCCCGAAGCCGCCAGCCGGGCGGGGATGCCACGGAGGCCGCGGCCCTCGTCGCGCATCCGAAGGAGCGCGCCGAGCACATCATGCTGATCGATCTCGAGCGCAACGATCTCGGCAGAGTGTGCGAGGCGGGCACGGTGTGCGTCGATGAGCTCATGGTCACCGAGACCTATGCACACGTGCACCACATCGTCTCCAACGTGCGCGGCCGGCTGCGCGCCGACGTGACGCCCGTGGGGGCGCTGCGCGCGGTGTTCCCGGGCGGGACGATCACCGGCTGCCCCAAGTTTCGCTGCATGCAGCTGATCGCCGAGCTCGAAGGGGAGGGGCGCGGCGCCTATACCGGCTCGCTCGGGCTGCTCTCGCGCGGCGGCGTCATGGATCTCAACATCCTCATCCGCACGATGACGCTCGCGGACGGTGAGCTCACGCTGCGCGCAGGTGCGGGCATCGTCGCCGACTCCGACCCGCAGCGCGAGCTCGAGGAGACGCGCGCCAAGGCGCGCGGTCTGCTCGCGGTCTTCGAGCGGGACGGCGCCACCGGGACGCCGGCGTGAGCTTCGAGGCCCCCGCGATGAGTTCCGCGCAAGCGCGCGATGCGCCCAGCGCAATTCTCGTGAACGGTGTCGCCGCGCCGACGCTCGATGCCCGTGACCGGGGGCTGCACTTTGGTGACGGCCTGTTCGAGACGATCGCCTGTCCGGGCGGCCGGCCGCGGCTGCTCGACTGGCATCTCGAGCGCCTCGCGGCAGGGTGCGCGCGCCTTGCGATCGAGTTGCCGGACCCGGCGCTGCTGCGGGCCGAGATCATCGGGCTGGCCGGTGCGAGCGAGACATCCCTGCTCAAGCTGATCGTCACGCGCGGCATCGCCACCGTGCGCGGCTACGGGGCACGCGGGGATGAGCGCTCCACGCGCATCCTGCTGCGCTATCCGTGGCCGGCCGAGCGGCCCGAGTGGACGCGCGAGGGAGTCGCCTTGCGCACCTCGGCTCTGAGGCTCGGCGAGAACCCGGCGCTCGCCGGCTTGAAGCACTTGAACCGCCTGGAGCAGATTCTGGCGCGAGCCGAGTGGTCGGACCCGGCCATTCAGGAGTCGCTGCTCCTCAGTAGCTCGGGACGGCTGGTCTCAGGCACCATGAGCAACGTGTTCCTGGTGCACGAGATGAGACTCGCGACACCGCGGCTCGATCGTTGCGGCGTGGCCGGCGTCATGCGTCGCGCCGTGATGAGTGCGGCGCTGCGCGCAGGGATTGCCGTGGAGGAAACGGAGCTCGACGCCGCGGCCCTCGCCGGGGCCCGGGAGCTCTTTCTCACGAACGCGCGCGTGGGTATCTGGCCGGCACGCTCGCTCGACGGGCGCGTACTCGAGGTCGGATCGGTCACCCGGCGAGTGCAGCAGGCGCTCGCGCCGATCCTCGAAGGTGTCGGCGCATGAGCGCCAGGCGCCGTCGGTGGATTGCGCTCCTCGCCGTCCTCCTCGTGCTGCTCGGCGCCGGAGGGCAGCTCGGGAGCGCCTGGCTCACGCGAGTGTTCTCGGCGCCGGGCCCCGGCACGATGGCAGTGCGCACACAGGTCGGGCCGGGGACCCGGCTGCGCGCCGTGCTCACGCGGCTGCACACCCTCGGTGTCCTCGATCACCCGCGCCTCACCGAGCTCTACCTGCGGCTGCACGGCCGATCGCTCGCCATCAAGGCCGGAGAGTACGAGATCGCCCCGCACGCAAGCCCGGCGGCAATCGTCGCGATGCTCGCCGAGGGACGGGTCGTCCTCGAGCAGCTGACCGTGGTCGAAGGCACGACCTTCGGCGAGTTCCGCCGCGCCCTGGAAGCGCATCCCAAGGTGCGGGTGCTGCTCAAGGGAAGGAGCGACGTGGAAGTCATGGGCATGCTCGGTCATGCGGGGGAGCTGCCGGAAGGGCGCTTCTTCCCGGACACCTATCGCTTCGCCGGCGGCACGAGCGACCTCGAGATCCTCAAGCTCGCCTACGATCAGATGCAGCAGATCCTGAGCGCGGCGTGGGCGCAGCGGGCGGAGAATCTCCCGGTGCACACGCCCTACGAGGCGCTCACGCTCGCCTCGATCGTCGAGAAGGAGACCGGACTTGCGAGCGAGCGGCCGCTGATTGCCGGCGTGTTCACGCTGCGGCTCCGCAAGGGCATGCGCCTGCAATCGGATCCGACGGTCATCTACGGACTCGGCGCGCAGTACGATGGCAGCATTCATGATCGCGATCTCGTGACCGACACGCCCTACAACACCTATACGCGCGCCGGCCTCCCGCCGACGCCGATCGCGCTGCCGGGTCGCGAGTCGCTCGCCGCCGCAACGCGCCCGCAGGAGACGGGGGCGCTTTATTTTGTCGCCACGGGCGCGGGCGATGGCGCGCATCACTTCTCGGCCACGCTCGAGGAGCACAACGCCGCGGTCCAGCGGTACCTCGCCCACTTGCGCGCCGCGCGCACAACGCGATGAGCGCCGGCCGCTTCATCACGCTCGAAGGGATCGAGGGTGCCGGCAAGTCGACCGTGGCGCGCGCCGTGCAGCAATGGCTCGAAGCCCGGGGCCTGCGTAGCCAGCTCACGCGCGAGCCGGGCGGCACGCCGCTCGCCGAGCGGGTGCGGGAGCTCGTGCTGCAGCCGGGCACGGAGCGGATTGAGCCCGAGGCAGAGACGCTCCTCATGTTCGCGGCCCGCAGCATCCACCTCGCGAATCTGATTCGTCCGGCGCTGGCGGCGGGGACGTGGGTGGTGTGCGATCGTTTCACCGATGCCACGCGCGCCTATCAGGGCGCCGGCCGGGGCGTCGACCCGGCACTCATCGAGCGGCTTGCGGCCGCCGTACACCCCGATCTCGCACCCGATTGCACGCTGCTGCTGGATCTGCCGGTCGCCACGGGCCTCGCGCGCGCGCGGCAACGGGCCGCCGCCGCCGATCGCTTCGAGTCCGAGCGCGAGCCGTTCTTCGAGCGGGTGCGCGCCGCATACCTGGAGCTCGCGCGGGGCGAGCCGCGACGTATCCACACCGTCGATGCCGGCCGGCCCCTGGCGGAGGTGCAGGCCCAGGTGGCTGCGATTCTCGAGCGCCTGGTGCCATGAGCGAGGCCGCGCCACCCTGGCAGGAGGAGGCCATGCGCGCCCTCAGGCGCGCCCATGCCGCACAGCGCCTGCCGCACGCACTGCTGATCCACGAGGCTCCCGGAGCGGGCGGCGGGCAGCTCGCCGCATGGATCGCCCGGCTCGTGCTGTGCACCGCGGCCGAGCCGCCGTGCGGGCGGTGCGGTGCCTGCCGCAGCAGCCGCGAGGAGCAACACCCCGACTTGACCTGCGTGCGGCCGATCGAGGACTCGCAGCAGATCCGCATCGAGCAGGTGCGTGCCCTCGGTGAGGAGCTCACTCTCACGAGTCATCAGGGCGGCTACAAGGTCGCGCTCATCGAGCCTGCCGATGCCATGAACCGCTTCGCGGCCAACGCACTGCTCAAGACGCTGGAGGAGCCCGCCCCCCGCACGCTCATCGTGCTGGTCGCGCAGCAGCCCTCACGCCTTCCGGCGACCATCATGAGCCGCTGTCAGCGCATCACTCTGCGGGCGCCGAGCCGCGCGCAGAGCCTCGAATGGCTGCGAGCCACGCGCGGGGAGGGGGATTGGGGCGCTGTCCTCGATGTGCTGGGCGAGGCACCGCTCGCCGCCGCCTGCCTTGATCCCGCCGAGGTCAAGCAGCTCGCGGAGGAAACCGTGCGCGGCCTGCAGCAGGCGGCCGACGGCACGGCCGATCCGGTCGGGCTCGCCGAGCGCTGGAGCCGCTCCGAGCTCGCCCTGCGGCTCGCCTGCTTTGAGAACTGGCTCACGGAACGCATCCGTCGGCGGCTTGTCGGACATAAAAACCCTGCTGAAGAGAGATCTGGCGCCCATTCGCGGGCGGGAGATTCTGTCTTGAATACACAGGTTCTCTTCCAGCTCCTCGATCGGGTGCGCGAGCTGAAGGCGTCGCTGGCGACGCCCATTAACCGCTCGCTCGCCCTCGAGAGCCTGTTACGATCGCTGCGTACCTGACGAAAGACGGAAAAGCGAGAGCGCGCGGATGGCCGCCAACAAGCCCGGACTGCTGACGCTTACCATCAAGGACAAGAGCGCCCTGTACCTTGCCTACATGCCGTTCGTGCGCAACGGTGGCCTCTTCATCCCGACCAACAGCAACTACCGGCTCGGGGATGAGGTGTTCATGCTGCTGAACCTCATGGGCGAGGACGAGAAGCTCCCGGTCGCGGGCCGCGTCATCTGGGTGACTCCCAAGGGCGCGCAGGGCAAGCGCACCGCCGGTATCGGCGTGCAGTTCAGCGAGCAGGACCGCGGTCAGACCCAGAAGAAGATCGAGACCTACCTGGCCGGAGCCCTCTCCGGGGACAAGGCCACGCACACGATGTAGTCGCGGTCGGCTGGACCGATCTGTCGAGGACTCAGCCCGAGCGCCGCAGCGCGACGCCGCCGCTCGTGAGCCCGCCGCGCAGCACATAGGCGTCGAAGCCACGCTCGACGAGGATATACGCCGCGGCCGAGCTGCGCCGTCCCGTGTCGCAATAGACGATGTACGGCTTGTTGCGCTCGAGGGTGGAGAGCTTCAAGCGAATGAAATACAGCGGGATGTTGAGCGAATCCTCGATGGCGAGATTCTGGTGCTCGCTGGGGAGGCGCACGTCGAGCCACTTGCCGCCGCGCGCGACGATCTCGCGAGCCTGGTCGTAGCTCACCCACTGCAGCAGCGGCTCGTTCATGAGCTCGCGGAAATCCTGCTTCGCGAGGCGCATCAGCACGCCGTCCGTGAGCATGGTGATGGTTGCGTTGCGCTTCGCCTCGGCGATCAGGGCCTCCTCGCCGAAGGTATCGCCGATGCCGAGCTCGGCGAGCTTGATGCCTTCCTTGTTGAGCGGGGTCTCGCGGGTGACCGAGCACTTGCCGTTCACGATCACGTAGAAATAATCGCCCTCGTCGCCCTGCTTGATGACGACCTCGCCCGCCTTGTACGGCACGCGCTGCATGCGCAGGAAGATCGCCTGGATGTTGGCGGGCGGAATGCGATGGAAGGACTTCGTCTGCAGCAGCGTCGTCATCCAGTCATCGCCGCCGCCGCCGCCGAGCTGCGCCTGCAGCTCCGCGACCTCGTACGTCCCGGTCTGATCCCAGGTGATCATTACATCGAGCAGATCGCTGTCGATCGAGACGTAGCTGATCTCATCGACCGCGCGCGCGCTCAATTTGCGCGGCAGCTGCGGAGAGAGCGGATTGCGTGCCTCCGGCGTACCCCCGCGGATCATTGCGACCGTGCGGTCGCCCTCGCGAAGCTCGACGAGCCCACCGACCAGCCAGACGGTGCGCTTGTCGCTGTCGCCTTCCTTGAACAGGAAGCGCCCGGCGCTCATCGAGCGAACGTTGACCTTCTTCGCAAGCGCCGCAAGGTTATCCCGCTTCAGGCCGTCGAGAGGTGCGAAGGCCTTGAGGATCTGAACACTGGCTTCTCGTTCTTCGGCCATTTCCCAATAAATTCAATAAGTAATTGGATGCTCCGCAACCCCGGATGGTAGCACAGCGGCTCGCGCACTCTGGAACGCCGTTCACGAATTTCCGGGCTGAGCGCGCCTCTCCTCAGCCGCAGCCGCTGCAAAATGAGACTGGGATCGCTCGATCTGCTCCCAGCCGGCGTCGGGCTCAAAGCGAGCGCCATAGCGTGCCGCGAGCTCCCGGAGCCGCGCGACGATCGCAGGCACGCCGCGGCTGCGCGCGTAGGCGAGCGGGCCGCCGCGAAACGGCGCGAAGCCCGTCCCAAAGATCACCGCGGCATCGAGCAGGTCCGCCTCCGTGACCACCCCCTCGCGCAGACACGCGGCGGACTCGTTGAGCATTGGTAACAGCAGTCGGTCCTCGAGATCCGGCGGGGCCGCGCCCCCGGCCGGCGGCTTCACCGCCTTGCCATCGCGCCACACGTAGAAGCCCTCACCGCTCTTGCGGCCGAGCTTCTTCGCTGCGACGAGCTGCTTCAGTCGCGTGAGATCCGGTGCGGGCCGTCCGAGCTCCTCCGCGATGATCTCCCCCACGTGGCTCGCCACATCCAGTCCGACCACGTCGGCGAGCTCGATCGGACCGACCGGCATGCCGAAGCGCACGGCGGCCTCGTCGATGGTGGCGAGCGCAATCCCGTCCTGGGCTGCGAGCATCGCCTCGTTCAGATACGGCATCAGCACGCGATTGACCACGAAGCCCGGCGCGCTGTGGCAGGGGAGCGGCAGCTTGTCGATGCGGCGCGTGAAGGCAAGGGCCGTCGCCACCGCCGCCGGGTCGCTGCCGGAGGATTGCACGACTTCGACGAGCGGCATCTGGGCGACCGGATTGAAGAAGTGCAGGCCGACCAGGCGCTCCGGACGCGTGAGCTTCGCGGCCAGCGGCTCGAGCATCAGGCTCGAGGTGTTCGTCGCGAGCAGCGCCTGCGGCTTCATGCGCGGCTCGAGGCTCGCATAGAGCTCGCGCTTCGCGTTGAGGCTCTCGAAGATCGCCTCGATGACCACGTCGGCCTGGACGACGCCGGCGCCCTCGACGTCCGCCTGCAGGCGTGCACGCGTCGCGGCCCGCTTGGCCGGATCGGGCACGCGCTTCTCGAACAGCTCTTGCGCGCGCTGCAGCGCAGGCTCGATGAACTCGCTGGCGCGGTCCTGCAGCGTCACGGTGAAGCCGCGCAGCGCACACCAGGCGGCGATGTCACCGCCCATGACACCCGCGCCGATGACGTGCACGTGCTTGAGCTCCTGTCCCGCCTTGCCGCCGAAGGACTTGAGCCGGTCCTGCAGCAGGAACACGCGCACCAGGTTGCGAGCAGTCTCGCTGCCGAACAGCGCGGCGATCGAGCGGGCCTCGGCGATGTAGGCCGCCTCGCCGTGCGCGCCGTGGCGAGCCCACAGATCGACGATTGCGTAGGGGGCCGGGTAATGCTCGCGCGGTGCCTTGGCGGCGACTTGCCTGAGGAGCGTCGGCTTGACGAGTCCCCGCACGGGAGCGCTGCTCAGCAGGCGCTCGATCAGGGAGGGACGTTGCGGCCGTGGCGCACGCATGACCAGCGCGCGGGCCGCCCCCTCCAGCTCCTCCGCGGCGACGAGCTGGTCGACGAGTCCGAGGGCGAGCGCCTTGTCGGCGCGGACCGGTCGGCCGGTCAACATCAGCTGCATCGCCGGCCGCACGCCGAGCAGACGCACGGAGCGCACGGTACCGCCGAAGCCCGGATGGATGCCGAGCTGCACCTCCGGGAGGCCGAGGGAGAGCCGCTCATCGCGCACCCCCACGCGATAGCGGCAGGCGAGCGCGAGCTCGAGCCCGCCGCCGAGGGCGAAGCCCTGGATCGCGGCCACGGTGGGGCAGGGCAGCGCCTCGAGCCGATCGAGCACCTGCTGCCCACCGCGCGTGAGCTCGAAGCCCTGCTCGGCACTCGCGAGCGTGGTGAACTCCTTGATGTCGGCGCCGGCGATGAAGCCGCTCGCCTTTCCCGAGCGGATGACGAGGCCGCGCGGCGGCCGGGTCGCGAGCGGCTCGAGCAGCTGATCGAGCTCCTGCAGGACCGCGCGCGACAGCACGTTCGTCGAGCCCCCGGGCTTGTCGAGCGTCAGCCAGAGAATGCCCTCGGCATCGGTCGTGCTCCTCCAGGCCGTCTCGCTCATGGGGCTAGGCTCCTTGGCGCTTGAGATGCAAAGCGGCGCGGGTACTCGCGAGGATTACGCGGCGCTCGGCCGGCGCAGCGCGCTCGGATCGACCTTGAAGTCGCACACCAGCGGCCGGTGATCGGAGAAGCGCACGTCCGGAACACGGAACTGCGTGACCTCGATGCCTGCGCTCACCAGGATGAAGTCGAGCTCGATGCGCGGAACACGCGCCGGGAACGAGGGCAGGCCGGCGCTGTTCGCGCTCGTGAGCCCGGTCGCGCGCATGAACAGGAAGATCTCGTGGGTACCCCAGAAGGTATTGAAATCGCCCGCCACGATGACGGGTTTGGGCGCCTGGATGATCAGATCATGGAGTGAGCGCAACTGAGACTGGCGCTGGCGGAATTTGAGCGACAGGTGCACGAGGAAGACGCACACCTCCTCGAGCTCGAGCTCGATGATGAGCCGCTTGATGCCGGTGTCGAAGTAGTGAAAGCGCTGGCCCGTCATGTGCGGTGCCGACAGAAACGCATTCGCCTGCTTGCGCACGATCGGCACGAACTGATTGATGGAGCTCGCGCCGTACTTGCATTCGTAGGCCGAGTAGTGCCCGAGCTGGCTCGCGATATGTTCGGCCTGATTGAGCATGCCGGTGCGGATCGAGCCGGTGTCGACCTCGATGAGACCGATGATGTCGGGATGCTCGGTGCGCAGGAACTCGGTGATGCCGGCGAGGACGCGGCGATTGCTGCGCAGGTATCCCGCGCCGGGAACCGGCAGATGGAAGGCGGGACCGGTGCCGGTCGCGTAGCGGATGTTATAGACGAGCAGTCGCAACGCGCTAAGGTTCTCGTGGAGCGTCCATGCAAGATTCTACTATCTGTGCGACACTGGCGCGGCGAGAGTACGCTTGTCTCGCAAGCTCACCGCAGGTCGCACTCGTAGGCCGCCATGTCGCAGGCGAATCCGATCCGCATTTTCGTGACTCACGCCTGGGAGCCGAACGACGACTATCTGCGGGTTTTCGAGTACCTGGAGAGCGCGCGTAACTTCTATTACCGCAACTCGAGCACCCCGGAGCGGCGCCCGATGGGCGACAAAGAGGTCATCCGGGAGGACCTGCGCCGGCAGATCGCCCCGGCGGAGGCCGTCATCGGGCTCGCGAGCCTGTACGAGCGGCAGCACGAGCTGCTCGTGTTCCAGCTGACTTTCGCGCAGGCCTGCAACAAGCCGGTGATTCTGCTGAAGACCTTCGGCCTGCAGCGTCCGGTCCCGAAGTCCCTTGCCGATCTGGCGAGCGAGACGGTCGACTGGGACGAGCGGGCGCTGGTCGATGCCGTGCGGCGCCTGGCGCGCCACGAGGACACGGCACGCTACGACACGATCGAATTCAAGCTGGATTAGCGCGGTGGGGGCACCGCGCCGGCCGCGGGCGCTTCAGGCCTCGGCTGCCTCGTGCACGTACAGCGGCACGACCTGCGCGCCCGACTGCGCGCGCGGCAGCGAAGTGCTGCGCGGAATCGCCGCGAACATCATGACGAGCGAGCAGGCGATGCGATCGGCCTCATCGTTCGACATCTTGCGGATGGTTGCACGCACGGCGTCCTCGCCGCGCAGCATCGGCCGCTCGCGCTGCAGGATGCAGCTCACTTCGCGGAATTCCTCGCGGATCTCGCGAGGCAATTCTTCTTCATCCAGATCGGCGAGATAGTTGCGATAGGCTTCGTCCAATCGATCCTTGATGGAGCCGGAGCGGGCGAGCGACAAAGTCGCGCCTTGAAATTTCTCCCACGTGGTGCTGCTCATCGTGACCCTCGGCCGACGTGCCCCGTAGTGGCGCCCGAGACTCCCTGACCCCGAGCATGCCTGGCCCACGCCGTGTTGTTGTATTTAGGGGAATCCTGAACAGTCAAGCTTATAGCGAGGAAATATACCGCAACGTCGAGGAAAAACAATGTCAAATCGAGCATCCGCGCTCGTTTACAGCAAACAATCAAACCACCTCGATAAGAATCTCTCGTGACTGGTTGGTGGCGGGCCATTCCGCCCCGGTTTCATCTCACTTCGAATAATTCACATGACTATAACTCCCTAATCGATTGAAATAACAATAAATATTACGTGGAATACACCATAGAGAGGTGTGAGGGCTCGTCATCGTGCGACGCGGGCGCAGCTGGCACGCTGATCTCGTG
>Ga0335081_10013337_pt1 | contig 13286 bp, 19 predicted proteins | sample Lox_Sample_35_FD_206713 | JGI IMG/M metagenome (GOLD analysis project Ga0335081, IMG submission 206713) | Soil microbial communities from Loxahatchee National Wildlife Refuge, Florida, United States - Lox_Sample_3.5 | ecosystem: Environmental > Terrestrial > Soil > Wetlands | place: USA...
TGAGATAGGGTCCGACTGGGTGTTCAAAGGCGGCACTTGCTTGAAAAAGTGTTATTTCGAAACCTACCGTTTCTCAGAAGACTTAGATTTCACAATTAAGAATGCTGATCATTGCAATCAAGAATTCTTGAGAAATGCGTTCGAAGAAGTTGCGGATTGGATTTATGAGGAGGCCGGCATTGAGATTCCGAGTGAGTTGATTCGGTTCGAGATTTATTCAAATCCACGTGGAAAAATATCAGCACAGGGGAGGATCAGTTATCGTGGCCCGTTGCAGCCCCGGGGCGATTTACCCCGTGTAAAATTGGATTTGACCAATGACGAGGTTTTAGTTCTTGGTCCTGTGAACCGCGAGGTACATCATCCTTATTCTGATAGGCCGGAAGAAGGCTTCCATATTCTTTGCTATTGCTTCGAAGAACTCTTGGCAGAAAAAATCAGAGCTTTGGGTGAACGATTGAGACCACGAGATCTTTATGACGTTATCCATTTATATCGGCACCAGGTCATAAGACCAGATCGAGCGTTGGTGATTCGCACACTGGAAGAGAAATGCGGATTCAAAGATATTTCAGTCCCAACGATGGGAATTCTCCAGAAGAAACCGGAAAGAATTGAAATAGAAGCTGAGTGGGAAAACATGCTGGGCCATCAATTGCCTGTCCTGGTACCTTTCGAACAATTCTGGAAGGAACTCCCAAACGTCTTTGAGTGGCTGCGTCGTTCCGTAGAAAAAGTATTACCTGCTCCTATGCCGCTTATGGGCATGGCCGTCGATGAGACATGGCGCCCGCCCACCATGGCCCGCGCCTGGCATTCGACTACACCCCTCGAAGCCATACGTTTCGCCGCTGCAAACCGGCTGTGTGTGGATTTGAGGTACGGTGGCACCCTCCGATTAATAGAGCCGTATTCTTTCCGTCAGACGCGTGATGGAAACCTGTTGTTGTATGCCGTAAAGCACAATACCGGAGAGGATAGGTCTTACCGGACTGATCATATTCAAGGTGCTCAAGTTACAAAGATACCCTTCACACCCCGGTATGCTATTGAGTTAACTGCTTCTGGTCCGATTTCGGCGCCGCCTACAGTCCGAAGCACCATATCAAAATCGGTATGGAGCACCTCAATCAAGTCTCCCCAGAGAAGAGGGAAACCAAGCCTTGGACCCAAATATATTTTCAAATGTCCTCTATGTGGAAAGCAGTTTGTTCATAAGTCGTACGAGTCGTCTCTAAATAAGCATAAGAACAAACAAGGATATCCTTGCCCAAGCACGATAGGAATATATGTAAATACAAGGTATTAGGAAGGGCAGTAACAAAGGGCAGGGCCGGACTTAAATATTGGCATCTAAGGCCAAAAAGAAAGAATGTCTTGTCTCTGAAGAGAGTCAGGAAAACTCTAAATAATTGAGTCTGGCCGAAGATGGTACGGTTAACCGAAAGTTGAGATTCTAGGTGTAGTTCAAAGGACTGGATTCCCCCGTATCAAGTACGGGGCAGGCTTATCAAGTCCGGAATGACAAACAAAGCAAAGGCCACGGGTTTCTAAATGCTCGTGTTTATTTTCATTTTCAATCCGGTCAAGCCGCTGTATAATTCCAGAGTGTCCTTCGGCCAAAAGTTTTATTTGATCAATTAATCCTTCGGAGATGATGTGAAATTGGTGAATAATCTCATCTTTGAAAGATTGAAGGTCTTTCTTTGTTATGCCGTTTCCTTTAGCTCCTATCGTGTTTTTGCCTTTCATAGCACTCCCCCCAAGCAATATAGCGTTAAAGTGACACAAATAACTGATTCAGTCAAGGAGATTTAGCGGTCTATCTTAACTTCAACTGTCTTGTAAAATCAGAGAAAATATTCGCCAGTCTACCAAAACGTCAAGATCAGAAATTTTGACGCCTTTATCGTTTTTTGATAATATCCTTGCATATTGTGAAGAAAGATTGTCTTGTCTCTGAAGAGAGTCAGGGAAGAATCTAAATCATTGGGTCTGTAAGAAAAAAATTCGGGTCGGACCAAGGTGATCGTTTTGGTGGTGTAGAGGAAAGGCAGATAAATAAGAAGATGGCAGATGTAGACCAATGGGGCAACGACCCCTCCGTACAGGTCATGCGAAGGGTTTTCAAAGGGATGGAGAAAGCCCAGCATGAACTCCTCAAAGGCCTTCATATTGTACCCTATGATTTACGAATCAGGAGGTGGCGGGAGCAGGCACTTGCCCTCTTCGAGAGAACCTGGGACATTGCAAACCGAATGAAGGTCACTATGGATGAACATACGGCTTCTTCAATTTATGTCCATTGTCTTGCGAAGATCATGGGTTCGGAAGGAATCCATATCCCTGCAGGCATATTGCCTGAGGCGCAAAAGGAGTTAAGCGTTTTCAAGGAGGTCTTTTCATGATGCGATTGCGTTTGTTCGGCCGCTGCCGCATATATCATGATCCGGTGAGCCCGGTCTTAAAGGCACCCGCGGAAATCGGGTGGGACGCCTGGTTTCGCACCATTGACCTGGTTACACCTCAAAAACTCAAGGGGTGGGAACTGCTCTTGCGTACACGTGGCTGGTGGACGGTTGACCCTTCTGATGTTCTTGATATTGTCGAGGCGCACGGCAGGCTTGTGGTGGGAGAAAAAGGCGAGTTGATGGTAGAGTTTTCCGATCAAGAGGCTCTCGATGCCCTTTCAACGTCGCTGTCGGACCGATTTGGCGATCAGGTGTTGCTTGCCCCATAGGGTTGCGGGAAGAAGCCAGCTCACCTGAGGTCTGGAGTCAGAATTAAGAAGGCAGGAAGAGGGTAAGGTTTTGCAATACCACATTGAAGGAAATTGCCGAATATCTGTAAATGTCCCTGGGGTTGACCTCAATATTGACATCTAAAGACAAAAAGAAAGATTATCTTATCCCTGAAGAGAGTAAGGAAAAATCTGAATAATCGGGCCTAACCCGAAAGAGCTCAAAAACACCCTTCTCATCTTACTGGTTTATGTATCTTTATGACTCCGATACCTGGCTGAATTGCAAATATTCTTGCCTTTGTGTATTATTAAATTGGAATTTTATTCTGGGATGGCTACATGGAGGTGGAGAGTCAATGAGACAGAAAAAGCAAATCGAGATCCCCAAAGAAAAAATTGAGGCCTTTTGCAGAAAACATCATATCCGTAAGCTTTCTCTTTTTGGCTCTGTTCTGCGAGAAGATTTTGGTCCTGACAGCGATGTGGATGTCCTTGTTGAATTCGAGCCAGGCCAGACTGTGGGCCTGTTGCGTTTGGCAGGGATGGAGATTGAGCTTTCAAGCATTCTTGAGAGGAAGGTTGATTTGAGGACGCCGGCAGAATTGAGTCGCTATTTCAGACAGCAGGTGCTCGATTCTGCAGAGGTTCAATATGCACAGGGATGATCTGATTCGCATGCGGCATATGCTGGATAGTGCAAAGGAAGCCTTGTCCTTTGCCAAGAATAAAAGCCGGCGTGATCTTGATTCAGACCGAATGCTTGTTCTCTCGATAGTAAAATCCATCGAAATCGTTGGAGAGGCAGCGTCAAAAGTCACCCAGGAAACGAGAGAAATGTATTCGGAGCTTCCCTGGGCGAATATCATTGGGATGCGAAATCGTCTTATCCATGTCTATTTTGATATCGATCTTGACAGAGTCTGGGATACGGTTACGGATGATCTTCCTCCTCTAATTGCTTCCTTAGAAAAGATAATTCTTCAAAATGATAAAGACGCTTGATAATGGAGCTGTTTCCGTTCCTTTCTTTGAAGATGTCATATAGATCCATAGGTCCGCCTTTGCCGCTAATCAGGAAGCCTTGGTCAGACTTAAATACTGACGTCTAAAGACAAGAAGAAGAATTGTCTTGGTTCTGAACAGAACACGGAAAAATCTCAATAATTGATCTGATCCCGAATACTTATTCATTAATAATCACTACAAATGGCGCTATACAGAATTTTTTCTGTATAGTTAGCCAGAGCCTGATGAAATCAAGTATGGATGAATAGGGTCAAGTCTCAACAATCACCAAAGTTTACTCAGAGGTAGGGTGTAATCAGATGACAATGGAAGAGAGCTTTAGAGAAAGATACAGATCAGGAAATACTCCCTGGGACATCGGCCAGCCGGATTTCAATCTGATCGAAGTGGTGACCAAACACCCTATTCCAAGCTGCAAAGTCTTGGATATCGGCTGTGGAACCGGAGACAATTCCATATGGCTTGCGCAGAATGGCTTTCAGGTTATTGGCACGGATACTTCGGGCATTGCTCTGGAGAAGGCAAAAGAAAAAGCCTTTAAAGCCAACGTTGAATGCGATTTCATACTCGTTGATTTTCTTAAGAACAAAATTGAAGGCGCTCCTTTCGGTTTTGTATTTGACAGAGGTTGTTTTCACGCCTTCAGTTCTGAAAAGGATCAAAGAAGATTTGCCCAAAATGTCGCTGCTCATTTGGAGGAAGCCGGCCTGTGGCTGACACTTGTTGGTAATGCCGATGAGCACCGGCAAGGCCCTGGTCCGCCTCAACGGACCGCAGGAGATATCGTCTCAGCGGTAGAGCCTTATTTTGAGATTCTTTCGCTTACAACCGGCCATTTCGGATCGAATCGTCCAAATCCACCCAGGGCCTGGATTTGCCTGATGCAGAAACGGCATCTCCCATAATTATTTGGCATAAGCTTGTATCGTGGATTATCATTAGGAGGTCATCACTATGAGAAAAAAAACGCTTGCGCCTATCCATCCGGGTGAAATTCTTATGGAAGAATTTTTGAAACCCCTGGGCGTCACTCAGTATAAGCTGGCCAAAGACATCCATGTTCCCGCGCGCCGTATAAACGAAATTGTTCACGGCAAGCGTTCCATCACCGCCGATACGGCTCTGAGATTGTCCCGCTATTTCAACCTATCAGAACGGTTTTGGCTAAATCTTCAGGCAAGATACGATCTCGAAGTGGAAAAGGAAAAGCTCAATGACCGAATCAAAACTGAGGTGAAAGTACTCCAAATGCACACCGCCTAATCTCTTTGTCCTTCTATTGTCAAGAGAAAAAGAGACCCTAAAGGAAGCCTAGACCCTATGGTCAGGCCACAATTAATAATGTCAGATAAGCTGACAGGTCAGAAATTCGTCTGCCCCTGGTGGGTATGTTTCACGTTCGATAACCCCTTAAGGAAATTGCTGCATAACCCTGAGGCGATTTTAGGCCCCTATATTCAACCGGGGAACAACGTGGTAGACGTCGGGGCCGGCATGGGCTATTTTTCCATTCCCATGGCAAAGCTTGTGGGCCCGGCGGGGCATGTGACCGCAGTTGACATTCAGACCAAAATGCTCTCGGCTTTGGCAAAGAGAGCGCAAAAATGTGGGGTTTCCGAAAGAATCACTGCACACCTCGCAAGCCCCGGCTCCTTGGATCACCATTCTAAAGCCGATTTCATTCTGGCGTTTTGGATGCTCCATGAGGTTCCCGATCAACGCAGATTTCTCGCGGAAATCTACCATCTCCTGAAACCTGCTGGACTCTTCCTTCTGGTTGAGCCGATCGTTCATGTGCCCAAGAAACGCTTTTTGCAGACATTGAAAACAGCGGAGGATGTTGGGTTCTTCATAAAGGAAAATCCGACAATCCGCATAAGCCATAGCGCGCTTCTGGCGCTCATTGAGAAGGCTCATTAGGCATTTAACTTTTGAAAGGAGACTGCATGCATGAAATGGCTTGAAAGGTATGCGGACTATGCTTACGCCTTATTGCGCATTGCGACAGGGTTCATGTTCTCGTTTCACGGCGTCCAGCTCCTCTTCGGAGTGTTTTCCCAGTTTCAACCACCGGTATGGTCCCAGCTCTGGATCGGCGCTATTATCGAGCTCGTGGGAGGACTGATGGTGATGCTGGGGTTTCGAACCCGGCTGGCGGGATTCCTTTGCAGCGGCACGATGGCCGTGGCTTATATTCAGTACCACTGGAAGTTCCAGATCGGAGCTCAGCTTCTCCCGGCACTGAACAAAGGCGAGTTGGCCGCCCTCTACAGTTTTGTTTTCTTCCTCATTGCCTGTCGAGGCGGGGTCAAATGGTGCCTGGACAAAAAGAAATAAGGTAGAAGCACGAGGTCAGAATCAATTTATGAGAACACCTTGCTTGTGCTCGGTCAGTGAATATTGTGGGTCTTCAAGAATTGCTGAGGGGTTAATATCCTAATCCCCATATATCCATTCATTGCTTTTAACGCCTTATCCCCTGTGATGATCACTGCTGCTTTTAACCCCTCGGCGCACTCTATAAATTTGTAATCATCAGGGTCATCTTTAACCGCTTTTATCTTTGGCGTCTTTGTCGTAAAAATAATGTTGATGCCCTTGGCGAAAAGCGAAAGAAGCTCTTCGATTTCTCCTTCTTCCTCTAATCCAATCCTCTGCAACACTTCGACATATTCATCAAGAATATTCTTCGATACGCAAAGGCTTATCTTTCCTTCTTTCGAGAGGTCAATGATCTTTCGCAGGTTGCCCCCGAAAAAGGAAGAAACAAAGACATTGGTATCGATAACGACTTTCATCTTCGGCTTTTTCTAACCTCTTTGATTGTCTTACCGATATCTCTTTGTCCTACCCCTTTGGATTTCAACTTTCCACCTATTCTATCCCACAGGTCGTCAACATAGGTGCCAATATCCCTCTCTTTGATATAGTCTTCTATCAGCTCCCTCACCATCTGGCTTGTCGTCTTTCCCTCCGCCCTCGCAAGCTTATTAAATCTGCTTTTCACCTCGGGATCCATCCAAATAATCATCTGGGTCGTCATGCGCCTAACCTCCAACAATGTATATTTTGTATATATTGTATAGCAATTCAAAGCAACTGTCAGTGGTTAAAAAATCCGCGGCGAATAACCTTCATTGGACATCGGGTAGGTTTTAGAAGAATGGAGTCCTGTCGCTCCCCCAAAAACCCAACAAAGCCTCGGTCCGGTATGGCGGAGAGGACCCCCGAAAAACATCTCTCATAATGAAAAAAATGCTTGACAAATAAAAAAAGAGCGTTATAATTTCCAAAAGTTTATTTTATTAAACTAATTTCTTCTTATAGTGTCTTACAGATTACTAAACAAATTTCTTTTTTAACTGTTCTCTCAGGATTTATGAAGATCGGGGAACGCATCCGGAATTTAAGACAGCTGAGCAACCTGACCCAGGAGGAATTGGCTGAGCGGGCCAATTTGACCAAGGGGTTCATCTCCCAGATCGAAAGGGATCTGACCTCCATCTCTCTGGACAGTCTGCTCCAGATTCTCGAAGCCCTGGATGAAAACATTTCCGACTTCTTCCGGGAAGCTTCGCAGGAGAAGATCGTTTACCGGACGAAGGACCGGGTGGCGATCGAAAAAGAGAAGATCGAGAAGTTTGAGCTCTTGGTCCCGGGTTCGACGAATCGGCGATTGGAACCCATCCTCCTGACCCTGCGGAAAGGGGAGTCCACACCCCAGGAAAAGCCCCACGAAGGGGAGGAGTTCGGCTTTGTCCTCAAGGGAAGGGTCAGTCTTCGTTTTGGGAAAGAAATTCTGAAGCTGAAAAAAGGGGAATGCTTTTACCTCTCGGCGGAAAAGGAGCATTGGCTCCATAACAGCAGCTCGAGGGAAGCGGTGATATTATGGATCAGCTCACCCCCTTCGTTTTAACAGATTGCTCAAAAACGCCCATCTGGGCGTTTTTGAGCAAACCTTAGAAAGGCAGTTTTTCGGTGAGCCGGCAATTTATGGAGCACCACAAACCCCATACGCCCTTGGCCAGACGAGAGATAATGGAGGACGACTGTGATCATTAAAACCCCGACGCAATATTTTATGGTTTCCGGAGCCTCGGACGGCTTTACACCTCTGAACGCCTTTGACGGAGCCCTCCTCAAGGCAGGCATCGGGAACACCAATATCGTCAAAATGTCGAGCATCCTTCCGCCTCATTGCCAGCAGGTTTCCCCGGTCGCTCTTCCTCCAGGGGCCCTCGTTCCGGCAGCTTATGCTGCTATCACCAGCGATGTGCCCGGAGAGGTCGTCTCGGCTGGCGTGGCCGTCGCTCTTCCCGAGGATGGAAATCAGAACGGGTTGATCATGGAATATTCGGCCAAAGGGGAGCGGCTCAGGATCGAGGAGATGGTCCGGAATATGGCTGTGGAGGGAATGAAGCTTCGCGGATGGAAGATCAAAGATCTGAAATCGATTGCCGTGGAGTACAGAATAAAAAAGATCGGGGCGGCCCTGGCCGCAGTGGTGTTGTGGGGATAACAGAACAGTTACGAGTTGTGAGTTATGAATTATGAGTTAAGGATGATGAATCACAATTTGAAACAAACCTCTAAACTGTGAATTTCAGCTCCAGATGAAACTCCCCTTCATAGAAACCAACTATATTTCCGCAACTGCTTCGTTCGAAAAAAGCAACGGCGTGATCCTGGGATGTCCGTATGATGGATCTGCCTCTTTTCGTCCGGGCGCCCGTTTCGGACCCTCTGCGATCCGCAGAGCCTCATGGGGAATTGAAACCTTTAGCCCCTATTTTCAAAGAGACATGAGCCAGTGCCCCATTCACGATATGGGAGACCTCGAATTACCTTTGGGAGAGAAGAAGATCTCTCTGGGTTTAATTCGGAACGGAGTCGGCAAGATTCTTTCCGAAAAAAAATTCCCGATCCTCCTGGGAGGAGATCATCTGATCAGCCTTCCGGTCATAGAAGAGATGCTTGTGGTCTACCCCCGTCTCCATCTTCTTCAGATCGATGCTCACACAGATTTGAGAGAAGATTACCTGGGCGAACCCCTTTCCCACGGCACAGTGATGAGGAAGGTTCTCGATCATTTGGGCGAGGACAAATTGTTTCAGATAGGGATTCGGTCCGGAACAGAAGAGGAATTTAAATTGGCCAGAAAGATGAAGTCCATCGTCTCCCTTGAGCCGGGTTGTCTGAGCTCGATGCTCAAGCGCCTTAGGAACCAGCCCGTCTATATCACCTTGGATCTCGACGTGTTCGATCCAGGCCTTCTACCGGGCGTGGGAACACCCGAGCCCGGAGGTCTCACCTTCCCTGAATTCATTTTCCTTCTTAAGAAGCTCCAAGCTCTTCCTGTTGTCGGATTTGATATCGTTGAGCTGACACCGGACTACGATCCCACCCAAATCTCCTCAGTCACGGCCTCAGTGATTCTAAGAGAAATGATCCTTGCCTTCTGTTTTGGAAAAATGTGATCGCCGTCGTCCCGTTCGTATTCGAAAGGAGGGGAGGATTCAATTTGGAGCGAGAGTGACGACTTTCTCCTTCGAATCGATCGTCACGTTGAAATTGGCCAAAAAGTCGCGGCCCAATAGACCGTCGGCCTCCTTCAGGTCGGCATTATGGACGATGATAAGAAGCGGCCCCACCCTGGCCTCGCCGACCTCCACGGACTGAACCCATACCGCCTCTACATAGGTCATTCCGGTTACTCCCTTTAGGATACCCCGTGGCGCATCCTCGGTAGAGATACCGAGCCTTTGCAGCGCTGCCGGCGCAAGCAGCGTATGGTCAGAACCGGTGTCAAGAATCAAGGTGACGGGTCCGGCGCCGTTGATCTTGGCACTGACCAGGACGGGGGAGCCAGGGGCAAACGGAACCTTGGTAAGCCCTTTCGGAGCCGGGCTTCGTTCCAGTTCCGGAGGCACGGGAGGAGAGGTGGGGAGAGGAAGTAACACCGCTTTCGAACGGTAAGGTTCGGGGATGCTCTCAAGCCTGGTCGTGTAATACTGTATGCCCTGATTATCGACCCAGTAGTAGATCTCTGCCAGGGCCAGTCCCGGAAGAAGCACGCAGACCGAGATCAACGCCGCCGCCCGACCAAGCATCATACTCTTATTCTAAACCCTTGGGCATCCGTAGTCCACCCCCCTGCCTTTTCCGCGACACGGGAGACGGCAGGACGAACGGGATCATGGATTTGAAGCGCTGTTCAGGTGCGAGAAAAAGTGGAACTATAGGTAGCGGACTTTTTTTACTGCCGTCGTCACGGCAAATACTCGAACGTTGTTGCTCTTCGGATCTGCCGGAAAGAGAAAAAAGCCGGCTCGCTTCGGGTCATAGCCCAAAGTGGTTCCGACCAGAACCTCGCCGTCTGCAAACGTCACTTCAATTTTTCGACCGGAAGGTTTATCTTCGGGGATATACTCTTTTCGTTCGTTGTACTGGGCATCCCCGACGAAATCCTTTACAAAGAAGACCGCTTTTAATTCCTTGAGCAACACCTCCGCCGCCTCGCCCGGGGGCTTGTCCGCTACATAGATATGGAAACGGTCCTTGTTCGGGAAGAAATCTTGGCTTAAACCTTTGGCTATCCTCCCGTCGACGTATCGTGCCACCACTTTTAGTGCTTCCACTCCGCTCCCCATTGGACAGCCGCGCTAAGCCTCCAGCCGGCTCACGTTTGAATGGAGCTATCTTATTCCCAATGGAATAAAGGGTCAAGGAGATTTTGGCAAGACCGTAATGCCTCACTCAAGCGTGGATCAGATCTTTGGATCGGGCAGGAGTATCCCTGAAAATCTTATGAAGTCGATAAGACCCGACCACGGGCGGATGATTTGAAATTGTACCCCGACGGGTTCCGACTCCAGAGACAAGCATTGCCAAAAACCTGTGTGGCTGGTACGCCATTTGGTGTATAATGAATCGTTGTTAATTATATCGGGCAATAGAACGCCCCATGAGGGGTCCCTGCAATGTCGAAAAAGGTGATGATCGATTGTGATGTTGGGGTAGATGACGCCCTGGCCTTAATCCTCGCATTTCACTCGCCAGAGCTTGAAGTAAAGGCGGTTGCCGGAGTGAATGGCAACGTCCCCGTGGAACAGGTTTTTCAAAATATTCAGAAAGTCCTCTCTCTAATTCAACCCAAGAATAAACCGTTGATTGCCAAAGGAGCGGATCGACCCCTAAAGGGGACACCCGTTTACGCCCATTCTGTTCATGGAAAAGACGGACTGGGAGGGGCCAGGATAGATCGAAAGGAAGGAGAGGAGTGTTGGCAACTTTTCATGGGCCCTGCCGAAGAGCTTATCATAAAGATGGCTCGCCAGTATCCGCGTGAAATGACTTTGATTGCGACGGGCCCCTTAACGAATTTAGCTTTGGCACTTCAAGCGGATCCGGAGGGAATGAGAAAACTGGAAGGAATCACGATCATGGGAGGAGCGGTCCGGACAAGGGGAAACATTACACCTGATGCCGAATTTAACATCTTTTCCGACCCCGTAGCCGCTAAAATAGTCTTGGAATCAGGGTTGCCAATGACGATGGTTCCACTCGATGTCACTCATCAGGTCTCTCTTACGCCCCAACGGATGGAGGAGAGGGTGAAACCCATCGACAATTCATTCTCCAAATTTCTTATCGAGGCGACCGGGTACCGTTCGACCACCCGTCAGTTTAGGAATAGGAAGATCATCTATCTTCATGATCCCCTTGCGGTGGGGGTAGTGATCGCTTCTGGCTTGGTAAAGAAGGAGAGACTCTCGATTGATGTGGAGACTCAAGAGGGAGAATATTTCGGCAAGACTTCAGAGGCGAAAGAGGGCCCGAAGGTAGAAGTTTGTCTGGAAGTGGATGCGAAAGGATTCTTAGAGCTCTTCCTATCGCGATTGGGGTGAGTCCGTGAGAAAAAAAATCGTGGTCCTCGGAAATTCCAACGTGGATTTCGTCCTTACCATTCCAAGATTCCATCAACCCGGGGAGACGATATTGGCCGAGAGCCTTGGCATCTTCTTGGGAGGAAAAGGGGCGAATCAAGCCGTTGCGGCAAAGCGGCTGGGAGGAGAGGTGGCTTTCATTACCAAAGTTGGGAATGACCATTACGGAAAGTCGTACCGCCGCCACCTGATCAGGAATGGTCTGGACCCGAAACTGATTCTGGAGGACAAGAAGTTGCCGACAGGGACGACAGTGATTGAATTGACTCCAAAGGGAGAGAACCGGATCGTCTCCTTTCTTGGAGCAAACGACTCCCTTTCCGTGGATGACCTGAAAAGACTGGCTCGATATTGGGATGGAGTGAACGTTTTTGTCACCCAATTGGAGGCTCCCCTTCCGTCAGTGGAGAGAGGGTTAAGAATGGCTAAGGAACAGGGTGCCGTCACGCTTCTCAATCCATCTCCACCGAGTCGGCTCCCGCACCGTATCCTCTCCCTGGTCGACTTTATTGTCCCGAATGAATGGGAGGCCCAGTTCCTGACCGGGATAAAATGGAAAGGGGGTCGAGAGATTCGAAGGATGGCCGAAAGACTGTTGGACAGCGGCGTAAGAAATGTGGTGGTGACGCTGGGTTCAAAGGGTCTTTTCTTCAAAAGCAGAAGTGAGGCATTTTGGATGAAAGCTTTCAAGGTGAAGGCAGTCGACACCACGGCCGCAGGGGATGCCTTTCTCGGGGCCTTTGGTTGTGGTCTCTCTGAGGACAAACCCATCCAAGAAGCCTTAAGGTTTGCGAATGCGGCCGGGGCCCTTGCCACGACAAAATTGGGCGCCCAGCCATCCCTCCCCTTCAGGAAAGAAGTCGAAGGTTTTCTGTCTAAGATAAAAAGGCAAATGGAATTTTAGAAAAAAGGACCACGGGCGCAGGCCCTGAACCTAACATGGTACAGGGCAGGCATGGTCACGAATTGGGTAAACTCCAGGGGGTTGACTTCTTCTGACGACTTCACTATGCTACTCACTAATCCCTCCGCAGAAAGGATTGAACGATGAATGAAGTGTTGAAGGCCATAAGAAACCGGAGGACGGTTCGGAGATTCAGGCCCAACCCTGTCGATGAAGAGATGCTTCAGATGATCCTCGAGGCCGGAAGATGGGCTCCTTCTTTCAGTAATCTTCAGCCGTGGAGGTTCATCGTCGTTACGGATTTAGGTTTAAAGATGGCGCTCGATCAAGCGGCCAGGCAGAGCGTGCTTCACCTGGGCATTCATGAAGCGCCTGTCGTCATCCTCGTCTGCGTGGATCGCAGGATCGATCCCCTTCACGCCATCGAAGCCGGGGCTGCGGCCACGCAGAATATGACTCTGGCGGCACACAGCCTGGGCTTGGGCGCCGGCTGGATTGGGATCTGGGGGACAGAGGCGGAGGCTTCTATCCAGAAACTTCTTAAACTTCCGGAGACCGTTCGAGCGGTTTCCTTGCTTCCCATCGGGGTCCCGGACGAGTCTCCAGAAGGCCATCGAAAGTCCATTGAAGAGTTAACCGAATTCAGATAAAGCGCTTCAAAGGAGGT
>Ga0335081_10013338_pt1 | contig 13286 bp, 7 predicted proteins | sample Lox_Sample_35_FD_206713 | JGI IMG/M metagenome (GOLD analysis project Ga0335081, IMG submission 206713) | Soil microbial communities from Loxahatchee National Wildlife Refuge, Florida, United States - Lox_Sample_3.5 | ecosystem: Environmental > Terrestrial > Soil > Wetlands | place: USA: Florida...
AAGTCGGGACTCTTCAGGTGCGCATCCCTTTGGGGATCACCGGTACTAATGGAGGCCGCGTCGATCGAGGCCTCGACACAAGAGTTGGTTGACGAAGATGCGTCGAGTACCAGCTTGCCTTTGACGCCGGCAAATTGTCCCTTCACGTTGGAGATCATCATGTGCTTGACCTTGAACTCGGCGACGGAGTGTACGGGGTCGATGTTCCAGGTGGTGGCGGTTGCGACTTGCGGAGTAGCGAGTGTGCTCATAAGTAAGTTCCCTCTCGTAAGATTGGATGCGTGTTAACGATATTCGTTGCAACGAATATTAGGCCATAAAAAATCAAATGACGTGGGTGCGCGAAAGGCGCAAGAGTTCGGCCAAAGCATCCAGCCTTTCTCGCCCAAGGTGGCCCATTTGGCGGCGATGGGCGGCCTGCACCGGTTCATCCAGACGACCGAGCAAGCTGAGGCCCTCGGGGGAAATGCGGGTCATCACCGTGCGCCGGTCTTCCGTTTCGCGGCAGCGTGAAATCAGCCCGCGCTTTTCCAATCGATCTAACAGGCGGGTCACATCGGGGTCCCGGGTGATCATCCGGCTGGCGATTTCGCCGCACGTCAATCCATCGGGAGCGCCGCGCAAGATTCTCAGGACGTTGTATTGGGTTGGAGAAAGATCCTCGTTCTTAAGCACCCGGACCAGCCCTCGGGACAGCATGTCGGCGGTGCGGAAAAGCTCCAGGAACACGGTCTCCTCGGGACTCCTCGCCTGACGACTCTTGCCGGGTTTCATTGTTTTCGCCACGAAGTAGATATTATTTGTTATAACGACTATTGTCAAGACGAACGTTGCCTGACCCAGACGCGTGGTCCCAGCACGCTCTTAGTTCGTTCCGCCGACTTTACCCGCTGGATCTGCCCGAATCAGCAGAGCCAGGCGCGGAAACAGGAAGTGTCCGCCGGCGTCATCGATGACGTTGACCTGGCAAGTATAGAACCCGGGGTTGAGTGAGGTGAGAGGCACATCCAATTGAAAAATGGCCGCTTTCCGTTCGCGGGCATTCATTTCCGTTAGCTGCACCAGCGAACTCTCGTAAGATTTGGCTCTCCCTTGATAGAACGCGACATTGCTCAGCAGCCGAATACTGGTCTTGTTCTCTGCACTCGTTCCAGGATTCGCGACTGCCGGCTTCGCCGGATCATAGACCTCATAATAAAGTAGCAAGTGCTGGGCAGCCGAGAAGACATGGGTGATGCTCGGAATAATCTCGGAACCGTCACGAACAAGAGGGTTCGGATTCGCACCCTTCTTTGCGGGTTGAACCTGGCTGGCGAGCACGACTGAACTCATCTTCAGCGGCTGGGCCTTCAGATCTGGCACGTCGATGTCGGTTTCAAACGAGCCCATGCGGCCGGTCTGATTCTCCCGCACGACGAACTTGAGATGGTATTTGCCGCTGAGCAGGCTCATGCCGGTGTCATACTGCACATTCTTCTTCTGCACTTCGGCCGATGTGTTCACCGCCAGCTTGACGGTTTCCCGGAACCGGTTCAGCGGATGGTGCTCGCTGTCGAGTACCATCCCAATCACGTCCAGCGTCGCCTTGTCGCGGTCGCTGTTCCGGACAAACGGAATCTGCGATCCGGGCACTACCAGCGAGATGGGAACGAAGAATTTGTTACCCTCTTGCCGGAAGTAGGCGACCCCCAGATATAGCGGCAAGTCCGTGGCCGGCATTTCGGACGCGAGTTCTTCTTCCAGTTGACGCTCTTTGTCATCCTTCGTGGAGTGCTGGTAATCCGCCGGTGCGTAATAGCCGCGGCGGTAGTCGATCTTCAATCCCTGGAGATTGGTCTTCACGACGATATGCCGGTAGCGTCCGTCGCGCGCCGGGTTGGTACTGTGATAGCCGAGCAGGTAGTACGTTGAGGTGTCCTGCTGTACTCCCTTGAACACTTTGCCGAAATCGTTGGAATCAAGAAAGGCGCGCCCGCCGGTGTCGCTGGCCAGTGTCACCAATGTTTCCTGCGTAGTGAAATTGGAGTTCAACGCGTTCAGCGTGGACTGCCCGGAGTACGCCGAAACGCCGCGCAGGCTGCTATTCTGCGCTTCGCCGCCCGCCACCAGCGCCTGCAGTCCCCGCATGTCCATGGTATAGATTGCCAGATTGGAGCGGACCGCCGCATTTACAGCTGCGCGCAGTTCTGATTGATTCTCGATGCCGGTGCGGTCCATGCCGCTGGAGAAATAGATCAGCGACTTCTTCTGCTGGACGTGCGCCAGTTTTTCTGACACCGATCGCAGCGCTTCCAGGCGCCGGTCGGTATTGAAGATGTTGTATTCCGTGTCGTCGGCGGTGAACGGCTGCCCGGTGTCGGGTGTCCCCTCAGTCGTGCCCGTGGTTCCCTCTTCGAATCCTTGGCCGCTGCCTGAATTGAATTGCTGCAACTGCTTCTTCAGAAGGTCGTGGTCCGCCGTAAAGTCCTGGTTCACGAGTAGGGAGCTTCCCAGAGAGACAATTGAAACCAGGTCCGCCGGAGCCATTTGAGTGTCGACATAATGTTCGGCGGAGGTGACGGCATGATCGATTTCGTCCGGTTCCATTGCCGAAAGATCGAAGAACAAGATGATCAAACGCCGATCTTTGAATTGGGCCGCGGAGTTGGCGGCTGGCGCGGGGCTCTTTTGCCCAGACCCCGGCTCTGTAAGCGGTTTCGCCTGGGCCACATCCAGTTGCGGCACTGCGTCCACATTTTCCACGTCAAAAGAGACGACCTTCTGGGGCTTGTTGTCCTCGAGAATCGTGAAGTTCTCGGGCTTCAAGCCTTGCACGAAGTTCCCGTTCTTATCGCGAACCGTCACATTCACAAGAACGAGATCCGATTGCGTGCGGAACACATAGTCCGACTGCTGCTGCGCCGGCAGGGCGGGCACAAGGAGAGCCGGCAGCAATAACGTCGCGATGGCCTTATCGACGAGTCGAATTACCGTTGATCTCATATCGCGCTTTTCGAGAGTCCTCATCATCAGCATCGACTTCCTCAGAAGCGAAAACGTGCCGTCATCGTGATTTGCCGCATAGCTCCGATGGCAGTAACTCGGCCAAAGGTGGGCGAGTTCACCGTCGTATCAATGGATGAATAGTTCGGGATGTTGAAGACATTGGCGGCCTGCGCGCGAAATTCGAGCGTGCGTGATTCCTTCAGGGGGACGAGCTTGGTCAATGCCATGTCGAACACCTTGCTGCCGGGGCCGATGATGCTGTTCCGGCGAGCGTCGCCAAAATTACCTGTTGCAGGCGCGACGAACGCTGCGGTGTTGAACCACTCCGCAAGTGTCGGACTTGCCAGGCTCACTGATTGGCCGGGGACAAGATCCGGACGCAGCGTGCCGTTCGTTCCGCGGTTTAGGTCGGAGATATCGCCCAGCAACCGCGGCGTAAAAGGCAAGCCGGAGGCAATGGTCCAGTCGCCGCTCCATTGCCAGTCGCCCAAAATGGCGCGCCACGGCGTATTTCGGGTAAGCCAGCGCCGGTCGTGGCCAAACGGCACTTCCCACAAATAATCTGCCGTGAACTTATGCGTCTGGTTAAAGCTGGAGAGACCACGCTCCGCCGACAGATCGAATGCATTCTGCGCAACGTTCGACGCACCCGCGGATGATCCCGACCCGATGGAAGATGCGTCGTCCATTGACTTGGAGAACGTGTAGGTCCCGCCGACCGAAAACCCTTTGGACAACCGCTTTCGCAGCCGGACCGAACCTGCGTTGGCTTCCGAGTCCGCCTTCGAAGTTTCGTAGGTAAATGCTTGCACTCCTGGAATTCGAATGGCGGTAGCAGTTCGGTTTGGCGCTTCGAGAACATCGAGATTCGTTCCCTTGGTTCCCGTGTAGTCGATATTCAGAAGCAGAGTTGGGCGAATCTGCTGCTGGAGATCCAGATTGCGAATCTGCACATAGCCCAGGCGGTAGTTTGGATTCACCGCGTAGTTGTTAGTGACCCCAACGGGGGCGGGAAATCCACTTTGCAGCGTCAGCAGAGACGCGTACGCAGGCGGAAGCGGACCAGTGTTCGTAGCCGTCGTGGAAAACGGCGGCTGAAAAGCTAATTGCTGCGCAATGCTCTGGTACGCTCCAGTGTTGTAGTTGATGCCATAACCGCCACGCACCACGGTTTTAGAAAAAGGCTTCCATGCGAAACCGACTCGCGGCGCGAAGTTGTTTCGATCCGGCCGCACCAGGCTGGCAGGCAGACTGCCGCTATAGGGGCCCATCTGCCCAGGCTGAATGGGCGTGACTGCGGGCGTCAGTGCGGTATTCTGCACCAGCACGCCAGGCGATAGGTCAAGGTTCGCGATCCGATTATTGATTTCCGTTAGCGGCGAAACATACTCATAACGCACACCCAGATTGAGCGTCAGATTTCCCCGCATTTTCCACTCATCCTGAACATACAGATCCCAGAAATTGCCGCGGAAGTGATTGTTCTGCCCAAACTGCACGGACGTTTGCTGGGGGAAACCGAGCAGGAAGTCGGCGAAGTCGTATCCCGTTCCCGCCACCGGGTTGCCACTACTATCGTACTGCGAGGTATTTGCGCCTGTGAAAACGAACGAGCCACGCGGATTGCTGTCGGTCTCTGTATTCACCTGCACTCGCCGGAAGTCACCGCCCCAGCGCCAGGTGTGCTTGCCGTGGTTCCAAATCATGTTGTCCGAAAAACTGTAGGTCTGGTTTCGGGTGAGCTGCGGAGTCGTGTCCTGAAGACTGGCAATGTCAGTGAAGGAGAGGCCAGGCAGTCCCCAATCGAACGGATTCTGCGAAACCCCGGTGATTCCTAGCGTACCCGTGACGTCGTTGCTGAACGCGTACAGATTCTGGGTGTGGGTGCGGCTGCGGTTGAAATCCACACGAACGATGTTCGTCAACTTTCCGATACTGCGCGTATAAGACACGGGCACGTCGAAGCTGCGCACATTCGTACTTCCCCCGACGCTCGGGAAAGGATTCGTCAGGTTTGCGCTTGATCCGTGGTAGTGGAAGCCGAATGAAAGGTTGTTACGCGAAGCATTCCGTCCCCCGCCACCTCTGCGCCCGCCCGCAGGTGCGGCGCCGAACGAATGGGTCAAACGAACGTTCAGATCGTCGCTGTCGCTGTTGGCGGAAGTCACATAGTGAAAATTCTGATAACTGCCCGGAAGGTCCGGAGTCGGAATGAACTGCAGCAGACCTTGCGCCGCCGGGTTAATCTGCGGCAAAAGGTTGCAGGTCGGACTGCAGGGGAATGGGGCCCCCGTCGCGGGGTTGATTAGTTGGACGAGCTGTCCCTTCGCGGGCCCCGAAGAGTATGTCGTCTGGGAAAAGTCACCGAGTCGTTCCATCGGCGTCGGCACCGTCGAGAACTGATCGAAAGGGTTTTCCGCGCGCTTGCCGTTGTAGTTGATGAAATAGAAAGTCTTGTTACCGCCGTGGAAGAAATGAGGAATGTTCAGCGGTCCACCCACAGAACCGCCGAAGCTGTTCTGCAAATAGGCCGGCTTGCTCGTTGGCTGGCCGGTGAGCGAATACGGCGATGCATTCAGCGCCGAGTCGCCAACACTGTAGTAGAGCGACCCGTGTGGGCGATTGATGTCAAAACCCCTTCGGCCAAAGCCACCGCCACCGAACCCTCCTCCTCCGAAACCACCACCTGGTCCACCAAATCCGCCACCGCCGAATCCCCCGCCCTGCTGACGGGCCTCGTTGAAACGCTGCTGCAGTTCGTCCGCACTCATTGTGTTGAACGAATTGGAAGTGTTGCCCGAAACAGCTACAGATTCGGTCGCACTGTCCGGGGCAATCCCCGGAACCGGCATGCCGGGGGGCGCAACGTCGCCCATAGAGCCCGAGGCTGCGTCCTGGCCAGATCCACTCTGAAACACCGTGAGACTCTGGAAGCCACGCCCGCCCGCGTTCGCCTGCCGCGGTGGTTCGCTCCGGGCTTCGCGAGCCCGGGACAGCAGAACAAGCTCAAAATTCGCCGCGAGTTCCTGATGGGTCGCATCCAACACCACTTCCTGAGTGCTGGCAGCGAACGCCGCCATCTGCACCTTCACCGTATAGTGGCCATCTGCGGGAACTCGCAACGAGTAAATGCCGTCGACGTCTGTCCAGGTGTTGAACTGATCTTTCGTCGCCGAATTTGTGACGGACACGCCGGCCCCGGGAATGGGCATGTTTCCCGACTTGACGACGCCATGAATGACGCGCGCAGCAACCGCGGGGACGGCCTGCGCAGCCTTCTGCCCCCGCATGAGATTCGATTGAAGGACAAGCATTTGGACCAAGAAGAAAAGGAGGAACCGCGAGGCGAGCCCGGGCAGCAGCTTGCCGTTTGTGAAGCGAAAGCGAATCCCGGAACTCCCCATAAGGTCGGAACGATCGACTCTTTATGCTTCGGATGATATCGCTCTGACCGGCTCGACACTGTAAATTTTTGTGCCGTTTTCTGAAGGTTTGTCCCCTGATGTTTCGCATTCATGTGCACAGTTCCTGCGCACGTATGCAATTTGTAAAGTTTCGCAAAGATTCGTCGAATCCCGCGTCCACGCGCAACTTCTGACGGATAATCCCATTCATAGATCCAGATCGATCAATTTTGAAGAGGAGACACCCATGCTCAAGAAGTGCCTGCTCGCATTCGTCACCGCCGGGCTGATCTCGATCACGGCGTGCTTTGCCGTGGCCCAGGACAGCCCATCCAACGATCAGTCAGCCCCGCCCCCGCACGAAAACGGGGGACGGCACCACGCTATGCCCGACCCCGCTCAACGCACCAAAGAATTGACCAAACAACTCAAGCTCACATCCGATCAACAGAGCAAGGTACAGGACATCCTGCAGTCGGAGCACACTCAGATGGAGGCCTTGCACCAGGACTCGTCGCTGTCTCAGCAGGATCGGCGCGCCAAGATGATGGATATCAGAAAAAACAGCAACTCACAGGTGCGAGCTCTGCTGGACTCTACTCAGCAGAAGAAATGGGATGAGATGCAGGCCAAGCGCGAAGAGTGGATGCAACACCGCCGGCAGGGACCGCCCGACTCCGGCTCTGGACAGCAAGACCCGCCACCACCGCCACAGTAGTTGGCAAGTCGCGGAGCGCGCCAGCGGGGTTACTGCTGAAGAGCCTGGGCTGCGGTGGGATGTACTTTTTCATTCTGAATCGACGATGCATCCCATCCTCCGCCCAGCGCTTTGACCAGGAAGACGGAGGTGACCATCTGCTGGCCGAGCAACTGGGTCGAGAGGCGCTGATTCGTCAGCAGGATAGATTGCGCGGTGATGACATCGAGGAACGTTGTCAGCCCGCCCACATAGCGGTCGTTCGCGATGTCGAGCGCGCGGTGTGCGTCCGCTACGGCTGCGTTCTGGCTCTCGGCAGCCCTAGACAGGGAATTCAAACCCGACAAGCCGTCTTCGACCTGCTGGAACGCAGTGAGCACCGATTCGCGATAGTTTGCGACCGATTCGTCGTACGCAGACTTGCTAGCTGCGAGATTCGCCCGATTGCGGCCCCCGTTGAAAATCGGCTGCAATAAATCACCGCCGAGCGACCAGACCGCGCTGGGTGTGCTGATGAGGGAACCGAGGCTGACGCTCTGGAATCCTCCACTACCTGAGATGGTGAATTGAGGATAGAACGCAGTCCGGGCAACCCCCACCAACGCATTCTCCTGAGCCATGGTTCGTTCTGCAGTGGCCACATCTGGCCGGCGCTCCAGCAGGTCGGAGGGCATTCCGAGAGGAACCGGCGGCGGAGTAGCGTTCAGCGGCGCCACTGGCACGCCAAACGTGGAAGCAGCGTTTCCCGTCAGGGTCGCAATCGCATGCTCAAACTGCGCCCGCTGCTGCTGCAGCAATTCCAGTTGTGTGACGGTCGAATCAAGCAGGGTCTGCTGTTGCGCCAAATCCAGTCCCGAAGCAATCCCCCCCTCATGGCGATGTTTTACGAGGACCAGGCCTTCCTGCTGAATCTTTACTGACTCCTGCACGACCTGATATTCGGAATCGATTTCGCGCAAACTGAAGTAGTCTGCTGCGAGTTCGGCAGTCAAGACCAGTTGCACGTTTTGCAGATCTGCCGCGGTGCTTTGCAGGTTGGCATTGGCAGCTTCCAGATTCTTCCGCGCGCGTCCGAACAGATCGACCTCATAGTTCAGGGCAAATGGAATCTGATACAGACTTTGCGTGAGTGGGGTCGTGGGAGTCGGACTTTCCGGACGGTGTCCGGAATATCGGTTGCGCGACGCGTTGGGATCGGTGCTCAGTGTAGGAAGCAGTCCGGCTGAGGCCACCTGCGCGAGCGAACGGGCCTGATTCAGGCGGTTACGGGCGGCAGCGAGCGATTGGTTCGCCGCCAGCAACTGCTGTTCGTAGCGGTTGAGTTCTTCGTTTTGGAAAATTTCCCACCATACTCCCTTGGGAATGGCATCTTTCGGTGCGGCTTCGCGCCAGGGAGCTTCCGTTTTCCACGCCGGAGGCACCGGAATCGGCGGACGCTGATATTTGGGACCCACTGCACAGCCCGCCAGACACAAACTGGCCGAGAGTGCCGCCACCGCGTCCCACTTCATGAATGCTTCCCTTCCGGACTGTCGGAGGCAACGTTGACGGTCTGGCCATCTTCGAGAGAATCCGCGGGATTAATAATGATGCGCTCCCCGAGATCCACGCCACCCAGAACCTCTATCGTGGCGCCGTAATCCCGGCCAATGGTGATCGGGCGCAAGTGCACTCGGTTGTCAGTCCCCACTACGGCCAGGCGTGTGCCCTCCTGACGGAAGAGCATCGCATTCACCGGCACTGTAACTTTTTCGGCGTTAATCTTCGGTGAGAAATGGACTTCGCCGAAGGATCCTCGCAATAACCGGCCGTTCTTGTTGGGAACATCCACTTCCGTGAGCAGGGTGCGCGTCGCCGGATCAATCGCTTCGGCCGTGCGCGCCACCGTTCCGCTGAATTTCTGCCCGGGAAGCTCCTGCAGGGTGATGTAGGCCTGCATCCCGTTCTTGATGGCGGGAGAATAGGCTTGGGGAACGTTTGCGAAGACCCGCACAGGATCAACTCTTGCAAGAATGAACAACTCCACGCCTGTGGACCCGGCGTTGATCAGCGCTCCTGGATCAACATTTCGTTTGATCAGCACGCCAGAGAAAGGCGCGTATACGTGCTTGAACGACTCCATCTGCTCGAGGCGGCGCACATTGGCGTCAGCCGCGGCGAGGTTGGCGAGGGCCTGCTGATACGAACTCGTCTGGGTATCGGCTTCCTGTTGAGAAACGGAGTCGGTCTTGCGCAGATTCTGCCAGCGGTCGGCAGAAATTTTCGCCAGATCCAACTGTGCCGAAATCTGCTGGCGAGTGGCGCGCGCCTGCGATAATTCCTGGTCGACTTCCGGAGTATCAATCTCCGCCAACAGTTCGCCCTTGGTGACGTGGCTACCAATGTCCTTGTACCAGCGCAGCAAGTACCCGCTGGTGCGGGCGAAAATGGGCGACTCCTCGTAAGCCTGCAACGATGCAGGCAGCACCAGCTCCTCGTCCGGCTTCTCGGCGATGGGATGGACCACCACGACGGTGGGTACGGAATCGACTTCCGTCTCCTTGGCCAGCGCGCGTCCTGCGCGAACCCGGCTCAACATGCTCGCGGCTCCGCTCAAGGCAAGCACCACCAACACCAACACAACGATCACTATGGCCTTGCGGGGCGGCGCCGCGGGAAGTTCCGGAGGCGGCGTCACCTGGGGAGGAGCATGGCGCGATTCCTCCCGGGAATGATTCACGTCTGGTTCTGTCAGCATGATGGTTCGTTTAACTCCGTAAAATTATGATGCCTCGGTTACGATTCTCTAACTTGGCTCGCCCGCCCCTCTCGACGGCTGTGAACAATGGCGAAGACGCAAGGCACAAAAAACAATGTTGCCACAGTCGCGAAAAGAAGACCTCCAATGACGGCCCTGCCCAGCGGGGCGTTCTGCTCGCCGCCCTCGCCCAAGCCCAGGGACATGGGGAACATTCCAATCACCATCGCCAGGGCCGTCATCAGCACAGGTCGAACTCGAGTGTAACCCGCTTCCAGCGCCGCTTGCACGGCGGGCACACCGACCTGCATCCGATCGCGCGCGAACGACACCATCAGGATGGAATTGGCCGTAGCGACCCCCATGCACATGACGGCTCCGGTCAGCGACGGCACATTCAACGTGGTGTGCGTCAGCAGCAGTATCCAGGCGATTCCCGCCAGTGCGCCCGGCAGCGCCGTGATGATCACGAACGGATCGAGCCACGACTGGAAGTTCACTACGATCAAGAAGTACACCAGTAGAATCGCACCCATCAAACCAATGCCTAAACCCAGGAACGAAGATTGCATCGTCTCGACCTGCCCGCGCACGACGATGCGGGTGCCTCGCGGGAGATGTTCCATAAAGGGCTTCAGAACCTTGGTCGTGTCCTTGGCAACCGCGCCCAAATCGCGGCCCTGCGTACTGGCATAGACATCCATGACGGGCTGTACGTTGTAGTGCGACACCACCGCCGGCCGCGATGTCGGGGCCAACTGCACCAGATTCCCCAGCACCTGAGAGTTTGGAACCGCGGGATCGTTGACCGGCATGTTCATCAGGTCCTGCAGCGATGTCATGCGGTACTGAGGTGACTGGACGACGACCGAATAAGTGACCCCATTTTTCGGATTCAGCCAAAAACTGGGGGTGGTTTGAAAGCTGCCGCTCAGCGAAACGAGCACGCTCTGGGCAACATCTCGCGGGCTCATGCCAACCTGGGTCACGAGATTGCGATCCATGTCTAGATGCAACGTCGGCAGACCAAACATCTGCTGCACATGCACGTCTGCAGTACCCGGAACACGGCGCAATCGGTTCGCGATCTGTTGCGCGATCTGATAGTTACTCTGCATGTCCGAACCCATGATCTGGATGTCGATCGGGGCAGGTAGGCCGAAGTTCAAAATCTGCGTCACGATGTCGGCCGGCTGGAAGAAGAACTCCACTCCAGGAAACCTCCGCGGGAGTTCCTGCCTTAAGTGCCGCACCAATTCTTCCGTGGGACGATGATTCTCGGAGTTCAGGCCGACCAGGATCTCCGCGTCGCTGGTGCCGATCACGCCGGAATTGCTGTAGGAGAGATTGATACCCGAATTGGGCAATCCTATATTGTCCAGCACATTCGCGATCTCTCCCTTGGGGAGATCCTGGTGCAGGTACTGCTCTACCCGATCACAAAGGCGCGCCGTTTCTTCCACCCGCAGGCCGGCGCGGCTCCGCAAATGCAATCGGATGAGTCCCGCGTCAACTGAGGGAAAGAAATCCTGCCCGAGGAAGAACACCCAGCCCAGAGACAGCAGGCAGAACGCAAGAAAACAGACGGCGAAGAGCTTGCGGTGCTGGATCGTGGTCTCCAGCAGTTGGTAATAACCGCTGCGAAACTTCTCGAACCCTCTCTCGAATCCGCGTTGAAAACGCCCCATGAACGTTTTCGGGCCGGCTGCGCGGTGCTCGTGTCCGCGCATGATGTACATCACCAGCGTCGGAATAAGCGTTCGCGAAAGAAAATACGAGGCCAACATGGCGAAGACCACCGCCTCGGCAAGCGGCACAAAGAGAAACTTCGCCACTCCCGTCAGAAAAAACATCGGCACAAACACAATGCAGATGCAGATCGTGGAGACAAAAGCGGGAACGGCAATCTGGGCTGCGCCGTCCAGAATCGCCTGTTTCATCTCTTTCCCTTGCGCCAGGTTTCGCTCGATGTTTTCGATCTCAACGGTGGCGTCGTCCACGAGGATGCCAACTGCCAGCGCAAGACCACCCAAGGTCATAATGTTAATCGTCTGCCCCAGCGCGCTCAGCACAAGGATGGAGACGAAGATCGAAAGCGGGATCGAGATAGAGATCACGATCGTGGGGCGCCAGTCTCCCAGGAAAAGCAGGATCATCGCCGCAGTGAGGAGCGCCGCAGTCAGAGCCTCCAGCACCACGCCTCGAATGGAGGCGCGGACGAACAGAGACTGATCAAAAAGAGCGGTGATCTTCATCTCCGGCGGGAGGGACTGCGCGGCGAGTTGAGCCATGCGCTTTACGCCTTCGACAATGGTGATCGTGGACGCGCTGCCCACCTTCAACATCGACATCAACGCGCCATGGGCGCCGTCCATCCTGACGATGTTGGTCTGGGGCGCAAATCCGTCGCGGATGTGGGCCACATCTCGCATGTAGATGGTCGATCCATTCACCGTCCTGACCGGAAGCTCGTTCAATTCCGCAATGGTCTGCGGATTACCGTTCATCTCGACCTGATATTCCAGAGATCCGATCTTGGTGGTGCCGGCCGGAAGAATCAGGTTCTGCGCGTTCAGCGCATTCACAATGTCGCTCGGCGAAAGGCCATTCGCCTGAAGCCTCGGTAGATCGAGGTCTACCTGGATTTGCCGGATTTTTCCGCCGTATGGGTACGGCGTCGCAGCGCCCGGGACGGTCGCCAACTGCGTGCGCAGAAAATTCTGGCCGAGATCGAAGAGTTGCTGCTCGGGCAGTGTCTTACTGCTCAGTCCCAGCTGCACAATCGGGGTCGAGGAAGCCGAGTAGGTGATAATGAGAGGCGGATTCGTCCCGGGCGGCAGACCGCGGAGGATGGTTTGCGCCATCGCCGTGGTTTGCGCCAACGCGGTCTGAATGTTCACCGTCGGCTGGAAGAAGATCTTGATGACACCGATGCCATTGAGCGACTGAGATTCCATGTGCTCAATGTCATTGACGGTGATGGTGAGCCCGCGCTCGGAGTTCGTGATAATCCGGTCGGCCATCTCATCGGGCGCGAGACCTGAATAGGCCCAGACGACGCTGATTACGGGGATATTGATGTCGGGCAGGACGTCGACCGGCATCCGGAATATGACGAGCGGCGTTAGGAGAATGAGTACCAACGCCATCACCACGAACGTATAAGGGCGCCTGAGGGCTAATGCAACAATCCACATCGGTCTGGCTAGTCTCCAACCCGGGTAGGGCGAAACTGATACTTGCGGCTATACGCGCCGGTAAGATAGCTCTTTTGATGCGGCGCAAATCCTATCCGTCGCAGTATATGGGAAGCAGGCGGTGGTTGCCGAGAGGCAGACGCGTAACGGTGGGCGCGAACGTAAAGATACGTCAAGAATCACCGCATACCGGGATGAAACGATGAGGATGATCCGCACTCCGGAAGAGGTCAAATCTCTTATGGCCACAGGGGGTGATGATGCCG